>Ga0247758_1000628_pt1 | contig 30673 bp, 29 predicted proteins | sample UWRJL156409C4_FD_180950 | JGI IMG/M metagenome (GOLD analysis project Ga0247758, IMG submission 180950) | Plant litter microbial communities from Arlington Agricultural Research Station in Wisconsin, United States - UWRJ-L156-409C-4 | ecosystem: Environmental > Terrestrial > Plant litter >... | reverse complement strand
GAAAGTCAGCACAACCTGAGAGCGGCATGCAAGATTGTGAAAGAGTGGAAGGGCTGGACTGGATTGGGGGCCGACAGAGAAGAGACATTGAACATCAGGCTCTGATCTTGACTTCCCATGACGAGATTGATTCACTAAGCCGGACAGCTAAAGGCTAGGAAAGATATTCAATACAACTATGCACCGTTCTTGATGGGGAAAGTCTGTCCTCACCGTCTCATGCGTCGATGCTCTCCAGTCAGGATGGCGATGACTTCCAACAACTACTCCTGACGAAAGGAATTGAATCTACAATTTTGATATCTGCGCTCAGCTTGTCTCGTACCGAAATCAGGCAGATGTGTCGAAGCCACAATGCATGCTGCCAGGCGGAGCACCCTTCCCACAGCCAGACGGAGCCCTGGGAAGGCCCAATCCGGCCTTGAGGCGGCCATGACGACATCAGAAAATACCGTCTTCCAGGTCTCAGAAGCTCCTCATCAGAACATCAACCTGTGAAGCCCATGGAGTGTAGTTGAACCGTGAATAATCGGATTAGTAACCCGGCTGGGTAGCGGTGGCAAGGCGCGAGCGCCAGACGCTCGAAACACGGACCCCTGTCGGGACTTAAGTCGCTGGGTAGGTAATTGATTACTCAGAACCATGTCCGTCGGGCCCTGCAGCCTCGAAAGCGGAGCGTTGGACCCACCTCTCAAGCTGCAGCCATGCGTGTCATTGGAACTGTGGATGCAAGCTCGGACGTGTCCCGGCGGTTGACATTGAGGCCCAAAGCCGAGGGCACGACGAAACTAGCCGCTCTTGCATCATATGATCTTACCTAGCCTTTGCTCACAAAAGGAAAAGACGTTAGCGCGAGAGCTTCACGGTGAGCTCGGGTCAACCTCGTCGTTCGTATTAAATTCTCGGAAATGCGAAGCTCAAGCCCTGCAAGCCACCCGGCTTGGCACGCGGGGATATCACTGATCCGGGGGCCCATTTCCGCGGTGAAAGTTGCGTAGATTGACGATCACCAATCTTGAATTTGCAAGCAGTGAATAATAAGGAGAGGGAGAGGGAATACTGCTATGATAATGCATTTGCCTGGATTAGGTATCCCGCGAGTATGCCCTGTGGACACGGAGGGCATCTGGGGATGGCCCGGGATTCTATCCGGCTTATACGCAACTTACATGAAGAGTGATGTGCCATGCAGATTTGTTTCCTTGGCGGGCGTGTGACACACAGGGGGGTTGGTTTGGGCCCCCAAATCTTTTTCTTCTCCTGCTTTTCTACGGCTGTGATGTCACGAAGGGTAATTGGCAAGGACTGATCAGCGGGTAATTATTTTGGACATTCTGGGGTTTGGGTTGCCTAGTCGTTGTCGCTGAGTTCTGAAGTGGTGATGAGGGCCACAACTTCTGGTGTCAACTGAGTCTCACTGCCAGATACTGCTGTCATTCCTACTGTCTTCACCCTCGCCTTTATATTGTATTAGTAAACTAGGTAAGCCAAACAGAAGGACTGTTAATTAGACATAGCATATTTAGTAGTTCAAAAGAGGTAAGGTAGTGTTGGTGCGGGCCGGGGCCTGCTGCAGTGACGTACTTATAAGGTACGCTTCCATATACGCCCCCCTGTTGGTACTCCTTGTTTTCTGATTGGACACCCGCTGGAACTGCAAGCCATCATCTCCCCTTAATACTAGATCCCGGGGAATGTGTTTCAGCAAGAGCCGTAGACACTGGGTTTATTAATCCGAAGAGTGTGAGTGGGCAGATAATGAAGTATGTTTAGCCAGGGATGTTCTCGGCCAAGGTAGGCGTATTTTAGTCCGTCTTTTCCTACCTATACCCGCCGGAAAAGGGGCTGTGAAACAAGGGAACTATGCTGTCGCACGGCGTTACATGAGAGCACACAATCTTACACATTGTGGCAAATTCTCGTATAAACATTGAGCCCCTGGATTGAAGTGAGAAATGCACAATGAACCTCAACCCCTTTGCCAACACCTCCTTCGCTCAACTTTCAAGAAAGATATAGGAAATTTGCCACCCTAGAGGTTCTTGCTCGATGTGGATCGGTGTATCGTGCAATTCAGTTGTTGTACTGGCGTGCAGCTTCACATCCCATCACCCCCTTTTCTGCCAGTTCTCCCAATCTCCCGCCCATTCGATTCGAGAGCTACAATGCTGCATCCAATTACTAAACACCATGGATAAGCACTCTTACGTCTATGGGTTTATGGTCTCGTAAGGTGTTCTCGTGAGGTGAGCACCGCATGCCGGGATCAAGTATTGCGAGGAGACCGGAATTAAATAGGAGACTCCTCCAGATCCAATGTCTCATGGCTCGCCCTGGAATGAGAGTCCCAGGGCTGTATACCATTCTCAACCCGGCTTCCGCGGCTGTAGAATTTGGAGCAAAACTGTCTCCCAAGTTGGCTGTTGCTTCGGAAAGGGGTGGTTCAGATATGGCTCAATGCCGGAACTGCACCTGCTGACGCGTTTTACTGATTTGATAAGAAGACGCACCGAACGAGAACCAACTCATGGAGATTTCACGTGAGATTCTCGCCCAGAATTCGGATTGATAGCATGTGGCCCGCTCCATGTCTCATGAGGTAGCCACGGTTTGTTGATGTGGGTACCTGTTGACAGCACCATTCGAATAAACAATACGATAGCAAAACTTCAGATCACAGTTGCATCCCCGACAGAGTGTGGCCGTTGTTTTTGGTTCTTGTGTTGGGGGGAAGGGGCGTAAACGGCATGTATCTCGGGCAGAAGGAGGGCAAAGACAACATGACTTGGTCTGTCGGCCTTGGATTGCACGGAAGTGGTTTACTTGCCAAATCGCCTTCACCAGTGAGTTGAATGGGTATTGCATAGCTTGCGGTGGGAACATGATGCATGCATGATATTGATACAATGGACATCATATCCGTTCCAAGAAACGACCGAACAGCGCCGCGCACCCGACGAGAAGAGGGCAACATGATAACGAGCAGTGGAATGGGGCGGCACAAAAGAGACTGAAATTATGATCAACTGATAGGGTCAATTATTTCAGCTGAATGATCAAGCTTTTAGACTGACGAGACAAGGCAATTCGGACAAAGGGGAGAGAGGGAAGGAGCCTCGGCTGCCGACAGTGATGGACTTTGGAGCTTCTTCCCGGGCCCGTCGAATCACATTCTGTTGTGGAATCTGTCAGATTCAGTCTCAAATTGTCATTATCACAGCATTGTCCTCAGACTGTAAACATGTCAGACAACGGCAGCAACTTGAACACATCTCACTCTTCACAGCACCGAAGGGCAAACGTTATATGTTGAAATCATCCATGTCCTGCTGAATTCTTCCGTAGGACCTCCTCTCCTAATGGGCAGGCCCTATCTACATCTATCCTTACAACCCCCCAGACCCATCATTATCGAGGAGAGAGCGGAATTACAATACAGTGGTAAAAGTCCCATATGGTACAATGAAGAAGCCCTTTCCTCGTCATTAAATCGCAGCCACCTGCTTCGCAGCTGCCTTAGGCATCAATGAAGTCCTTGACATTGTTCAACCACGCAAGGTACTCCTTCTGCTCCTTCACATCCATATAGTCGGGCACGAACACAGCCAATGCCTGTGTGATGCCGCGCTCCTCGAGGTAACGCTCCATGAGGATCTGGAGGTCCTCATCCAGGCTGCCGAAAGGCGGGCCGGGGTACACACCCTGGGCCTCGTGCGAGGCATCGGCGCTGGAAGAATGCGCCAACTTGGCGTCCTTGTAGTAGAACAGGTTCTCGACGACGATGGCGCCATCCTGGGCAATCGCCTCGATCGCAAGAGCGCCCTTGCCGGGCTTCTCAACGACCACGTTCAACCGGCAAGGCACAGAAGCCTCCTCAGAAGCATCGGAGACGTCATCCTCCTCGCCCTCGGCGGCGGTGTCGCGCGAGCTCTGTTGCTCAGAAGAGCTGATGTCCTCATCGCCAAGCGCAGCATCCTCATCGTACATGCCCTCCTGGTCAAAGTTCTGGAGGTCGGCGATGGAGAAGGTGACGGTAATTCTGACAGAAATTGTTAGTCTTTGCCCCATATCACAATTCCAATTGGGCCACAGTAAACTCACTTCTCGTTGCCAAAGGTGCGGCTCAGGACGACCTCCTCCTTTCCGGGGGTATCCTTAAGCTCGAAGGGGCCATTCTCAAGGAAGTCCTTGACGCTGGAGGGCTGCGGCTCGTTCTCCTTGACGTCCTCCTCGAACTCGATCTCGCTGCCCAGCTTAGACGAAAGCTCCTCGTCTGTCTCGCTGGTCTCAGCCGCCCTCCGGAATACGGATGTGGAGAATGCGGAGGCCTGCTGCGGGCGCAGGAAGGCGGTTGTGCGGGTGGTCTTGAGGAGGTTGTTGGTGGCGGTCCGCGAGATGGTCTGGATGGCGGACGCGCGCGAGATGGCGCGAGGCGCTGCGCGCGCAAAGGTTCTGAGGGACATCATCTTGAGTTGACTTAGAAGTGAATGTGCGAGATGCTCCCTTTGATAGATGAGGAGGTTGGATGTTGGGGCGATGGAGGATTGTAGGGATGGAATTCGGCAAGAGGTTGACACGGCTGCAGAGCAAAATACCTGACATTCCAAGCTGCTAGGAAGTTTTTGGGCTGGAAAACTCTACAGATGCACAGACCAAGATAGCTGTGGCCAATCAGAGCGGCGCTAACTCAGGATAGCGATAGGCAGTGTCTTGGCGTTCAGCAGGGTACTCACTGGCTGCAATTGAAAGCACTGGAAAAACACCGCTAATGATATCTCGATCGGAAGCTCGTTGAAGTAAATACAAAACTAGCTTGGTCTCTTAACCCTGGCTCGTTTTTGGTCTTCATCTACCCCCTCCGAAGCCTGAAGGCTTCAGACTTACAACGTGTTGAAAACAAGCATCGGGGCTACCCCCTGTCCTTCACGGGAGATACGCCAAAGGCGCTGGCATGTTGTATAGATACCATGGCCGCGAGCTTCAGCTGCTTTTGCCTAATGGTATGCGGATAGCAACTGGAAGGGCTCATTTGGCGTATGGGTATATTGTATTCTCCTCCTTTGTGTCACGTTTTTCTTTTCAGAACGCTCCGTCTGTTGGTCAGACGCAGATTGCTATTTGTACCACACAGGTAGAATGCGTTACGAGGGGTGCTGAAATGCTGAAATTCTGCTAGCTTTGCTGCCCTGAATTAGGCTACCGATCTCTCTTGCTTGAGATTGCTGACATACACTGAGTAATCGGAAGATGCCAATAAGAGCCAACAATCGCAGCATTGATCATACTCCTAAGCCTCACAGGCGGTTTGTGGGGACTGCACCATCAACCTGCCACGTCGAAGCCTATAGAGTCATCTGTCTGAATACCGCTATTGCAAACGCGGTCCGCCTTACATGAGAGGATGGTGAGTATCTCAACAAGCGGCCACCAGTCTTTCGTCCTGGCCGCTGACTGAAACTGGGACGGAGAATAGGGTTTGCGGCCAATGGGTATCAATGTTTTTTGAGCCGTCTCCTGATTATCCTTGCAGAGCAGAAGGTTCAGTTTGTTTGTGGCGGGAACTTGAAAGGCCTAACGCTGCCGGAGCCCGAAATTTTGATCCAGTCCAGATTCGCCAGGAAGGCCCAAGAGCGATCCCATCGTTCAAGGAGTGTGATGTTCTTCTGAGCCGTGAAATCGGGGAGATCTGATAATATTAGTTTCCAACTATGAAGGTCAGGCCATTTACTGCTCACAGAAGCCGTCCTGCTCTTCCTTTAGAAGGGCCGTTATCCTCAACTTGAGGAGATCCTCCCTCACACTTGCTGGTCGTCCAGCACGACGAGTCTTCTTAACCTCGTCGAACTCTTCATCCCACTGATGGACGAACCTAGAGAAGCCATCAGATATGAGTTCTTGTTGTGGATGAGAATACACGCTCACTCATTAATCTTCGACCGTAGGACCTCTAGCTCGAGCGGCTTATTCTCATTCTCAACGACAATCGCCTGAAAGTGAAGAACTCGCTTGACTGTTTTTGGTGAGTTATTAATATGATATGGATACGAATGCTACAACATACTGAGCGGCTTGTCCATTTTCCTCCTCGACTCTACCAATTTGTCGAGTCGCTCATCTCGGATTTGAGCCTTATGCAGTCGTTTGGCGTTGCGACTGTTTGCGTGCAAAGCGTCGATTGAGCCGCCCTTCTTCTTGGCGATCTGCTTCCGCGTCTTTTCCAGTGTCTTTGCCATTTTGATGATCGAACGGTGAATGCCACAATGTCGCACTGAGTTTCAGCTGGATTTGATGTGTGGTTGAGAGAAAATTATCGATAACGCTCATGGTGGGGCAAAACCGATAAGCCGTTTGTGCCGTCTCAACGCCTCCGTTATGGGGGCGGTAGGCTAAAAAATGCTAAGGGAACATTGGAGCGGTGTAAGTGCACGCCGCTGCGCATGGCGACGAATGAGACCCTTGGCTTCAAAAGTTCTTCATAATCGCCCGCCGAAATGGGAATAACTAGAGAGGAACTGGAGGAACCTCACTTTTGCTTCCTGACAAAGTGGCTTGGGAACCCCAACCTCTTGAATTGGTTTCTAGTGCGCGGCAGCTACGGCAATGTTGAGACCCCTGAACACCCCGCGCTCGCCCTGGTAATTGGTTTTCGCTCGGTCGCGGGGGGTAACGACACGGTCGCGCTTTCGGGTGGGGCCAAAATTGTCGACCTGGACGGGAAAGCGCCTGCGTTTGACAGGCAAACACGGCTGCCTCTCCGGTCCCTCGAGAGCGCCGACCAACCCTCTTTCTCTCGTCCAAAAGCATATCGTCAAGCATCTTTGCAACAAATTGCTCTCATTCTCCTGCTGAAGCAATCGTTGCTTACATACACGCGCCGCTGCTGGCAAACACGGTCCTGCACGTCACGGGGTGTCGCGTCTGAGTCCACCACAGGACCTTGTTACGGTATATTTCGCCCCATGGCTGTAGCATCCGACTAAAAGGCGTGCTCTTGATCCGGCGGCCACCTCCGCTAATTCCTTACCTGGAGTCTTGAGGATGGGCATCTCTGGTACGTTGCATTGGTCACTTGGGCGCGGTTGTCCTTCTAACGCGATGCGCTTGTAGGCCTCCTCCCACTGCTGAAGTCCATCCATCGGCCTGCCGATCTCAAGAAATATGGCGGTGAAACTCTTGGAATCGACGGATATGGCTGGCTTCATCGTGGTGCTGTATCCTGCGCGATGGAGCTGGCCCAGGGCAAGCCAACCCGCAAGTATGTCGACTTCGCAATGCACCGTGTCAGAATGTTCAAGCACTTTGGGGTAACCCCTTACTTCGTGTTCGATGGCGATTATCTCCCGAGTAAGGCCGCCACAGAATCCTCACGTGAGAGCCGCCGAGAGGCAAGCCGGACTACCGGCATGGAGCTACTGAAGGCAGGTAAACCTGCCCAAGCATACCAGGAGCTTCAAAAAGCGATAGACGTCACCCCAGAGATGGCTCGCCATTTGATCGAGGACCTCAAAAAGGCAAATATTCCATACGTAGTAGCGCCCTACGAAGCAGATGCCCAGCTCGTATACCTGGAACGCCAGGGAGTGATCAACGCCATCGTCTCCGAGGACTCGGATCTCCTGGTTTTTGGCGCGAAGCGTCTTCTCACCAAGATGGACCAGCATGGCCAATGCATCGAGATCAACCGGAAGGATTTCTGTGCCGTTCGTGAAATCTCGCTCACAGGTTGGACCGATATCGAATTTCGGCACATGGCAATTTTCAGCGGATGTGACTACCTGGGAGGGCTCAAAAACATGGGGCTGAAGACGGCGTATCGAATGATTCGGCAACACAAGACCCCTGAGCGTGTCATCAAGAGGCTCCAGTTCGACGGGAAAGACGTCCCAGATAACTACTTGGCGGCCTTCAAGCAAGCAGAGCTCACTTTCTTGTACCAGCGTGTCTTCTGCCCAAAGAAGCAGGATATCGTCTTCTTGACGGACCCAGACCCTACCGTGGATATTGACACAATGCCCTTCATTGGCGGCCCAGTCGATACGGAGCTCGCGCGAGCCATTGCCGTGGGAGATATCAACCCGATCACGAAGAAATCGATTGTCGTTCCACTGTCGCCCAGTAAGAGGAGGATTAGCCAGTTATCTGTGCCCGTCCAGGTTGCCAAGAAGTCTCTCGGCAAGCCTATTAATGAGTATTTTGGCAGTCGGCGAATACCTCTTGGCGAAATGGATCCGAACTGCTTCGCGACAAAACCTCAGGAGTGTACCGGCGCAACAGATGATGATCCTCGTCCGATTGTGTTCCCCTTGCCAAGGCCGTATCTTGAGGAGCCAGGCAGCACGGCAGGGCCGGGGCGGTCCTACACAAATCGTTCCCATCGGCGACGAACTGTACCCATAGCGGATCAGCTCATCAGCCTCGGTCAGGCCAACCCCCAAAACCGTCGCCATACGTCTGGACCTATAGTCCAAATCTATCAGGATTCGAGTACTTCTGCGAGACCGCCAAAGAAAGCGCGATTGTGCGAAGACTTGCCTGTGGAGGAGGTTGCCTCTCACACCCCAGAGCGTAGCAAGTTTTTTGCTTCGACAAAGCAGAAGAAGGCGGCGCCAAAACCGGTGGATCAATTCCTCATGTCGGACGACTCCATTGATGAGGTGTTTCGAAATCTCCCGGAGTTTGACAGTCGGCCGCTACCCAAGCCAGCCCGCAATAATGAAGAGGTGGATATATTCGACGACACCTCGGCCACACAAGATGGGGCGAGCTCCAGTCAAGACAACCCAGTGGTGATAAATGACGGCACAGTTGCGAGTGATGATGTGGAGGTGCCCGCGTCGTCTCCTCTCGCACCTCCGCCTCGAAAGCTCATTGTGAGCAAACGAACATCGACGACGCCTCTAAGTGCCCGTTTGCAACAGTTCAGTTATAGCTCGGCACGGAGGAGTAGTACACGCATCGTTTATGGACTACCGACGCCTTCATCTAGTACGGAGAAGCCATCGAGTCCGAAATCAACACCCTCGAGCAGTGGGCAGACACCCAGGTTGACACCATTGCAACGTATTGGGGCGCAGGCACTTCGGAGGGATCGGACCAGGGCGACACCTCCGAGTTCGCGATCATCCAGTTATGGAAAAGGGGGTCGGCGAAATGGGTCCCACACGGTCAACCCCGCTTTAGTACCGCTACCCAAGGTCGACCTTACAGAAGTTGAGGCGCTGAATAGATCGATGGGCAGTGAGGATCAAATTATTCCGGAAAGCGATGGAGAGGATGATCCGGAGTGTTTGGGGGAGGCGGAGGAGATTGAGGATTTCCAGCGAAGGTCTGTCTCGATGCCGGGACGGTTGGACCTTTCGCGATTTTTATACGCGTAATCGAACAGGAAGTGACGGACACGGATGTTGGATTTTAAGTTGTTAATTCAATGGCGGTATTCATGCATAGCAGGGCGTTTGGTCCGGCTGATTAGGTATCAATAGGTAGTGTCCAGGCAGTAGGCGTTTGTGAGTTAGCTGTTGGCTTGGCTGTATATAAGTAGGTAGTTTCAGTCCCTCACTCAGGTTTGGGCTTCGTCGTCAAGAAGGACGTTGTCAGGCGGCGGAAAGGGGATTTCATCGTCAGGTATATAGTCTTAGGGAAATCCCATAGTCCCTGGAGTCATTATCCTCCAGCTTGGATACCTGCAGCCGCATACGTACCAGACAGAAATGATTAGTTCTAGCCGTGATTTTGGTTGTTCTGAACCTCACACCCCAGGCGCCAGAATGGGCCCGTGAGGCCCAAAGTTCTGCTTACATAAGAATACCCCTCACCGCCCTGGCAGAACTTTGGTGGGGAGTGGGGCGGGGGTCCACCGCCAGCCAAAAATTCATGGGTGATAAAATTCATTCGTCGGTTGGACTGCTTCTGCCCGCCACTTTTTTGGTCCCTTCGAGCCCGCAACCCAACGTCTTGCTGTTCCGCGCTTCGTTTTTCGTCATTCCTTGCGGCTCCGCGACTATACGGGCGATCGTATTTGTACTTTAGCTCTGCTATTTGCAATTAGTTTTGTGAGCCTTGGTGGACGGGTTCAATATGGCGGACAATTCGCTGCAGGTGAGCATGGGCGGCCAGCACAGGTCTCAGGTTCGATTGACTCGGGATGGTACTGACCTCTGCTCTGCGAACTACAGGAGCGTCTGCGCGAACACGCCAAGGCGTTCGATGGATTGTTGTCGCTGATTCCGGCCAAGATGTACTACGGCGAGGAGAAGAGTGTATGTACATTCTATCCACTGATTCAGGCCGCGACATGACGCTGATCTCGCGGGCCGATACAGGATCAATGGATGAAGAAGAAGCAGACCAAGGACCAGGCCAAGGCCGCCAAGAGAGGAAAGCTCGATCCTGACAGCGAGTTGAACCGCAGCGCAAAAGAAGAGCTCGAGGAGCGCGCGCGGAACAAGCGCAAGCTGAAGGAACTTGAGGCCGAGGACGAGGACGGCGAGAGCGGCAACGATGACGACGAGAGCGACATGAGCGTGATGAACGGAGTCGAGAAGGAGAAGCCGCTTGAGGGATTGAAGGTTAAGAGGACCAAGGATCCTACCCCCGAAGAGGACGAGCCATCACCTAAGAAGGTCAAGATCGACGAAGAAGATGCCACTCCCGCCGCCGCTCCCGCTGCCATCCCAGCCGTCATTTCGAAGAAGATGCTCGCCAGAGAGGAGCGGAAGGCCAAGAAGCAGAAGGCCATCGAGGAAGCAGAGGCAAACGAGGAATCCGCAACAATCGCCACGCCAAACAGCAAGAAGATGTCCAAGGAGGAGAGGAAAGCTGTGAAGAAGGTGAAAACTGAGGAGAAGCTGAAGGCAAAGCTTGAGCAGACTCCAGTCAAGGCAGATGCCGCAAAGTCAAAGGCGACCAAGGGTAACAAAGCTACTCCTGTGCCAGAAGCAATGGAGATTGACGAGGTCGACAATGACGACATGGCACCCATAGATGTCTCTGGGCTGGTAGCGGATGCAGAAGAAGGTGCTTTAGCAGACTCGACGGAGGGCTCAACACCAACCTCCCCTGTATTTGACGCTACCTCTGGCGCGAAGAATCCCTCAGGTGATGCCGCAAGTATCAGCACATCCATTTCATCCGCCGCTCCCCCATCAGAAAAGCCACGATACATCAAGCTACCCGCCGACACAACTCTGTTACGCGCTCGTCTGGAGGCAAAACTCGAATCACTGCGTGCCAACCGCAAAGCTAAGAACGAAGCCGGGGAGCAGATTCGCACCAGGTCTGAGCTCATTGAGGCGCGACGAGAGAAGCAACTGCAACGCCGAGCCCACAAAAGGGACATGCGCATAAAGGCTAAGGAGGAGGAAGACCAGAAACGAGAGGAGGCCCTAACCAGTTCGCGCAACTCACCAATGAGCATGTTGAGCCCCATGTTCAACGACCCGGATGACGGCCGTAACGCTAACCATTTCGCCTTCGGACGCCTTGCCTTTTCCGATGGAACACAAATGTCACACGACTTGAGCTACGAGAAATCTGGCGACAAGAAGAAGGGACCATTGGATCCTAAGTCAGCACTGGCAAAACTCGAAGCCCAAAAGAAACGGCTTGCCGGGCTCGACGAGGACAAGCGCAAAGAGGTGCTAGAAAAGGAGACATGGTTGGCTGCACGCCGACGCGCCGAGGGCGAGAAGGTGCACGATAACGAAACACTCCTCAAGAAGGCCGTGAAGCGCAAGGAGAAGGGTAAGCAGAAGAGTGAGCGCGAGTGGAAGGAGCGGAAACAAGGTGTCGAGAAGGGCATTAAGGATAGGCAACGCAAGCGTGAGGACAATCTCAAAAAGCGCAGGGATGAGAAGGGCGGCAAGGGAAAGAAAAAGAAGAGCGGTCCTTCTAAGCCGAAAAATCGGCCTGGGTTTGAAGGTGGTGGTTTTGGTGGTGGAAAGAAAAAGTAAACTACGGAGCAGGGCTGCGGGAGTGTCAGAGCTTAAATTAGGCAAAGTCCAATATCGTGTTCTTTGGCCGGGTGAAGTTTTGTTGGTGTCTGGAGTTTCGGCCGGCATCTGGACATAGGAAATGGAGGTTGATATATGCCTCCCTATTCAACGGGATTAAAATAGTTTCTGGGACATTGTTATCTCGAAGAAATCCCGAAAGCAAATCTATTCACATGAGATCGATTCCTCCGGGAAACATGCGATGAATCAGGATGCTGACACAATGAAGGCGTTACACTTCACTCCGCCTAAGGCCATGAGCTCGATAGATGTATTTGAACCACCTAAACCCCTACTTGTCTTGAATCTGACAGCACAAATCCCGATAACAGCCAGGCCTACAGAACCAAGCAACTCCTATTTACACCCGATTTTGCAAAAAAATAAAATATATGAGAAGAAAGCGGAAGAAATAAAAGGGTAACGAGGAAGTAAAACGAAGAGGAGAGGAAAAGAAACAAGGTTTGCGAGGTCATCCTGACGCCCATGATACTCCTGGTCTTTTTCCCCTCCATTCCAAGATTCAAACCCGTCGGCCCCTCGAATCGTCACTTTATTTCCCCTTTTCACCTAAACTGTCGTGATCGTCATTCTCATCCTCGTGTTGCCTCCGGACAAATGTGCCGCGCCGTAAAGTTCTGCCCTGATATTCTCCTGGGAGCCTCTGTCGCTTACCTGGAAGTATTCACTCTTGAATCCCGCTCATCTTCTTTTGTTTCTCCCGATGATGTGCGCATAACCCGGCAAGCAAACAGCAAGAAGCGAGCGACACGAAAAGTTCCAAAACCCAATAAGGAAGGATATGAGAGAGGAAAAGGCCCGTCTCTTCAGAGACGGCATCATTTGTTGCTGCTACTTTTAGACTCGACACATAGCTAGCCACACCAATACACGCTCGTGAGAGGGCCTCCTCCGGGGTAGGCCAGCCCTCACCCAGCGTGAGTGCATGGCGAGGAAAACGCGGGCATAGTGGCTGGTAGGCGTGGGAAACATCAAACCCTTGCAAATCGGGAGCAGCATGCTGAAGGATGGGAATTATGACATAGAGATAGGGAGGGAAGGCTAGGAACTAGAATCGTCACGACTCTCGCACCCTTTAAAGGAGGGAATCTAAACGAGTAAAGACGCTCAGACAAGCTGCCACGACCTCAAGCTGGAGCTCCTTCTCCTTTGCCTTGTTGACCTCCTGTTCGCAGTAGGTTAGGATAGAAACAAGGTAGAGCGGGGGAGCCTGACTAACCTCAGAGATAACCTGCGGTAAATTAGCACCGATGCCATTACCAACAGCCTTACGCCCGAACGGCCATTGGCTGTACTCGGCCAGGAGCTCGTCCGTCTGCGCAAAGGCGCGCTCGCGAGCCTCGTGACCCAGGGTTGAGAGCGCGTTCTCGAGGACGTTAGCCGCATAAGCAGCGCACACCATGGCGATAGTTCGAATATAGCGAAATTCCAGGTTCTCGGGGAGAAATTGTGTGCCGTTGAGTACGATAGTGCGCTGCGTCAGGACGTTGCGCACGCGCCGACGAATCTCTTCCTTGGCGCCGCTATCAACAACGGGATGTGTTGCCATGTCAAATAGCAAGAAGTTGCGCTTCTCGGTGCGCAGAATGCCCTTGTCTACCAATCCCTTTGCCAAGCGTTCGCGGACTTGCTTCAGCTGATAGCCAATCTTCATAAGGTTCCAAGTCTCGCCTGATCACAACGCCTCCGTCAGTTCATGATTGTCAAAAGGCATACCAAAAAAGGGCAGACATACCGCTCAGCAGGTCGATCCACGAGCTGACGCTCATCTTCTCGCTCGACTTCATCATCTTCAGTGTCTCGTCCAGCAGGACCTCGCCTGTGAGCGTGTCGTCGATGACCTCGATGACTCGGTCGGGCAGCGGGAACCGTCGCCTTGAAGGGTCTTTCTGCATGCTGATGCGTCCCCTGAAAGCGAGCTCGAGCACGATGCAGCCGCGTAGGGCATACGAAATGTTGTCGTTCCAAAAAGAGAGGTAGCCCTGTGTCCCAGTGAAAGCTCATTGTCAGCCTCCCAACCCACTAGTTATGGTAATCCCCCAGGATCGGGCAAGACGCACCTGCTTATCTTTGAGTCCGAGAAGCAACACCTCCTCCATCAAGGTAAGCTTGGGCTGTTTGCTCCGCTCGGCGCTTTCGCTGATGTCGCGCGGGTCGAAGGCTATCTTGTGCCCATTCTCGCCACTCTCGTAGCTGGTCTCAGGCGCGCTGTCTCGTGCGGCGTTGTTGGCAGAGCTCGACCGATTGGCGCTATTGCTGCTGTCTTCGCCGTTGGTGTTGCTGCCCTCTCCTGCTCCTCCCCTGCGCCGCGTCAAGCCCGACGTCGTGGTCGACATAGTGTTGTTGTTACCGCCAGGCGTCGTCGGATTGCGCTAAAAGAAAACACTGGTCGAGGGAAAGGCGTTGCACCACGGCTCGGCGATTGTCGTTTCGATGTTCGTCAAAGGAAACGATGCGGTCGGCTGCTACTTTTTTTTCTGTTTCGTTTCGTTTGGCAATCGATCGGATTTTTGGGAAACGTTGGAGGCGATGCAAAAGGTCAGGTTGCGAATGTCGGTGGCACGGTCCAATCTCAAAGGGTCCCGGCGCTCGGGGTTGGTGCCGGGGTAGTATCGCAAGCAAGGTTTCCTTCAATCCTCTGGTGGGGCAGGAATGCGCCGAAAAGGGGTCCCAATTGCAAAATACGAAATGCACAATCCTGGTTTCTTGGTTTAAGGTCGATTCCTGTTCCAGATCGAGTCGGCGCGTGTTGTTAGAACCTTTTTCCTGTTGTTTTTTTTTCGAAAAGTCCCAGCCCGAGCGACGATAACGATAACGTAGGGAGCCTCTTGGTTCGCGATGGACTGGGCTGAGTTTGGACTTTGCGTCTTGGCAGGAGAAAGTGGAGTCGTGTTGCCTGGAGCTGCTACGATGGTAGAACTTGCTGTTTGTTGAATGGTCTTATTAGCATAACACGCGCTGAGTGTTCAATGCAGATGTCGCGTGCCTTTGTCTGCCCGTAATATTGTCGCAGGATGTTCCCTCCGCGCAGGAGCAAGAAGTGTTTTGGTTGGGCGGCGCCCCTTCAGCCAGCCACAACTTACCTCTTGATCTTGATTGTGGCAGAGTGGTGCTGTGGCGTGCCTGCCCCTGAATAAAGGGGCAACCCCCCACACCACATTCGACTCATGAACCGCTGGCTATAACACTTAAACAAGAGCAACGGCAGTAAAACCGGGCTAAAGATGATGACGCAACAGCCGTATAAGAAAGAATATCCATATTTACTTCTATACTCTACCAACACACCACAACTCCGTCCCTCATGAAAAGGGACCGACCACTCGGCTGGTCTCCAACACGCAAAGAACCTGGCCTTTCTTCATCCGTCCAGATGTGGCCATATATATAGTCCAACTCCTCGGCCCCAAAAAACAGCGGTCCAAAAACAAGTGCTATGCAACGAACGAGCGACTCTCTTTAAGCACACCCCCGGTACCATCCTCTCTTCCACCGCCTCCCCGCCAATGCAAAAAGAGCAAGATTCCCCATTAGATACGCGTGTGCGAGAGAGAGAAAAAAAAGCGAAATAGATGCCACCGGCCATGCAACCCCTCTCGGCCCACCATATCAACAACCCGCAACAGCAGTAGCGCAAGCGCTCTTGCTTACTTCTCCCCATCATGCATCGTCGAGAACCCCATCCATATTCCACTCCCCAATCTGTGCGCGCCGGAGGACCTCGCGGCCCTTCTCCGTAAGCTCTGGCTTGCCACCTTTATCCGTCACCTGCTCGAAGAAGACGGGTTGCCACGTCTCTCCCTTCCTCTCGCGCTCGCGTGCTTTTTCCCGCTGCGCCTCCTCGAGCTCTTGCTTGACAGTCGTGGCGCGAGAGAACTGCTTCGAATGAATCGCATTCGTTACCTCGCTCCAGAGCTGCAGTGATTCGTGCGGGAGTTGTTTCTCAATGGGCGGCAACACCTTCGGCGCAACATCCAGCGGCGCAATATCAATAATCGTGATTTGCTCCTCGGGAGGGTGGGAAGCCTGTATACTAGATGTGAGTGGAATGCACTTTTACTGTTTCCCGCACGTTAGTTTCGGACTCACCAATGGTTTCGGACCCATCGCGAACACAACTTTCTCCTTCCAGGGGCCTCCCAGCCGCACCAGAATATCCTCCACGGGCACCTGGTTGATCTGGACCTTGTCGTCGTTCTCCGGATCGTAGCGGAAGATGATGCCCTCCACCTTGTTCGTGGTCCGACCAAGCCAGCCGTCGTCGTAGTAGCGCAAAATCGCCTTGAGCTTGGTCTCAGGACAGGTGATGTAACAGTTGTCGCCGACTGTCACACTCAGGGAACCGCGGAAGAACCCACCGAGGTGTGCGGCGGGGTGCTTCAGTTGGTACGTCTCATGATCCCTTCGTTCGACGGTGATAAAAATGCCCAGGTTGTGCTCGCCCGGCATTACCTTGATGGATGTGCCCGTGAACTTTGCTGTGATTTGGTCGAAGCCACGGGCATGCAGCCCTTTTTCTGGGCAGCTTATGTAGAAGGCGCTTACGGGCGGATGGTGCGAAGTCTGCTCTGTCAGATACGAGACCCGGACTGGTTTGGACTTTACAACCATTTGCGAGATGGAAACGTTGGAAGATGCCGAGCCATCGCCGGACCCAAGTGCGCGGCTAGGGGAGAGCTTGGCGGACTTGACACTTGACGCACGGCTTCCCGACTGGCTAGGTTCCCTCAAGAACTTGGTATCGATCCTCGGTGCATCGTCTTCTGTTTCCCAATTACACTGCAACGGCGATAGTTAGTTTCCATTGACAGTTGATGCTCAAACCTACTTTTCCTCCGACATACCCGAAAGAACTCCCCGAGACACGAGTTATAGGGTTTACAAGGCCTGCCCTTTGCATACTTCAAGTCCTTGGTAAACCAAAACCGCAAAACTTCCAGCATGCGATCGACCGGATCATCGGCGGTTCCAATCGCGATGAAGGCGTTGGGAGAGTCGAGGTAGTTCCAGTACTCGAGGTTAGGGGTAGGCTCGAGGAGCTGGGATGGAAGAGAGAAGCGGACGGCGGCGAGATCGGCAACGCCAATGAACCTGGGAGCAAAACTCTGTCAGCACGCATTCTCCTTCTCGGCGAAAACGTCGCAGGACAAGTGGGCGCGGGGCCGGGCGTTGGAAAGACAGCCGCCGCCGACAGTTGAGCGCCGACGTCGGAAGGCGGAGAGGTGACGCCGGAGACACGGCCGTCTGGGGTTGCGCACTCACTTTCTTAGGATAGAAATGAACGTCTTGAGCTTGGACCCGTCACTCGTATGCTCCTCCACCACTGGGGCATCGGAAACGGTGCTGGCGGGTGTCGACGCCGCGGCGGGAGAGTTCGATGATGACATGGCGTTTCGAAGTTCAGTAAGACTCGCAGCCTTTTTCCTCCACAATGCGGGCGATGTGTTCGACGCAACGACTTTCGGTGGGTGGGAGTGTCTCAACGACAAGAGAAGGGAAATTTTGAAGCTCCGATTATGGTCGGCTGAAGAAGATGGTTCAGGATGGGCGATTAGTGTTTCGTTAGGTCCAGGTCCATCCACTTGTGTCGGTTTCGGTGTTTCGAGAAGCCAAGATACCTGTGGTTCGTTCTGCTGGGGGGCGGAACACTGCTCTCACAGCGGCCAATGCGCTGCAGTGACAACGCCACCAGCTACGATAAGGCAGCTTGTTTAGCGCCTTCCTGCGGGGTGATAAGATCGTGAACCCCTCGTCACTGACAACTAACGACTTTTTCAGAAATCCTTGAGAGAAAGAATACAGATCCCAGAGCGAGATACTAACTATGAAGATAAGTGATTCAACGATCTGGGCGTCTTCAGTCTTCAATTTCGCCTACTCACTCACACTCCCACGAGCGGGCCGCTCTCTAGATCCGGAACGTTCAACGAATCAGAAGCCAATCATTTGCCCACGAGCACCATTGATGCGACCTAACCACTCTCAGCGTGCTGTTCCGACGCGAGGCTGATATTGCCCCGTGGTCTCCGCCAAGGCTGAGACTGGAGAATGCTATCAAATTGGACGAAGCTGCTTGGCTCTTTCATCGATGCGGGTTGGAGCTTTTAGCACTGGCTCGGAGGAGCGTACGTACTTGGAGCATCTGCCTCTTGCTCCCGCTTCATTCCCCACTGACGTACCTGAAGCGCTATAGATCTCGCTTCCAGTAATTCCTTTGTTCTGTCCCAGGGCTATCTATGCCACAACCTTTAAGCTCATTCGACGGTACCTGATTCAACTCCAACAAGGTTCAAATTAGGTATGTTCGTACCTGCCAAAAAGTGGGGGCCAATCGGGTCTTTAAAGTTTACTGCCCCTGAATTTGTACATCGGCTCACAACCTAGCCGTACCCTGAAGGATCCACCGTCAGAAAGATGGCTTGTACGAAGGCTCCAGTCGAAAGACTAAGTGATAAGGCTACTGCGCAGGAAGGCCTTGTGTCTTTAGATCGATATCTTACCTGCCGATTGGAATATCTCGCTTTATTATTGGAGACGCAGGAAAACGCCACAAGAAATGTTGGCCTCTAACACGTTACCACATCGGTAATACAGCTCGGGTGACCCTCTCCTAACTTGTTCCTTTCGACTTAGCCCCTATACATACTTGGGTTGAAACAACAATGGCAAATGCATCCGTCTTGCCCGTCCTGCCCGTCTTCGAAACCTCATGGTCAAGGTCGACCTGAAAAGTAAGAGAGTCGACTGTGTGTGGTACAAGGCCTTGTTTTTTTCGGCTTCTCTGCAACGTTTGCTTGCGTACCCTGTACCAGCACTTCAGAAAATTAAACTTACGTTGAATATATTCACATCTATCATTGACACTTCACAAAAACTTCATATTACCTTTGTTCTCATACTTTCAAGCCATCCTAGGCACCTGGCAATGTTTCGATGCAAGCTTTCTTTGACAGTTTTGGTTGGGTACAGCTATTCGAAAGAAGGTAGGTTTCCGCATTGGCATCAAATAGTCCAGACGACCATCCTTAACAACCTCGTCCGTCGCCACGTTACCTGGGTTTACTACGGGATATCAGAGAAAACAGCTGCATAGCTTCATTGCACACTATAAGTCCCAGCACCTCGACACCCAACCACTTTTAAGGGGACAGGGCAAGCAGAAGAGGGTATCTAGGTACCGAGTCGATGAGTGTGCCACCCACAGTGCCTCGTTCATCCAAAGATCAGAGACACTCCCGACTTCGAGTTTCATAGCCTACCATGTCAGAATAAGTGGACGTCTAATACGCCAATGAGTTGTGGTGCTATAATTCCTGGAACCTGCCATCTCCCCTCTCTCACTCCATCTTCAGAATGACAAATATTCCTCACATCTACACATTATGCAAATAGCTAAATAAGATATGTAAATTAGCTAAAGAAGATCACAGCTTCGCCTTCCTTCAAAGCACAAACCCAACAAGCCTCCAACGCGTATACCCGACGGCATAACGCAAACATCGGCCACACACACTACGGGGAACCTCGGATGTGCTCAACTCGGAATTGGACTGGATTCCAGGCGTCCTAAACACTGAGATGCACTAAGCAGTTCACTACCTACAGAGCTGCGTTAGTTTCGACACTGCCCTTAGCCATATACAGTAGACACTATTCCAAGAGACAACCTGACGAATATCGATCCACAACGGTTCTGTCATCGAACAGCGACATCTATCATCCAGGGATTTAGTTCTAGGCCACAGCACACAGCCCACCACGACAGACAATTCTAAATCCGGCATCGACAATCCCATCCTAAAGATTCGCCCATGCATCTAAGAAAGGCAACCGCGCCGCAGATCAAAGAGGGGCACCTCCTCCCAGCGGCACATCCCACCGAACACGACACTCACTGCCGATAGATACCCGACCGAGAGAACGCTCCAGCCGTGCCGACCGAGCCCCTGACCACAGCGTCCCGGACCGGCGGCCGATCGGCAACGGGGCTCTGTAATACGAGGTCGGTGGCAACGATGCCGCGAGTCGGCTCGCTGCCGAGAGGGTCATGTTAAAGTAAGGCTACAAACTTGCCCTACATACAGTACCTAGAGTAGAGTACACTGCACTACCTAGGTAGGTAGAATATTAAATCCACCCTGGCGGTACCAGCCTATTATAGGCCGCGACGGAGAAAAACCATGAGAGTACCCTCTCGACAAGATCGCCGGTGCGGTCTGAGGCAAACCATACGGTTGGTTCCCACCTCCCTCGACAGACGTGTGTGTCGATGTCCCGTTCGCCGATCGTTTTATTTTTACTCTAAGCCGCAGCAGCAGCAGCAGCAGCAGGAGCAAAGAACAGCGCGATCGCCCGCTCGCTCCCGAGAAAAGTAGAGTAACACGAGATGGGGTCATTGTGGCCACAGAGGGGGGCCGATCACTTACACATGTGTCTGTCGATCCATCCCAGGGAGGCCCCCGGTGTGCGTGGCGCTGTGGCTGGGGATCCTACTCTACCTATTCTACCTGTAGGTAAGGGGAACAGTCACAGTCAAAGTACAGCCAGTGCGGTCCGGGCGGGTAGCGTAAAGAACGAATACGACAGAAGGAAGGCCTTCCCTTCTGGAAGACAGCCCGATAGAGGTGCCAAGCTGGTGGCTGAGATCGTCAGTACCTCCGCGTCACTCATTTGAGTATGAAGTACAAAGTACAATGCTCCGGCTCCTTCTCCCTTTCTTTACCTTCCCCCCCATCTGCTGGAGGCAATTGTCAGGCGCATAGAAGGACGAAGGACCAAAGGTTGGTTACAGCTGGGTAACTAATCTTGGTGAAATATGTAATTTTATTTCGGACGCTCGTGTCTCTTCGTCTCCTTGTGACAACAGTCCAGGCAGTTACAATGAGATACAAAACACCCTAGGTGCTAGATTGCCCCCGAAATGAGAAAACCCTTCCGCCTTTGGACAAGGGACCCTGTTGCGCAGTGTCCTGAAGGGGGTTGTAGCTGTTCTGGAAAGGCAAATTGGGGTTCGTGCTCTACGGCGACACTCAGAGCTGATCCTTTCCCACTCGAGCGGCTGTTTTGCGCATGGGGGAGTGTGAAGACATAGGCCGGATCCAATCTTCACTCCCCCAACCCCAGCGCCATGGAATTGAGGGTTCTGATGCAAAACAACCTGGCCCTCTAATAATTTGAAGTAACCGACGCCGGGAATGCAACCGACCCTGACGGCAGCGGCAATATTGCAGCGTGGTAACCAGCCCGATCAAGCGGCCGTTGCGCAAAACGCTCCCGACGCCGTCCACAGCCCCGATCCGGACCACGTGTAATGCTTCTCCAGAGTGGTTTGTGTAAGGCTGACAGCGCACAGGGACCCACGATAGTGTCGTGCAAAGATGGGCTGCTCCTCTAAATACCTACATACTACTGATATGTGATAGTTTTCCTTTACTCATGGAGAAGCGACTTCATGCCCGCCAGGCGAGACTCTTCTGCTATGGGTGGCATCCGAGACAGCAACAACTCGCCGCAGTACACGCCATGTCACCGAGGACAAAGTAGTCGTACTCTACTGGTGCTTCGGGGTCCAAATACCGAGCGGTGGTCTTGCCGTGAGAGCCGTGAGGGCCACACTGCTCCCTCGGAGCCCTCCCAATGGTCCATGCCTTGCGAGCAGCTTTCCGTCTCCTCGCTGCCATGAGGACTACAATCGCCACCGTATGCACTCTTGGGACATACTCAGCACCCGGTGTCTTTGTGCCGGCACCAAGGGAAGGCCGTCAAGCGGCCACGGCATAAACGTCGATGGAGGTGGTGGGGTTGCTGCTCTGACGATGCATCTCGAACGCACGTAATATGGCTATGATGTCATTGCCAAGCTACCCGCGCGACGCACGGTTAACATGGCGCCAGTTTGCGGAGATTGACGGCTCCTCTGCCCCTTCGTTATTATCACCGGCTGTTGTTACCGCTCGCGGTTCGCTGGAAAATCCTGGAATAAGCTAGCGGTACTGCGCCTTTTTCTCTCTCTTTTCCTTCTTGCAAGCACGCACATGCGGCGATAGTGTAGAGAATTTAGGATGGAGTGACTGGTTGAGTCCCACATCTGACTCTGTCCGCGAACGCAATTCGTGCTGTAGCGGGATCGGCAAAAGAGCTCGGAGTGGGGGATGCCGGGGGCGGAGTGGCCAACGGCGAGGATGGGAATTGTCCACAATGCCATTCTCTTTTTTCGGCAAATGACGCCACCCCTAAAGAGACAGGGTCCCCTCGTCGAAGATTTGAACACATCTAATTCCCACACGGTGGGAGACGAGCGCCGTCCCGTGGATCAGATGACAGCTGAAGGACGGTGGGTGGCACGACCGCCGTTTCAGCGTTTTCTTGGAAACTGTGCTTATCCAAGTGCCTACGACGTCCAGCGCAGGCTTCGGGATGGCTGATGCGGCAGTTTCACGTCTGCTCGAGCAATGCAATGCCACGTAGCGGAAGCCCAGTGACTTCCGCACAGTGTTCTGGCGAGGCGAAGGAGGGAGAGAGAACGCAGTGGGCGGGCGGCTCGAATTGTCCTCTTTTCGGTTGTGGTCGTTTTTAGGAATGGTGGGCGGGGGTCCTCGTGGACATGGCGCAAATTGTCGGCCTGGGTGCCGCACGGTGACGTCATAATACAGCGCGCCCACGCACTGCATGGACTCCAATTCGCAGCGGCGGTGAGACTGCCAGTGAGACTGCCAGTGAGACTGCCAGTGAGAGAAAGCTCGGGAGAAGGGCTCACGGGTCCCCTGGCGAGCCTGGGTGACCGCCTGGGAGCGGCAGCACGGTCCCCCGACCTTGCAGCTTGTAGATATCACCATCCACACCCTCCACAGTTTGTCGTCCACGTACATACATGCCTGCAGCATCAGGGTGCTCGAGCGAGTCTTCCCGGGGACGAAGTTATTCATCGTAATACGTACGAACTACTGCCTGCCGTTATCGGCATTGATATTGATGTTGGAGTTCTAGCTGACACGTGCCTTGGCCACATGAAATAACAGAATAGGCAGCTCCCTGCCATGAGGTGCTAGTGGTATCATCTCGGCTGGCGCTGCCCCCAGGGTAGTGTACTGCAAAGGGCCCTCCTGTCAGCGCACTGCTTGCTGTTTTGTCAAGGCGCCGTGTCAATCAACAAGCCTCAGGAATTCCCCAGCCGTGGTTTCCCGGAGCCCCGTCCAGCCCCAATGCCGACTGCCGGGGCCTAGTGTAGCCGCCGGGTTGTGGCGATGAGGCTGAGGCGTCCCAAGAAGGGAACATACTGACGATCCGCACGATGGCCCCCTCTCCGTTGCATCGTAACCCAGCAAGTGGGTGACAAAAAAACAGGGACCGCAAAGTAGCCTACTACAAGAAATTCTCTGAGAACAGGCCGTTCAGGGCTATTTTCTTGTACAGTAGGCAGATCGCTAACCGCTTTTGGCAGTGCGTGAGAGCATTTGCGGTCCCTAATTTTTTGTCACCCACTTGCCCAGGCAGCACCTGCGCCAAACTATCGGCCTTTCGCAAATATCACCACCTCCTCTATAGTGTGCGCAAGGTACGAGGGTACGCATGAGAACTAGGGGACCTGCGTGCGGGCAGCATTGCCATCTGTGGCTGGTAGGACTGCGTAAGCGAAGTGGATAAATCCGATTTGCGCGCGACAATTCTGGACACAGAATATTTCCAGAATACCGATATTCGGGATTCATGTCCCCAATGAAGTTGAGATCATCGCAGGCCATCTCGTCCCGGCGCAAACTAGTCCACAGATCAACACAAGGGGCTCAACAACCCGAGGACTGAAATCGCTGTGTTGTTTAAGATGCATATGCCGCCGTCTAGGTACTTACCCTGCAGCGGCAAGAGCTCCGCGAATCCCTCCTCGAGTAGTATAGCGTCGTGTATTGCGCACGACTTGTCCACTCAGGTGCCCCTCGTTGCCTGGGATTGCCTCTCGCAACAGGCCCAAAACTTTTGGTGGTGAGGCGGGTTGTGATTTGACAGCATGAGTGAAAGAGGGGCGCGAAAACGCGATGGGAACTGACGTCATTAAGGCAAGCGTTTCGAGTCCCGCTGCCGCCCCCATGCAGTGCTGCATGGTGTGGAAGGGATGATAATCCCTGCAAGGCTAGCCTGAGTTGGGGGAAACCAGGGAGCCCACATCCCGAGTGCCCTGAAGGCTGAGAACCTCAGTCAGATCCCAGCCACGGCCCTGTGGTCTTTCAGACAGCAGGAGAGCAGCGGAATCTCGAATCGTAGGCAGCCACCTTGTCGATGGCGCTGTTATAATCGCAGGTTGCTGTTAGGGGTCGAGAAAGCGGTGTAGGATGTATCACTCAATGGGTGACTAAGAGTCGCGTCAGTGGTCGAAAATGTCGAGGCTCGCGGCCGTGTTGAGCTGCGTTGCAACAGTTTAACTCGTCCCATCGCAAACCTCCTAACTTTGTAGAGTACAAAGTACTCGCAGTGTACTGTGCCTCGAGCCCGTTCTCTGAAAGGCAGGCATACCCCAGTCAAGCCGGAGACAAGACGGCCCCGCATGCCGCACTGGGCGTAGACCCGCAGATGGATGGGCTGTTTTTTCATCAGCGATCAGTGCACAGGTGAGATGGCGGGTTGGCAGAGTCTGGCCGGGCGGCTGTTGTCCAGAGCAATTGAATCGGGGCTCAAGGTCAAAGGCGCCGACGACGACTGTGGCGAGCCTCCTGCAAAAGACATCCCAAAAGAAGGGTTCGGGCGGCGAGCACAGCGGCGCATGCCGACAAGAAATTGTTCTGCCCCATTTCGGCTAGAGGAGAACAGAGCCCGTGATCCCTGACGAGGAGAAGGGTCTCAACGAAAAGGGTGGTGGCCGCACCGCCACATCGTCGCAGCAGAAGACGGGCCCTGGCGAGCCTGGTTAAAAGTATCAGTACTTTACCCGAAGTTCTTCTTCTGATTGCCTTATAACGGAATTGTTTTATTGTCATCAGCTCGACAGGCACGACACTGCCAGGCGGGCTTCATCCGCGGACGTCGGTAATAAATGAACCGTCCCAAAAAGGGCAGCCGCCAGATGACTGGATCGAATGGGATGAACGGCCGAAGGGCATTTTGCCAAACTGGGGCACGCAGACCTCACAGAGCACGCGCGACCCCCCGAGCACCGGAGGATTGCGAGCGAAGAAAGACACGCCCCGCGATGTGCGGTATCCTGACGAGCGACTGCGCACCGGGGCCGGTTGGGTTAGAGGTACGGGCTGGCAGCAAGCAATGCGTCCGATTTTGTGAGCGGAAACGCCAACTGCCATGGAAACGAAGAAGGAAGCAAAACGAACGCACACGGGTTGAGGATAGTTGTCGAAATATGCCTTCTGGAAGCTCATCAGATCGGGCCGGCGAGTCTTGACCCTCGATCCTTGCTCTCTGGATCGAACGGGCTCCCACCAGGATGTTGCATGGAGAACGCTCCAGTAACATGGCTGGGCATGACGTCTCTGTCTCCATTCAAAGGTGCCGATGGAGTGGGAGAGAAAAATTCGAGAGGCAAGACACAGTTCGGCTCACTCGTCGACTCGCGCAAAGTGTCGAGCCCTGCGGTTGCTGTGGAGGTACTTCGTACTTTGTTTGGAGCTTCTTGGCGACACCCCCAGAGGGTGGAGCGGGATTTGGGGTTGTTCCCCTCTAACAATTTTGGATTTTGGATTGCAGGCCCGACAGGAGAGCCGCGTCTCCGCATCGCTTCAAGGTGCTGCATGCGAGCGCATTCGAGGTGAGAGTCGCGCCTGCCTGAGGTGAGGGATTGCATTAGTAGGTACCGCACGGCTGGATTTTGAATAGCTTCCACCTAGCTCGTTAGGTTGCCCATTTCCCATGATTGCTACGCTTTTCCGTCCTCAGGAACGCGAAACACGGCAAATAAACGTTTTAAACGGCAGACAATGAAGGCGCCGTTATTCCGTGCCGGTGCTTGAATGAAAACGGGGTGCTTGCTGGAACGGCCCCGCAGCAGTGTGCAAGCACTGGCGTCTTCCAACACCCCCGACCTGTGGCTCTGGTCATGAACCGGGAGGGGGCCTGCAATGTTCGAACGACTTGCCCGACCCGACTATCCAGAGGGGAGGGTAGCTGTGCTGCTGCCCTTGCAACCGTCCTGGGCGACTCTTCCTCTCTGCCACCCGCCCCTCCTCTCGGTCCATGATCGTCTTCCGTTTCTTCTTTTTGCTCCCCACGAGCTTCTCCTCCTTCCATCTATTTCACACCGCCTCGTCGCCTTCACAACTAGGCAGCGAAGATTCTTGATGCCCGGCCTCCCCAAGCGCATCTGCTCAGCTTGGCCACCTCAACGGCTCTCTGGCAGGTAGGTGCTACACAGCGTCATTCGGCCCTGCAACGTTGGTCGATGGAGGGCAGGGCTGCCTGTGCTCTGCGCACCCCGTCCGTCCGCATAGCACTCATCAGCCACACCCTCCACCCACCATCTCCCCCCTCCCTCGACTCCCTTCCTCTTCGAGTTAGCAAAGCCGCGCTGCTCCAGACCCTTAAGAACCAGGTGCTGGCGCAATGTACTGTACCACCCATCAACCCGCTCTACCTCTACTTCTTCCTGTTCCAGCGAGACCTGCTTCACTCCCCCTCCACATACATAGGCGTCGCCTCTACCTATCAGTGGTGGGGATTGCATTAGCGGCCGCGAGCTGGTATATACATTGTCGACCACACCCCTCTGCATATGCCAAAGTCGCCAAAAGCCCATACCAGTGCATAGCTTAGCTGTGCCATCTTTCTTTCTCTTTGTGCCCTCTCCCAACTCTCGTTTCATTACTTCACCGTACATGACTGCCTGGCCGAATCGCAAGGCGCTTTATTTCTTGTTCTCTGGCGATACGCGATCTAACGAACTCTGGCATTAGCTTGCTACTCACCATTCCCTCTCCAACTAGCAGTCGAACAGCACCCCTCAGGGTCGCTTCCCCATAATCAGCGCCATTTCGCCCCGGCGAGATTCGGTCCGACAACGAGGACGCTCCGTTTACGGCCGCCTCGAGACTCGTCCAAATCTCTGACCCAGAGAAGATAGCAACGGTTTCACCTATCAGCAGTCACTACAGCCGATACTGTGCGACTTCTTGACTTTCCGCGGTCTCGGACAGCTTTGTCACCGGCGCCATGTTTCGTCAGAGGTATGTCCCCTGGATGCGCTTGCTTTACTTTACTCACAAACTCCCTGGCCCGGCAAGCCAGTCAGCCTTGAGCACTGTATTAACAGTTCCAAAGGACAAGCTCACAAAAGCCCGGGGATGAGTTACTGGCCACTTTTAGACAGCAATTCCCCGAGGTGGCCGCAGCGACGACAGCATCCAGCACCACTGGTGCCACAACCAGAACAGCGTCTACTAGCCAGCCTGAAGCTCCTGTAGCCGCTCAAGAAAGGTATGTTTTTGATCATTTTTCATGGGGTGCCCTCATACCTTTCCTCCCTAGCTAGGAACGTGCTTGATCCGCAAGGGCCGGCAAACGCGGAGCGCCTGCCGACAAGGCCAATGACTGACAGAAATCAACAACAACAGAAGCCAGAGTTTAGGCCATGATCACTTCCGAGACCAGGACCCAACCCCCCGGGCATCGAATGAGCCGTGGAGATTTACACCATCCTTGCTGGACCCGGGCCCGTTTGCTTTCGCCGGCTTCGGCGGCCAGCCCGGGGGGTACTACACCCCGACGCCGGGTGGGACAAACACCATCTACCATCCCCAGGCTGGTGACCTTCACACGCCTACCCTAGGCCTTGGAATGGGGCTTGGAACACCGCTCTCAATGCCCACTACAGAAGGCGGACTACATTCGGGGACCGGTGCCATAGACCCCGTCGGATTCCACCACGGCTTTCACCCTCACCACCAGTTTCAGCATTTCAACCCGTTCATCCAGCTTCCAGCACCTCAGCCCGCTTTCGCTCCGTCATCTTTTGTTCACCAGGACACCGGGTACGAGACAATGGATCAAGACGGATCTCCCATGGACTCTGATCCTGCAGAGGACAGGATCGGGTCAATTGACAGCAATTTCCGAGGTCACCACTCTCCCATGATGTCGTTCCAAGCAAGGCAGTTTGGTATGCCCATGTCGGTGCCACTTCCGACCTCGGCCGAGAAGTTTCGCTTCCATACGGCTCTGAATGCCCCAACCGCCATGATCAAGCATGCAGATGAAATCCCTGTTACATACCTGAACAAAGGCCAGGCTTACTCGCTCTCCGTCGTTGATACGACACCCACGTTACCGATACCCCCAGGAACCCGCTTCCGAACCTTTGTGCGTGTTTCTTACGAAGACGAACAGCAACGGCTAAAGCCTGGAGTGTGCTGGAGCCTATGGAAGGAAGGAAGGGGCACGAACGAGGCCCATCAGCGGGGAGGAAAGCTACAAGCAGTTGAATACGTCGAGGCAGGGCAGCCAGCGGAAGGCGATGACAAGCGAACGCGGATTGAGTTGGAAAGCTCTTCTTTTGACGGTTTCTCGGTTATCTGGACACCGGGCGTCAATGGCTCAGTCGAGTGCAACATCGCTGTGCGCTTCAACTTCCTCTCAACCGATTTCAGTCACTCCAAAGGCGTGAAGGGGATACCCGTCAGGCTTTGCGCAAAGACACACCCCTTGAACGCGGAAGCGCCTATATCACCCCCGGAGAATTTGCCTGAGGTCTGCTACTGCAAAGTGAAACTATTTCGAGATCATGGCGCTGAGCGCAAGCTGTCGAACGACATCGCGCACGTTCGCAAGACCATTGACAAGCTGAAGCAGCAGATTGCTCAGGCGGAGAGTGGGATGAAGGACTTTAGCAAAAGGAAAAGGTCGGGCGCAGCGCAGCCAAAGGGCTCGAATAATCAACGGCCAGGAAAGGTGCAGAAGCACAAGCGGACGTGGTCAATGTCCTCGGCCAGTTCTGCAGGAGGAGGACCGCGCGTACCGTTGGAGGAAGACCTTCACTTCAAACTGCAGACGCTTCAGGACATGTTCACCAGCACTCGTCCAGTGAGTGTTTTGTATCTGCGCGGCGACGAACTGGACGACCCCGATCTCCACCCGGTGTCACTTCCTGGAGAGTCACTGGAATTGGGCAAAACCGAGTCCCGAGAAACCAATACTTGGCGAAGCGAGAGGAGCTCCGTCGCCGGGTCTTTGGTCTCGCCCTCACCGAGTACCCTTTCGCTTCACTCCCAAGTATCAACAACTAATGGGCCAAATCCACAATGGCAGGACTATCAACAAACCAGCACCGGGAACCCTTCGTCGTCACGTCTTGGATCAGATCAACCGACCAAAATCCCTCAAAACGATGAAGCAGGAAACCTGACGGGTTGGATCGAAGCCCTTGGCGTGGATTCGACATATCGACCCCCACCGGAACAGTCAACGAGGCCGGTTGCCTGCTTCTATGTTGCTCGACGCAATCCATCCAGCCCTACTGCACACGAGCTTCACCGGGCAATTTACCTCACGCAGCGAACTCTTCGGGAATTTGTCTCGAAGGTCGCGAACAAGTGGAACTTCGATGCCAGCAAAGTCACCCGGACAGTACACGTGGTTCGACGGGGACTTGAGGTCGAAATCGATGACGAAGTGGTCCAGGAGCTTCCAGAAGGCAAAGACATGACACTCGATATCGTTGAAATCAACTCTCCAATGAAACGGGAATGGGAAATGGCCCTCGACGCCCCGGGCGAGACCGAAATGGGATCTTCTACGACAACAACGCAAAGAGGATACGAACTTCGTTTTATATTTTAATTGGTGTTTATCATGACAACATAAATGACAAGTACACGTGGGAGAAGGTCACTCTCGGGGCACATGGTTTACACGGCTTTGTTTACAGCGCGGGAACATAGAATCGGCTGTCACCTGGCCGGGGTTGGAAAGAAGGCAGCGAAACGAAGGGGCTGGGCCATATTGTTTTGCGCTATATTTGGGAGTTGTGAAATTTCATTTGAGATACCACGTCTTCCGTTCAGGGGGGCTGAACGGGGACATTTTCTGTTGGTCTTTCTCTTTTTGGAGCTGAAGTTTTATTCGTTCTGGTTGAGAAGAAACGTTGCGGTAGCGGTTAGTTGTGTTTTCCCACTCGAACTGTATTAGCCGGGGCTCCTTACAACGGGCCCCCTTTTCTCTATGATTTTAGCGATGCGCGGGCCCCGATCGTCTCGATCCGTTTTATTTAGGAGTCTATGTTGTTTTTTAGGCCTATTCCTTTCTCCGGCCGGGCTAACGGCGTCTGGTTACCTGGGTAATTTGAACTATTTGGGCTGAGAATATTACGGAAGGGGCGTGGTCCACGCTACGGTGGCAGCCCTAGCGGTTGCTGGCGTGTCATGGGGGGGGGGGGCTGGGGGGGGGAACCGAAATGGACAACAGAGTCCATCTATCAATGATACCTACCAATTCAACACAGTTGGCAATCTCATCTCTGTCCAGTTCATGTTCAGGGATCAGGGTATTAACAACCGCCAAGAGCCCTGTTGCGCCTCTCTTGATAATGGATGGACACTATCCTCGGCACGACGGATGGGAATTTGGCCGATGGCATCCTGATTATGGGATGGGGGTCAGGGCAGGGCGCTGTCTCGACCCGGTGAAACGGCGTGGAAGTGGTTGGTTCAGTGATAGCTAATCTGAAGCCC
>Ga0247758_1000625_pt1 | contig 30723 bp, 37 predicted proteins | sample UWRJL156409C4_FD_180950 | JGI IMG/M metagenome (GOLD analysis project Ga0247758, IMG submission 180950) | Plant litter microbial communities from Arlington Agricultural Research Station in Wisconsin, United States - UWRJ-L156-409C-4 | ecosystem: Environmental > Terrestrial > Plant litter >... | reverse complement strand
GGTGGAAATGTGGGGGTGGTCGAGGAGGAATGGTGGAAATTGTGATCGGCAATCAGGTCGATCGGTTGTGGGGTCGCGACTTCTAGGATGTCGGGGCGCCCGATCTCTCGGATGGTCCGAACACGAAGCAATGCGGAGAGCAACGCGCTCTTTTTGTGAACTTCGCGATCGCTGGAGGCCCGCTCAAATGCTAGACACGGGTTTGTTTTCCATTGGTTTAAAAAAAGGCTGCGACAAGGCTGAGCCATCACGCCGACATCATTTGAGGGGATTGGAGAATATTTGGTTTGTGGCGGCCTAAAAATCATGCTGATGGTGGTGGTCCGTGTCCTCTAAAGCCAAAACTACAAGGAAGGGTAAACTCAACAGTTCCTTCCATGCTGTGTTGCTGGAAAAAAAGGGGCCGACGGCATTCTACGCAAAGAAGATTCGACCACTGATAATGAACGAGATAAAATTCTGCGTTTTTTAGCGTCACCACTGGCTGAAGGAACATTTTTAAGGCCGCAGCCGGTCGCAGAGTCGCTTGTCCAGACTTGAAATGGAGGCTGCTCTCGAGGACGTAAACAACAATATTGGAACACAACTCCTCCTGGAATGTCCAGCTGCGTTGCCTCCAAATCAAGCCTCTCAGCTAGGCCTCGGCAGTTTGAAGAACTTCAATGAGGGACATGTCGCCGATCTACCACTCTGAGAGGTGAGATCTATCAGGTTTCCAACTCACCTTGGAGGCTGTTAAACTCTCCACTTACCCTCCTGAGGTACTTGGTTCCTCGACGTGTATTATTTCCCATTTCGTGTTGACGCCAGGCAACCGGGCTGGAAGCTGGAAGACGCCTTGGCGTGTGCGGCATTGCACAGCGCCGCCACCAACATGTCCATGCAACATACCGGGTATGAATGCACCATCTCAGTTTATCAGCCAAGAGTCAGCCTGGCCAAAATCACTGCGTCTGATTGTACGCAAAAAGGCCGGTGAAAAGTAGTCCGAGGGCGTGTTGCTGGCTCCAGAGTGTCTTCAACCTACATCCGTATGGACAAGGCCACCACTAACCACATCTACCCGAAGACTTCAGCCCTTCTCTCCCCTGTAGCCTGGGGCATCTCTCCCGGCATCTAGCTCCGCCCTGAAGCCCGTACCGCGAACCTCCACTAGCACTGGCTTCCTCCTCGGCACTCCCATCGGATACACATTATTCCCTGGCACACTATTCATCCTCGTAAAATCCGTTGGCCTCGCCGCCATGACCCCCATATCGAAACTCTCGGCCCCTCTACTCCCATCCGGCGTCCCAACACCCCTCCTGTGTACCCCTCCGCCGCCCACGTACGTCGCGTCGGCGTCGTGATGCTGTGCCTGCGGCGCAAACACTCCTCCGTTGTGAGCGCCTCCCTTGGCGTCGGTGTGCCGAACTTGACCGAAATAGGGATCGGGTTCTGGGTCTTTTGGACCGCGCCGGCAGAACCACATGAGGATTGCGATGGCGAGAAAGACAGCTGCGATGCCACCTATTGCGACGCCTGCGATGGTGCCGGGGCCCATGGCTTGGGAGGTGCTGGCCGAGGTGATGCCCTCGGGGGTGGGGGTTGGGGTGGGTTCTGTGCTGGTGGACTCGGAGGTGCTTTGGATGGATGAGATGAAGCTGGAGATTTCGGAGGACTCGGCCGAGCTGGTCGCGGATAAAGGTGTTATTGACGGCGCGGGTGTCGCGGTGGATGAGGTTTTTGATGATGATTCTGTTGCACTTGATGTCAGCTTCCTGATTTCCATCCCGTGCTTTCATCCAGGTCGCTGGAGATGCTCTTACTGGTGCTTGTTGTTGTCGACTTTTTCGTTGTCGTTGCACTCGTCGTCGTCGGCTTGAAGTCGCAGTACCCATCGTACAATTTCAGCACGCTCGTGACCTCCTGATTGGTGTATTTGCATTTTGTGATGATGCAGCTGCTGAGGAACGTCGTCGCCTTGGGTCGCGATCCCTCTTTGCAGAAGCACGAGTCCAGAATTTGGAGATCGCCGCATTTGAGATGCCCTTCCAGGTCGCCATTGTTGTTGTCTCGGTCAACGCATGTTTGCGCGCATTTCGAAAGAGCGGAATATCCTGCTTCCTTCTGGATAGAAAGGGTCGCGGCCTTTGTCGTCGCCATTGTGTCGGGCTAGCGTTGAGGAACTGTGGAGGTGTTCGTGGAATGGAGGGGAAGTGGTCCCGCGGCCCGCGACGTTGGGGGTCGCGTCCATTTTGACCGACATCGAAATGTCGCTGCCCTGGCGAAAGGATCGCCATGGAATCCAGGTCGCAAATTGGGGAAATGGGCCCGCCAATGCGGGAGCGCTGTCGGATCCCTGTTAGTGCCTTTTTTTGGGTGTGGCACGGTTACATTCTGCAGGTCGTCAGGGTCGAGGAGTGGCTCCATCACGTTGGCGTGTTTCAGAATGAAATTGAAAGTTGAAATGTTTGTTGGCGGCTCGCGCTTCGCTGGCTGAGGGAGCCAATCATCAGTCCAGTTTCGCCGTTGCACATGGGAGCCCGAAAGCCGTTTTATCCGGGTTCAAAAGTCCGTGGGAATGCCAACAAGCCAAGGTGTGATATCCCTTTCACAGCCTTTTGGCGCTTAACCCAATCGAAGTCTGAAGTTAACTGCCTGAAATCGAATATCGGCTCCCTGTAGTCGACATCAGCGATGATGGCATCCTGCGGTGCTTTAAGTGCGTGTTCTTTTGCTTTAGGTGCAGACCGACAGTAAAGATCACTGAATATAGAAAACTCAGCTTTGTTCTCAATGTCTAATACGTAGGATGGATGTAGTCCGTATTGTGTCTCTGAAAGATTTGGATGAAGAACATGAAGGGGTAAGAGCCGCAAGTGACAACGCGTCTCGGCGCTCCAGTCCCTTGGCATGCCGTGCATGATGCCTCCAGTGCCAAGGAACCCCTCACGCCTGCTGCCTGATGCAGCAAATCTCAACCCAACTCCAAACTCACAAACGCATCATTGCAACTAAACCCTAATCCAACTTCATCCCAAGTCCACTGCCCATACCCATCCCACACGATGTCCACCATCAGCCCTCCCCTGAAATCTACAGGAGGCTCAGCACCCAGAAAATCCACGGGCAGCACCAGGCCTCGACCTCACTTTTACGACACCCTCACCTTCCCCGATCACGCCTCCCAGCCCGTCATCTCCCTCATCTACACCTCCGCTTACCTCTCACACTACCCCGTCTCCCTGCAGGTCTACCCCCTCACACCCCTCCTCAACCCCCTGGCAGTCGCCAAGAAGCTCCAGCAGCTCGATCTAGGGTTAGACCATTCAAATAAGAGCCCCCGCATCGACCTGTACAGCGCACAGGGGTCAATCGAGGAGTGCATGGCGCACCAGCGGGCCGAGAAGGAATACCGAAAAACACTGATTGGGAAAGGAGAGGCGGGGAAGCTGCAGATTATTCCTACCTGGCGGAGAAGCCACCCTGACTTTGTCTATGAGAGAATGATACATCGCAATTTTATCGTGGTGCTCGGCGAGGGTTGTGTGGAGTGGGACAGCCCCGACGGGATACTGGAAAAGGGGGTGCAGATGGTCGTGTTTGACTGGGCGGGGACTGTGGCTGATGATGTTGAGGATTATGAAGAGGTGGATGAGGGCGATGAGGAGGTGGTCATGGTGGAGTGCATGGCACCGGGGCCGGAGAGGATTGTGCGAAGGGGGGAATTGAGATCGTGCGGGGATAACGGGAATGGAAAGGTCCCTGGGGATGATGGGGTGCTGGACTTTGGAAGGTTTGTGGGCGAGATGTGCTTCTGGTTGCCGGAGTGTTATTGCTCGCAGTCATGTGAGGACTGTTCGAACATGGTTGAGCATGAGAGGTGTACGGTGAAGGAGTGAGTTGCTATTGGCGAGGTTGTTTTGGTGAGAATACGCTGACTGAAGGTGTGACGACAGGGCCGACCTTGACCATCGCATGGATGAGGAGACTGGTATTTGTATGACGCATGAGTATGTCTCAGATGAAGGAGGGGAGGGCGCTGCAGAGGAAGAGGAGGATGAGAACTAAAACCACGATGAGTTAAGTGAGGGACTATGAATTGAGGAAAGACTGACGAAAGTTTCTTAATTTAAGAACTTCAACTTTGTTGGAGTATTGGACGTTGTTCGAAGTCCACTCTGGTGCCGCAAATCCCTTTTGGTTGAAAACTAATCCTACAACTTGAATGATGATTTTGGCAGTCAAGACCGCAACTACAATGTCTTGAGACCTTGGAGATGAAGGAGAACAGATGTTGACGCATCATCTTCGAAACTTCCAGTGTTGTTACAAAGTTGATGTTTATTTATAATGCTTCGCCAGGGGAATGAAGCTTGAGACTAAGATATGGAGTTCGGAGAAACTTCAACTGAGGAAAGACTACTACTCGTCCGGGCAAAGAAGACACCCCACAGTTGTCGCCTCCTGTGTGTTGGGGGCACAGTGTGGGTAAATCCCACGTGGTCTGTGCGCAAAACAAGGATGGACCGGCCCACCGCAAATTCATCGCCAAGTGGGCCGTCACTGACCTCATTCTTCCCCGATCAACAAATCGCAACCATGGCAGGAGTTCAGCTGGGGCTCCAGGTCGCCTTCTACCTCTACCCTTGCGGGCTGTTCGCGACACTCGTCACATCGCAACTCATATGCTACTTCCGCGAGCGACAACGGCGGTCAAAAGACGATGTCGCCGAGGATGACGACTCGAAAGCGGCAGTAGCAATTCGGCTCTTCTACGCGCGGCTCGTCCGGGGCGCTCAGACCATTCTCGCGCTCCTGTTGATCCCCGCCATTGTGCTTGTTGTGCGCGAGGCCATTGTGGGCTCGAATGGGACGCGCAACGACAACCGACAATTTCCGTTCAGCACGTACTTGGCCGCTTATGTCGGCGTGCTGCTCTACTTCCTCGCCGGCCTGCTTCCGGACCCCAGTGGGCCATGGACACCGAGGGCTTCCCACTGCCACGCTTGGATTGCCGGCGCCTTCGCCGAGGCCGTGGTCGCCGCCCTCTTCATCACCGAGCGAAGTGCCATCGACCTGCCCGGTCCGCTCCTCGACAAGCTCTTCGCACTCGGCATGGCGAGGATCCTCACCCTTGTCGTCATGGTCGCTCTGATAGTGCGCCGTCATTACGCCGTGCGATCCTTACTGTCCGAGTCCACTACGGGTGAGCGCCAGGGACTCCTCGAGAACGGCGATGCGCCGCCGGTCGAAGGGAAGAAGAAGCCGGCCGCCAGAGACACGGGCTGGCTCGACTACATTGCCGGATTTCGCATTCTCTTCCCGTATTTGTGGCCAGAGGACTCGGTGTTGTACCAAGCCATTGTTGTCGTATGCGTCTTTATTCTGGTTCTACAACGCATTGTCAACTTCATGGTTCCGCTGCAGCTCGGCCTGTTGGTCAAGGCCCTCGGCTACGGTCGCATTCCGTACAAAGAGATGGTCTGGTACATTGTCCTCCGTGCACTACAGGGTGGTTCGGGTGTCCTCGGCGCCGCCCGCGACGTCCTCTGGATTCCGGTTGAACAGTCGCTCTATCGTCGCCTGTCGTGCGGCGCCTTCGAGCACGTTCTGGGCCTATCTCTCGATTTCCACCTCGGCAAGAAGATCGGCGAGGTCACCAGCGCCCTCTCGCGCGGCACCGCCATCAACAGCTTCCTCGAAAGCCTTGTCTTCAATGTCTTCCCCATGATCTTCGATATCTTTGTTGCAGGCATTGTGTTCTTCGTCAAGTACGACGTCTTTTACACAATCATCGTCTTCTTCATCATGTGGTGCTACATCTTCCTCACCATCTACATGGCCAAGTTCCGCGCCCGCCAGCGCAGGGACATGGCGACAAAGTCCCGCGAGATGGACGCCGTCAAAACAGATGCCATCATGGCCTACGAGACGGTCCAACATAACTGCGCCGTCGGCCCCGAGACAGAGCGATTCCGCGGCTACGTGGTCACCTACCAAAAGGCCCAGCGCCTGGTTACCTTGTCGCTGAACGGGCTGAACCTGACCCAGAGCTCCATCTTCTCCATTGGAACCGCACTGCTCGTCGCGCTGTCGGCCTATAAGATATCCATCGGAGAGCAAACCGTCCCCGAGTTCGTCACTCTGATCGTCTACTTTGCCCAGCTCCAAGCCCCCCTCGGCTTCTTCGGATCCTGGTACATCTTCCTGCAGAACAGCATGATCGAAGCCGAGCGAATGCTCGACCTCTTCAAGGAGACATCGGGCGTTGTCGAACGTCCTGGCGCCACCAAGCTCCCCTCCCCCAAAGGCGAAGTCGAATTCCACGACGTCCAATTTACCTACCAATCCAAAAGCACCGCCCACCCCGCCCTCAACAGCATCTCCTTCAAGGTCCCCCCCGGCACCAAGACCGCCATCGTCGGCGAATCCGGCAGCGGCAAGTCGACCTGCCTCAAGCTCCTCTTCCGCTTCTACGACGTCGACTCCGGCGCCATCACCGTCGACGGCCACGACCTCCGCGACCTCACCCTCGACTCGCTCCGCCGCAACATCGGCGTCGTCCCACAAGACACGGTCCTCTTCAACGCAACCATTATGTACAACCTCTTGTACGCCAACCCCAAAGCCACCGAAGCCGACGTCTACGAGGCCTGCCGCGCCGCCAACATTCACGACCGCATCATGGACTTCCCCGACAAGTACGACACCCTCGTCGGCGAGCGCGGCCTCAAGCTCTCGGGCGGAGAGCGCCAGCGGGTGGCCATTGCGCGCGCCATCCTCAAGGACGCGCGCATCCTCCTCCTCGACGAAGCGACTTCCTCGCTGGACTCGCACACGGAGAAGCTTATCCAGGATGCGCTGGAGCGGGTGACGTTTGGGCGGACGACGATCACGATTGCGCATCGGCTGTCGACGATTACAAACTCAGATCAGATTGTTGTCCTGCATAAGGGAGAGATTGTGGAGAGGGGGAATCATGAGGAATTGCTTGCGGTCGGGGGGAGGTATCATGCCATGTGGGAGAAGCAGACTACGGCAGAGAAGGAGAAGAGGGAGAAGGGGACCGAGGAGGTTAGTGGGGAGGAGGAGGGGGTTGATGGGGAGATTGACGGGGGAGTTGATTAGGGAGGGTTTTCCGGTGGGATGTTACTGAGGTGACACAGGAAGGAATGTGACAGATGATGGAAATGTAGGTAGGGGACTCGTAGGAGTGGGGTGTCTGGGAGGGGTTTGTCACCTAGATTAGCAGAGATAGAGAAGTGTGGTTTCGAGGACGTATAAAGACGAAAATATATACGATAGTTTTGTCAAGCCCTCATGACTCTCATTTGGGCTTGAGATACTGAGCGGGCAGTTTATCTGGATCGGTTGGCCCTTCCAGTCTGACTGCTAGCAGTGGAGAAACTGTGATCCCTGTTGTCGAATACTAGTATTTCCCCTGGTGGCGTAGGCAATACGCGTGTTAGTCATCCTTGGCGGCGCTTTTCAGGGAAAGACCGAAAACAAAGCAGCGCCAGTACATCCGATCCAGATACGAGTTTCCATTTGGATCGAGATAATGGTTCGAATCAAGCAACCTCCTTGATGATTTGCTGCGACAACTAATGTGAACGGAGTTCGGGGAGAAGGGTGGTTCCCGACCGTCCAGTCAGGCTGCAGGGATTATTTACTCGGACGCGCCGCGCCGAATTTTGTTAGTGCAATCCTCCGATGGTTCTTATTTCAGCTCCCCCCACCTCGAATTGTCGAGGATGCATCGCGTCCTCAGTCAGCGCAACTTCCAACGTCCATCAGCAACGAAATGGCGACCTCACGCACCGCCACCGCGGCGTCCATAATCGCCTTCGGCGCGCTATCGGGATTCCATTTGTGGACGATGCGAGTCCGCACCACGATGGAGGGATTTCCCATCGGTTTCAACGTCGATGTTTTCGAGAAGAAGCTGCTTGGCGATGGGTCGCCACTCAAGACTCAATACACCGGCGTGGCGCCCTTTGATGTGGTCTTGTCCATGTTGGTCGCTGCTTTTATGCCGGGGTCGGCAGGGTGGCTGCCGGTGTTCAAGGTGCAGCAGATGTATTTCCTGGCGCAGTTCTTTGCCGTCTGCGCCGTCATGACGGTCGAGTCGCAAAGGGTTGGGAATCGGGGGAGAGCTGTTCGGTTGTGAGTTTGGCTTTTATCATTTTCATCGAATCCCCATAAAAAACTGCTCTGATGCGTTAGATTCTAATTACCTTATGTTTAAAGCACCGGCATCTGCGCAGCGTTGTACCAATGCCTCGGCGCGGCAATCGTCCTGCCTCTGTACTTCGCCATGTTCACCTGGGCCTCCAGTAAACCCGGATATTTTACCTCGGGAAGAGAAGTCCCGACCGCGAAGGTCCTCCTACCTTCCCTCATCCTCGGCTACGTCATCCCAACGGCCCTGATGTTCTTCCCCTTCCCTTTCGGCAGCGACCTCATTGCCTACCAGAACCTCGCCGCCTTCTGGCAGCCTGCACCACTATATCCGAACCTACTTGTCTTCCTATTCTCGCTGGTACCCGGGCTCGGGAGTAAGCAGCAACTAGCACGAAAGGATGCGGATGTTAGTCACCTCAAGCTTGTCTACCTGTTGGCGGGAATAGTCTCTGTGGCTTCTCACGTTGGGCTCATCTATGTCTGCTCTGTGCCAGGCTCAGGCCTGTCACTCTCGACGGTGCTCTTGCCAGACGAGGCGTTGCGAATGAAAGACATGGCGAATGGACTGTTGTGGATCTTCCAGTGGGATTTCATTGGGACTTTTTCCGCGGCGCTGCTGTGGAGCTGGTTGAGTGTTGTCGAGGTTGGACAGGTTGCGGGTCAGAAGGCTACTGGGGGTGTGGTGGCTGTGGGAACTATTGGGCTGTTGACTGTGCTTGGTGGACCAGGTGCGGCTTTGGCTGCCGTTTGGCTTTGGAGGGAGGGGAAGATGGCCGAGTCTCGGGCGGGAGCGAGGAAGAAGGTGCTGTGAGGGTGGAGGATGCTTGGCGTTACTTACAGGGCTGTTTCTGGGGAGCTCTACGGCTGTCACGCGGCAGGATGGGCAGCTTGCAAGGTATCTTCTGTATAAGGAGGCTGTGAAGTGTCGAGAGGGCGAAAACGGATTGAACCTCGATGAGTGAAAACTAGAGTGGAACAGACGAGGACGAAGCGATGATGAGCTGGGGAAAACATGGATGGCTTTATCAAAGCGCGAGGCCGCTCATTGAGATTGATGATAGCTAGTAGACTCCCCAAGCCCTAAAGTTTTCCACCGACCACGGCTACCAGAGTGGATTGTCTTCCGCCACAGAAACATCCGGACCAGCCGTGCATTCATGTCCAAATGTGGGATCTACCCTCATGTTCATATCCCCATAGGTACTCACTTCCCCGCAAAGCTTCCCTTGCGAATGCAACAAGGCGGCCGAGATCACGGCCCTCGCGGAAGACCGCGTTATGAGCGGTGCTTTACGTTACACCCGAGGTCATTGACACGCTTACAAATATGGGTCTTCTCTGTCCCAGTGTCAAGGCAAACGGGCCGCCTGCTGCTGCATACCAGGTGCCTGTTAGCTCAGCCCCGATCCCTCCTCTTAACTCGACATCTGTTGTCATTCCTAGTTCGGCGGCTGTCATCGTCCCTCCGCCAAGTTCGGCACCCGTTGTCGTCCCCGCCCCCAGTTCCTTCGTCAGACCCAATGCTGTCCTCGGCGCCGGTAATCCCCCCCTGTCATCCCATCCTCGGTCCCCGTCCAGCAGCCTAGCAGCAAACACCTGCCCTCCCCTCGACCCCGGGCTGTTCCTCTTGGAAATGCAACTCCCTGGCAGAAGCTGGCCCCTAATGCTCCCGTCAGTGCATCTACGACGCGGCCGCTCTCGGCGGATGCTCAAACACCGTATAATTGCCGGTGCGCAAAGCGCAACGGAATCACCGGTGCCGCGCTCGGCTGTATCTTGAGCGGCATTTGCGACACAGACGATGTAATCCAAATCAACAAAGCCATTGGAAATCGAAGCATTATGATGGAGTTTAGAGCGTGAACAGAAGTTCAGATGCAGCACCAGGATGGAGGTAGACCAGAGAGTTCTTAGTGATATACCTAATACAAAATTGGAATGAAAAACGAAATACGGGGTGTTTTCGAACTTCACACCATAACATTACCCATCCACCCCCTGACTAACCCTGGATGCGAGACTCGCTCAGAGAAAACTGCCTTGAGCAATTTACGGGGCCGCCGTCGCCCTCGGCCAGACAGTGTAGTACACGGTTGAGACTCTCGGGTCTGCCGCCGGCACGTCGGGCTCGTAGTACTCATCTTCGCCGTACTCCTCGTCAGACCAGGCGCACTTCTTGTTGGTGCAGACCCAGTTGCTGTCACAGTCGTTCTCGCTGGCGCAAGGGTCGCCTATACACAAGTGAGTTAGCATCAGCCCATCGCCAGAAGAAGAGTGGGGTTCATACCAAGACAATGGCCAGTCCAAGTGCAAGCCTCGTCGTCACCGCCCTGGTTGCCAGGAACGACAACGACGGGTCCGCCACCACCCTGACCGGGCTGTCCCCAGCCGGGGTTGTTGGGATTTCCCCAGCCGGGCTGCTGAGGCTGCTGAGGTTGCTGGGGCTGTCCCCAACCGGGCTGCTGGGGCTGCTGGGGCTGCTGCGGCTGCTGAGGCTGTCCCCAACCCGGCTGTTGGGGTTGACCACCACCCCACTGGCCACCTCCTCCAGGCTGACCACCACGGTTCCCACCTTGGTTCCCACCCTGGTTGCCGCCTCCTCCACCACGGTTTCCACCCTGGTTACCACCACCGCCGCCGCCTCCCCCGCGGTTACCTCCACCCTGATTACCACCTCCACCCCCTCCACGGTTACCTCCGCCCTGGTTACCTCCACCTCCGCCCCTATTTCCACCACCTCCTCCTCCACCTCCACCGCCGCCTCGACCGCCGCCGCCGCCGCCGCCTCCGCCACCACCACCGCGCTGTCTGGCGACAAGCTCAGGGGTGTCAACGATAGGGGCTACTACGGCTGCGTGGACTTGCAGGCCAAGAGCCAGAGCCGAGAGGATGAATGTAGGCTTCATCTTGGCAGGTACTGGTCCATGTTAGTGGTAATTCCAAGTGATTCATTATGTGGTTGATGAGTCAGGAGATGAGACAGATCGACTTACATAGCTCTAACTGGTAGAACCTGAAGAGTTGGAGGCAGGTTGGACTTGACAGTTGGGTTGCTACCGCGACTGGAGAAACCTGGGGCCTTGGAAGCTTGGGACCTTGGCGATCTTGGCCAGCGGGACTTCAGTCTTTATAGACGGTTGTCGAAGTCAGGAGCTTGGACTCCAGTCATGAGCTCTTGGTGCGGGCCAGAACTCTTGGGTCTATATCCCCAGATATTGCTTCCCCAGTTCCCAACGCCGATACCCGGCGGAGCAGCCGCGGAAGCGAGACACCATCACCGAGCATCATAACACTCTTGTGTACACCACATGACTGCAAATCAACCGGGCACAGCAGGCGGAAGCTGGGCACGGCAGGTCTTATTCCATGGCATTCACGCTCCCTGCCTATGACAACATTCGAATAAGATGCCCAGACCGGGCCTCACCGGCTATTAGCACGGTCCCAGACGGGGTGAACTCTTCCCGTGGTGGAGGCCCAATCTCCGGGGAATAACAGTCGGGTGCTCGGCAGAGCCAATCCCATCCGCGCGGTTCCCCGGACTTTGATTTCAGGGGTCGATTTAAGCTTTGCCTTACATGACGTTTACCCCGACCCCGCGACCTGCCGCCATGCCAGTCGGAGACAAAATTAGAGTCGCTTCCCGCCGGCACAAAGTACTTGCCAGTGGAGCTCGCGGCAGTTTATTTGCCGTCAATACCACCAGGGGACATGTCGCCACCTTGTCTCCTATCCTTGTGTTGCAATCACCCCATTCCCGGGACTACATTACTACCCATATATCCGACGTGCGGGGAGAGCTAGGGGGTGCCTTATTCTCGGGATCGCCATCATCTGTTCACGCCACCCATTTCCCGGTCTCCGTGCCTGGATGGTTATTGCGTCCATCTGGCATTTTAGCCGACACCCTCCCTCGTTCAGGAACCCTGATCAATCGCCCAAATCTTGCGGTCCTGTGTCACGGCTTTTACGTACTTTTATTACCTGGTCATCTTGGCTATAGCCCTGCCAACGAGTGAGGAAGCATCATGCTTTTGAGGATCGACGGCCGGGGTCTCGGCTGTGTTCGCCTTGGGCAATCTGGTTTGCTTATTGGATTTTAGCCGTGCCGCGAGTTGACATGAGACGAACGAGCTGATTTGCCACATGGCGGAGATCTGTTTTGATTTTCTTTCTGTCGATAATATTAGAAACAGCTGATATGGTCAAGACCCCGGTTTTTGTTTGCTCGGGGCACCGGTGCTTCGGTCGTCCGGGGGTTTGGTCGCACAGAAATCTGCCTTGGGTGAGCTGGAGGTCCGGTGTTTGCAGCGTGAGGCCGTAAGTGTGTCGGAATACCGAATATTCTTGATATCAGGCTTGCAGTACAAATTGCTCTGTTTGGCTTGAGTGCGAATGAGGGATTGAACTGCAATTGTGTGTTCCCATGGCTAGCCTGCGGTCATAGTTATGAGGAAGGCCACAGTTACATATGCATCGCTGATCCAAAACCGATCGATGATTCAGGAAACGGCCCCGCCTGCGAAGAAACGTCTTGCTCACAGGGCTGCCCCTCGTAAACGTGGCAAAGTCTTGTCGTCATATGTACCCCATCCCTGCCGTTTTTACCTCTGAGCTCCTCATTTCACCATGTTTGACGCGGGGGGTTTCCACACTCCTCGAGGTTGGAGTTGATAGGTATATTCCTCAAGTTATCTTCATCCTCTACTAGTAGGTTGGGGCACAAATCATGCTCGCTCTTTATGACTTCGTTTCTCTGTGTTAGATCCAACAGTAGTGGCAGGTGAACCAGATTTTCGCTGTCTTCTGGCGTTTGCGGCAGGGGAGCACCAGCCTCAACATTTGATGCCAAAAAGGGCCTGAGCCATAAGATAGGGCAGAGGACCTGGTCATAGGAAAGCGAGGATGGTGGTCTGTTATTCCAAGTTGTCCGAGGGTCGCCAGGGTCACGTGACAAAGTATTTAGGCATGCAAAGTCCGATAGAAAATTGCAAAAACGCCGAAGTTGGGAAAATGCTGGTGATTTTGCAAGACCGATCTACCCCACGTAGCTCGAACTACTTACTAGTACCTTTATCTCATGTATTTCGCTTTCTTTGGGTCAAGTTGACTTTTCGGCATCCCTGGCCGCCTTGTGTGTTGCAGTTTCACCCTGTTAATCAATTGAGCATCAGGGCGGACTGCACTGAAATTTTAGCCCACCATCAGAGAGCCATGTCTTTAGCCTTGGCGTGTCTAACAATTTCACCCTGATAGTCACAACAGCGAGCAGAAGGCGGAGCCCCGCTTCCTACGTGTTCAAATCAACCCCACTTCGACAACTTAACTTCCTGCGCGAACTCGGTACGTCCATCCGTTCCATTGCGGTGCAGTGAGTTTGAACGTCGCACATTGCTCTTGTACCTTGAAGAAACCGAAGACAACCACACAGTACTAATGAAAAGTGGGTGCTTCCCATGAAGAACACCAAGCCATTTATCATACCAGGCAGCCTTCCTTCAGCTGGCTGTGTCCTGGATTCCCATTAAATGGGCTCGCCGTTGCATCCGACAAATAACTCCATTCAGAGACAATACAGACTTTGCGATGCCTGAGTTGCAGGAGACGAGAAGCAACGAAAATGCTCGAGTGAGCGAGCTTTGGAATCGAAACGGCCAAACGGAGGGCGGTACCTGCCCCTCGTGGCAGTGAAGGTGATGGAAGATTGGCTTGAAGAGCACCTTCCAACGGCGAGATCATCTCGCGCGGCATATACGGTGTTTTCACGGCTTCACACCTCCGTCCTATGTTATGGACGCCTGGGCCACAGTCTCCAAGACAGAGCAGTCACGGTGGGAATGTGGCTTCTGTGGAGAAAATTTAGAGGCTTGGGACTTGCGTGCAACTCACATTGCCGCCCACTTTCGCCAGGAGATGGTGATGGACGATTGGGGAAGAGCAACGATCAAAGCTAAAGAAGAGAATGATCAGGTCAAGTTCGTCCTCCCCAGATTGGCTAACAAACGGTCCGAGATTTACCACTGCGACATTGCTAACACCGAGGTTGTTGCTATAGGTTGCCGAACCATTGCTGCCCTCGGCGTTCAAAGGGGTTCGCTGGATTTACGACGCTTTTGGTGCACATGGGCTTCCCATGTGGCGCTTGGTCGGGCCAAACTTGAAAAATCGCATGAAGTCTGGATCTAGGTCGGAAAGGATAAACCTCACGTTGACAACGAGAAGTGTGGAACGTTTTGACTGAGGCACGAGGGGCTCAGGAGCAGCGGAAGTGCAGTTGCAAAGTGACTTGATTTGGTAGAAAAGGGGAGTGCGAAGCACTCCCCAGTTATATACAAATGGAAGCTCCCTGTGTGTGGGTAGAGCACATGATCCAAGGCCCCTGCGCTCCAGCCAAGCCTGGAGCGGTAAGGCGCCTGCGCGCCTGAGCGCCAAGAACTGCCGTTGCAGTTCGACAAGAAGCAAACTTAAATATCCCAGACAATTGAGCGTGGTTCTGTTGGTGGAGAGGGATAAATTGAAAACCTGGAAGAAAGTGCCCCAGCACCACGACATGTGCATAGTATGAAAACAACTCGAACGCTCATTTTCCATCCACCCAGCAACCATCGAGATCAAATCAATGCTGTGTGCAGTTTCAGGGGGACATGGAGGCTGTCAAAGTGCGCAGTACCTAGGTGGACGTCGTGAGAGACGGGGCGTGCTGGTAGCACGGTGACACTCCGATAGACTCCCTTCGTACCTCGCGAACATACCTTAGATACCCAGCCTTTGAGCCGACTCCGCCTTTTTATTTCATCACCAGGGCCGGAAATGATAAATGCCTTGTATCTAAGTTACTCCTTTCCACACTTGTCCGGGAACTCCCGTCGACGGAATAACGCTCCGAATCTCAACCACCCCGAGTGAAATCCCCACAAACACAGCCCCCTTACCCAAAACGACGCCAACAAGAGCCGTACTACCTATACACCAAGGCATCTCCGCTTCTGGTAACATGCAACAGACTGTGGAAGGTCGACCTGCTGCCGTACTACAACAATGATCTCGCTATGCCTCACCTGCTAGCAAGAAAGGCCCCTTAACCGAGACACGTCTTACACGGGGGGCACTATTGACTTTCGGCTGTGCGAGGTAAAACGGCTGCCGGGATTGTGGCAGGCCATCGAGCCCAAATTGGGGGGCTGGGGGTGGGTCATACAGAGGGATATGTGCACGTTTTCTCGAGGCTGTGGACGATCCAGGATCTTCTATTTAACCACAGAGACTCCTCTCTCGGGGATCGGGTTGATGGCCGATTGCAACCATACGTTCAGCCCGTCCACACAGCCACGATGTCTCCCAGAAGTACCCTGACCGCGGCGACGCTCACCCTTCTCCTGGGCTCTGCCTCGGCGAATGGGCTGATACTTTACGGCATCAAGGCCAATGGCTTCAAGTTCAGCCCCGAGATTGTCTACGCTAACGTAGGCGACATCCTGGAATTTCATTTCGAACAGTACAACCACAGCGTGGTAATGGGGGACTGGAATACCGCGTGCGCGCCGGCGAAGACAGGCGGGTTCTATTCTGGCTTTATACCTAGCATTGAACCTCAGTCAGAGAATGTACGTCCACCCAACTTCATCCCAACCCCCCAGCCTGTATATGCCACAAAGATTGACACGCACGCAACAGTCGACTTATTTCCGCGTCCTCATCAACAACACTGACCCCATCGTGTTCTACTGCTCCCAGAACAACGGCGAGCACTGCAAAAACGGCATGGTGGGCGCCGTGAACGCCAAACAGGAAGCCCTGGATGCATACAAATGCAAATCCAATGAGACTTTGTTGGCTGTGTCCCCCCCAGAGCCCTTCGGAGGGACCTTCTACACCCCACCACCTCCCTCCCCTGCCCCAATAACCGCCAGTGTCCAAGGATACGGCCCCCCTGGTCAACCCGGGCCTCCCACTTCCACGGACGCAGGCCAGTACGGGGGATCGAGATACTCCCCAGGCGCCCCACCCACCCTCAGCACTGACACCACCCTCAACGGACCGGAACAGACATATCCGGCCCCACCGCCCCTAGCTACAGGGACGGGGACATCTCCTATTGCGCCTCCACCCGCAGGCGCTCCACCCACCATACCCCCGCCAGCAGCAACAACAACACCGATCCTTCCAACTCCATCTTCGCCCTCCGGCACGAGCACCAGCAGCAGCACGTCGCATTCCCATGGGGGAAGTACATCCGGAAGTGCGACCGGGACAGCTGCGCCGACAGGGACGAATACCACGAGTTCGGCGGCGCGAGTTCGGGATGGAGTTGTCAGCTGGGCGGTCGTTGTTGCTTTGATGGGGGTGATGTTTGGGAGGGTCTGATGGTGAGGGAAAGGAAAGGGGGAAAGGGGGATAACGGTAGAATGGTAACAGTAGGACTGTGTGAGACTTGGGGTGAGGAGGTACCTAGCTTAATTAATATTCCGTCCAGGCTTACCTTAGATGCCTACTCTCTCCTTGGCCAAGAGCAGTGGTCACTCGGATGCAGACCTTCCCGTGATGGTTGAGAGAGCTAGTCTGACTCTGTCGCATGTGCTCTTGCTTTGTCCCTAGATTGATGTTGCGGTGTGGAGCGCGCTTGCCTCTCACGGCATCCTCATCGCTCCACTGGCACTGGTGGCACCCGAGGGTCGGTACGCACTTGCTTCGCCATCGCCATCGGCTACGCTTTCCACTTCCCCTTCAAGCGCCCGTCGAATCTTCCAGCTCCAGCCTAGGCATTCGAATCCATTTCCGCCCGCCGAGTCGAACAGCTTGCCCTTCTGCGAAAGCTGCCCAGTTCAACCTCATTTGTTAGCATTTTGGCCCTGTCATCGGCTACTACGGACACCCAAATGGACTCTGTACCCCCCGGTTCGTCCGCGCCCGTCCCAATCGTTGTGTGGGACGACTCCGACACGGCGTCGCCCGCCTCGATCGCCACCGGCACAGGGGGCTACAGTTCGCCCGAGTCGGCTGCGACCGCGACCGCGACCGCTACCGGGGAGGTCGTTCCCGCGCGTACCTTGTCAGTGGCGCGTCTCACTGACGGCCATCACATCCCCATTGTATGGTGGCGACCCCCCGCCCCGCTGTTCATGTGCTGATGCCCTGGCGTGTTCCGTCGCAGATTGGCTTCGGCACCGGGTCGTACTGGTACGGGCACAAGGACATTCTCGAGCACTGCTACCGCTACGGCTGCAATCGCGAGCACCTAGGTTGTTTTTGCTTCAACAAGACCTATTCCAGGCTAGACAACCCTGTTGTCGATGGCAATCTCGTTGAGATGGTGTATCACGCCCTCCAAAAAGGTCTCGTTCATATCGATACGTCAGATTCTTGGCACACCGAAATCTCGGTCGGCATCGCCATCAAGAAGAGCCGCGTCTCTCGTGACAAGATCTACGTCACCACAAAGGTAACTAATGGCTGGGCCGGCATCCCCGCAGCAATGAAGGCGAGTTTGAAGAGGCTACATCTCGATTATGTGGACATGTATCTCCTCCACGACCCATACCGGATTGAGTCCGGAACTACCGCCGACATAAAGCAGGCTTGGAAGGCCATGGAACAGCTGAAAGCCGATGGCTACACTCGATCCATTGGGGTCTCCCGCTTCCAGCGCGAACACATCGAGGCCATCCTCGAAGAATGCACTAGTCCTCCGGTCCTGAACCAACTGGAGTACCATCCACACCTCCAGCGGCCGCCCCCTCCGCCCCCGCCTGCCTCGCCCAAGGCCTCCTCGCGCAATGCCACCTCCTCGCTCGACAAAACCTCGCCCGATGAAATCTCGACCGAAGGTCCGCCGCTCGGGTACCTTGACTGGATGCGCAGAAAGGGCATCTACCCCGCGGTCTTCAAGACACTGGCTCCCATCACGGTGAAGGACATCCGTTCCCAGCGTTTTGTTGATGTCCTCTCACGGATAGCCGCTAAATACGGCACCAAGGATCGCAGCGTGGTCCTTCTTGCTTAGGCACTCAAGAAAGGCACCCTTCCTATCACCACAACAAGCGAGAGTGGGAGGTTGGATGAGTATGTCAAAGCGGCCTCGATCAACCTCACGGACGAGGAAGTGGCCGAGATTGATGAACTCGGTCGTGAACGCAACTATCGTCACTCGGACACGGGATTCATCGGGGCGCATGAGTGGTGGAAATGACGGGATGAGGGGTGCGGCGGACGCGGACAGCATAGTTCTTGTGGTAGCGTTTGATATGATACCCCAACAGCGTAGATGGTCGTTCTTAATAATGAGAATGCTCCCTGAGTTCATCCCAAACATAACCACTTGGTGGTATTTCCACAATTCCAATACGCCTTCTTGCATCCCCGGGAATGGACTGGATGAGTGGACTGTAGGAATCTCCTTCGGTGCATCAACGAGCCGAGCAGCAGTGTAGACCAGATGGGACCCAATCTAGAGCAGCCGTCCAGGCGCACAGACAGGGATGGAGCCCAGGTCGTGGATTTGCTATGCAGTCGACCTCGTGGGCGAGAAGCATCCCCCCCTCTATTGCACGCAACCCAACGGAGACCGAAAACCCTGATTGTGGAGTTTGGGTGGTAATTCCTGCGACGAAAACTACAGCAACGAAAGCACGCGCCGAGATGAGCTCGACAACGACAGACAGAAAATAAAGGCAGCCTACCCGTCAAGTGGAGACCGAACTATCCCCGCAAGGCACGATTTCTAAAAGTCAGGCCACTTTTTCGAAATTTTGGTTTTACGCGGTCGGGTGGCCGCAATCACCCGAGTTGATGAGTGCTGGCGACATGAGACTATTCCCAAAAGACCGCATTAGGACAGCCTTGCGTCAGCGTCCAGTACTATCTCCACCTGCTGTGGGGCCATTCGGCCGTTTGCATGGCATTTTCAGGGGTGCGGGACCCGATCCGAGACCACAGGGAAGGACCCACGCGGGACCGACACCCAAGTGGCGTGACACCGATCTGGACCGGCATCGAAACCGCGAAATAAAGGTCAAGCGACCGCCCAGTGAAACGCGCAACCCGAATGGAGGAATGGCAAGTACTGCACTGAGAATGGAGATGGGAAAAGTGCAAGTGCAGAATGTATCTTGTGACATTTTATTTCCCTCACTGTTGTACCTCCAGCTTGACCGCCTCGTTCGTGCGCAGGTTGTACACCACTCCGTGGATTTTCAGACCCCTGCTGGCCATTGCGGCAGCCACCTCGGGAACATCCGGCAACGTGCGCATTTGGGCGAGGACGTTCTGTTCCACGAAGGCCCTGTCACGATCCTCCTCGGTCGACCCGCCAAGCTCACGTCCACATGCCGAGCGCAAGGCGTCGAGCTTGCTGTGATTACAAGGTATTAGCTGGCTGCTAGCTAGGGATTCCAGTCACATCGTGGGGACCGGGAATGACGTACCTTCGCCATGGATCACTCAACCCAGCATCAGTTGACGCCTTCACGAGCCCACAGCCGTAGTGCCCGCAGACAACGACGTGGCTCACCTCAAGCATGTTGATAGCGTACTGCGCCATGCTCAAACAGGTAGGGTCGTCGTCGAGGAACATGTTGCCGATGTTCCGGAGCACAATGGACTCTTCGGGCAGGAGATTGAGAGATGCGACCTCCTCGGCGCTGCTGTCCGAGCAGCCGATCCAAAGCACCTGCGCCCTGGCCTCGCCGAGACTCGGGATCATGTCCCGGTCAATGGGCACAGTCTTGTACTTTGGAGTGAGCGACATCTTGCGTGTTAGCTAGGATTAGGGGGGCGGAGATGAGCTCGGGGAGAAGTTGCGAGTAACAGTCAGAACGCAAAGAGTGGAATTGACAGCTCGGGGGAGCCCCTTAAGAGGTTGTGCTCAAGGTTGAGGCGCCAGTGCCCCTGTCCGGGACATTCGTCTACTCTTTTCGTGGAAACATGCACTCCCCCTTCCCATGTGTCATCCCAAAGAACTTTTTACGCGAGCTCCGATTCCCCCCGAGCAACCCATCCCTGAGGATCACATACCAAGCAATGCGCCACCCCATCTGTCCGCCAAATCTCGTCCCCATAGACTCCCCAGCACTTGTATTTTGCCCGGGTCGCCACATCTTTTGTGACTCACTGAGCCAAAGCTGAGCAACATACCCACCTACTTAATGACCAACAACCCCCGAGCACTCCTTATGTGCAACCCGCCCTGAAGAACCACAATTATTTCAATCCCGCTCAATCTCGGTCCCTTAAAGACAGCCGATCCGAGCGCATTAGCGTAGCGAACCGACAACCAAGAGGAACACCATCCGTAGCCCACAATGTTCGTGACACGGGCTATTTCAATGACCAACTTCCTGGTCGCATCATCAGCACTCGGTTTCCAGGTCTTCGTCCTGTACCCGTGGCACAAGGAGCTGGACGAAGGATTCGAGGCATTGAAGAAGGAGCACCTGCGTGTGCTGGACGCATTCAACAACAGGGCCCCAGCAAGGAGAACCACCGTCGCGAAGTCCGAAGAAGGACTTCGAGACATCCTCAAGCTGCCCAGCAGTCCAAGCCTATGGAGATTGTGAGGAATGCAGCGTCCTTATTTCCAGTACCCGGTTCTGGGACTAACCTCTGTGCCCGTCTACAGCATCACAGGGCAGTCATCTGTTCCGCAGGCGTCTTCGTCTGAGTCGTCATTCATCACAGCAGTCGAGACACCATCACCACAATACATATCTGAGCCTCCAACAGCCAAGCCAATACACCAACTCGACGGAATGGCCCTGTATTCGAGATACGCTCTGGCAGGCGCAGTATGTTGCTCCTTCACCCACGCCATCCTCACACCCGTCGACATGTAAGCGTTCACTTCCGTCCCAACCCCTGCGCGAGATTGCAAATGCACTCACTTGACAGCATGAACGACCCTCGGGCCGGCGAGTTGATCTCTCATTGCCCCCGTCTACTCTAGACTCGGATACTAACTTCCCCCCAGTGTCAAAACAAGGATCCAGCTCAACCCCATTGCAAACGAGAAACGCGGTCTATCGAGCGGACTTCGGCAGGTTGTAGCGAGTGAAGGGGCGAGTGCTCTCACTATTGGCCTTGGACCAACAGTTGTTGGATACCTCTTACAGGGTGCGTTCAAGTTCGGAGGATACGAGTATGCCAAAACACGTATCATTGATGCGGTTGGACTTAAAACTGCATCGAATAATCGGCATGCTGTTTACCTGGCATCGTCAGCGGTGGCTGAAATGGCCGGAGACATTGCCTTGTGTCCCTTTGAGGCTGTCCGCATCCGATTGGTCTCGCAGCCCGACTTTGGCCGTGGGCTGTTGGATGGATTCGCAAGAATTGCGAGAGAGGAGGGTGTTCGGGGGCTATACGCAGGGCTGGGCCCGATCATGCTGAAGCAGTGAGTACCTTCATTTGCCCGTGGGAGCAATTTTCCTCCCCGGGGCCGCTCGTTTCGATGCGCACTGATAACATCCTACAGAGTACCATACACAATGGCGACCTTCGTCGTGTACGAGCAGGCTATCGACCAAGCCTACCAGTGGGCTGACAAGTCAACTGTCTCCCGAGCAGCAACCACGGGGATTAACATTGGCGCAGGCCTTATTGCCGGTGCCGCCGCCGCATTTGTCTCGCAGCCGGCAGATGCCATGCTGAGCAAGATCAACAAAGAAAAGGGCGAACCCGGACAAGGCACACTCCGTCGTCTCTGGAACATCGGCAGGGAGATGGGTATACGGGGCAGCTATGCTGGTTTCAGCACCCGTTTAGTCATGGTTGGGGCAATGACCGCCGTTCAGTTTGCGATTTATGGTGATATCAAGCAGGTGTGTCTCACTATTTCATGAGAAAGACAATGGTTCGAACTGACAATTGCATAGGCTCTTGGTGCGACTGGTGGCGTAGAGATCAACTAATTTGGGGTTTGTAATGTCTGGTAGGGACCCCCCAAAAAATCAAGGTTTGGAATAGAATAGATACCTATGATAAAATTGCTATGGTGTGTAGAATAGTGCACTACTTTCTTTGTTGGGATTTATGCTGGCAATTCCTTTACACAATCCCCCATATCAAGGTTCGGTTGCCTAAAAACCGAATTCCAGTCGCGATGGCTACCTAGAAAGGAGCCCTCTAGTAGTAAAAACACAACATTGTCGTCCTCCTTCGCTAATACGGGCCCCAAGCTGTTATGCCAGCAAAGAAGGCAAACCCATTCACAGATAACCGCTTCAATAGTTGCGAAAAACCCATTCCTGAATGTATTTAGCCCAGAGCCTCGTCAGACTGAAGTAGGTAATCAGATGTTAGTTGAAATCGAAGTGGTTTTGCTAATCCATAGGTCTTAACCGAGACTCGCTGCATGTTGTCTCCGAGTTTGCGCACCCGAGGTTTCGGTAAAACTGATTCATCATGAAAACCGAAGTCTACCTCCTTGCTCTTCTTAATGGCCATACCGAGGTGGGGTGTGAATATAGAGTCAAGGTCGTCAGCAACTAGACGGGTTGGTTACCTCAAGAGATAACTCGTGGATTACATCCCAGAACATCGTCCACATAGCACATTCTTTGTTACCTCGCAAATTCGTTTTTGAGAACATTGCCACTGGTCATCAATCATTGACCGCGAAGAATTTCCAAGTCTCGCACTGGACCACGATCGCCACGCCACATCTGATCGGCGAATCCGTATGCGCCGCGTTTGTGTTCTCGACTTGCCACGGAAGAGGTAACCCTGGGCCGGAACGGAGTGGCTGTCAAGCTTGGACAGCGCGTCAAACCCTGACGCGCCTGACAGCATATGCCAAGCTTCCGCTTGAGCCCAGTGCTGACCCAACCCCCTGTGTCAAGGGGCGCTTCGACCAAAATGGCCAAAACAGACGGGAGAAATGCACGCCTGACAGGGCTGACAATCCTCTTGCGCCAGGGTATGTTTCCCTCGGAGCCCCACATTGCTCAGCCCTCCAGGCAGACCACTCAAACTTATGTAAGATGCTGGGGACAATCGGCCGCCAGCGTCTTTCGATTCGCCAATGCATCAACGCCGAGAGCCAAGATCACTGCCTGCGCGTCGCCAGCCCGCATCGCCAAGGCCGCTACGCCAGCCCCTACCCGGACCTTTTGTGAAGGATCGCAGATTGCAGTCTCGAAGTTCGGTCGCGTTGGTGATTCTCTGGACTTTTGATGCACCTATATAGCGGAAAAGTCAGCAGACTCCGGGTTTCGCTCTTCTCGTCTCACCGTCATACCCATTCCACTTTCTCCCTCCCCCCCCTGCCGTGCACATTCGCGTGCCCGACGTGCCCAACGCAAACATGGTGAACATGGCGAACAGCTCCCTTTGCCTGACGCCAGCCTGTCTGGAGGCTGCATCGCATATCCTATGGCAGATGGCGCCAAACTGGGACAAAATGGATCCCTGCACCGATTTTGAGCAGAGTGAGTCGTGGCGACTCCGCCGACACCAACCCGGGCAGTTTGACTGACACGCACCAGTGGTTTGCTACCGATACCCCGAACAGAATGTCGAAGACAAGAGCACCCTCGCAATGATCGGGGAGCAAAACGCCCGTGTGCTACGCGAGATTCTCGAGCTCCCCTACACCAAGGCCGTCGAGTACCAGTCGGTCCCGTGGAAGTCCACATACACCACCGACAAGGTTGACGAGAGCAACTTCGACATGTTGAAGCTGGCATACCAGACGTGTTTGGATCACGATGCAATCGAAGCAGCGGGGACAGCACCCCTCGAGGCCATTATTGCCGAGCAGGACAGCATTTGGCCGATAAACACGGCCGACCTCAAGTCAACCATCGGCGCAGACGACTACGCGGCTTTCTCGAAAGCTGTCTACTACATGGAGGATCTCGGCATCTCTTCTGTCTTGAAAGTTTTTGCGGGTGCGAACATCTTTAAAGACTCGGTAAGCCTTCCAATTAAGTTCGGTCGAAATTGCGGTGCTGACATCGAAAACAACAGAAATCGGTCATATTTAAAATTGCAGGCCCAGACTCCTCACAGACCAACCATTCCGTCTTTTCCGACGAAGCGGCAATGAAGGCTTACGCCACAGACATCGCGACCGCCCTGGCTTATTATCTCCCCACCAATATCTCACAGCCAACCGCACAACTCATTGCCAATGACGTGGCTAAACTTGATGCGCACCTGTTCGCGTTTTCGGGAGCTGCAGTGCCACCCAGTTCCATGACTGAAGTAAGCACTTTCATTGACCTCTGGGGCACTCGGCATCGTTCGAACTAACCTTGGCTGGTAGGAAATCATCAACTTTAGCACGGTGAAGGAGCTTTCGGACTCCATTCCTGTCCTGGACCTCGAATGGATCATTGCCGCCCTTGCACCCCCGGACTTCGGAGACGCCACTATTATGACAGAGACGGCGGCCTACTGGGTGGCCTATGATAAGATCTTTGACAACTTCTCCAAAACCACTGTCCAGGCGTGGATGGCCTACAGGACTGTCCAAGCCCTGGTCCCCTACGTTGATACCACGAGAAAGAGAACGTGGGTGGACTGCCTGTCCCATACTGAAGCGACGTTCCGTCACGTAATCACTCGCTTCTTTGTGGCGGCACGTTTTCCCGATGACGCCAAAACATTAGTCGAGTCCATTGCCGAGAAGATAAAGGCTCAGGTAGCGGTGAACATTGGCAAGGCTATGTGGATGGAAATCGATGACAGGAACCGAACCGTGAAGAAGGCCGAGAACATGGTGATCAACGTCGGGTATCGGACCTCGAATCCCGATGTCCGCTCGCCCGAGTCTCTGGCATCGTACTACAAAGACGTCAACATAACCCGCAGCTTCTTCCACAACGTCTTGGCCAGGCGCCGCCATGAATCCAACCAGCAATACGCATCGACCATGAAGCCTACCGATCGAGGTCTCCTGGACCAAAACAGCTACTCCGCCAACGCTGCTTACCATCCCTACTACAACACCGTCAACATGTTCGCCAATATCCTTCAACTCCCCATTTTTCACCACGAGCTGCCATCATATGCCACCTTTGGAGGAATCGGCTCAGTCATCGGGCACGAGATCTTCCACGCCTTCGACCCCAACAGCATCAAGTTCGACGAGAACTCCATCCATCATGTCTGGTGGGACAACGACACCACTGCCAACTACCAAAGTCGCGCCCAGTGCATCGTCGACCAATTTAACAACATCACGGTGCCCGTTCCAGGTGGACTTACCGAGCAAGTTAATGGGGAGCTAACCCTCGCCGAGAACCTGGCCGATGCCGGTGGGATACGGGCGGCCTATGACGCCTGGCGCAACATGAAAAAGATGGACGGCAAGCCTGACGCCAACTTGCCCGGGTTGGAGCATTTAACGCACGACCAGCTGTTTTACGTCTTCTTTGCCAACACCTGGTGTAGCAGCTTCACTGAGGAGTACAACGATAATGGCTGGGACAACGAAGAGCATGCTCCTGGCACGGCAAGAATTATTGGGGCTACAGCAAACTCCCGCGGCTTCAGGGAGGCGTTCAAGTGTAAGAGCAAGGAGCCGACGTGCGAGGTATGGTAGATTGTAATGGGTATTTCCTGGGAGGTTTGCATAGAAACGGTGTTCAGGGACATGAGATATTTGCGGAGTTGGGGATATTTGTTGACACTGGCTAATATATTGTTTATGATATCACACTGCATTCTGGAACGTTGTCAGCGAAGCGGCGGTTTGTTGCGCTTGATTGCTCGGGTTCTTTGCCCGAGCATGGATTCAGGATGCGAATTCCAAGAGCACCAGCGTCATCTCGTAGTTCACTTTTCCATGTCGCCTATGTCAGCGAGGAACAAAAACGTGTTGCACGGATCCTTATCCAATGCCGACTGAGTTTATATTACGAGCGGGTCTGAATGCGCGGCCGGTCTAGCAATATACCCTGTGCCGATGCAGCTGGCCAACTGCGAGAGAAGGGTTCCATTTTCTCGGGGCTGGATATGCAGGAATCTCACCTCGCGTTGTAAGCTGTCGCATGATAGGAAGAAGTGAAAATGTTTTTACCCGGTGAGGTCAAAATATTACTTACGATTCTCTGGCTTCGACAGGTTCTTCCTCTTCGTTAAGATTAAAAATTATTTCTACCTGCTTTGAGATGAAGTGCCTCTTCTCGGTTTCGGGATGACTGACACTTGCTTCAGCAGCGAAGCATCATCTGTTTGTTGGAACGTTCTCAGGGCCATACCTCTACGCGCTGGAGTTCGACGATGCCACATTTGCATTAACACTTATAGCTAATATCTCCGCTTCCAGCGCCCACAGCTGGATCGCCCTCTCGCACAACAATAGGGCCCTCTATGGCAGCGCCATAGTATCCGACGCGTGGTATTCCTACACGATAAACAACAGCTCGTCACTCACCCCCTCTTCGGCCGTCAAACTGATAGGGAACTGCTCCGCTCCCTTGCCTCCCGCACCCCCTCGTGAGCCAGGTACACCGGCATCTGGCATCATTGTATCCCAAGTGTCGGGGATGTTCATCCTGGGTGCCTCGACGCCTCCGTACAACGTCTACGGCACCGCATCAAGCTGCGGAAACGCGATCACGGCCGATCCCGCCACCGGAACCCTACTTGCCGTGACCTATAATCTCACATACAGCTCTGCTACCTACGGCATCAGCGCCATGGGGATGCATGGAATGGCCATCTCATTTGATGGACGATTCTATTACTCGGCCGATGCAAGGGTGAATTCTCTTTGGACGTATGCGGTACACAAAACCACGGGGGAGTTGGACCTGGTGGATGTGATTGCGGGGCCTGTCGACAGGAGTAACCCACGTCATGTGGCCGTGCACTCAAAAGGGGGGTATCTCTATGTCGTGCTTGAGGCGGCCAATGCCTTGCGCAGTATAAGGTGGATGCAGCGACGGGGAAGCCAGGTTGGTCAGGGGTCATTCATCCGTTGATCAAGGCTGGTATGCTTTATTTCTGGTGTTTCGACCGGGACACCGGGATACATCAGCGCCTTTACGTTGTTACATACCGGTGCCATTGAGAAGCAGTTATTCCTAACCGACACCACGACGACAGGGGGCTCGGCGAATGCGGTGACACCCTCGCCATTTAATGACCAGTTTGTCGCATTGACGGACGCGGAGACGGAGAGGGGGTTCGTGCAGATCTGGAGGCTTAAGAGTGAAATGTCATCTCCAGAGGTTGTGGTAGAGCTATCTCTTCATGGTGGGCGGTGTCTCTTCATGGTGGGCGGTGCTGCCCAAATGCAGTTTGGTACGACTGATGGTAGCAACCACTGAAGAGCGGAAAAGACAAGTGGAAGTACCTTACTCTGTGACTTGGCAGAGGTGCTGATGAAGCAACAATGACAACATCCTCGAACGTGATCCTCTCCCCCTTTTATTGACGGGGCAACAAGGGGTAGTTGTTCTAACTTAGTTTCCCCTGTCACCCTAAGGTAAAGTACACAACTGAACGGCAGGTAAATTTGTAAACCTTGAACTGATATTTAATTTCCAAATAGGTAGGGTAGATACCAACAACCGGAACACCAAAGAACCCCGTACAACGTCTAGAGCAAGGTTTGATTCAACCTCTAGAACAGAGAACCCCTGGTGTTGACCATCAACTGAAGTCCTACCTAGTCTGCCGCTCGTCTAGGTCTTCCTATCTGAGATCCACCCACCCCAAGAACCGGGAGAAACAGCCGGCATGCTTGCAAGCGAAGACCAAATTAAAGGTCCTTCCCGTCTCGGGGTGCAGATTCCACACCCTTGTGCCAAGGCGATCCAACTAAAAGTCGTGGTCATGGCGCGTGCAGGAGGCTGAGAGGGGCTATTGCAGCCTACAAACACCTTCGTGCAGCTCTTTAGCTGATGAAGGGTGTGATGCTCAGCGGTAATTTCGCGGCTCGTGTGTAGCCCTATGGCATGGCCGTGGTTGAATGCGACAAAAGGAGGACTGTGAAACTGTCATCGGGGTCCAGGCCGCTGCGGCCGGCGCTTCCAGACCAAAAAAGGGGCCGGTGTCCCTCGATTTGAGCCGCATCGCGGAGTCTCGGCCACAAATATCTGGTACAACACCTCATCTAACACCTCAGCTTTGTCAGACATACGAAGTCCCCGATGCTAAGTAGGTCGATGGACGCCATTGAAGGCGACGGCGTTGATGCATGTTGGACACCAGAAGTCATCACGCATGATGCGGCCACGACAGTCGATCCTCTTCGTGTTGAGTCTGCTGCATTTTGCGGCATGCATGCACACTCCACAACGACTCATCGTGCGAGCCGAGGATTACGTTCTCGTGGGCTTGATGAATACGTCGTCCTTGCTAACTGCGTTAGCGACGCTGGAGTCAGGTCCTCCCAGATGGCATACTTTCCGGAGTCTCCCAACGCCAGCCCCAACGTCGTCGCCTAGACTTCCTACGGCCAAACGTCTGTGTGGGAGAATGCCGTGACCTCTGGCAAATTCGATGACAGTAATGTTTTCACGGCCACAATTGGCCCCCCGGTGGGCGAAGGCGAATTTGCCTGGACAGGAAAAGCAAGTCAGGGGGTCTTTTCATGCTGGGGAAAGTACCGCAAGAACTTGTACAAGTGGGCGGAGCATCTTTGCACTGGGGTTTACGACTGCAACCGAAAATGTACGGGAATTCATCACCAAGGCGCCTTCACCAGGACACTGACCCGAGCTTCAACAGCGCCCCCTTCTCAATCCGCACCAACCACTACCACATCGACCACTTCTCCTATCACGACTAAGCTTGTGGAAACAATTCGTCCAGCAACCCAGACCACTCCTCCGTCATCTTACCGCCTGGAATCGGACGTTGCAGTGGATACAAGACAGCAATCTTCCACAGTGGCATCGAAAGGAAGCACAAATCCCCAGAGAGCGCGGCGAGTGCGTTTCCATCCGCATCATCCAATCTTTCATCAGTCGCTGACACAAATGTTCCAGCGACCCCATTTGTAACCAGCGCGTCGTCAGGCACAACAACGACCCCAATCACCACCGACTCCTCAAGCTCGGCGGCCAACCATCCCACTGCGGGGCCACCGGCAGAACCATGAGACGGAGTGACAAGAGCGAGCGAGATTGGCGGAATCATTGGCGGCGTGGCTGGATTCCTGACCCTCTTGGGAGCCATACTCGGGTTTTGGTTAAAGAGAAGGAGGGACACAGGAACCGCGGCAGCGGAAGCAAAAGCGGCAGGTCAAGGCACATGACATGATTGGAGGCATGCAGAGAAAGCGGCGGTCCAATGCAGAGCGTAATTGCATTTGCAACGAATAAGCTAGAGACTGTCGTCGCCAGAGACTTTTGGAACGTCCACGTACGGTCCATGAACCCTCATAGTCAAAAACACAACGACAGGAACTTGAAATATGGACAAGAGGGGTATAAGAATGGAATTGTGTGATCCGGCAAAGTAACGAATCCGCAACGATATTGGGGGGTATTTATGGCTCGGGTTAAAGTGACTGAGAAGTCCTAGAGACTCTTAAGTCATTGACTTAAATTTCGAATCGAGGAGAGGACGTGGTGACCTCAGGGAAAGACTTGACACCACCAACTACAATCTTTACGTAGAATATGAACCTGATACTGATATTCTCAGTTCCTTCGATGTACTTCTGCTCCCTCGATGCCGTTGGTCCGTCTAACGGCGTTACTTAATCGCAGACTTAGTTATATAGTGGCCTTCGGGTTAGGTTTAAGGTATTTTCAAGTATATACGGCATTATAATACTGTGTTAAAATACGATTTAAGTTAATAGTTGCTGAAGATCAATAGTTAGCCCACTATAGTAAATAGGGTGCTAAAGCTAAACTCCTTTAATAAAAGAAGGACATAATATAATGTGACCTAAAAGCTAATAAATATAAATAATTACTTTTAAACCTTTGCTTTGTTTTACAAGTCGTTTTAATTCTAGCACTTAGTCTCTTATGATCTAAACATCAACGAGACCTTAACAAACACAAAATTGGCAAAACAAACAAAAACGTCTGCCAATAACAACCGCTAGGCCGGCAAGGCCCATAAAAGCCTGTGTATAGCCCTTGACCAGGCGATCATTAAGTTGGGCGGGTCTGCCCAGGCCTAAAGAGTGACTATCAAGAGGGTTATAACCGCTCGCAGTCATACTTACTTAGATTAATGAGAGGGCTAAGGACCTTACTTACGTCTTTTATAACGTAATTAAACCTTACTCCTTAGAGTTTAAAGATAAGATTGTATAAGGGATAACCTTATATAGTTACTATAATATAAGGTACGATATAATGCTAAGATTAGGCAGTTAGATTACTTACTTAGATTTAAACATTACAAGATACTAAGGTTCCAGGCCTAGGGGGCTACTGAGATCCAAACTGCCAATCCATTCCTCGATGGTGCCGCGGGATAGATTGGCAAATGGAAGGGGCGTGACGCTTCGCGTGGCGTTGATTAGCTCGTGTTGGGTTTTTACAACCCTAACCCGGCCAGTGTGGTTAGAACAGTGTGGCTGGATCCACGCAGCCGCTCCGCGGCTGCATCCGTGGATCTGCACAGCCAAGAACGCCAGACTCC
>Ga0247758_1000624_pt1 | contig 30743 bp, 21 predicted proteins | sample UWRJL156409C4_FD_180950 | JGI IMG/M metagenome (GOLD analysis project Ga0247758, IMG submission 180950) | Plant litter microbial communities from Arlington Agricultural Research Station in Wisconsin, United States - UWRJ-L156-409C-4 | ecosystem: Environmental > Terrestrial > Plant litter >... | reverse complement strand
CAGATGAAGCGGAGAAACGCAAAGGATAGATGTTGTGATGAAAGTTGGTTGGTGATGGTAACTGGTCACAGGATCCTGGTATAACCAAGGTACTGGATGCAAATGTTGCCATTGGGAATCTAGAAGCCAGAGACCAAAGATGACCATACATAAACCATCTTCTACTTTTATGTCCCGTAAATGACGCCCGTTTAGAGTCCCTTTCCAACACAACTCGCTCACCTATTGGAGCTTCAGTGCCTTCTCGTCCCTCATGTTGCGGAAAAAGTCCATCATTCCGGTGTATACGACGAGGAGAATACCACCACCGGGTCCAAGTCTGAGGACCTTGGGCAGAAATCCCTTGTAGAGCGCGGCGAATCCTTCCTCTCTGGCGACCGTGGCGACAGCCGGGAAAGCCCAGTTGTACTTGGCGACCTGTCCGGGGACCTTCACTGTATTCTGGATTCTCGACTTGACCACATCCAGCGGGGTGTTAAGAATAGTACCCACGGTACCGCCAACACTACCTGCGATGATGTCGTTTACGGTCTGGCCCTTCTTCGTCTCCGCCTTAGGGATCCACTCCCGCACCTGGAAGATGCAGCCAAAGTAGCCGGCATTCCAGAGAATGTGACGCCACAGAGTCGACTCCAGCCCATTGTACATGGCCAGAATACCCTCGTTGCGCACTGTCTTGACGATAACATCGACCATGCCGTTGTACTTGCCGGCGGAGGCCTTGTCCTGCAGCCGAATTTTGACCAACTCGAAGGGAACCACAACGAAAGCTTCCGTTGCACCAGCCGAGGCACCCGTGAGGACCGACAGACTCTGGTTCATCTTGACCTGGCCGAATAGGTCGCGGTAGAACTTCCCCCACTTGTCGTTGGCCGCGAACTGGTGGCTCGCTTCGGCGCCTCCATCAGGATAGGGGCAGTGATGCCGCGGTAAAGTCTCGAGAAGCTGGCCAGATGTCAGCACAAGCCCAGCGACACTTCGGTCAAGGCGCATCCATACCCCTCATTGCGAACGATCTTCTGGAAGCAGTCGACCATGCCGGTGTATGCATCAGCGCCGGTGGCCCCAGCAGTCTGCAGCTGTCTACCTGGCTGTCAGTCGGATCCCTTCGAGCTCGAATCGCGAGTATCGCTCACACTCTTGTCTTGACGACGTCCAAGGGGTACCTGCAAGCAGTTTCAGTCAGCAATGGCCAGGCACGCGACCACGACCAGGGGCGACTTACATGACCAGAATCTGTGCGCGACGACATGTTAGTTTGTCAATTGCATATATTCGAGCTCGCTGGGGTCACTTGCTTCAGAAACTCCGGCAATGGCACCTGGTACGCGTGGAGGGCTGGTTAGCGATCGAGCTCCAAATATTTGAGCTGTTTTCTTGCTCCCAGTTCACCGGTCGGGGTGGGGCAAAAGCTTACCGGCCATGAACGTGTAGCCAAACGGCAAGGGAGCCTTTTCTTGCGCCATCTTGGATTAGGGGTGCTGAGCTTGCGCACCGTGGGAGCTGGAAGAAAAGCTGTGGGACGTTGCGGTGGAAAAAGGCCAAGCGATTGGGAAAAAGTTCGAAGTCGTCACCGCACTCGCAATGTTGGTTCGGCAGAGACGGGTGGTTCCTGAATTGCGCGCCCCCACATTCCCCCACCCCCGCTGAGTTCCACAAACATATCCTGGAGATCAGCCCCAGCGGCATCGGAGCTTGACCCTGGCCTGCATCACGCACGTCGACAGGGGGGGTTTTCGTCATGAATGCTTCGTTCGAGTTTACAGCTTCACGATTTTTGGATGAATGGGGGCCACTTGACTAACAACATGCACTAAAGGGGGAGGCCGGGCTAATAAACCCAGCTGCACGCCCGAGTAACACTGCAGAAAAGGGACGGCTTCTCAGGATGGATTCCCGGTCGGCATGGGATGATCTGCAGTCACTCATCCCGTCACTGACCCGGCATGGCTCCGAGAGCACGTGGAAGCCATCGGATCACCAATTCTTCTTATTTCTTTTGAACTTCAATACGCGTGGACAGATACTTGAGGTGCAAGGCACCTCGCTGGTTTTTGCAAAGCCCTCTCTTAGGGAGAAGGAGATAAATCCCGGCTCGGGTGAAAATGAAAGTGCTCTCTTGTTAAGGTTTTCGTTCGTTGCTCGCGTTTGAGTAGGTAAGTTCTGCGGCGAGCGACACTGGCCGGAATGGGCTTTTTTAGATCTCATCCCAACCCACCAGTTACTCCATGCAGTCAAAATACCTTTGAGTAACTGTTTTGAGAAAACTGGAACCTGGTGCTCTACCTAACGTTATAAACCTAATAATCCTGTCAACAAAGCCACGGAATACAGAAGTTACAGTTTATTAGAATCTGAAAAACCTGGTATAATGAAGGGAGTCCCCAGTCGGAGAACATAATTCCGATGCTTCCACAAAGTAATATGAATGGAGTTACCGGTTAGAGAATTTGTATAATTTGTTGTATTTTTAATCTACGCAAGGCTTCGAGCGAAACACCGTATTACTGCTCAAACACCATGAGATGAGGTATTGGTTATCTTACATCCCTGTATGACTTGCTCAACTTCAAGACCTCTCTGGTACTCTACCTACTGCTCAGCTTCGCTTGTAGCCCCCAGACCTTGCATCGGCACATATTTCCCGGAATGTCAGTCACATGAAAATCCGAGGCCTGGCTTAACTGTAAGAAAGCACCTCCTTAAGTTTACCACCTCAGATAGTATGAAGGTACTTATATTGCGAACACCAAATCCGACGGGACGAAGTATCGCAGGCATGCACTGATACCCGACCCCACGTGGCCTGGTGACCCTTCCGGATTAGCGACCAGCCTGGCTGCAGCAGATCGATCACCTTTAACGTTGAGATCCCCACATTGAAGTTTGTGGAAACCGGATCTATGGATACTTTGGCTTGCGGCTCATGTCTCGTCCCTTGCTTGGGCTCCCTGAGGCCATGAGCTGCAAGCTGCGCATCTGATTGGCTGGAGCGGTGTAAGCTCGGACCAGGGTAGTTGTCACCGCGGGGCACACACAAGGGGTAATCGATATTCAAGGCCAGCTTCCAAGCTTTCCACATCTCCAATCTCCCATCTGTCTCTGTCCTCCCTGATCCGACGCTCTCCCAACACAGATATTCAAGTCAAACAGACAAGAATCGCCTCCTTGCGACAGCTCAGCACCGTTTTATCCCAACCAGACCGGGCCATATCACTGCCAATACACAACTCCAAGACCTAGCTCCGATAAGCCCGCGTTGTCGCGACTCGCACGTCGCCACCCCCGTCCCGCGTCAGCAAAATCGCACAACCATTGATCCTGGCCACAGCATTAGGGCAACACCTCCGAAGATTCCCCGGGGGAAGTCTTCCTTGCGCTTCTGACTGCACCTTTAAAAACGCCGTGATCCATCGAGACTCACAGCGAGGTGCACCCCCAAGAGCGCGCGAGGGACATCCCACGGCATTCCGTTCCGGCTAATGAGTCACCTCTTGTGGAAATCTTACTGGGAAGATGATGTCGACAAGTTTCGACGCCTCCTGTCCCCCGCGGGCCCCAGCGCCCAGAATGCCGCGAGGAGCCCGAACATAGGATCTGGAGGGGCCAGCAGCCCCGGAGGCCTCAGCACCTCTCCGCGCCCGCCGGCCAGGTCGCGCAAAGCCCCCGGGCTTGGAATAGCCCATGGGAACAGCCGATATGGGAATGCTGGGGGATTTGGACGGACCGAGGTCAACAGTCGCGATCATACTGGCCTGACCATCTTGCTGCGCGCAGCGTCCTCGACTGCCGAAAACGCCGTATCCTTCGTCGAAGCCTTGCTGGCGCACCCTGGAATAGATATATACGTGCAAGACCCGGAGAGTGGCTGGAACGCGCTCCACCGGGCGCTATACACGGGGAATATCTCTATCGCCAGACTTCTCTTAGAGAAGGAGCGCAACGATTTGATGGGCCATACTGCATCGGTGCACCGAGTCGGACGGCTCATCAAAACGAAGGACCATGAGGGTAACAGCCCTTTCGACTTGTACAATTCGACGATCGGGGAGCGTGATCTGAAGGCTCTCGAGGAGCAGAGCGAAGATGACTACGACTCAGATACCGAGGAGGGTGAGGATGCTCAAGATAGTGCCTCGTGAGTCTTCCAAACTTCCAGTGCTTGTTTGAGCTGAAGTCCTGACTAAAATCAGGAAAGGAGTGTCCCACGGCGCCCTTGGTGAAGACCTCTATGCATTTGGCAGTAACAGGAACCTGTCCCTCGGCTTTAATGACGAAGACGACCGACAATTCCCTGAACGCGTTTATATCAAACGTCCAGACCACCTCTTGGTAAGGTTCCACAACGAATACCTCGAGCATGCTGGCTTGGAAGGCCCTGCGTCTCAGGATCTCACCAAAATCCCTACTCTCGTATTGAATCGGCCTCTGGTGATTCGTGATGTCGTGTTGTCGAAGTTGCATAGCGCAGTATTGACAACCGATCCTGTCTCGAACCTCTACGTTTGCGGTATTGGGCGTGGAGGAAGGCTTGGACTCGGGGATGAGAATACGCGCTTCAATTACACGGCTGTCCAGGGGCCGTTGACTGACAAGAATGTGACACATGTGGCGCTCGGACAGAACCATTCGATGACCATTGATGACACTGGGGCGTTATGGACTTGGGGAAACAACGCAAATGGTCAACTTGGCTACGCTCTGCCGGTCCCGGCGAAGAAGGATGAGGATCCGATCAGCACAGTACCTCGTCAAGTCTTTGGGCCGCTCAAGAAGGAGGTCATTCTTGGAATAGCCGCTTCTTCGATTCACTCGGTTGCTCATACAGGCACATCTCTGTATTGCTGGGGTAAAAATGTTGGTCAGCTTGCTTTGATGGACGCCGACTCGAGGTCCCTCGAACTTCAACAAACACCAAGAAAAGTGGCGGCGTCGCTCTTTTCTTCCCCTATCCTCATGGTGACGGCAATCGACAAGGCTACAACGGTCCTTCTCCAAAACCATGTGGTTTGTGTATTCACCGGATACGGTTACCACATCGTCAAGTTCCCTTCTGCGGATCCTAGCCCCTTTGGAAACCTCGCTGTCATGCAGCGCCAAGAGTTTACGTATATCAACCGCATTGCATCTGGTGGCGAAACGATCGCAGCTGTTACGTCCCGTGGCGACCTGTTTACGATGAATTTAGACCACAAGATCGAGACGAACCCACCCGCCACGTCTACGACCAACCCGTCGAAGCTCAAGGGCGCCGTCACCCCACCACAGTGCATGTGGCGCGCCCAAAAGGATGGAGTTCGATCGGTCGGGATAGGTGAACATGGGTCAGTGATCATCAGCACACAATCTGGGGCAGTGTGGCGGCGAGTCCATCGTGCAAAGGCTAAAGATGCGTACTCCATGTCGTCGGAATCAAAGCGAAAGGACTTGAAATTCCAAAGAGTACCTTTCATCACCAGGGTGGCGGCAGTACGGGCTTCACTTGGAGCTTTCGCTGCTGTACGCCAGGACTCTGATGTTCTGAAGGACCAGATATCTATTGATGAGCCATCTCTCTGGGAAGATGTTGCTTCACTGAACCCACTTGAGGGATTCGAGGCATCGGAAACTGATGGGAGCGACCCAAAGGACCAGGCCGATTGGGAGCCCTATACCGTCAAGTATCGGCTTTCTCGGCTCAGTCCCGTGGCCCTCAAAGTACTTCAGTCGGCCGACCTGGAGGAAGATCTCAGGCGGCACTTGAAATGGTGGGAGTACAGCCACGATCCGTTAGATGCTGCCCTGTGTACCTCTTCCGATCCTGATTTAGTGGTGCCGGTGCATGGGTGGCTTCTCTCTGCGCGAAGCTCTGTACTGCGGATCGCTCTCGCACAGTTCAGGAAAGCGGGATCTTACGAGCAGCCGGAAATGTTCACAATTTCCCAGATCGATGGGAAGACCATCGTTTCTTTTCAGGGGCTTGACTTACTCTCACTTCTCAACTTTGTCCTCTTCATATACGGGGACAAGGTTATCCCAGTTTGGGACTTCACTCGACAGGCTCCGGCAATGGCCTACCGCTGTCGGCAGGTTCGTTTGGAGGTGATGAAGCTTGCTTCACGTCTGAACATGAATAGTCTCGAGGCAGCGGCGCGGCTCCACGGTGTTCCTAAGAAATGCATGGATGAAGACTTCAGGCTTGCGACCAAAGAACGGCGCTTCTTCGAGGATACTGACGCGATCCTTGAGCTTGACGGTGCCGAAGTTCCTGTTCACAGCAGCTTTGTCTGCCAGAGGTGTCCTTGGTTTGAAGGCTTGTTCCATGGGCGCTCCGGAGGATTGTGGCTCGCCGGTCGCCGGGAAGTGGGAGACCCGACAGACAGCTCGTCTGACAAGGTCAAGATCGACCTGAAGCATATGGAGCCGGATGCTTTCAAGTATGTGCTGCGATACCTTTACGGCGATTATGGCGCAGAGCTATTTGACCCCACCGTCTGCGACTCCTTTGACGACTTTCTAGACCTGGTAATGGAGGTTATGTCAATCGCCAACTATCTAATGCTAGATCGACTGTCTCAGGTTTGTCAGAGAGTCATGGGCAAATTCGCAAACATTCGCAACGTTGCCCACCTCCTGAACGCAATCAGCCCCTGCTCAGTCACTGAGTTTAAAGATGCTGGTTTAGAATACGTCTGTTTGCAACTGGAGTCAATGCTGGAGAACCACCTTTTGGATGAGCTTGACGAAGATTTGCTTCTTGAGCTCGATGAGGTTGTCCGAGAAAACCAGACCGCTCAGCTTCCGTTCGCGAAGAGCGGTCGTGCTGAAATGCTTCTGCATGAGGCGCACCCTGAACTCGCTCAGGATATCGACGAGGAAAGACAGACGAGGGTGAAAGAGATGGCATACAAGGCCCAGAAGGAGGACGAAAAGAAGATAGGTTTGCCGCTGAGGGCTAGATTTGGAAGTCTTGACGATGTTTCGCCGGCTACCCCTTCTCCCGATAGAACTCGGAAGATGTCAAAGCCCGGCCGAAATGAGCCGTTCAGTCCCAATCTTAAGCCTAAGAAGTCACAGATGGATCTAATCTTTGATATGGACGAAGAGGACTCGTCGCCGACTGCCAGTCCACTCTCCCGGCCTCAGAAGCGGTTCGATGCAACCGCAGAGCTGGATGATGGCCCGCCCGTAGGTAGTCCGTGGAAGGATGGCAAGGCGAAGGGTAAAGCGAGACGCGAGCAGTTGTACCCTCTGATACCAACAATTTCCCTGCAGACTCACCAGGAAGCTATCTCGCCGTTACTCGCTAAAAGCTGCAGTCCTTGGGGAAGCAATGCGATAGGGTCGTCAAAGTTAGACCTCCGGGACATAATCCAATCGGAGAGTACAACCCAGTCGGCTTTAACAGAAGGCCTAGCCACACAAAAGGCCAAGGACGCAGGCCCAAAGCTTGCGCAGCCCAAACTATCGCAGAAGGAGAAGAAACGGCAGCAGCAGCAGCAGCAAGCCCAAGCTGCCCAAGAAGCGCTACTCTTGGCTGACCCCAACACGCCAAAGAAGGCCTGGGAGAAGTCACCTGGTGATGCCGCTGCCTCGCCTTGGAAGCTCGCTACGAGTAAAGCGAAAACGCCATCGAACTCTCTCGTGCCAGCGGGCAGTAGTCCCGCTCAGGTATCTCCGATTGCGAAACCCCTCGTTGCGGCGGAGGCGTCCTCGACACCACTCCACATGCGGACCGCCTCACCAGACACCAGGTTCTCCGGGCAGCGTACGCCGAGCGGTTCAGCCGTTCCGGCCGCCCGTCCACCGGTAAAGCCCAACGCGCCTGGCCCGAGTGGCAGCATGCCCAAAGGACCCACTCCGGGTCCCGTCGCCGAACAGCCCAAGGAAACAAGACCGCTGGTACCTCACTCCAAGACGTACCTACCTCTCGCACCGAAAGCTGAGCAGATGCTCGGGGCGACCATGGAGGATATCATTGGGCAGCAGAAGCGGGATAAGGAAAGCGTGCGCGAGGCGGCCGCAAAGCGGTCACTGCAGGAGATTCAGCAGGAGCAGGCGTTTCAAGAGTGGTGGGATGCTGAAAGTCGGCGCACACAGGAAGAGGGGGCGAGGCGGGTGGCGAGGGAGCGGGATAAGGAGGAGACCTTGGCGAAGAAGAGCGGTGGGGGTCGTAGGGGAAGGACTGGGAAGCCGAGGGGTGGGGCTGTTGGTGCCGGATCCGGTCCTGGACCCGGAGGGACGAAAGGGGATGTCGGGGGGCCAGGGACAGGGACAGGGTCTCGGGGGAAGGGCAGAGGGAAAGGTGGACGCGAGGCCACGCCTGCGTCTCCGTCGCCGTCTGTCCCGACTGGAGGGCCAAGCCGCGGGAGGAAATCGTAAGGGGCATATAGAGCCACGAGTCCTCGCGGATATATATAACAGGGTCTGACGGTGGGTTTGTGCTGTATTGTACATATGTTACCATGTCTGACATAGGATGCTTGTAATGTGTAGAACTACATGGAGGATGATAATCCCTATGTGGCGTGCTGTGATTCGGCCACGACCATAGGGCTACGATTGGGAGCGGTTTGGGGATCGCGAACGGGTACCGCTGCCCTGTACAACAGCTGGATACTGCTCCCAATGCGCCGTTCAGGCGTTACAGGGCGCGCTCGTCATTCCACGTGGATCGTGTAAATCACGGCATTCCATGTGATAGTGGGAGGCGTCTTCAGGAAGAAGAGCCTTATGTACGAGCAGCTTATTATTAATATGCACGGCCGCGACCCCACGCACCGGGCCAGGTTTGGAACTGGTTTTGCCGCGATCCAAGCCTTTTCGACAAAACGCAGGTTGCCGAACTTGTGCTGCTTGTTAGTTCTTGTGTCTCTTTTCCCCTCACTGCAGCCTCACTTTACCCCCTTTTTTGCGCTGCCGAAGCGTTCTCAAGGCAACTATCCGCGGGGCTGGAGGTTCAGCACGCAGCGCATAGCAAAGGAGGTAAAAAGTCGTCGCAGGCTGCCGGCCAATGATCTTCTATCCGACATTTGCGGTTGTGGGCAGCCTGTTTCTGCTGTTCCTCTTTAATACCGTGCTGCGTCTGAGGCGGGTCGGCATGCGCTCCCGCCTGAGCGGGTTGGTGGCGCGAAGGGTTCCTCCCGTTGCATCAAATTAATTACATACCATCCGTTCTTTTCGCTTCTGTTGTTATTTACTGGTGGCGGGTGTTGTTGATGGTGGTTGCAAGGGTAGGTAGCCATGATGGCAAGCAAGGTTTGATGTGTGTCACTCATTGCCGGTGATTCACACTTTTGGCTTGAGTCGATCAACTCAAATCGACATATCGGTAGTGGGGAAACCGTTCAACAGGCTAACTTTCTTTGATTAGTAGTATAACGTCGCTGGCTGGTGTCCACCGGGCTCGTTTCGCCGACCTCCTCAGATCTGGTCTGGTCGGTCGGTCGGTCGGTCGGCTGAAGTGGTTCTAGTTGCTGGTGTGTGGAACTGCCTGTTGCGTGTGCTGCTGCTTGCTGGCTGCGTCAATCCAGGCTCCCAACGAGGCTAGAGCATGGGTCTACGCATTGCCAGGCAGAATACAGTGCTTACCACAAAGGTACTTTTGCACCGTTGAGGCTCGGACTTCGATCTGGATACCCGCTCAATGCTGCCCGGGCTTTTGGGACTCGGAATTGAGAATTGAAAGAGCTGTTCGTGGGGACCGACAAAGACGACTGCCGCTGGCTGGTTGGCAGCATCGTATCTCCTGGTCTGACGATCGGATCGTGCTCATTCGCCAATCTCTCCCGGTTATCTCGGACGTGACTCGATGACGAGAGATAACTCCGCGATCACGAGGCTTGTTTGTCTGGTGCGATTTGACCCCGTGGATCTCGGCGCTAAAGGACGCTGCCAGCTGCCAGAGATCTTGGCATAGCCACGCCCAGCTGGGAGACCTTTGGCCGCCCCTGTCTGACCTCATTCTTCCCTTAGGAGCACAGTGCCGCAACTGCTGGAGCCAGCATCAGCCCATCCTTCTCTTCCGACATCGCTGGGTTCCCGCGGCCTGTCTACCGACACTCGAATCCACACACGCAGTACCATTACGTTGTGTTGATATATCCCGTCCCCTTTATCATCACAAGATACAACGGCCGGAGAGCCGTTCTACACGTCGTGCTGCACAGCGTACGACCTGGTACAGCACAGCGCAGCACAGTGCATCTCTCATGCATGCGACCACTTGAACCACACCTGCGCGCAGCCACGCATTGGCCTCCTCCCGCTGAGCCGCCAGAGCTAGCTAGTGCCTCCGCGGACCGTTGCTCGTCTGCCTTGGGGTGTCACCGCCAACCAGATCGCAAGCAGCTCTCTTCCTCGTCCCTCAACCCTCAAACCCCCCGTCCCAGACCACGGCGTCGACCAAACACGCCTCCTCGCTAAAAAGTCTGCCTTGGGGGTTGGCAGCGACTCACGATCTTCTTTCCGATATCATTTTCATTCTACTTCGAAGCTTCCCCGCCAAATAATGGATGCAGCGGTTCACTGGTCTCGACAATACCTCCCACTTAACGCAACCTCAATACCTTTAGCAGCCGACCCGGTTGTGCGCCCGCCATCTCTTCGACGACTCTAACCACACGATTGTTTCTATTTCCTCCCTCTGGCGCTTCCGTTCCTCCCCGCATCTTCCGGAGCATAAATACGAATGAGAATAGAATTCCCTATCAGTGACAGCCTGGTACCGATGTGACGCATACCTTCTCGCCGTCCTCGAAACCCAGACTTGCAGCAATGCATCAACAATCACGGCATCCGCCGCGGCTCACATCCCCCGCGTCTTCACCCCAAACAAACCCCACAAGGACGAACAACCCGAGAGAAGCACTGTCTTCCACGTCCCGGGCTCGCGCCGGCTCGGAGGCGGCCGGTAACGCAATGGCGGCCGCAGCGGGTAGCGGAGATACGGCGGGCAATGCCCCCAGCAGGGATTCGATCAAGAAACTCGACCAGATTGTTCAGGTGCGCAGTCGCTGATTACCTCCTTTCCCCTTGTTTCTTTTCCTGTTGCAGAAAGGGGCTGACTTTATGGGCTGTAGAATTTTTATCACAAAGCAGCCATCCTGATCCTACAATCGCGATTGAATCTGGCTCCCGCCGGGGGTAAGAAGGCAGAGTCGAGGAGGACAAACAAATGGGTAAGCAACGGTACGTGTGGACAAACTAGGTCCCAGGTCTGACAAAAGATCACAGTTCCAAATCGAGACGGACGAGATCGACGAGTACAGGGAAGAACTTCGCCCATATAAAACATCCGGTAGTTTTGAGAACCATCCACCACCAATGATTATCGAAACGTATCTCGACGCATCTCGATTATCGAGCAACCAGAGCCTCGTGGTCGTAGACGACGGCGGCAAGAGGTGGGATGTTCTGGAAGCGCTGAACTCGTCCGATTCCTCGAGCGACGATGGCCGATCCAGGGGCCAACGACCACAAAAACGAAATACAGAGGTCGTGCTAGAAAGGTGGAGGGTTGAACTCAAGTGCATTCCGTCGCTCGATCCAGACGAGTTTGGTCTCACCTTACCAACCATATATAAGAAGTGCATCGTCTTCTTCCGGTCTCTCTTTGTGGCGACGCGGATCATGCCATGCTGGAAATATTCGCAGCAAGCACTGGCCAAGGGCATCCATCCAGCATTAGAAGTGAAGTGCCGCATCCTGGCGGCTGAGCCAAGCAACAGCTGCGACTTGTTGCGCCAACCCCTATACGATGGGAGGGATGTCGTCACAGACTACGTATTCGGGGACCTTGAGGTTCCGGTTGGCCGTTTTTATGCTTCGGTAACATATCGGAATGACTGCAGCTTCCGAGTGGACGATTCTGAGTCGCTCCTCAGCTCGCGATTTATGGGGGTTGACGAAAACTTTTTTAAACCTTCGATCACGCAGCGTCGGGAGCATGTCCGAGCGGATTCATATGCCGAGCCCGGCTCCCTGCCCTCCCAAAGGCAGACGCAGACGCGTGGGGCACAAGAGCCTCAACAAACGTACGGAAGCTTATCAACGTTCCACGGCGCCGGCGCTTTAGGAACCAGTCCTATTTCTGCCCTCAAAGCGGTGCGCCCTATTGGGTCTGACACAAGCTCGCCGTCGGGATCAACAGGTGCAAGCCTGGAGCAGTCAGAGCCATCTCATTCATTGCCAATCCGCGGCTCGGCGAACCGGCCCTCGCTACGGAATGTTGATGGGGCCGGTAGGAGGCCGTCCATTTCGTTTCAACCATTCAAAGCTGGCTCTCTCTCAGGCTCCCCCAGGGTTCCCGACGGAGAGGCACCGGCCTCTCCCCAGTCGTATACCCGGCCATCTGGACTCAGTGGGGCCGCTAACCGGCCCGGGACCCGTTCCTCTCTTACCGCTGGGATGGCATCGTCGTTGCGCGGCGGTCCTCCGACCGCTCCCCAAGATGTGCCCCAAGTGGCTGGCTCCCCAAAGCCCACCAGTCGGTATAGCAGCAGCTTTACGCACCGCCGAGGACGTCCCTCTTTTGGAGGTCAGAGTAAGGGTGATGATGATCAAGGTAGTAGCGGGAAACAAAGCCTGTCCTCATCGGCGCAGCCTGGCTCAGGGTTGCTTGCCGACCCCGGTGCGGCGAGCTCTGGGTCGTTTGCGACCGATGACGACAATATCTCTGAGTTTCTCAAAGCCCTTGATAGCCGCAAGACCCTGCAAAGCTTTGAGCCAAACAAAAAAGGAGAATCTTCGATGGCAAAGAAAACCGCTGCTCAACTGTCCAAGTTTCAGCAGATGCGGGAAACCAATAATGTCCTCACGGAGTCTATAACTTCATCCATGCATCTCCAGCGATCTTCGGGCGCTTCAAGTCGGCAGCTGGCGAATGTACCGAGCATGGTCAACCCGGCGTCCATGTCCGCGTCTTCCTCACCAGGCAAGCCTCTATCGCCCCACACACCGCACACACCCGCTATTCCGTCCCGTCTCAGTGAAAACTCGATTATCGACTACCCAGGCCAAGGGCAGCCGCCGCATCGCCAGCAGCGAGGCCATGCCATCGTCACCACTGAAGAAGAAGGCGAAGATGACACGCCAGTTAGCCAAGGAGGCACTACTGCGATCGACATCCCCCTGTCGCCCAGGCTACTCCACACAACGGAAACCAATAGGCGCTCGAGCTCGGTGGCTCAGCAGCGTCGTTCGGCATCCGGGGGTGACGACTCAGACATTGTGCAACGAAGCATCAGCCTGGGCGCGGATGAACGGGAAGCGCCTACAATGAGTACTCTTCTTTCGTATCAGCGGAACTCTGCCGCCAACTCGGACGGGTCACTCGGCCTACAACCAGCAGCAGATATTCGGGCATCTGGGCCAGCATCACCTAATACAGAGCAGGAGGATAAGGGTTCTGGCTCTGCCTCGCCGAGTCTGTTGTCTGGGACACCATTCCGTGGTGTGCGCTACACGGGCAGAAGTCGGCCGACACCACCGCACAGCAGTCGTGGGTCGTTCTCCGGCGGACGCTTTGCAGGGGGTCTGGCAAGACCTGGGGGTGGTGAAGATGGCGCGGATGATGAGCCGCTGCTATTTGCCATGTCTGAGCTGGAGAGGCCATCGAGGAGGAGCATTGAGGAGGGTCGGGGCGGTGGAAGCGCCGGGAGCAGCGCGGGTCCGGAGAGACCTGGGTTTGAACCCAGGGGACTCTCGAGGCGGGGGTGGTGAAGTCAGAAAGTAGAGAAGAGGTAGCTCGAGGCCAACCATCAGGATCTCACATCGGGTCTATTTGTTTTCTGGCGTTGTACATATGGGAATATCATGGGATCGGCGGGGATCAGGGATCGAGGCTTGGGGTCCGGGTTGGTTTTCGTTCTACAGGGGAGGGAGAAGCTTACAGCTGGCTCGATAGGGTTGGAATGGAACGGCATTTGAGGAGCGACCGAGGCTGGGTCGTGAGCCCATTCGCTTTCTCCACCATTTGTGTGTCAAATACGCGGCTGTCTTGCGCGGCGTCGGGTGCTATGTGGCATTGGGAATAGATTGATCATGGCGAGTTTGAATATTCAAGAGCACAGCTTCCATTAGCTAAAGACATTATGGCTTGACTAGCGTGTAAAGAGCACCCAAGTCAAGGAATAGGCTCCTCTTTGGTAGTACTGGGCCATTCTGCCTTGGACAATGCCCGCAGCCCTTTCCTTAGACTACGTATGTTCCTTAAGACCTACGAATTAACCCCTGAGGCTTGGCGAACCTGGTCATAGCTCTCCGGGCTGCTTGGACGTGCCACAGCGGGGTGCGGGTCAGGGTAGCTTTCCTCGCGTTGACCCGAGGTTGACCTGGGATCTGTAACTGCCAAATTCAAAGACGGAGCTTACGGACGAAATGGATAAGAAAAGCGCAGGAGCAAGAAACGAAATCTGAATGACAAGTGAAAAAAGAACAATACAAAGTATTGTGCATGCGTTTTCGTTTGCATAGACAGGCGAGAAAGACTAGCGCAGTCAGATGGACTCGTAGATCGACTGGGTGTGGCTGCGCAAGTGCATACGCAATGAGGCGATTGCCCGAGGTGTGAGGCAGCTCAGCGCCTTGGATGCGGTCCCAAAATAATCGCTGCGTAAGAGCTCGCCAGATCCAGGGTTGATGATGAAGCAGCGGCTTGGCGCCAGGGTTAAGTATGAAATGCGGGGCCCTCGCAGACCGTCATAGGCTCCAGCACTGCCCTTTCCCGAACCAACCTTTCTGCCATAATCATCAACGCTCGCTCCCACCTTGCGTCGCAAGTGACCCAAAGCCTTTGAACCTTGCTTTGACCTCTACTTCGAGCTCCCCTCAACAGAACAGCCGAGCCAGGTCGACAGTCGCCGACTTTCGCTTCGCTTGAAGCCCACTACCAGTTGCATCATCAACCGAACCGAGGGCATCAAGGCAACTGCGGGCAACATCTGTCTGCGGCCCGAGATAAATCACTTCGTTTCAGCGTCACCGTCGTCTACCGAACACTTTGGGGCGTGACTGGGAAACCTGCTCCTTTCCGATACAGATCTTATTACCAGCGTCTTCGGCGCACCCGACATTCGCCATGTTTCGAGCAGCGGCGGTCGGGCCCTATGATGAGGCCATCAGTATGTCGTCGCCCGGAGCTGCGGATATCGGGCTGCGCGCGCCTTGCTAACCAGAGCCCTCACTTGCAGACAAAGCCACCGATGAGAACCTCACGTCAGAGGATTGGGGGAAGATTATGGAAGTTTGCGACCGTGTTGAAAGAGACCAGAACGGCTCCAAAGAGGCTGTCCAGAGCATGATCAAGCGGCTCGCCCACCGCAACGCCAACGTGCAGCTCTACACGCTCGAGGTGAGCAACCCGCACTACTGCGATAGTATCATTCTGTTTCTTACGCTTCATGTGCAATAGGTTGCCAACGCCCTTTCGCAAAACTGCGACAAGTCAATGCATCGCGAGCTGTCAAGCCGAGCATTCACGGATGCCCTGCTTAAGCTTGCCAACGATCGCAACACACACAACCAAGTCAAGGCCAAGATCCTCGAGCGTATGAAGGACTGGACCGAGATGTTCAAGTCGGACCCCGACCTTGGCATCATGTACGACGCGTACTACCGCCTCAAGCAGTCCAATCCGACTTTGCAGCCTCCCAGCGCCCCGCAGAAGAACAGCCTGACCGAGGTCGACAGGCAAAAGGAGGAGGACGAGTTGCAGATGGCCCTGAAGTTGAGTCTGCAAGAGGAGGAGCGCAAGAAGAAGCCCGCTGCTGCCGCTGGTCCTTCGAACTCCGGAGGTCCTAGTTCGGGAGGGGGTCCAGCGCAGGGAAGCACGAGCCAAGCTGCACCGCTCCAGCCTGCACCGACGGGCACCACAGCTGCGACTGTGTCCCGCGTCAGAGCCCTGTTCGATTTCGTCCCATCTGAGCCTGGTGAGCTGGAATTCAAGAAGGGCGATGTTATCGCTGTTTTAGAGAGCGTTTACAAGGACTGGTGGCGCGGGTCGCTCAAGGGCAAGACGGGTATCTTTCCGCTCAACTACGTTGAGAAGCTTACGGATCCGACGCCCGATGAACTACAGCGCGAAGCGCAGATGGAGGCTGAGGTGTTTGCTGAAATCAAGAACGTTGAGAAGTTGTTGACGCTCTTAAGCACTAGCAACACAGCGCCAAGAGAGGAGGATAACGAGGAAATTTCGGTAGGATCCCTGAAGACGTGAGTTGTTGCGCTATAAAACTGACATGTCTCAGAAACTCTACCACCAGACATTGGCGATTCGACCTAAGCTTATCAAGTTGATCGAGAAGTACTCGCAGAAGAAAGGTACGCAGGCCCAGGCTAAAGAAGAGGAAAAGTGAGCGCTAACGCCTCTTTAGATGACTTCACACAGTTGAATGAGAAGTTCATCAAGGCGAGGAGAGACTATGAGGCCCTGCTGGAGTCCTCAATGTCCCACCCGCCTGGACCAACTTACCATCAATATGCCATGAGACCCCAAATGCCGCAGGGCTATCCGCCGCCCGGCCCCGGTTATGGCGCGCCTCCCCCTCAGCAAGACCCACAACGCTTCTACACACCAGCACCTGCTCAAGGTACGCCGCCGGCCGAATATGGCGAATTGGGAGGTTGAATCTTTTTAACTGATGTAAATACTGTAGAATCGTCACAATATCCTCCATCTTCCCCATCACCTAATTTCCAAAGACCGGGCCCAGCCGGCACTCCTGCACCATTCTACGTTGCTGGTGCCGAAGTGCCCTCCCAGGTGAACCAGCCTCAAGTGCAGGCGCCGCAGCAACAGCAACTGCCGCAGCAACAGCAGCAACAGCAGCAACCGCAACCGCAACAGCAACCGCAACAGCAACCGCAGCAATATGGCCAGCGGCCCCCGGAGCAGCGCCGGCCGTCTGGCGGCAAGCAACCCGCGCCCCTGCAGACTAGCAGCTCACCCACTGGGACCAGACCGCCCGCTCAGTACGCGGCCTACCAGGCTCCGCCCGCCGGCGCACGTCCCCAGAGCACGTACGGCAGTGGGCCGCAGGAGCTGTCGACGTCAGCATATGACTCGCCTATTGCTCCTCACAACTCCAACCCCGCGGCCGCATACTCGGGCGCCGCATACGCCCCTCCCGAGGAGGACCCATACCACGCCGCTAGCCCTCATGCTGGTCGATCTTCGAACGCTCCGTCTGCCCCTCCCCCACCCCTCCCTGGCGCCTCAGCGCCCCCAGCGCCTTCGGCTCCCGGCCCCGGGTACGGCGGCTACGCACCGTACCAAAACCCATCACCACCACAGCCCTCGCAACCGTACGGCGGCTACGACGGCTACGGTAATGCTGGTGGAGGCCGCCCGCCGCTTCCTCTGGGGCAAGCACCGCCGATCCTGCAAAGCCAAGGAAGACCAGAGGCACCGCTGTCGCCGCCACCGTTGCAACTCGGCGGACCTGCATACGACGCACGACAGACACTACCGAGCAGAATTCCCGCAGATGGAAGGCCTCAGTATAAAGCTTACGTGCCGCCAGGTTCAGGACAGGGACCTAGCGCACCAGATGGCCCGAGTGCACCCACAGATTACTACGGCGTAGTTGCACGCTGAGTCAGACAATAGGATGGAGATGATGAGAGGAGGCCATTGTCAGTTAAGAAGGAGAAATACGGAGCGGCTGACGATACGGAGCTCAGTCGGTTGATATCCAGCAAGTACGGTGATGTGATTCTCTATTTCATATCTTGTCTTGAGGTCGGTCCATGTCGTAGGACTTTGGATTCGGTGTACTTGTGGACCAGGGGCGACGCGTCCCTTTGTGGGATATTGTGTAGCCTGTTTATCTTTAGCAGTTACAAATGATGATGTGGTAACGCTGAAAACTGGATGTGACGTGTGTCTGTGTGAGTTGTGATGTTATTGTGGGTGGCAAGCAGTCATGATGAGCGAGAGAAGACGAGATGATAACCTCTTTGGGACCTTCAGTTAAGTTGGGTATGGCTGGGCATGACTGATGTACACAAGGTCAAATGGCACTTCTTCAACAACATTATGTCCGGGAGTCTTTGGAGTTTTCGTCAACACTTGGCCACATTCCCTGAGAGTGAGCCAGTCCCTTCCACCTGATTTGAGGCACGATATCCACAGCTCCTCTTCGTCCCATACATAGTAAGCCTACGTACACCCAGCTCTATTATGGTTGCTTTTTTGTTTTGGGCGGTGCGATGGAGCGGCTGATGAAGATGAAGGCATCTTTGGCCGACGGGCACACAGTTTGTTAAGTCTCAACTGAGGTAAGTGAGCACAGGGGGATTGCAAATCATGAGGTGGAACGACTTGTTGATACAAAGACACCACAGAGCATCTATTCATCTACCCCAACATCGCCGCGCCTCTCACTGTAATCAAAGACAAAATGCCACCAATATCCCAAGCTCCGGCAAGAAGTGGGAGAAGTATGTACAAACAAAGGTGAAAACACTGAGACTGGTGTCTCAACCTAGGTCATCAGCCGGGCGGCTTCGGCATCGCCTGCTTACAAAGTCGTAGCTACCATGCCAATAAATCAATTCAATAAGAGAAGGCGTCAGGAGCATGCTGTCTCCTCGACACAGCTCAACCAAGCACCTGATTCGACACAATCCTCCCCAGAGGTGTCCTATCCCTTGGCTTCTCAATGAGATCCGCGTAGCCTTCCAGACCCGCCGCCATAATCCGGACAATTTCGAAGATGTGCACGCCCTTGAAAGTTTCCGCCCATAGCCGAATAACAGCTGACGCCACTTGCCTAAGCTTTGTGCTGTCTGTTGCGTTCATGTCTATTGCTCGCGATGGGTGGTGGCTGTGATTTCCGCCGGGGCCTGAGAGTGAAGGGTCGACTGGTACGGCAAACTCGGTTTCGTCAAGCATGCGGCGCAACATATCCAGGAGGCCCTTTTCCTCAGACGATAGTGGCGGCTCAGCAGGGCCAATGTTCGCCAGGGTCAACAACCACTTGGAGATGAGCACAGCACATTCGAGATTGCATACTACAAGATCGGTGTTAGATCAAATGCGCAATGCTCGAAACATGAACGACAAGAATTCCCGGGCAATGGAAGCTGAGAGATCTGACTTACGATTATGCTGCATACTCCATTCCAGGGATTTCGTCCTGGCAACATAGTTTACCCCCATCTTAACTAGCATAGATAATGCATGGATGGCCTGCATAACTGCGCGGCAGAGGCGCTGGCTACGCATCAAGAGGGGAGCATCGCTGAAGGCCCCGGCAATCAACACATGATCGCGCGTCTCGAGACTGCGGCTGGGGCTAAGGTCCGTGTATAGCCTGATATAGGCTAGACGCAATAGGGCTGTTGAGTTGAAGGCAACTGGGCCGCCCGGAATGTTCTCGTTCCCATTACCATGAGCCTCGTTACCGCGCATGGGTCGATGTTGTTCAAAACCAACGCTCCAAACACGGAGTGCTTGAGTGACATCCTCAACATCCTCCATCTTCAGGCCTCTGTGGATCTCGAACGGCGAAATATTCCCGAACGATGTTTGCTTGAGCAGAAAGATGTGTTGAATGAGAGCGTGGATGAGCACATAGTTGCCCAACGATGTGACCGGTGACGGAGGGCCTTGAGAAGGACGGTTTAACAGCCTGGAGAAAGCATCTTGAAACGGCATCTCAATAGACGGGTATGCTGACCGCGCCTCCTGCCACTGCCAGCCACTCTCAGCCCTCCACAGTTGAGACGAATTCGGCAAATAGAGGTGAACTTCCGAAGTCAAAAGCAGCGGCGGTGTGTTGTACGCAATACTGCAGAGGTTAAAGAAGCAGTACGCGATGAGTTTGGTGCGTGTCGCAGCCTCCAGGCGGATCCATGTCTCCCAATCCGACGTCTGTTGGGTACTCTGCTCAGCCACAAGGCCTTCCTCACGAACAAGAAGAGCCAACAGGCTCTGCAACGACATGGCCTCATGTAAAATAGCCTTTGCGCCCCATAGGCCGACGGCGAAGAGAAGAAGGAGCGCTTGAATGGTCTCGAGTCGGGATTGCGGCGTATTGGGTGAACTTTGGACGTTAGCGTCTTAGGATAGGTGAGCTACAACAAATAATAGACTTACTAAGGCTCTCGGTGGGTATCTTGGGTCATTGGTCGATCTTGGTGAACTGAAGGGAAAGAATGCCGAAATCCTGAACTTGGCGACGGTCGTGTAGAGTGGGGGCTGTAAGCTGCTGGTGTGGGAAGCAATCCATGCACCTCATGACTGGATCTTCGTCGGATCTGTTCCAAAGCCACAGCCTTGGCAGCGTACCACAGAGCGTGGCCCCTGTTCGTTTCGAAGCGGTACTGCGCACCCACTGCCAGAATGGCGAGCAGTAGTTCTGGGGAGAGTTCGGTTGGCATCAACGTCGGTAGATGAAGAAATGGGAGGTGCTCATGAAACCCGCTAATGTAGCCTTCCAGAAACCTGTTGAGAGTATGGCGCGATGGAAACACGAAGTCGTTTGGAAGAACGGAGGAGAACTCGTCAAGCCGGTTCTTGATAACTGAATGGTCCGGGGCGGATATCCTCCAATTTGGCGCCCTCATGGCATCCTCGTGCATTCTCGAATTTCCATCCGCGCCATCGCGCGGATCCGGTTGGAGTGACGGGAACCTAGACGGAAACGTTGACGGTGGTTTCGACGGCCCTCCTCTCCCTCCCAGGTCACCCCCCTGCCGAGGCCACATACCAAACCCCTGCTCGGCCTCAAGAGACGGTGGCAGAAAATGGGATGATGGCGCAAAGTCGTCTAGAAAAAGGTTGTAGTCATCGTATGCGGCCGGCTGCTGTTGCGGAGGATAGTCGCCAGGCATCGGCCCCGGATCTTGTTCCCGGTTTCGATCTCCATAGGGCAGACCGTCGGAGTACGGCTTTACCGGCGCCATGTCGGGCTGAGGTTGCTGAAGCCCCTGCATCATTGCAGGCTGCATGTTACTCACCTCTCCGCCGGAGGCAAGATGTGTCGCGGCGTCGGAGAGCAGGTCAAGATTGCATGCCGGCGCCCTCGCTGCAAGACGCGAGTCCGGTGGCAGCGAAGACACAGCGGCCGGTTGCATGGCCTCGGGGCGATAAAGGGGATGAGTCTGTTGCGGGGCTCGTTGCTGCGCGCCAATCATCTCGCTATCAACGTGAGGCTCGGAAGGGCCGGCGACAGCGCCGCCGCCGCCGCCCGACGACGGTTTGCGCGGCTTCGCCCCATCTTTATTGCTGCCTTCATTGAGATGGACAAGCTTCTCGTGTCGGACAAGGAGGTCACTGATGTCCATATAAGCATACTTCTTGCAATGGTTGGCAGAACAAAGTTGGTAATGGTGAAATGATGAGTCCACCGAAGCGCAGCGTCCGACCCAAACGACGGTGGTGTTCAGTCCAGTTGGGCAGACGGGTGGAGGAAAGCTGGGAGGGAACCTGACACTGAGAGCTGGGGGGGGAAGCAGTAAAGATGAGGGGTGGTGGGTTGCGTGGTGCGGAATGGCGCACACAAATCAAAGGGTCTGCGGACGGACAGTGGAGGATTTGGAACTAGTAACTCACCGTCGTCCAAACGTCTTCCCACATCGAGCCCAGCCGCACGAAAAGGGCTTCTCCTTGGTGTGAGTTCTCTCGTGCCTCTGAACATGCTCCACACGCCTAATATGAGAAAGCAATGTAAGCTAATATGCGAGAGAGGAGGTGGAACGGAGCCGCTGGGTTGCTGACCTGAACCGCTTGCTGCAGTATTTGCACGGCAAAGTCTTGGGTTTTTGTTGCCGGTGTTCTCCATTCTCGTCGGCAGTACTTGACGGGGCGGGCGCCTCGATTGACTGTAGGGGCATCATGGCGTGAGGAGACTCTGGCAGGGAGGATTGGGGTATCGGGATGGGTAATAGTGTAAGTCGCTCAAAGTAACAGCCCTTGGGGCGAGGAGAAAAGCCACAGCTGGCTGAGAAGTGGGGGAAGGGGGAAGGGGAAAGGGGAAAAGGGGAGAAAGTGAATCCCAAATCGAGACGGAAGGGCTCCCAAAGGGATGTTTTGTGGGGGGTACGCTTGTGCGAGCGGATGGGTGAATCAAGAACCACAAATCATGCTCGTCGTGTTATATTTCAGCCCTGACGTTGCTCGCGATCTCTCCCTGGTGGTGGCTGCCGATACCCCTCGTCCGTTGAAGGCCCTCGCCCAATATCTCCGCCGCACGCAATGACTGGCTCTCCCGTCCTTGGCGTGAACGAGATATTCCCATGAGCCGCCCTTGAAGTCCTGGCTGCGTCTCGTCCACCCACAGCCACGAGAAGCCTGACGACAGTCCCCTGCGATCACAGCTTCCAGGCGGCGGGCAAGAGGCGACACCCAAGGGCAGCTGGCGCGGGTGCGGGCGTCTGTGAACGGGGAGAGAAAAGTATGACCGAGAATGACACAAGCACAGCAGGAGGTCTGCGTCCGCGAAGCTGTGTGGGGGCGGGCGCGAGTCTAGTGGAGGGACTTATGAGGAACCTGAACCCATGGAGGGGAAGCAGTCGTCCGTGTGGGCGGCGGGGGGCTCAGCTGAAGGGTCCCGGATGGCGCTTGGCGTTTCAATAACACTGCGAATCGGCCGCTCAAGGTTGGGGAGGGTAAATGCGGGTGGGTGTTCAGACGCCGCGTGCGCGTGAGGAGGAAGCCGTCGGGGCGGGTGCGAAGAGGAGAAAAGAGGCAGATGGAGGAAGAACCGGGACGCGGAGAGAGCTTCGAGCGGAGAAGCGAAACAATGCGCGCCAGGGAGGAGCGCCAGGCACAAGCGAGGCGCAGATGGCGGAGGCGGGGAAAAGAGGGACGCCCAGTCCGGGGCAAGCTGTCTGGGGGCACTGGCTGGGGTACTCGGTAATCGGGAGAACGGGGTGGTGGGCAAAGAGGAGAAAGAGGAGAAGGGCCAGTCGTGAACCGCGTCAAATTCCTCTCCCTTGCAAGCACTGGTCACAGGTCAACGTCCACAGCAGCATCCACCGCCCGGCCAGCGGCTTGCGCGCAGGACAGTCGCAACGTCGCAATCGAGCGTCCGAGGGGTCGCGATGCAGCGAGTCTGTGCGTCTCCGTTTGTCTGCCGCGGGCAATCGGGGGATGCCCCAAAAATGGTGCTTCGGTGAGACGGCGCAGGCTAGGAGATTGCCCTTTGGGTCGCAAGTCTGCAGGGCTCCCCGAATCGATGATTACAACAGTGTAAAGTGGACGTCCGGCCCGTTTGTGCGAAGGGGAAACCCGGAGGCTTGCAGAAGCCGACACTTCACAATGACGGCACCGCACGTCGACAACCTACCCTGGCTGCTGCGCGATTTCGATGCTGCTTCTTATGTTCTTCAGACGAGTGTCCAGCATTGTGGACACCATGGAGCTCTGGGAGGTAGTCTTGATTGCGTCCAAGCTCCTTCACACTCCCACGCTGATTTTCCCCATGGGCAGCCATTCATGCGTCTCCGCATTGGAGAAAGAGGTTCGGGGCGAGGAAACGCCTTCTGGGGAAAGAGCGAGGGTTCCCGGGACAGAATGTGGGGGCGGGGGCGCCAATCAGCATCAGGGCCCCAGCGGGAAATTTCAACCTCACTGCCTTTTTGGTTCAGAGTCAAATGCAGACGGCGAGGTAACCTAAGATTCTTTGTCAACGCTGCATGAAATGGATTGCAATCACAAACTGCCGAGAACCACACCACCGTCATACTGCAGTCCCCGAGCCAGCCCCAGACCAGCGGTAACGGCGGTGCCAGCGGCGACCCAGCCCCAGCAGCATGAAAGGTTCGAGACTTTTTACAGTATTGGAGGTCTCTGTGCCTAAACTTGGCTCTCAGACCTCCGATATTCTGTCGCTCCGACGTCTCGATAGGTCGACCGATCACTCCAGCTGCAATGCACCGGTTCGATCTCTATCCTGGCCCGTTCGTCTACTCACCAGTCTCCCAAGCCCCGCCAGGAGAGACCGGCGACGCATCCAGCACTCAGTTGAGCCAATATATTAGAGCAGCTCACGCTGCAGCCCCCCTTCCCGTCACCCGACCTCCATCGTGGCTGCAGCGACTCCTCTGCACGAGCGACTGTACTGCGCGCTAGTTCTCTCTTCCCCGGGAGCAGACACCTTACCCAGCCGAGCCAGTGGGGTTCCATACCACACCCTAAGCGCACAACAGCGCGCAATAGAAGCCTGTTTGTTGTCTCTAGCCCATGGTATCCCACGACGACGACAACTGGAGCACCCACGGCCTTTGGGCACATGCACGCACATGTGGGAGGAAAGCCGAGCTTTGCATGTCACACTAAAAGGCGGGGGCGCCTCAACTGCGAGCCATCGCAGATCATCGAGCCTGGGGCAGGGCGCAAATCCAAGGCTCCCGGACACCGATTTCCTTGTCATTCATGTTTCTTCACCGCCATCTTTACCCCGCGATTCCACTCTGCGATGCAAGCTAAATACTCGGGTTAAGTGGCAGTCATCCGATCGTCCTGCCCACGCAATCGGGCAGTAAAGAAACGCGTGAAATTTCCCGAGTTGCGGCTGTGGGGATCAAGTGTGGAGATGCCGCCGTGGTTGTTGGAGAACTGGGGAAAAAGCTCACACCCCTGACGAGGAGGGGTTGGGACTTTGGGGACGAGGGGCATTCACATCTCATCAGTGCGGAGAACGGGAAGGCCATCTGGGGAACGTCTGCAACCCGCCCACCCCCACCAAGCATCTCTTCTTGTGGTACGGAACATCCGCTGCCGTCACCTCCATCATCTCATTCTCGATCCTATTGGCATTTCTCCGCCAGACTTCTGGACACGGTGGTTCTAGACCTCACTCCCGCGTCAAGGCTGTCGGGGAGCATCTTCCAGCATCGCGAGACTTACGTTGGGACGGTGTTTGGCGAATTTGATGGAAGGCGCCAAAAGCAGTGCGGCATCGCGTCTCTGCTGACTGCCTGCGGAGTGTAATCGAAATGTAACCAAACAAGGCCCAAGAACACCACTCCCGGCATCTCAATCCTCGGCGATCTCTTGACAGACGCGCCCCGCGTTTGGGAAACGGCGGTGTCGGTGCCAAGATGTCGAGTCAACGACATGGAATGAGCTACTCCGATGTCAACATATCGCGTGCGCCCCATCTCGTCACCCATCATTGAGCCTACTGCCGCACCATATGGCGCGTCCTCGCTCCAAAATAGGCAAAATCCGACCGAACTGGAGTGCAACTCCTCACTGCCGAGGCTACTGCCCTGCTCTAGATGACCTCGCCGAATTGCTTGGTCATATCAAAATAAGCCACTGCTTCCCGCATCATTGGCCGCGACCGCTGTTTGAGGCCACCGTCGACAAGAACACCGCGATGATTGTTCACTGTTGTGTTTCCTGAGTCTCATCTTGGCCTATTGAGACCCTGATAATAAGGACGAGCGCAAAGGTTGGCAACCCACGTGAGAGCTCCTTCAACATAGCAATATGGAGAATTAACAACTACCGACCCTCAACCTCAAACAAGAGAGCAGTTCGACCTCCTGACCAGCCTACTCCTCAGTGATGGGTAAATAGCTGAGCATCACATTGAGCCGTGACCTTCGTCAGGAAACAAGCTCGAGGGAGTGGGGAAACTGAGAGGACCGGGTATCCGTCCAAGTTTCCCTCTTTACATCGATTGGCCTTGGCTTTCATACTTCCGGTTGTCTGGACCTGGTCCCGAGTGCAGGGAGTCACTGAACCGACGATACCTTCTACCAGTCATGACGCGACGCTGGCCACCGCATCTGCCTCGCAGTTCCAGCTCCAAGTATTTCTCAAGCAGCCAGAATCGCCGCTCAAATGGAAATGGGCCGCGATCTTCTCCCGGTATTACAATGAGCCTGACACGGACCGTACGGGTTCTGCCTGCGCCCACCGACTTGCAAACCGGTCGCTCATCGACGCCTACGTTCCATATCATATTGTATTGCGAAGTGCCGTTGCGTACTCCTGATGAGGCTCCTAAGACATTTAGATTTAATTAGCTGCACCCCCAAGAGTCCCGAATAACACGGAGCAAGCAGCCGTAGAAGCAGCTCGCAGCATCATGAGGATCATATGACGCGACTCCAGCTTGACAAACCACTCACCGCGCTCTAACACAAACTCACCCGGATCCAGTCATGGCCGTAGCGTGCAACGTCGGATTCTCACCTGCCTGACGAAGTTGCGGATGAAGGGAATCCCGATCCCCTCACCGAGTCGACAGTGCAGTGCAGGTTCCCTCATCACACTGACCACACCGAAAGGAATGATGAACCACGGCCGGAGCTGTTGCAGATGAGTATCGGGGGGTGGTGGCAGCCGGCCTTATTTACGGTAACGATCTCGGCTCTCCGCTGGAGAGATCGGCCGGCTGGCGAATCATATCGCTAGGCCGGCGACTAATACCCGGGTGACCTCCAGCATAGAGCCTGTCTTCCGCCGCTTTCCGCGCAGTCGAGCGTCTCACCGCGGAGAGGGAAGGTTGCAGCGATGGTAATCCGGGGTACGTATGCACGCAAAGCTTATCACGGGATGCAGCGACAGGAGCATGGTCTCAGGTCTCAGTTGTTACCTCATCCTTCTCACATGGCCGCCAAGACGTGGAGAGGATGCTACTCAAGTGAGCCCCCAGTCCTTCTCTTCGTAGTATTTGTGGTGCCCTGATTCACTTTCACCCACCAGCCGTCGCCGGCGTCAATTCCTTGCTAGGACAGGAATGTTGAGCAGCGGGTCGCGGCGGGTGATGCCCTGTTAATCCCGCCAGCGGCGATCACTTCCCGTCTCTCCCTCCACACCTTATTTTCCGCCCTGGTGGCGGCTCAGCTGTCTTGCCTCTGAGCCGGAACTTAAACCAAGCAAAAAGCGTACCGGGGGTCGCCTGGACGTCCAATCCTCACGTCCGGACAAGCACGGCCAGTCAATCGGCCCTTTGGCACCCTGGATCGCGAGCTTCTCGTTGGGTCGTCGCATATTGAAAGGGCTCAGGAGACGTGTGTAAATGACATCTCCCGTGTGCTGGAAAGTTTCAATACCCGAGCCCTTGCATAACCGTGTCAACAACCTGTTCTTTTCCGGCCCGAGCACGTGTCTGGTGCTTCGTTATTCGAGTTTTCTCCCTCTCTTATATATTATCCGTCCCGTCAAGCTGGTAGCTGGAGACAGATCGTGGCTGATTGAATCTGCTATCTTTGTCTCCAGCTTGACGGGACGGGACCTACGAGAATATTTTGCCCTGCCTTATCCAGTGTCCCGGCTGTTAACTACCTCGGGGAGATACCGTCGGTACAATGCGTTTCACCACGTTGCTGCTGGCCGCTGCTGGCCTGGCATCGACCGTCAATGCATATTGGCTTGGTGATATAGCTCGTGAGAATCAGCCCTAGCATCATGTACAGTCTAGTAGGGCTTTTTGCTGACATTTACAAAGATCAGGGGTTTGCCCCTTTCGTTGGTGCAAACTACCCAGTCTTCCGCAACGTGAGGGACTACGGTGCAAGAGGTTAGTTCATTTGAGTCTATCGGCTCTTCCCGGGCATAGAAACGTGCTGCGGGTACGGAACGGGCCTGACATCCGCACAGGAGATGGCGTTACCGACGATACGGCCGCTATCAATGCGGCCATCAACGCTGGAAATCCCTGCAATAGGGGATGCGTAAGTCACACTAGGTTCTCCTCAGCATAGGAGCTATGTGGGAGGAGGAGAACTGCGGTTCTGACAGGAGACTGCCAGACATCAACGACGACTACCCCTGGGCTGGTGTACTTTCCAGCTGGCACATACAAGATCTCGGGTTCGATCAAGCCGGCCTATTTCACTCAGCTCATCGGCGATGCCGCCAACCCACCGACGCTCAAGGCCACCAGCAACTTTGAAGGCTTTGGGCTCATCGACGGAAACCCGTACTATACAGAGAACCTGAACTGGAAAGCTGTCAATGTCTTCTTCCGCCAGGTGCGCAACTTTGTCATCGATACCACCGCAATCCCGGCGAACAAGGCCGCGACGGGTATGCATTGGCCGACTTCGCAAGCCACGAGTCTTCAGAACATCGTCTTTAACATGCCTGCCACTTCTGATGTCGTACACGTCGGTTTGTTTATTGAGGAGGGGAGCGGTGGCTTCATGACGGACCTTACGTTCAATGGCGGCGCGGCTGGTGCAAGCATAGGAAATCAACAATACACGATGCGCAACCTGAAGTTTAACAACTGCAAGACCGGTAAGTATTTCCGTGGTCGACATGCAACCGCCCTGCTGACAGTCAACAGCTATCATCCAGCTTTGGGACTGGGGCTGGACATACATCGGCCTGTCCATCAACAACTGCCAAGTCGGTATCGACATGACCGCCGGAGGCTCCAACAACATTGCAACAGGCTCCGTAACCCTGATAGACAGCACCTTTACCAACGTTGGCGTCGGCATCAAGACAGCCTGGACCCCCAACTCCTCCCCCAAGACAGCCGGCAGCCTAGTGCTTGAGAACATCGACCTGCGCAACGTACCCGTTGCCGTCCAAGGACCAAGCGGCACGCTCCTCGGGGGATCATCCGGTTCTACAACCATCCCAGCCTGGGGCACCGGCAACGCCTACATCCCCACCGGCCCCCGAAAGATCAGCGGCCCCATCACACCCAAACCCCGCCCCGCAACCCTCCTCTCCGGCAGCAGATACTACACCCGCTCCAAGCCCCAGTACGAATCCGAACCCCGCTCATCCTTCCTCTCCGTCCGCTCCTTCGGCGCCCGCGGTGACGCCGCCACCGACGACACCGCCGCCCTCCAAGCCGCCATCGACAGCTCCGTCGCCTCCAACAAAATCCTCTTCCTCGACTACGGCCTATACCGCGTGACCAACACCATCCGCATCCCGCCAGGCGCCCGAATCGTCGGAGAGTCCTACCCCGTCATCCTCTCTGCAGGCGCCTACTTCAATGACATCAACAACCCTAAACCGGTAGTCCAAGTCGGCGCCTCCTCAGGGCAGGTGGGGTACGTCGAGCTGAGCGATTTCATCGTCTCGACGCAGAACGCACAGGCTGGTGCGATCTGTATTCAGTATAATCTTGCGAGTGGTGGGTTGCCGAGCGGAATGTGGGATGTGCATGTGAGGATAGGGGGGTTCACGGGCACCCAGCAGCAGGTTGCGCAGTGTCTGAAGACGCCGGGGAATCCGACGGTCAAGAAGGAGTGTATTGTGGCGTTTATGGCGATGCATGTGACGAAGGGGGCGAATGGGTTGTATATGGAGAATGTGTGGCTTTGGTGAGTACTACCTATCTGTCTGTCTGGGGAGGGGGTAAGGGGGGTGTTGGGGGAGAGATGGTTGACTGACATTGAGGGAATAGGACTGCGGACCATGATATCGACGATCAGGCGAACACGCAGATCACGCTGTATTCGGGGCGAGGGCTGTGTAAGTGATGGGCCTGAAATTAGGTCGAGGCCGGGCTGACTGACATGTTTGCAGATATCGAATCAACGCTGGGACAGTTCTGGCTGTACGGCACTGGTTCGGAACATCACGTATTGTATCAGTATCAGATCGCCAACACGGGGCACATCTTCATGGGCCAGATTCAGACTGAGACGCCGTAAGTGGATTGTATGACTGTTTCTTGATCGGATACTCATTTATCTCTAGGTACTACATGCCTGTCCCCACTGCTCTCGTCCCCTTCGACCCAATCCCGGCGCTCAACGACCCTGACTACCGATCTGCCTGCGCCGGCGTGGCGGGTAACTGTGCAGCATCATGGGGACTTCGGGTAATCAACTCGCGGAACATCCTGGTGTACGGCGCAGGAATCTACTCATTCTTCAGCGACTACAGCACGACGTGCTCGACGTTCACCGCCGGACAGTCGTGCCAGGCGCGAATTGTGTCAATCGAAGGGTGGGCCGACAACGTCAACATCTACAACCTGAACACGATTGGGTCGCAGAGCATGTTGAATCGCGACGGAGCCATGGTGGCGTATTATAACGACAACGTCAACGTCTTCCCGTCGACTGTCGCCGTGTATAAGAGTAACTGAGGTAGACACTGAGCGGTCGTGGTGATGCGAGGGTTATTTTCAGTTCAAGGGGTTTATCGTATCTACTTTCGCTTCATAACAGAACATCAATCATCACTTCATAAAATATCTATCACCCATCCAACGAGAACCCAACATCCGTATTCTCCCTCCCCATCTCCACCAACCTCCTCCTCATCCCCTCCGCCACCTCCCTCGCCTTCCCGTTCCCAAGACACCCAAAATCACACCCCTCCACATACTCCCCCACCCCGTGCTGCAGCACATTCCTTGCCCGCGCCTTGCTCCCCGCAACATGCCCCACCGACCCATGCAGCGTCGCCCTCTCCTTGCCGGAGTCATAAACCCCACGATGCAAGATATTGTTATCGTAGAACACCACGTCTCCCGCCTTTAGCGCCACCCTTACCGCCCTAGGCATATCCTCATTATACGGTCTAGCCTCCTTTTCCGCATCTGTCCTTGGTCGCGCATGACTCCCTGGGACCACCACCAACGAGTCGTCGTCATAGAGCGGGAGGTTCCACTGGGCGTGCCACGCCGGATGGCCCAGAAGGGCAGCTTCCTCTTCAGCGGTAGCAGACCAGGGGATATCGTCCCTATGCCAGCGGAGCGAGAATCCTTTTTCCTTCCCCTCCTCTCTTTCTTCACCCTCCCCTCCCTCCCCTGACCCCGGTATCCCCTTAGGCGTAACCAGCAAATTAAACAACTCCATCACCAACTCCCCCCTCTCCCGCT
>Ga0247758_1000623_pt1 | contig 30764 bp, 32 predicted proteins | sample UWRJL156409C4_FD_180950 | JGI IMG/M metagenome (GOLD analysis project Ga0247758, IMG submission 180950) | Plant litter microbial communities from Arlington Agricultural Research Station in Wisconsin, United States - UWRJ-L156-409C-4 | ecosystem: Environmental > Terrestrial > Plant litter >... | reverse complement strand
AAAAAGAAAAGACCAGAAGCCGCGCCCAACCCCAAGTCCTCGATAGGAGTCACCTCCAAGCCCACCACCACAATGCGTCATTCATCCTTCCTCCTCGCCGCCCTCGCAGCAACCACCTCCGCCATCCCCACCACCCCAAACTCAGCAAAATCCGCATTCAGCCTCCCGCGCACCTGCGGCGGCATGATCTACGCCCAAATCCGCAACAACCCCGCCCAACCACTCCCTTGGTCCCTGACCGTCGACAGCAGCGCTCCGTCCTCGGTAGAAATCGGCTTCACCGTCCCCTCGGACGCCGTCGGCCCCTGCTCGCTGATGCTCTCCCTCCCGGCCGCAGCGCAGGTGCAAGGCGGCGCGCAGGTGGATGTCACGGCGCTGGATGGGCCGGCGGCGGGGGCGCTGGTGGGGACGACGCAGTTTGTGAGTGGGGAGTCGACGACTATCAATAGCTTTGCTTGTAGGCCGCAGATGTGTTATTCATTGGGGATTTCGGGGGGGAATCAGGGGATTGTGGAGTTTTTGGAGGGGGCCGGGAGTGGAGTGGGGGTGGTGATGACTTATGATTGCTGAGGGAGTGGTTGTTGATGGTACTGGTGGTATCTTGGGAGGAGTTTGGTTGGGTTGAGTTGCGATGTTGGAGGCGGGCATTCTCGCCAGACCATTTCAATGTGAAGATCAAGCCATATTTATTCAGCTCGGAACCCCAGAGAGCCCGGTATCAGTCTTTATGATCCTCTCCAAGCCCTCTCTCCTTCTTTTGAACCACGAGTCATCTGGATATTGAACCGGCTCAACTCGTGATGTGCCTACCGCGCCGATTGTAATCTCGTTCTTTTATCGGCATCCTTGTATTCATCATCACCTGAAATTACTGCGGTTAGCTTTGGTCTTGTCATGTACAATCTGGATCAATCTTCCAGGGAAACCTGGACTTACCTCCTGCTCACTGTCGCTCAAGTCTAGTACTTTCGGGCTGTATGTCGCCAGGCCCATACAACCCAGGTATCGATTGCGCCAAGCTCCAGATTGGCCAGAAAGTTTGCTGCTCGCCTGGTGCAGTCCCCCCGCCTGATCCCCTGGTGCCCGTACCCGATCCGTATTGCACCAACTGGAAAACGGTCCAGGCCGATCAGTCGTGCGCCTACATCGCGGACAAGAGATGCACCATTTCGCTCTCGACATTCACATCCCGCAACCGCCACCTAGACTGCGGCAGACATTCTGCTGCAACGAAGGCCGCGTCCCGCCGGAGAATGAGTGCTCAAACGCGAAAACGGTTGTCAAGGGCGACAACTGCCTCCAAATCGCCGACAAGCGCTGCACCGTCTCGATTGCCAAGTTTGTCGAATACAATCCGCAGCTCGATTGCAACAGCCTCCGGACCGGGTCCCAGATCGGGCTCCAGATCGGGGAGCCGTTTTGCTGCAACTCCAGCAGGGTGCCTCCCCCAGGACCTGCACCCAACGCTGATGGGACCTGCAAAACAGGGACTGTAGCCGCCAAGGATGGCTGCGACACGCTGGCCTCTAAATGCGGTATTACTGGCGACTACATCACCCAGTTCGACCCCAAGTCCGGCTTTTGCTCGTCCCTGAAGCCCGGATAGGTCTTCTGCTGCGGGCGCGGCAACCTGCCCGACCTGCGCCCGAAGAAGAATGCCGATGGCAGTTGCTTTGATTACACCGTCCAGCCCGACGATTCTTGCGATGCGGTCGCCGTGCGCCACCAACTCACCGAGGCCGACTTCTCCAAGTTCAACCAGAAAACTTGGGGCTGGAAGGGGTGCAATGCCACCGATTTCTGGCCTGGCGTCAAGATCTGCCTGAGCGAAGGAACCGCTCCGATGCCCGCACCTGTTCCCGTAGGTCTCCCTCTGTCCCTCCCTGCCTCACTATCGTTGGAGAAACGTAGGAGCTGACCGTTTCCGATGTAGAATGCCGTCTGCGGTCCTACAGTCCCGGCACCCAACGTCTAGCTAACCAGTCGATTGCGCTGGCAAGCCTCAACCCCTGCCCCCTTAACATTTGCTGCAACCATTGGGGCCAGTGCGGCCTGGCCAAAGACTTCTGCGAGGTGACAAAGTCAAAAACAGGAGCGCCAGGCACCACCATGTGCATCTCCAACTGCGGCAACGACATTATCATGAGCCAGCCGGCCCCCAGCCAGATGCGTATCGCCTACTTTGGCACATGGAACCGCAACCGGCCGTGCCTCAAAATGAACGTTGACTTTATCGACACGTCAAAGTACACACATATCCACTTTGCTTTTGCGGAGCTTACTTCCACCTTCGAGGTTGTCGTCTCGCATGTGCAGGATGAGTGGGACCGCTTCCTCGCTATGAAGGGCGTGAAGAAGATCATCTCATTTGGCGGCTGGGACTTTGGCGTTTTCGGCCCTACATACAAGATTCTCCGCGACGCTGTCAAGCCACAAAATCGTGAGACCTTTCGCAGGAATGTCGTCGCCTTTGTTAACCCGCATAACCTCGATGGAGTCGACTTGGACTGGGAGTATCCTGGGGCCACTGACATGCCAATCATCCCGGCCGGTAGTCCATTGGAAGCCCTAGACTACTCGATTTGGCTCAAGAGCGTTCGAGACACCCTCAACTCTTCCAAGTCGGTGTCATTTGCCGCCCCAGCGTCCTACTGGTACCTCAAAACCTTCCCAATCTCGACTATGGCCAGCTACATCGACTACGTCGTGTATATGACCTATGATCTTCACGGTATGTCTACTATCCCTTAGGTTTACGGAGAAACCCAGGCTAAAATCATGATAGGTCAGTGGGACGCGGGTAACAAGTGGTCCATGGAAGGCTGCGAGGCCCGCAATTGCTTGCGGTCGCATGTCAACATCACACAAACGCTAGGCGCGCTGAGTATGATCACTAAGGCCGGCATGCCATCTAATAAGGTCGTTGTGGGTGTTACCAGTTACGGACGGTCATTTCGTATAGCACAAGCGAATTGCATCGATCCCACTTGCACCTTCACGGGCACCCGCAATGAATCCCACGCCGCTCCCGGAATCTGCACCGGCACGAAGGGATATATTGCAAACGCCGAGATTGATAAAATTATCCAGGAGAACCCTACGGCGACGACGTGGACGAAAGACTTGACTGACTACCTCGTCTACAACGACTACGAGTGGGTGGCGTATATATCAGATGAGAGAGACCAAGGCGTTTCGCGAGATCATCTATGAACTCTATCGCATGCGTGGCAGTACTGACTGGGCTGTCGACCTGCAATTCTTCGAGCACGATCTCGTGTACGGTGCCGATCCTGCCGAGTATGAGGTCGATCCTTCTCACATCAGAGCAGCTTGCCCGGATCGAACATTCAAGACCCTGGACGAGCTCGAGAACGCAAAGGTCCCCAGTCACTGCGTCGATAGTTACGCACTTGAATTTTTGGCCCACATGCTTTAGGGTGCGTTGGCCGAATATGACACTATCATGAAAACCGACTACGACAAAAAGTTTGGGTACTTTGCCAAGGCTGTCAAGGAAAGCTGGACAGCCAAGTTGATGGAGTTCTACTACGACAAGGCTGTGAACAATAATGACTGGTACAACTGTTATCAGGTTGGAAACAACAACAAGCTTACTTGTCCACCCAAAGGTACCACGGGCAGCTCAGTGAAGATGGTTGTCAAGGACGAAAAGACTTTGGCGGATTACCTGATGTCCAAGTTCCAGATATCGTACGATGACATCGAGGCAGGCGAAATTCCACGCAATCTCGCGGGCTGCCTCCCCGTCTACACAGGGAACCCTCTCAACAATGGCTGCGCCCTTCCTCACCCCGAAGGGTCCACCGTATCCGGCCTTCGAGTGATTCGCAAGGATCTCAAGATTGAGAATCCCAAGGAGGAAGTGGGAAAATCAATTGAGAACCTGCGCAAGCTTCCCGACCATCTCCGTGAGATTGCCGAGTGGGCTCGTCTGGATCTCCTGGATCCCGACACAGACCCATCGTCCTCGACACGGCCGGCCCGGGTATCTTCACGGTCCTGGAGTCAGTCGACGCCATGAAGAAGGCGTATGACATTGGCGAGGATGTCGAGGAGGCGGAAAGGAAGCGGAAGCGTGAGAACATCATCATGTGGGTCTTGTCTGCCGTCCTCTTCATCCTCCCCGGAGCAGGCCAGGCGCTCAGTGCGTTCACACGCGTTGCCATGATCGGTCGCATAGCCACCATCACAACCTACGCAGGCAGCACTGTGATGAGCGCCTATGACGTTGCCAACGACCCGCAGTTCCCGGTCATGGTCTGCTTTTTCCTCCTTGTTGATCTCATCCCAGGTGTCGGCACGATTACCAAGGGGACGTGGCGCGATGGTGCGATTTAGCGAGGGAAGATTACACCGCGGGATCTTGAGAAGATGGGGCCTATTATTAAGGATGGGTTGACGAAATTGGATAAGATCCGAAACGTGTGTCGCAGGTGATGATGTACCGGTAGGAAGGCTTGTATCATGTACATAGAATTGAGATTTGGTCCCTTTGTTGTTTGTTTGGGTCTTGTTTCGGCTCTACCAGTCGCTTATCATAGCCTCATCTCTAATCAATACCTGAGTCCTCACTTTGATACTCCCGCGGGCAGGAATACTGCAATCCAGCTGCGTCATTTGCACCCGGCCAGGCAAAGGCTGCATCAAGCTTCTCTGCCAGCCTGAGCCCAGGCCCGAACCCCCCAGCCGCCGTTGGGAGGAAGTTCTCTTACGCGGTCCCAATAAGTTTGCATCCGGCACGCACTGCTGCAATGAGAGTGGCGGGCAGCGCAGAAAGCACGGGTCCGGGTGCACCAAGGAGTTCTGCACCACGGGACCTATAGGTTCATATCGAACTCAAGAAACATAACGAAAACACCACCAGCAAACTCTTAAAATTTTCTTTATCCTGGCTGGGTCTTTGTCAAAGCCGTACCCTCATACCGCAACTGTTTGCCCCACGTCATCCATGCAATTCACGAGGCCTGCTGACCGACCGACAGCGGCGGACGAAAGGTCCTGTTGACTGTCCCTCTCTAAAGAGAATACCTAAGGTAACAATGAAATTGTTCTAACAAAGGCAATGTCACTATCTTTTACTATCTGATACAAACTTACACGCTTACAGTTTCTCTTCTCGATATTCTCTCAAACCATTGTTATCACCTGTCACTTCACTTTGCTCATCATGGCTATTCTAGTTATTTTCTCAATTTTCGGCCCCATTCTAACAGGACCCCGTGCAGCTACGGCTTCTTCAACCAAGGATGCTGCTCACTTACCGTCCTAGCACTCGACGCGCAAGTCACCAGTCCAGTCGCATCCCCAGCCCTCCGCAGTTGACTTACCTTACTCCTACTCCTCCTCCACAGCCCCAGGTACAACCTCAAACAAAACCTCAAGCTCCGCCTGCGCAGCCCTAGCCGCAGCAAGCGCCTCCTTGACACCCGGCAACAGAACCTCCTCATCCTCGTCAGAGTCAAAGTCAGAGCCTCCATCATACCCGTCTTCGCCACCAGTCACACAAGGTGCCATCACCGCCGCATACTCGCACGGGAAAGGCCGTCCGTAGACGCAGAGGATATCACCATCCTCCTCTTCCTCATCCCCGTCGACGATTGGGAGCGTGAACTCAATGGCACCGCTGTCATACAGGTAGTCATCGGCATTGACATCGTACTCGTCATCTGAGTCGGAGTCGGAGTCGGAGGGGGAGGGGCAGACCTCGCTGTAATCGAGGGCTTCAGAGGCTGAGGCTCCGACTAAGGCCAAGGGGGAGGTGATCCCTAAGTGAGGGAGGGCTCCGCACATGACGAGGTTGCACTCGTGGTCTGGGCCGGCCAGTGCGAGTGAGGGGGTTGAGGAGTGAGAATGCATGGTGTCTTGGGGAGGGGTTGTGTGCTAGGAAGGGCTGAGTCTTGTGAGCGGTAGGCCAGTTTGAAGGGTTACTTGAACTTGAAGCGTGGGCTCAAGACTCAGGGGCTCGGAATGGACTGGTGAGTGAGAGTGGGATTGGTTTTGGTCGGGGTTTGGACTAGTTTAAATAAGACTATTGTCGCCGTTGGTGGCCTGTCGTGCCATGAAGCAACAATGCTGTGGTTTCTCGTCTCTTGTTTGGAGTCGAGTTTCTTTGAGCGGGTCTTTAATGCTCTGACCGTAGAATACCTATCCAGCAGCTTTGTCTTTGGATTAAAGTCGGCCCGGTACAACTACATTGTGGGAGTAGGTGCCTACCCGGTGTACCAAACAAAGGGGGAGAGTTGATTTGAAAGTGTGCTTCATGATCCTAACTGCCCTTAAAGAAAGTTCTCCAAGGAGCAAAGCTAGTCTGCCGCCATAGCTACATCTAGGCTTGGGCCGCAACCGGGTATCTCCACACCATGAGGATAACAATGGCTGCATACCAGTCTAAAGAGATTAGAACAAAGGAATAACTGGATTTGTCTCGGATCGTTTTATTCGGTTCAAAGAGAGTTTCCTTCAATGTTCCTAACTCAAGCGCTCCTTGCGATGCACTACGGACCAAGCAACCATGTGTCTCAATCCTCACTATCCACAGAGGCAAGAGGACTCCTCATCGCCCTCTATCTCAAGGAAAGTCCCAAATAAATGCTACTTCGGTACACAATGGGAGTTAATGAGAACCCCTACCGTGGTGACCAAACACTCGGCCCATTCATGAATCTGAATACCATAGATAAGTGACGTATCTCGGTGATGATTCGTCCGTAGTCGACCATGGCCATTCAGTATATATCCCCCCAGCCGACTCCGATACAAGTGTAAATGTTCCAAAATGCTGGCCAAGCGGACCAGCGAGAATTGTCTCACTGTCCAGCACGGAGTAACACTCAATATTCGGGCAAGAACACTCCCTGGATCTAATTTCAGGCGTCGAACTCCCCGGTGTGAAAACAGGCGACATGGAGTTCTCAGGACTTGAAGAAATGCCGCGAAGGGTCGGGAGCAAGTCCCTGGAGCCTGGCGATAACTTGTCGCCCTCATGCATATACTGCATGAAGGTCGTGACCACATCCTCAACAAATCGAATGGAGTCTCCACGGGAGAGGCCTTGGTTGTCAACCCGCCCCAGAACGTGGGATCCCATCTCCTGACGCATAGACGCACTGAACGCTTGTAGGATTTCCACAGCTTGTGACTCCGGATAGGGTGATTTGGGGGGTACTGCATCGGGAAACAGGATACCATAGACCCTGAACCATTTTTCCTCGTCGTTGAGCTTCCGGCCGTTCGCACCCTTGCGTTCCTTCGCATCCAGGACCTTGTTCTTGGTTTCCGATGTCATCTTCCCGCCCAACGAGAAGGTGCGAAATTTGCAGGCGCTGACTTGGCTCAGGTGCCTGTTCAGCTCGGATGCTGAGTCACTGCCTGGGAATTCCTGGCCACAACGCGGGCAGTACGTGGCGGCAGAATGAGCCCGGACCAAATGTTGCTTGAGGTAGCTAAACTTGCCCAGTTTGAGTCCAAGACATTCCTGGTGTTTCCAGATATTGTGCTTTGCGTATGGGCAGGCGAGGAGTCCTTGTGTCGGAGCGTCAAGGCTGCGCTTCTTCCCCAGAACATTTGGCGGTGAACTGTCGTAATACTCATCGTCCTCGTCCTCGTCTCCATCATCCTCTTCGATTCTTTCTTCCCGAGAGCCCTTTCGCTTTCTGGATAACAACGCGCCACAGGTTTCGCGCTCCGATGGAGTCTCGTGAAATGTGAAGCTTCGGTCGCTCGCTGGCGCAGCTGGTTGGTGCATGGCATCACAGTGCTGTCGGATTGGCCTCGGTCGGCACTCGTCGCGGTCCATGATGTACCTGAGGGCTGATTTGACGGCAAAATAATGAGGAGAATCAAGATCTCTGAGTGTGAAATATATACAAGTAGCTCGCGTCGCAATCTTGGGGTGACGTTAGGGCAGATGGGGGGTGTGACGTGGGGAAATCGGCGGATGCGGCTCAGGTCATATTTGTCGGTTTGGCCAATGGAATCAAGGATGTTGCGAAGCGCGCGTTCAAGCACAAAAGTGCTGGAACAGAACCCCCGCCAAGCACCCTGCCACTCAGACGCTATTCCGAATCGGTAAATCTCTCTGCCGACACATCCCCTGACAGCCTGCTTATTCGGGTCTTGATTGGCTCATTGGCAGCCCCATGAGGCTCTTTGCCCGCACCTGCCCACGGGTCCGTCATCTTGGCAATACCAGATTAGGTCGGACCGTGTGGTTCATGCCAACAAACTTCGAGCATCCAGCTCTACGTCTTCGAGAACTGCACGCACGCAGGCCCGATGGAACACAACACGAGCTGATGGCTGTGGCGGTCAGGCCTAGTGATCTTTGCGACGGCAAGATGTTAAATTCATCGCAGTCGCCGACTGGGCTGGCGCATTACTCTTCTCTTTCCTCTACCATCATTCCCTCCGCAACAGGCCCGTGACTGCCAGCCGTCAACCCCCATCGAGCCGTTTTGGTGTTAGCCAGCGCGATTTGTCATCCGCCAATACCATCCACTTTGTCGCCAAGACCATTCTCTGCGTCGCCCATCGCCCGCCTGTCTTGGGCCTTGGCCTCATCCTCGACAGTTGACGCTATGACCACCTGCACCGCGCCGACCCTCGTGATGGTGGAGAGCCATGATTCTCCCCAGGGACAGCTCCCTGTTTCCCCCGAGCCTCCCTTTGGCACCCCTTTGAGCGATGGTGCCTCCGATACCGAAACCACTGCCTCCAGCGACAATAGGACTGGGACATCATCGTTGACGGGGTCCATGATGGAGGGATTGCCCGATGTCTCCCCCAAGACCTATGCCGATGGTCATGCATCCGTGTCGGGCGAATCGATGATGCTGCGGACGTCTCGTCTTCGTAGCGTTGGAGCCGCCGACCCCTTCGCACTTCGGCTCCACTTGAAGGAGGAGGAAGAAGGGAAGTACTTCGTCGCTCGTCTCATGCCCAATTCGAGGGGCTCCATTACCATCAAGATTGACGCCCCCAGCTTCAACAAGATGGGTCGCCAACAAGATGCAGAGTACACCAGCCGCTGCCTGGTCAAGTGTGTCGACATACTCAACTCCGCCGACATTGGCATTCAATTTGAGTGCGTGGCGCCCGACCAGCCGGCCAACTTCACCGTCTCCTTCCAGTCTTTTGCTACAGGCGAGGGGCCTGACAACATGAGAACTCTGGCACGATCTTTCTTCCCTGGCGACGGGAAGTCGGTGATTTTCGTCTACAGATTTGCATTCGAGGGTCAGCACCGCGACCGCCTCGCCCACACCCTCTGCCACGAGCTCGCCCACACTCTCGGGATGCGGCACTCGAACGCCGGCAAGGACGAGCGGTATTTGCCATCTGTTAGCTTCCCAGACGACTCGAAAAATGAGCCGTCTATCATGTACTACTACAACGGCGTTGATGACCTGGAACTCACTCAGTTGGACGGGGTGGAGCTCAAGGCCTTTTATGCCTTGGAGGAAGGGGAGTACATTGATGGCTTCCCGGTCAGGGACTTTCCTCCCAGCCCGCCAACCTAGGAGTGTGGTTGGGTTGTTGGATGCCTTACGCTGAGGCTATCAGTGGGAGAGAGAGGCTGGACAGGGCCTACTACCGGGGCGGAAAATATTAGAGGAGTGGCTGAAATCTTAGGTTGCGGAGCTTGGATAAAGGTGCTCTGTAAAATACACTTAGACCATGTGCATGGACAGGCAGTACTTAGACTCCCCCAATACTACATATCGACCGTATCTTTTTTTGGTGCAAATGTGACCTTTCTTCAAAGCATCTCTTCTTCACACCGTTGCCCTGGCCGAAGGTCGTCCCAACACTCTAGTCACATACCATCCCATACATCCACAATGTTGCTTATTTCAGTGCTTCGTAGCTTACCAGATGACAAGACAAAGAAACTCTAGGAATGAAGAGAAACACGTTCCCGCCATCCATTGCCCGCGATGTTTCGATGATTGCGACCGCATTCAACCCCCTCAATTGACTGAACCGCAAAAAACGCTCACACAACGCAATCTTCGTAAACAAGGCTAATCCTTCTATTTCCGTAATACTCTTATAAACGACTACTATCTACTATGCTGACTAAGCCCCTTCCTCGGCCTCCGATCGGCCTACAATTGCCTCTGCAATTGCCTCCGTTGCTTGCGACCGTGTGACTCGAGTGCTGTTGTGCGTGATTCGTGCCATTGCTACGCAGTAGTTTTCGTGACTTCCGTAGTTCCTACTGAAATCTTTATCGCTATCGCAATTATGATCGTTATCGGGGTCTTTATTTGCTGAGTCGCTGAAGCCACCCTGATTGTTGAATTCGGCATCTGAGAGGGTTATTTCTATGAAAAATTAGTAGGGCAATTGATTGTGACCGTTTTTGGATTACTGCGGCGATTTTTTGTTGCATGGTTGCACCGCTCAAAGTGGTGGTTGATGACGGTGATGTTGGTGATGGTGGCATTTGCGCGGGGTGGATGGATTCCGTGGGGGCGTGCATTCTGGCAGCTGCCCGAGGTGCCCGGACATTTGGAGAACTGGGGCTATCCGAGGGTTAGGGCTATGTATGGGCGTTTGGTGGGGACAGTACACAGGGACGTTACAGTACATGGATATGTTCTCAAAAGATAAGTTAGATACGTAGCTTCGACTGCTTCAAAATTAAAACTCACTACTTGCTTTCAATGATACAATAAACGCCAAGAAAAGATCACAACCCGCCAGCGAACGCCAAAGACACCAGTCCCTCGATAATTGGATGAGCTCAGTCTGTGTGCTAACCAAGGCACCCTCCAATCTCACAGATATAATCACCAACATCATCTTACAACATCAAGTCTGTCTCCAAGCCATACGCTTGCCCCTGTCCCTGCCTAGAAGCCGAGTCCCTGTGCCCACCATACTGGCCCTGGCCCGTATAATCAGGCTCGTCCCAGTCCGTTGCCGAATCACGGTGCCCTCCCATCGAGTCGCGGTGGTCGTAGTACCGTGGCTGTTGCGGCTCCACGTAGGGCCTGTCTCCGGGCACGTTCATTGGCGACCTGCCACGGGGTGTGCTGCTAGAAACCTGCACTATCCTCTCGCTGTCGTTATAGTTGCCGCCCCGAGAGGCGTGGCCAGGAGCTAAATGGTAACTATTGTTGTACTGGGGACCGGGAGAGCTGCCGTACAAGGGGTTCGGACTCCGTGGCTGTGGCGGGTAGTTGCCCCCATTGTTTGGATCTAGACTCTCACGGCTGGAATTGTGGCGCGGCGGCGCTGGGCGAGCGCCACTCTGGGGAACAGGGGAGCGCCAGGGAGTATGATCGGGCGGCGAGGATGCAGAGAGGTTGCTGCTACTGCGTGGCCGAATTCGGGTCGAGGAGGTACTTGCACGCAGCCTGCCGGGGCCGCTATTGTTAGTGGTGTTCTCCGTAGGGCCTGTTGTTCCTGTTTGGCGTGGGATGGGATTTGAGACACCAAGGTCTTTGACGCCAACATTCTCGTCGGCGCCACCAGCGGCTTGAGCATCGCGGAGGGATTTCTCGCGGTATTGTGTTTGCCAGTGCTTGGTGAGTCCGTCCGTGTACCGATCATTGCGGGTTTCAGATTGGAGGGCGAGTTCCGAGTCGGTGGCATCACGGACCGTGTTACGATAGTTCTCAAAGGATGTCGTGATGGCGTGCATGGTCTTGAAATGGTTGACACTCAACATTGGCGCTTCCACCTCTGCCGCTTTGCCCGTCCCCTCTTCTCCTCGATATTCATAGTAGGCAAGACTGAGTGCCACTTGAAAAGCGTTTCTGATCTGACGGCCGTTCCAGCGCGCAGTGCCCTTTATGAAGTAATACTCGGCAAAATTGAGGAGGTCAACCTCGTCAATGCGTAGGGCCGGCCTTCCCTCGGCCTTTGACATTTCTTCCTCGATCTGGTGCACACGTTGAATGTTGAGCTTCCAAATGTCTAAGCTCTGCTCCAGCGACAACTCAGGGTAGTAGATTTTATAATGGATACGAGACTTAAAAGCCTCGTCCAAGACCCCGGCCCGGTTTGTCGTCAGAAACAGGATGCCGTCGTAGTAGTCGAGTACGCGAAGAAAGACGGAGACCAGAGCATTCTTGGTTGTTGCCGTGTCAGCCTTCGATCGTTGAGAGAAGAAAGTGTCGACTTCATCAAGCAGAAGAATGCAGTTCCAAATACTGGCAAGCCGAAAGATCTCCCGCAGCGACGTCTCAAGCTTCTCTGGCGTCATTCCAAGGTCACCAACGGTGATACTGAACAGTGGCTTTCCGTTCGCCTCCGCAATGGCTTCCGCCGTTGCCGTCTTCCCGACACCGGGAACTCCATGTAGCAAGATGAAGAGGCCAGTGCCTTTGCCTCGAATTAGGTCCAGCGACACCCAGGAGTTTTCCATATTACGCTCGGCGGCCTTCTTGATCAAGTGGCCTTGAATGGAACCTTGGATGGCTTGCTTGATGGCTGGGGGGATCTTCAGCGAGTCGAGCGCGAGTCCCGTCTTGGGCGACTGGCGGAGCTTAGCGACTGAAAGCTGGCTAAACTTCCTTTCCTGGAAAACGTAGGCGAACACGCGACCAGTAAGTAACGCCACACAGTCATTATTAAGATGCTCTTCCTTGGTCGGCCGCGCCCGCCTGGCATTGTCGGTGACGTGCTTCAAAAACGGGTCTTCTTTGATGAATTTGTTGTACTGCCTGGAAGCAACACCGCTCTTTACCGGGAGCAGCTCCGTTGTCTCCCCGAGAAGCCGAGTACGGTTAACACTAGACCACCAACGAATGCGGAAGTCGTCCGGAAGAGTTAGGCCCTCATCGGTCTCAGGCCGGAGGATTATCCGTGGCGGCCGCCACGTTGGGCAAGCTTGGAAAGCTTCACCGAAGTCAACCATAACTTCACTGTTGATATGCTCGGGCTGACTTTGTTGCACGCCGTTGACGTCCTTGGTCGGGTCGCCACTCGGATCGTGAGTTAACGTCCAGCCGTTGTATGAACAATGCTTCGATTTGATGAAGTCGATAAGTGATTTACCCGTTGCCTCAGCATGGCGGAGGCGAGACTGATAGTCCTGGCAAAACCGCATCGGATAGATGGGCAAGGCGTTGACGGGCATTTCACCAGAATACTGTTCGATTTCAAAGACTTTCGTAACGACACAAAATTCGTCTCCGGTGTAGTCGATGTAAAAGCATTCCAAGGTGAAGGCGTTGTCATCATTCCCAACAGCTGAGTCTCTGATCTCGGTGTCATCCGTGTTCGACACTGCGACCTTTTCCGGCACCGAGATGATCTTGTGTGTTTTCCAAATGTGCTTTCCAGTACGGAAGTCGCGCCGGTCTGGGAGCTCGCCTTCGACCTGCCTGTACACGTGCTCCCCGGTCCTGAACAGGAACCACAGGTCAGAGAAACGGACCTTGGCGTTGGAGCTAACGTCCAGCTTCTCGAATCGGCGGTAGTCCGGTATAATCTTGTTGTCAATGTACTTGACATATGCGCGGAGACATTTTAGTGCCTCTGGACAGTTGGCGACCTTCTCGTAATCATCTTCGTCGTCATAGTCATCTGTGGTTCCACCCTCTTCTTCAGTAGAATTCTCATCGTCATCCCCCAGGTGCTTGCCATTCTCTGCAGCCTTGGCCTCGGCTGCGGCTGCTAGATAAGTGTGCTCCCCATCCGAGTCGGGCAGATCGTCTCCCCACTTGTCCTCCAACTCTTTCAGGGCTTCCTTCACCCGCTGGTGGTGGAATATGAGTGAGTTGAAGGGTCGATAGTAGGTGCGCGGTCTGTCGCTCCACGTCTCTCGATTCACCCTGGCCAAGATCCGGAGTAGGGCCGGCGACTGGATGCGAATACGTCTTGGCCACGTCCCGCCCTCTTGGGCCTGCGAAATGAGGTCGTTTGTGGCGTTGTTTATCTTGACCACGCTAGCAAGCGACTTGTCGTTGCCGCCGACAATCTTTACCGACGGCGCTGGCGCTTGCTGCTCGAACAATCTGTCCCTGAGCCTGTACTCCTCTTGCATCTCCTGGTGCATCAGGAGCCCAGACATGAAAACGTCGACGGCGTAACGCCCCTCCTTCATCTTGAAGCGGTTCTTGAACTCGACGAAGTTGCATTCTCGGACAAAAGGGATTGTGTTGCTGGCCTTGAGAAACATGTAGTTCTGGCCACCGTAATCCGTGTTCGTGTCCTCGGTAACTTCGGTGCGAGCGTCGGCGGCGCGCGTGGCAGCCGTTGCCGACATGGTCCGCCTCAGCGGGTCGAAATCGGCCAACCTTGTCTCGAGCCGTGTGATGGCCGAGCGATTGTATCTGACCTCCTCTTTCAGCTCCTTGAGCTGCTTCTCCAGCTCGGGCGCCACGCGGCCCTCGCCTGCGCTGCCATCGGGCTGCAAAGAATTCATTTTGGGGGATTATTTCTGCACTTTACTTTAGCGGTGAGCGGTAGAGGTCCAGTTGGGTGCGGTGTCTCACCTCTGTCACAGTCGCACAAGGAGATGGTGTGGGGTGGGCCGGCGAACAGGTCGAGCAGCGACAAGGAACACCCGTTCTTTGGGTGGAAGAGGCAAGGCTCTTGACGGTTTAAGTCCAGCGAGCCCAGCCACCCCCGTTCTCTTACGATGCGGCTCGGCGAGAGAGAACGGCAGGCTCGGGACTCGGTCACCACATGGGGAAACGGCAAAATCAAGATAACGGGCATGCTTGCCTGGTGGTGGCGGTCGATTGGTGTGGGATGGATTGGGTGTTGATGCGCAATGCAGTGGGGGTGTCGCACAACAGCAATGGCCTTTGCATTGAGGGGGTCGGAAGCCTCGCGGAAAGCCCTGAGAAATCGTGCTGCATTCGCCCAATGTCAGTGGTCATAACCCCGCTTCAAGCCTCACTTTTCGACCCTCGTTGACATGGAGGGTAGGAACGGAGGGGTTCCTCCCGCAGCTTCCGGTGCGGCTGTGCCGCGTCATGTAGGCAGCAGTGCGTCGATAAGAGCTAAAGCGGACGAGGCTCTCAGAGCCTGGTCGTTTTGCTGTTCCCCATCAACCTTTTGAATGAGCACAACCGCATCAAACCACCTCGGTGCTTTCCGACCAGACATGCGGCGTCGGCCGATCCGCAGCTAGTCACAGTATTGAGGCTAATCAGCCCCTATTCTCGGTCGACTGTTTCTGCCTCTCACGTGCACCGATTGATTGCTCGTAGGCTCCCACGCCAGTTCTCCATCTTCCGTCCCATGATCGCCCATCACTCCCGCCAAAATGGACTTTGACAGTGCGCGGGGCCGCAAGATAAACATGGCCGCTGGTTTCATCCACGACAGGGCCCCAGAATTTCACAGCGCTTTCGATCCCGACGGGTCGACGCTCAACATGGAGACTATGGAGTACGAACCCAATCTCAGCGAGCATATTGCCGATCTCAAAGAGACGCTGGAATGCCACCAGAAAGTGGCCAGTAAATACGTCGATTTTGTTGACGATTTACTCAAGTGCACGTGGGACGACGTCCACGAAGAACTTCAGAAGGCGAAGCGAGCCCACGTCGTCAGCGAAAGGCGAGGCAACAGAAACCCCCTCCGCGGGTTTTGGCGCACACTCGGAACTTCGGGCAGCATCTTAGCACCTGGTCTCTCAGCGATTCCTGACGAACTGTGTGTGCTGCACGGGGGGCTTGCTGTTGTATTCAGTGTATGTGGAAGATCTTCAGACCTGTCAAACGGGCACCCAGTCAGGGTACCCAGAGCCGGCGATCCGCTAACGGCCAGCCTAGCTAGCACGGCACAGTGAGCTCAACAGATTCAAGATACTCTCCGCCTTTGACAGACTTCCAAATGTCATCGAAGAAGCTCAAAACAAGTCCAAGTTATTTCCACGGGATTTGAAGAAAGCAAAAACCGTCAGCCTCCATCGGCACATATGGGCGCTGAGAATCATTCTCGTCCAGTCTCTTCCAGCTCTTATCAACATATTGATACCTAACACGTTCCGTGAGAAACACCCTTGAAACACAAGAGAGGCATTGGCTGACGTTTGCTTCGCATAGTCAATGCATGGAAAAGCCCGTTCAAGGGCTGGAAGATTGATAAAATTCTGGAGGAGGTGGCAGTGTGCACAGAGCGTGTCCGACTCTCGGCGGAGGCTTTGATGGATGATATCCACCTGGAGAATAACAGCATGACAAAAGCAATCCATCTGCAACTGAGCGAAGTAATCCAGCAGAACAGAGTACTGCAGATGTCGATCGAGGCAGCCCAGAGCAAGACGCACCTGCTTGATTTCCTCATGGATCAATTGGAGTTCAACCCGACCACTGGCGCAATTGTTGGGCGAGATCAAGCCGACAACATGACGGACCACGGTACGGCAGCCCTCGGCTACGCACCTTTGGACCTGCTTCAACTTCTCAACGTCAACCATTTGCGCGTTAGCAGCGACGCTGCACGCGTGGTTCGTGCACAGCCCACGCTACCGCAGGCTGATATCGAGCGCTGTGCCTTGGTAATGGCGGCGCCGCAAGTCAAGCAGCTCCTGAATAGTAGCTGCGGCTCGGGGACAGTCGCTATCGACGGACATTTTGACAGAACCCAAATTGACAAAATCAGCCCGCTGTCATATGTCTGTGCAGTCCTGGCACAAGCGGTCCGGAGCCAACACCAGCAGCCCAGCAGTCCGACACTGCCACTAGCAGAGAAGCGATTTCAGAGCAGCAACATCGTACTAGAGTACTACTGCGCACTTCACGCGGGCACTGTGGAGAATGACGATGACCTTGCTGGCCCCCAAGGCCTGATGCGATGCTTAACAACACAGTTGATACTCGCACTGGTGGAAAATGAAATTGTCGGGAACAACTACGCGCTGCCGCTGCCGTACCTCCGCGACGGGGAAGAGGACCGGCTAGCGGATCGCGATCTCAACTCTGTATGCCGCTTATTCACCGAACTCGCATGTCTTGTTCCCGCCGACACGCCTATCTACTGTCTCATCGACAGTTGGTCGAGCTTTGAGCGCGAGGAATTCTGGCAAGCCGAGTACGATATTGTACTTGATGCTTTTCGTGACATCGCCTCCAACGTCAGCTTCAAGCTGCTGCTCACCAGCCCGACATCTTCTCGCTGGTTGAAGGACTTCATCATGCCTGGCCAGCGGGTATCACTCCGTGGCCGCGAGGGGGGCGGTACTACACGAGGCGGCTTGGGGAGGATGGCTAGAGCCGCAACGATGTCGGATGCGAACAGTGGGTTTAGGGGTGCGTACTCTTTCGATGAGTACGATGAAGAAAGGGGGGACGAGACCGGTCATGCTCGAAGGACATCGCAATGATAGTGTCCGATTTCATTCCACACTCAACTTGGCCATGGTTGCGCACAGAATGCGAGTACTGGATGACATGGCCCGAGGTTTCCATAATAGGTCAAAATGGTCGAAAGTCTGGAAGTTAGTGCAGGGTGGTGATACACAGCGCAAATTTTGAAATATCGCGATCAGCGTGTTCTTTCGGTGCAGGTCAATCAGTGGGTGTATAAGCCTGACCAATAGGTTTACCAAGCAGCTTATCCCGCGTTTGCCGGCTTAATAATCACAGCTGCTGTCGCACTCGACCAAGCCCGAAGCCCGGACAGCCAGATCGCCCCATTTCACCGCGCATATGGTAAGTAGCGCTTCACGTGCCAGTGTACCCAGGCGCAGCGGCTGCTTATAAAGGGGGCGTCAAGAGTGGGGTTCAGATACACTTCACAACGTCAATCCTTCGGAGCGCCTGGGAGCATCTTCGACTCGCACGATCAAAATCTCAACAAGACACAGTCAACATGGCAACTGTCAAGCCAGTGTTGATCTCCGGGGGCGGCATCGCCTCTCTTCTTCTCGCACAAGCGCTGCGAGTTGCCAAGATACCGTTCAAGATCTTCGAGCGGGATGCGTCATTTGTGTTCCGCGCTCAGGGCTACCGTCTCCGCCTATCGGCGGAAGGCCTTGATGCCATCGAGTCGGTCCTCGACGCTCCCACATTTGAGAAGTTTTGGGCAAAATGCGGCAAGACTGGCGGTGTTGGCTTTTCCGGATTTCACGCCGTGACAGGCGAGCAGACGGAGCATGCAGTACCGGAAAGCCTGACATCGCGCGGCGGCAAGGTCATTGGCATCGCTCGCGGCGATATGCGCGCTGTTTTTGCTGACGGCTGCGAGGATAACATTGAGTGGTCGCAGAACGTCACCGGATACGAATTGACTGACGACGGGGTTCGGGCTATCTTCGCTGATGGCACCAAGTCGGTCGAGGGGTCGATGTTGGTCGGCGGCGAGGGTATCTACTCCAAGGTCGCTCGACAGCTGTCGGGCGGTAAGCTCAAGGTCTATGACACGGGTGCCAGAGGCATCCACGGGCAGGCACCCAGCACGGCATTCAAGGGTCTTGGCGAGGGTGTTTTCCGGTTGAGAGACGACACCCGACCTGACGGGGCAATCTTCATCATCACCAACATCCGGCCTGGCGAGATGGATGACCCCAACGTCAGTTTTGGCTGGACAATGGGCGGCCAGCCCGGCGTCATCCGCGCCCCAAACGACGACTACAGTATCGTTGGAAAGCAGGCAGCCGACATCGCCAAGGATCTCACCAAGGATTGGCACCCGCGCTTCAAGCCGCTGTTTGACCAAATGGATGAGACGGACGCGGCATTCTGGAAGATCACCTGCTCGTCGCCGTCGGGGGTACCGGAGTGGCCAAATGAGCCGCGGGTGACGGTTATCGGAGACGCTGTTCACTCCATGACACCGGCCGGAGGGATCGGAGCCAACACGGCGGTGAGGGACTCGGCGTTGCTGGGGAAGCTGCTGCGAGAGGCTGGCGGGTATGCGCCTGGTGTGACGGCTGCCTATGAGAAGGAGATGCGGGTGTATGGCAGCGAGGCTGTTCATCAGAGCTATTCGATGGCTGTTGGTCAGTTTGGAGTCAAGATTGATGAGGCGACGTCAAAGACTGTCTAGTCGGCGCGGGATCGAAACCGTCGGGCTTTCTGTTTGGATGACGACAACGTTGAGGCGTTCAAACCAAGAAACTGTCCTTTTTCCTCCAATAATCGGCTTCGCGGCGCTCTAGGCGCTGGGGGAGGCAGTTGTTTGTTCTAATCTTTCTTCCAGACGTAGATCAGCTAGTGTTTGCTTTCGCCTCACCATTGACAATCGCATGGAACGAGACCCCATCTTTGCATCAACCGACAGCAAGTCCCGAACTCTTTGTTGATCTTCAGAAGGGCCTCCAGCCGGACAAATGTCAGCCAAATCAAGGCAGAAGGGGGCGATGTTGGTTTGTCGAGCGGAGTAAAACTCTCTCACGTTCTCAAATCCATGATATCTCCAGATGAACCTTCCTAAGAGAGTAAATTTCCCCCAGCTCCCTAATTGAGGAGATCCACCGGCAAAGGTCACAAACGGCAGGACCGTCTCCGATCGTTACCGATGCCACGGCGCCACAAATCTAGGCAGCGTAGCATCATGACGCTCGGTGCCGAGTGAAGCGAAATCCAATGTCACCTTCTAGCACGAGGAGATTCCCGCATGTGGTTGCCGTGGCAAGTCCACGAACCGAGTCGGAGGTCCCGTGCAAGTCGCTTGCAATTGAACGGCCGAGGTGTTGGACAGGAAATGTTTGGGACAGGGCAAGTCGAGTCGGAGCAGCACATCTCAATACCTGCAAGCGAGACGCATGCTGTCGGCGGGGACGGTATAATTGAGGCGCCTCCGGCATAGGCGTGCCAGTGCGAGTATACCGTGACGGCATCACAAAAATAAACTTCATACCGGACGCTGCTAAGTGTCTTCCAGTGTTCGTCCGGTATGACCCAGCAGGGCCAGTAAGACAGGCCATGCCTGCTCGCCGAGCCCAGACGCTCGCAGTGCCGCTCCTGATGCCGCAGCCGCCGTCCGTTCCGCAACATTGATTTGACCAGATCCCAGCATCACGCCCTATATTAAAACCGGCCAGTCGTCGTCGGAATGCGCTTGCTAACCTACCTGACACGAAACCCGTGGCTCGCATCCGGGGCTGGGACGCCTTCAGGCTGTGGTGCCAAGAGAAATTGAGTGAGCCGCTAATTCGAAGTGCAAATGGAAGGGCTACGCAATGCAGGCTTGGGGAGGCATTTTGCCAGGCCTGATCGCGGGGGACGCGCCAATCGCGGCGCGATCCAGGGGCTGTGGATGCCGAGTCCAGGTGCCGGGTGCGGCTCCCTGAACTGGCAGGCGCGGCCCATGCCTCCGTTTCCCCAAGCTGCGCGCCTGCTCCGCGCCCCGGGCGGCCCTGGGGTTGCAGGCCCGTTGGGGATTCATATAATTTCCCCAAAGTTAGACCAGGTTCGCAGTAGGACCGCCGCCCCACGGAATTTACCCGCATCTTAGCCGCATGTGACACCAGCCGAACACCCCCGAAAGCGGGAATCCCCACGTGCGTCGCTGCGTTCCTGCATCCACCAGACGGCGCAGGCCTCGCATCTGCGGAGGATGGGCCTGTTACTCGAGGAAAAGAAATCTCCGAGTTGATGAACCGTGGCAGTTCGTTCGGCATCCAGGTCCGCGGAGGGCGGCGGACTGGCTGGTATATAACACCAGGGGCATCGCGCCTTCCTTATGCCAAGATCCCAGCAACCGCCTCAATCCGCACCACTTGACAACATCTCGAATTACTCAGGTCGTCTCACACGGTACACTCCGCCACCATGCTTGTCACAAACCTCTTCGGCCTCGCCGCCGCGGCGACGTCGGTCATGGGCGCCTCGCTGCAGCAGGTCAAGGAATTCGGCGCCAACCCGACCAAGATCTACATGTACATCTACGTGCCCGACAAGGTCGCAGCCAAGCCCGCGGTCATTGTGGCGGTTCGTACACACCTCGCCCGGTTTTCGTGTTGGTTTTTTTTTGCTAAAACAGGTCCCAGCTCCACCCTTGCGGCGGCACGGCCCAAGGCTGGTACAGCGGCACCAAGCTGCCCTCGTACGCCGACTCGAACGGGTTCATCGTCATCTATGCCGGCACACCCAACCAGAGCAACTGCTGGGACGTCCAGAGCAAGGCCAGTCTGACGCACGGTGGCGGCGGCGACGCGGGCGGCATCGTCAGCATGGTCAACTACACGCTCGCCAAGTACAACGGCGACAAGGATAAGGTCTACGTCATGGGCTCGTCCTCGGGCGGCATGATGACCAACGTCATGGCCGGCTCGTACCCCGATGTCTTCGAGGCCGGCGCCGCCTACTCCGGCACCGCCCACGCCTGCTTCGCCGGCTCGCCCACCGCCACCCCCTTTGGCTCCAACCAGACTTGCGCCCAGGGGCTCACCCACACTCCCCAGGAGTGGGGCAACTTTGTCCGCAACTCGTTCCCCGGATACACCGGCCGCCGCCCGCGCATGCAGATCTACCACGGTCTAGCAGACTCCCTCGTCCGCCCCCAGTGCGGCTATGAGGCTCTCAAGCAGTGGAGCAACGTGCTGGACGTCCCGCTGTCCAAAAACGTCACCGGTGTTCCCTCGGCCGCGTACACCAACATGGTCTATGGCGATGGCACCAAGCTCCAGGGCTTCTTTGGCCAGGGCGTTGGACACACCGCCCCCGTTAACGAGCAGCTCATGCTTCAGTTTTTCGGCATCCTCAAGTAAATGGTTACTACTACCGCCAACGGGTTGCCGCGTATATAAAGAAGTGATGGGTCCTTTTTCTCAGATCTGAGACATTCCGATGTATATAGTTTGGATGTGAATACACTCGCATTTCTGCATACTGATTTGGTTCGGAGCGTTCCTCATCTTTGAAGTGACCTTGGCGGTTTGTTTTCAATGTTGGTGAAGCCGAGTATATGGCAGCAATTCGGAATATTGTCGGCGGGTTAAAACTCTTGTTTTGTTGCTCACCCCGGCTCAGGATTAGCTCAGGATTTGCTCAGGCTTGCGACCGAGGTCATTTGAACTGTAACTCTGATTTTCCACCACCCGGGTCCGAAGCACCCCGCCAAGAACTTGTACGTGCGCCTAATTTCCACAGCAATTGCGCAAACAGTACCACGTGTTTTCTTCATTGCACGCACATTCGCCATGGCATTCTTCTGGGATGACGATCCATTGGCAGGCCTGCCAGAAATAGCGCCGCATCCGGGACGATCTGGATCGCAGTCTTCCGCGGCTCTCTCATCGCTGCCCCCAAGCCCAATCATCCAGCAAAATGCGGTTGAAGTTGTCAGCAACGTGCTGAGCGAGTACCAGCCAATCCATGCCAGCGACGATACTGCCAAGGTGCTACGGGCATTTGTCGATCATCTGTCTGGCCAAGGTCTGTCAACGTTGCAATCCGAGATCTACGACTTCGCCAAGAATCCCCACCAACTGCGCCAACTGCGCAATTTCCTCGTCGACGCGATTCTAAAGCCTAGTATGTTTATATTATACCCTATTAGGCCATTACCGTATACTGACGCTTTACTGTAGTGGCTGCTGCTGGTGGCAAACAGCCCCCAGTTACACCTTCGCCCAACCAGTTGGCAGCGTTCGAAATCGAATTAGCCATGACACAGATTGAAGGATCGAGCCGAACAGGACAGAAGTCGCTGAAGGAAGAGTGCCTCCACAGAGATGGAAATCGATGTGTTGTCTCAGGCGCCATCGACTCAGAGGCCTTTGCCAACATGCCTCCAGGCGAACGTAAGGGCACTGGAAAAGTCAGAACACAATGCGCGCATATTCTACCGTTTGCGCTTAGAAAGTTCGAGGAGAAGAATGCCACGCAAACCAAGAACAAGGCAACAACATGGTGGGCACTTTACCACTATTTCCCAGCCCTAGAGAACAAGATTGGGCCCGATACGATTAACCAGCCGAGAAATGCCATCACACTAGCCTCAACATTTCACGAAGAGTTTGGTCAGTTTACGTTTGGATTTCAAGCTACGAACGAGGTATGTTATATTCCCGATTCACAAGATACGGCTAACATTTTTAGATAGGAGCATAAATACTGTATGGAGATCTTGGATAAGGATTCATACAATTTACAGAGATTACCGGCCTTTGCTGTCGTTGCCCAGGAAGATACTAACGTCCAACGGCCTGACCCGGACATACTTAATGTCCATATGCGGATTGGCCGTATTCTTCAAGTAAGTGGTATTGGTTTTGCCATTTTTCAGAGCTTCGCAAGGGGCAATCATGGCGTGTATACTATTGCTTCGGATGGATCAACCGACTTAGAGCGCATCTTAAGCGACAAGATGCTAATGCACATCTAGGTAGTTGGCCAACGTTACAAGTGTCTTGTCAAGGAGCTGGAAGAGGAGACCTTGTAGAAGAGTAGTTGACAGAAGCAGAATGGAAAGGACTTGTTAACCATTTCTACCATAAGGTATTAGCGCCGAATGTAAATGCCTCTACATCACTGCCTAGTACATAGCCCGCCATAAGGACTGGTAGATCGCTGCTTTTAAGCCACTGTTAGAGCGGACCAAAGCATTAACCCGGTAAGACGGTTCGAGGCAACTTTGGTGTAGGAAATTGTCAATCCAATCAAAACCCTCCCTAACACGTTCGTTAAAGCGATCAAGCTCTATAAGCTTCTCGATGTTCCCTTCCTCTCGATAGACTCGCTTTGCGTCATCCAGGACGACACTCAGACTAGGCAATGAGGCAAGTAAAATGGCTGCCGTCTACCAAAACCCCTGGCTCACCTTGCCAGCTGACCGCGCGGCTGATTCCTGACACAGGCTATTCAGCCCAATGTCCAAGAGAAAATATGGTTCAATTACCATTCCGAGCTGGGACATTGTGTACTATCCCAGGACATGTACTGGTATATTCTGAGACATCCCATCACATACTAGTATACTATAGGACGTCCCATCAGTGCCAATATATCATGTACCATCCCAAAATTCGGGCTGGGGTACTGTGTACCATCCCAGGGCATGTACTGGTATATTCTGGGCCAAAATTCGGGCCCAAGACCAGCCTGCAAGCTGTGACGCCTGGCGAGTGGTCCGACGCAGCTCGGTTCTCTGGCGAACGGGCCCAGAATTAGGCTCCACCACAGTTTCACTGTGTCGCCCAAGCACTGGGCAGAAAAAGCACGGACTGGCAGTCCCAAAACCTAGCCCCTGCCTTTCCACGAATCATCAGTCTACAGCGGGCCCATCTTGTAAGCATATTCGGGAGATGGTCTCGGCTGCGATGGACCATAAATTCGTTTCCTCGTCTTTTCGCGCCACCACCGCCAATACCGCGATAGTTTTGCCCTGGCAGCTTGCCCCTCATTAGTAATTACCAGCCGGAGATACCCAATTATCGGTCGGGCGGGAGCGCATTTAAGAAAGCACCAGTCTCCCACGTCGATTGGCCGAGTGTTGCCCTTGTAACGCAGGGTCGCTGCGTCAGGGGTAACGAGGATAGGGGTGCACTGCAAGATAGGGGTTCAATAGTAGGGGATGGGTAAGTGATCAATTGAAGCCTGCCTTCCGCTCTCTGGCCGAGCCAGAGAGCTCCTGTTATACTGGTAGTATTGTGGCAATGTTCGACCAGCTGAACCGGCTTCGCCAGTTCAGCCCCTATTCAGCTCCGATCAGCTCTGGTCAGCCGTCCTCTACACTCAGGGTGTTACAACAGACAAGTGATGTTGCTATTGTTCTCAGCGACTTCATCCATACTGCATCTTTCTGTAGCATAGCATAGTGGCGCTATAGGTTTGAAAGTAGTGTGATTAGATCCTTTTAGTTTGCTTTGATTTGATTTTTTTTGGTAAGGTATGGGTTGCTCAGCTTTGACAATAGGGCTTTCAGGACGAGTTACACGCACACCCAGTATGCGTGTACGTCGTAATTGAAATTGTTGCCTGGGAGCTATCCTTATAGGTTACGCGTCATCTACTTTCCATTGATAGGAAACTTTAGCCGAGGGGGACTGAAAAGGGGCCTCTAAGGCTGTGCGGCGGCGGCGGTGTATGGGATCACCCTCGCTTAGGGAAGAATCAGAGGAAGCTCAGGACAAATCAGCCACAGCTCACCCCAGCTCAGGACGACGAACGAAAAAGGAAATTTCGTGTGCCCAGATTCGTCGCAGACAACCAGGCTCTTTTTCTATACACGGGCTCTTCACCGCGGCCATTGCTTTGATCACTCTTCTTCGTGTCCAATCGATTGAAACCGGCAGCTCGCAGCGCGATTTGATTCTTCCCTTTCAAATTTCTTGTTCCAGGACCTACGTACGTACTAGTAGGTACATAGTACTAGTATCCTGCTGACAGAATTATTTGCACGAGAGCAACTACCTTACCCCTCGATCATCAACTCTCATAGCGACTCGATGCTTCTTCATCCACCAGACCAACGCTCCAATTTTGCACTCACCCCTCCGACACTCATGAGACTCTGAAGCGCGAAGGGCAATAATGTCGACCCTAAATGCCTACCTCGCGTATAAGCGCGACACCAGCCGCTTGCTCTATTGGATCGTCCAAAGCTCGAATACGATCATCAAACGGGCAGAGCCACCGAGCTTGTCTGTCAACACGTCTGAGAAGGTTACCAGATCGAGCCTCATCGCCCTCTCCAACCTTATCGCGAAGCACATCGAGAAGACTCCACCCGCTGTCCTTCGTCTCTTCAGGTTCGTTATTGATGCCAGAGCGGCTGCTCATGCAAAGTTCAAGAGGTTTGGAGCTCTTTCCGACGACCAGATGCAGCGCATCAACGCGGCTCACAAGTCATTCATCGACACTCTGACCACGGCCTTTGAATCCCTTGGCGGGAGGTTGTGGGAAGGGTCAGAAACTGTCGGTGCCGAGAACAAACAGCCCGAGTTGCCTTCGGACGGGAAAGAGGACCTTGATCGACTGGTTCTAGCGAACAAGTTCAGTATCCTTGATCTGGAGGAGCCGAACGTGGATGGAGACGAGGGTGAGGCTTCCGCGGACTCCAATCCGCTTAACAGCCGGGGCCAGGGGATTAAGAAAGGAAAGAAGAAGTCCAAGCACGGAAAGAAAGCCAAGGGACACCGAAAAGATGCAAATGCGCCCCAATCAGCCCAGCCCGACGTTTCCATTGAGTCGTATCAACTCGTGCTGGACGAAGATGGGATTCAAAGCGAATACTGGATGGCAGTCGTGGAACTTGCCAAGGAGTGGACGTATCTGCGTCAGCGTCCTCAAGCCGTGTGGAAACGAGTTGCACGCAATGATCTCAACAGTGCTGCCGCTGGCTGTCTCTCGCGCATGGCAATTACCATGATCCGGCGAACAGAGGCGAGCATATTCCTCAATTTTCCAGGTCACGAATCATACGAAACCGCTGCAAACACTCTCCTTCGCGGTGGCGTGGACAAGATGCAGTGCTGTATCACGACGAATAGCTTCAATCCAACGGCCGCCGAGATCAGAGAGAGAGGCACTGATGATAAGCTCGTATGAGTATCTCCTGGAGTTTCTCGTGGACTTCCAGAAAAGTCGAAGTTGAAAACCGACCAAGCGGATGGTGTCAGAGATCAGCTGATGGAACCCACGCCTCGACCTCCAGAAAGCTACCAGCGAGGAGAGAACGAAGTGGCGGAGATCATATGCCATCAGCTTTTTGTTTGATCTTGTGAACCGGTATTCTTCCGCCGTGAGGGAGCAGATTGCCGTTGAGGGCCTTCATGGCAGGGGATTTCTTTTTTAGGCCGGCAGGGTCCAGAAGACACTGAAATCGGTGGAAGAGACGGAGTACTCACCTCGGGCGAGGTCAGGGCACAAAGAACTTTGCGCGATGATAGATCGCATCTCGAACGATTTCTCCGATTAGCTAGGAGAGTCGAAGCTGATTCACATGGCACAATCGTTCATTCCTCCTTCCCAGTTTTCGAGCACCAGCTCCAATGGTCTGTGGGAATACTCACCTTATCTATGTGGAGCTAGCCTTATGGAAAGCCTTGGAGATCGCGTACCTCCTCGGGATGAGGCTTTCGAAAGCTTCCCAGAAGTCATCCTGAGCGTCCACCTTTACAATATGCTACTCAAGCAAGGCTACCTTGATAACCCCCTTGAACCATACTCGGTAAAGCCCATCAAGATTCATTCTTCAAGGATGGAAAGATACCGGATACGGGTTTTGGCAGTTCGCTAGCTGCACAGCTTGCGCGTCGAACCCCAGCCTCCCTTCGAGTCGATATTACCAATACGACGATTGAAACAATCAGTACCACTTTGAGCAAAGGCTTAAGCATCTTCACCAAGAGCTCGGCCCTAGTTTCTTACCGAAAGGCAAATTGGGATCCGGATCGAGACCCCGACGCCGAAATCCCAGTGCCATCATATCTAATGAATATTCGGTTAGCACAGACCAAACAAGTCATGGACGAAGTTACCGGTGTCCCTCGACTGGAGAAGACCAGCTTAGTCAAGCGTGCAAAGCAAGCGAAGTTGATGGATGATGGGGGCAAAGAACTTGAAAGTGACCCTACAGCCATAGGCGTCGGGCTTACGGAGGTGCGATCTAGCTCTGCTGTTGATTCATCTTCACAGAGAACGAAGAATGGTGTGATTGGCCTGGGAGTTCCAGGACACGAACTGATTTCCCTACTTGAGGCAGATATCACGTACGATATTTGCGGAGGAAGGCCGATGTCGGGGTATAACTACCTCTCACACGTTTCGTTCCTGGTACTGGAAGTTCTTGAGAGCAAGTTGAAAGAACTTGGCAATCCGCTTTTTGGGCGGGCTTACTACAATAACTTGCCCGCGGTCGACAAGAGATGCAAGCTGGTCCAATTGGCGTTCAAGGAAGAGGACCAAGAGTGTCTGGACACCATGGCTGAGACAATGCAGGAACTGTTTGGCAAAAAGGTGTTCTTGGACTTTTTGTACTGGGATATAAAGGAAAGTATTGAGAAAGAGTCTCAGAATGCCGTGCGCAGACACAGAAATCGGGATTTGGGGAAGAGACTTTCGCGTGGTGTCGATGTTTACGTCGACCCCTGCGCCATGCAGTAGATGTGATGGGGTGTAGCGCTTTGCCAGGGCCATGCCTAGGTATATATGGATTATCAAGGGGCTGTTTTCTGATGGCCAAGGAAGTGTGTTGGGTACGCCATGGGATAACGCTGGTGCTGAGATTTGGGGGAAACTGAATGTCGGTAGAGAATCTGGGGAAATACCTTGTTCAATCAATTGCGGAATCACCCTTGATTGTCTCGTGGCTGAGATGCCAGATGACAAAGGCAAACCTGTTAAAAGAATGTGCTGTAACTGTAGGCATAACAGAGGTTGTGCTTGTAGAGATAAGTGCGTTATGTAGTTTGCCACAGTGTGCCAAGGGTACCAAACCTTATTATAAGCTTCGAAACAGGCCTTGATGTGAAAAATGATTAGCATCACCAAACACACCCGAGTCTGTCTGAGTTCACTAAATCAATACAAATTCTTCGTCCCCCCTTTCTTTATAAAACTTCATCGAGGTTCCCAGGTCTGAAGACAGAGTTAGCAGTCAGCGAAAGGAAAACTAATAGTACGCCTGGCCTGGAAGAATATACGCTCCGAGTAAAGAGGGCTAGAAAAAGGGTGAAAACTCACTGGCGTCGCCCACCAGCAAGTAGCCATCCGTCAGCTTCCGCAACACATACGGATTGTCTGCACCATACAGGCAAACGACAACATCTCCCTCCCTGGCATCCTCGGGAAACAAGCCGACGTCTCTGCCTCTGCACTGGCCCACGCGCCGGCCCACACCGTACCGGCGCATCCCCTCCTGGAACCCCGGGTCCGCGGCGCGGCTCTCGATCCACGCCTCCGGCGCCAACATCGACCGCGCATACGCGACGTCGACGTCGACCTTGGACTGAATCGTGCCGAAAGTGAACATCCACTTCGGCTGGATCAGTAGCAGGCGCGCCATACAGCCCTCCTCGGGTGTTGCAAAGTCGCCCAAGTTAGAGCCGAAGATCGGCATAGAGAATGAGCCAAACTGGCTGCCGCTCGGCTCTTGTTTCGCTGTGAGGATGGACCGGGCGAAGTCGGTCCACGCAGCCAGGACCCGGGCCAGCTCTTGGTTGGAGTGGGTGCTCTGGGCGGCCTGCGCGCTTAGTCGTGCTATGCGCCCGTATACCTGGCCTGTGACGGTCAGTACCTTGCCGCTAGCATTGAAGCGGCATCGCTCGGGCTTTTGCCGGGGGAGCGCCGTGGAGGCACTAGAAGTGCTGGTGGGGAAGGGCTGGGCCTTCCAGGGGTCGATCAGGTTGGGTGCCCAAGAAGGGAGGGAATTCACCCTGCCAACGTTCTGGGCGGCGCTAAGGATGTTGAGGTTGCCTGTCTTGGTGATTATAGCCGTGGCCGCCATCCGGTAGACGTCTTCGACGGGGAGCCGGTAGTCTACGGCAAGCTCGTAGAAGCTCGGGTCCGCCAAGCCGAGAAGACCAAACACCTTGTCGTGCGCGTCGCTAGCCTTACAGCCCCGGGAGTGGAGGAGAAGCGGATAGAGATCAATGTAACGATCGCCCACGTTCGATTCGTCCCTCAGCTTCTGGAACCCCGCCGCCCGCCTGGCCTGCTGCGCCTGGGCCAGCCTCAAGACAGGAGCCATATCCCTCCGCTTCGAATCCAGCCTTAGCAGTAACAAGCTGTCCTCCAGCAAACCCTCCGCCGTCGTCAGCTCCTCCAGTGTGCAGTCCTCGCCCCCGCACAAGAAGCTAACGCGATTCCCGAGCGCAACCTCCTGGCGCACCCACACTCGATCCCACCACTCGCGCTCAAATAACGCCGCAACACACGCCAGGTTACTCCGCCTCACGTCGTCCGGGATGTACGGATACTCAACCTCAGGGTGCGCAGGCCCGCGCTTCGGCGGACGGCCCAGCTTCCGCACGAGCGCCATGGCCGCGCCGCTACGGTCGGCCGCGCCGCCCAGCCAGACCCATACGTGTGCGGCGGACCCGTAGATGCGACGCATGAGCGCAACCTGGGCGTTGCGCTCGCGCACGTCGGCCTGGTTGATACACAGAGCGTCGATCCACCAAAAGGAGCGAAGGGCTGTGGCCTTGCTGCCCCGCAGCTGGCGTAGCGCGGCGGCGAGGTTGGCCTTCACGGGCAGGGCGGTGCCCGCGACCAGGATGCTGGTGCCGCTGAGTTCCGAGTGATTGCCCCACGCGTAAGACAGGGCGTTGTAAGAGTGGGTAGCGCGCATGGGACCCGCGAAGTTAAACGAACTACCGGGCGATTTGCCGGAGAATGAAAAGCCGGTATTGGGACCGGTTGCGTCTTCGAGGTTGATATGCAGGATGGTGCCTGTGATTGGATCTGTGGTGTTGGGGCTTGGGTCGAGGCTGAGGAGCCGGATCTCGTTATTTGATGCATCGAGTGGGCGATATTGATAGCACGGGAATTGAGTGGACGGTTGTGCTTCGGCTATATTCTGGTCCAATGACCTTTTCTGTGGGGTTATGAACGGCGAGACATTTGAATACGGACTGTTTCGTTGGTCCACTGTATGTGGCCCAAGGTTGGCGAAAGGTGGCGTCAATCTCGAGAGCACCCTCTCGATGTGTTCAAGTCGATTCTCAAGCGCGTCCAATCGCGCCGTAACGGGCTCCATTAGCTTGGAGAAAGCCTGCGAGTCCATCGGATAAGTGCCAGCCATGCTGTTTGTTTGTGTTATGAATAATAGGCTAGCTTGTTTCCAGGACCGTTTTTGTAATGTTTGAGGATGAGATGTGTCTCGGAAAGGTGGGTGGCAGAGCTGCCCGCTTTATTATTAGTCGTTCGTTGCTACCTCCCCCC
>Ga0247758_1000622_pt1 | contig 30812 bp, 27 predicted proteins | sample UWRJL156409C4_FD_180950 | JGI IMG/M metagenome (GOLD analysis project Ga0247758, IMG submission 180950) | Plant litter microbial communities from Arlington Agricultural Research Station in Wisconsin, United States - UWRJ-L156-409C-4 | ecosystem: Environmental > Terrestrial > Plant litter >... | reverse complement strand
AGGACGAAGTTGGCCACGATGGACGAGCCACCGTACGACACGAACGGGAGCGTCACGCCGGTCAGCGGGATCGTCTTGGTGACGCCGCCGACGATGACGAAGACCTGCAGCGCGAAGACGGCGGTGAGCCCGGCGGCCAGCAGCTTGCTGAACGAGTCTCGGGCGAGGATCGCGGTCTTGAAGCCGCGCTCGGCGAACAGCAGGTAGACGACGAGCAGGCCACACGCGCCGGCGAGGCCGAGCTCGTTGGTGATGACCGAGTAGATGAGGTCGGTCTGCGGCGCCGGCAGGATGACCTTGCCGTCCGCCTGCCTGAGCAGCGCCTGCCCGATGCCGGTGCCGAACAGCCCGCCGTCGGCCTGGGCGAACAGCGACTGCGCGAGCTGGTAGCTGCCGCCCGGCGCGTCGTAGAGCTTGCCGAACGGGTCGTGCCAGGCCTCGATGCGGTCCTTGACGTGCGCGGTGTGGGAGCCGATGAACCACGCCCCGAGGCCGAAGAGGGCGAACCCGATGATCGGGTAGGCCAGGCGGTTGGTGGCGACGTAGAGCACGGCGAGGAACCCGCCGAAGAACATCAGCGAGGTGCCGAGGTCGCGGATGACGAGCAGGAGCATCATCGCCGCGCCGAACACGAGCAGCAGCGGGGCCAGCGCGCGCAGCGGCGGGACGCTGATGCCCAGCACCTGGCGGCCGCCGCGGCTGAGCAGCTCCCGCGTGTCGCGCAGGTAGCTGGCGACGAAGATGATGATCCCGATCTTGGCGAACTCACCGGGCTGGAAGGTGATCGAGCCGATCCGCACGCTGAGGTTGGCGCCGTTGGTCGTCTGGCCGATGCTGGGGAGCAGCGGCAGCATCAGCAGCAGCAGGCTGGCCAGCGCGATCACGTACCGGTAGCGCTCCAGCACCCGGTAGTCGCGCAGCACCAGGATCGTGGCGATGAACGCGACGATCCCGACGAAGAACCACTTGGCCTGGTCGGCCGCCAGGGTCTGGTCGATCCGGTAGATGAAGACGAGGCCGAAGCAGGCCAGCGTCGCGACGAGCGGGAACAGGTACGGGTCGGCGTTGGGCAGCCGCCAACGCAGGAACAGGTGCACGACCAGGCAGAGCCCGAGGAAGATCCCCCCGTACGTCAACGAGGCGGTGGTCAGGCGGTTGGTGCCCTGCGCGCCGACGAACTCGTCACGCTGGATGAAGACCGCGGCGAACCCCAGGCTCACGAGCAGCGAGGCCGGGATCAGCGCGAGCAGCTCGCGGTTACGAGAGCTCATCGGTCGGTGATGTTCCCCTCCTCGACCTGCCGGACGAGATCGACGCCGTCGTCGCGGCTGCGCAGCTTCTGGTCGAGCAGCTGGGCCCGCCGCCCGGCCGGCAGCTGGTCGGCGTTCACGCCGGTCACGAAGTTCTCCGTGTACAGCTTCAGGCCGCCGGGGAGCTCGTACGGGAGGCCGCGGTAGAGCGTGACGAACCCGTTGCTGTCGGTCCCCACGAAGTAGACGGTCTGCGAGGCGAAGTACGCGCCGATGCCCACCGGGATCAGGATCGCCAGCAGGACGGCCAGGACGGTGAGCGTCTTGCGGACCCGGCCCCGTTTCTTCGGCGCGCCCCCGGCCGGCTCGGACGGCGCACGCGGCTGCCGGCGCAGCGCCTCGGCCTCCGCGACCTGGGCCTCCCGCTCGGCCACCGCCCGGCGCACGTCCTCGGCGGCCAGGCCACCCGGCGCCCCGACGTTGGTGGTCTCCAGGACCTCGGTCGACGGGCCCGCTCCGGGCGGGAGGGAGCCACGATCGGCGGGGCCCCCGACCTCCTCGACCAGGAAGAGCACGACGGTGATGTTGTCGCGGCCGCCCGCCGCGTTCGCCGCGTCGACGAGCGCGCGGCCCGCCGATCGGAGGCTGCGGTTCTCCCGCAGGATGTCCGCGACCTGGGCCTCGTGGATCATCGACGTGAGGCCGTCGCTGCACAGCAGGTAGACGTCGCCGGGCTCGGCCCGCCACGTGTGCGTGTCGACGTCGACCTGGGCCTCGGGGCCGAGGGCGCGCGTGATGATCGACCGCTGGGGATGCTCGTCGGCCTCCTCCTGCGTGATCTTGCCCTGCCGCACGAACTCGCCGACCAGCGAGTGGTCCTCGGTGAGCAGCTCCAGGGTCCCGTCCCGCCAGCGGTAGGTCCGGCTGTCGCCGACGTGGGCGACGGTCAGCTCCTCCTCGCCGAGGTAGGCGAGGGTGAACGTGGTGCCCATGCCCGAGAGGTCCGGCTCGTTCTGCGAGCGCCGGTGGATCTCCGCGTTGGCGTCGCGCACCGCGCCCGCCAGGCGCTGCTCGACGCTCCCGGGGCCGCTGGGAAGCCCGTCCTGGAGCACGCTCACGGCGATGCCGGAGGCGACCTCCCCGGCCTGGGCGCCGCCCATGCCGTCGGCGACCGCGAAGAGCGGCGACCGTGCGAAGAAGGCGTCCTCGTTCGCCTGCCGGTGTCGGCCGGTGTCGGTGAGCTTGAAGTGGTCGGCGACGCGCAGCATCAACTCTCCTGGAACGTGAACTCGCTGTCGCCGATGCGCACGCGATCGCCTTCGTGAAGCGGGGTGGGCCCGCCGAGCAGCTCCTCGTTGAGGTAGGTGCCGTTGGTCGAGCCGAGGTCCTCGAGCACGACCACGCCGCCCTCCAGCACCAGCCGGGCGTGCCGGGAGGAGCAGTGCGGGTCCTCCAGGCGGATCTCCGCCTGGTCGCCGCGGCCGATCAGGGCCCCGGGCCCGACGTCGTACTCCATCCCCGGCGTGTGTCCCGGAGCGCGCTCCACCACGAGCCGCGGCTCGCCGCTCCCGGCACCGGCGACCCGGTGCATGCTCGTGGCCTCGGGGGCCGAGACCGCGGGCCCGCCGGCCGGGACGACCGACGGCTTCTTCTTGCCCCGCAGGGCGCCCGGCACCGCGCGCAGGTCCTTGCCCGCGCTGCGGACGACCCACACGAGGAAGAGGTAGAGGACGACGATGAAGCCGAACTTCAGGGCGACGGAGACGGGATCGAGCATGGCTACTCCGTCTCGAATCGCATGTCGACGGTGCCAAGATCGATCCGGTCGCCCGAGCGCACCGGCGTCGGAACGCGCGGCCCGGCCACGGGGCGGCCGTTGATCCGCACGCCGTTCGTCGAGCCGAGGTCCGCCACCGTCCAGCCGCCGGCCCCGTCGGGGCGCAGCTCGGCGTGCTGGCGGGAGATGTTGGGGTCGCCCAGGACGACGTCGCACTCCCGGCTGCGCCCGATGATCGCCCCGGCGTTGGGCACGACCATCCGCTTGCCCTCGGCGAGCAGCAGGGCGCGGCGCGGCGGTACCCCGCGTGCGGCGTGGTCCTCGCGCAGCGGCTCGCGGTGGCGTTCGGCGGAGGAGAAGATCATCGTGTTCCCGGCCTCGGGCGGCGCCTCGGCCGCCGGGGCGCGGGGGGCCGGGCGCGGCGGTGAGGCCGGCGCAGCCGCAGCGGCCTCCCCCGCGGGGGGCTTGACCAGGCGGGTGTGGATGCCGAACTCGCCGAGGCCGAGCCGCTCGTCGGTGTGGAAGGTGATCACGGGACGGGACACCAGCGAGACGCGCTCACGCCGGGCGTGCTCCAGCAGGTACGCGGACAGCTCCTCGCGCACCTCGTCCTCGACGCCCTCGTACAGGTCGCGATCCTCGGGGGACAGCCAGATCTCGTATTCGTTGGGCACATAGGTTCGTGAGACGGACACCGTCCGGTGGTCGTCCATCTCCTTGGCCAGCTTCCGCGCCAGCTCGGCGGGCCGCACCTGCGAGCGGAAGACGCGGCCGAACGTCCCCTCGACGAGGCCGGCCAGTTTGGTCTCGAGGTTTCTGAGCACGCTCATGGAAGAAGGCCCTGCGGAAAGGGACGCAGGGGTGATGCTACGGAAGCTCCCCCCGGTCAGTCGCCGCCACGGACGGCTCGCGCCCCCACGGCACCGGCCGCAGCGAGGATCGCCCCGACCACCAGACCCCGTGCGGCGAGCCCCGCCGAGGGATCGACCGCCTGCAGGACCGAGGCCGTCGCGGCCGCGAATCCGGCCGCCCACATCGTCGCCGCGACCGCGTCGACGGCCGCCGATCGGCCCCGCACCACCCAGGGTAGGACCAGCGCCGCCACCGCCCACACCGCGACGAGCGCCGCCGCCCCGCTCGTCACCAGCGGCACCAGGACGTCGTTCCACGCATCGGCGGCGGAGCTCTCCCACCGACGCCCGGCGGGCACGTCCGGAATCCGCTCCAGGAGGACGTCGCGCCCCAGCACCGGCTGGGCGAGCAACGCCCACCAGGCGCCCAGCGCGCCGAGCCCCACCCGATCCTGCCCACGGCGGCACTGACCGGCCACCGCCGTCCACGCCCCGCCGACGCCGGCCAAGCCGAGCACCACGGCCAGACCGGGCGCGGACCACAGCCGGCCGCGGCCCGGGAGCAGCACGGCGACCGGGAGCACGGCGGCCGCCACCAGCAGCGCGGTCCCGGGCTGCTCGACGGCCAGCCACACGATCACCGACCAGGCGGCGGCCAACCACCCGATCCGCGGCAGGACGGCGACCACCGCGCCGGCGAGCGCGGCGGCGGCCACGACGGGGACGGGCGCCTGCGGGCCGGCGCCCAGGAGCGCGGCGGCGACCAGGCCCGCGGCCCCGACGCCCGCGGCGATCCGGGCCGGCGGGCGGGGATAGGACCCCGGAGGCAGCTCGGGATCGTCGTGCTCGTCCTCGGCCCACGAGGCCATGGCGGCGGGAGAGATGACGGCGCCGACGCCCGGGTGTGCCGCGGTCCACTCCTCCACGCGCGCGGCGGCCCGCACCGTCCGGTCGGCGAGCACGTCGACCCGGGCCGGCGCGATCGTGCCGGGCTCGTCGTCCAGCTCGGGGAGCGCACGCAGGAACGCCTCGCGCAGGTCGAGCAGGTCACCGCGATCCTCGGGCTCGGGCAGCACCGCCCGGTCGACCGCGCGGCAGAGCGCGGGCGGGAGGTCGCGCCGCATGCGGGACAACGGGGGCAGGCGGGTGCCGACCCTGCGGGCGGTCGCCGCGGCACCCGGCTGGCGCACCGGGTTGACGCCGGCCAGTGCCTCGTAGACCACGAGCGCGGTGGCGTAGAGGTCCGCCGCCTCGGTCACCGGGCGGCCGTCCGCCTGCTCCGGCGCCATGTAGGCCAGCGTCCCGACCACGTCACCGGTCGCGGTGAGGCCGTCGTCACCCAGGACGCGGGCGATGCCGAAGTCGGTGAGCTTGGCGGCCCGGGCGGGGTGCGGCAGGTGCGCGGCGGCCTGGCCGTCGGGAACGATCACGTTGGCGGGCTTGACGTCCCGGTGGATGACGCCCCGGCCGTGGGCGTGGACGAGCGCCTCGCACAGGGCGATCCCGGCCTCGACGGCGTCGCGGTCCGACAGCTCGCCCTCCTCGAGCAGGACGCCCAGCGTCCGACCCCGCACCAGTTCGGAGACGAGGTAGACCGCGTCGTCGTCCCGGCCCGCCTCGTACAGCGTCACGATCCCGGCGTGCGACAGCCGCGCCGCGGCGAGTGCCTCGCGCTCGGCCCGGACGCCGGCGCCCGCGCTCTCCACCGGGATGCGCTTCACGGCGACGGCCCGCTCCAGCCGCTCGTCGTGCGCGAGCCACACGGTCCCGAAGCCGCCCGTCCCGATGCGCCGGACCAGCCGGTAGCGGTCCAGGACCATGCCTTCGGCGTTGGGTTCCTGGCGTGGTGATTCGGTCACGGACGGGTCCTGGGCGGTCTCCACCGTTTGCTCTCTTCCCCGCGGCCGACCTGCTCCCTGCCTCCCGAGAAGGGGACTGGCCGATTGGGGCGAAACTTGCAGGGTGACCGCCGTACTGGGTATGGCGGTCATACTGAGCCCCCGCCAGTTCCCGCAAGGAGCGGAGTTTTTTGTCGTTCTTCGACGATGACGATGACGAGCCGACCCGGTCGACCAGCGCGCAACCGCGCCGGCCGTCGTCGGGCGCCCGCTCCCGGTCCGGCGGCTACGGCGGTGGCGGAGGGGGGATGGACGCCCACGAGCGCCAGCAGCTCCTCATCCGTCGCGCGGTAGCCGGCGGCATCGGCCTGCTCGTCCTCTTCGTCCTGATCTTCGGGATCAAGAGCTGCCTCGACAGCAGCGCCGAGAGCGCGATGAAGGACTACAACCGCGCGGTCACCGACATCGCCTCGTCGTCCGACGACGAGGTGGCCAAGCCGCTGTTCGAGGCCCTGGCCTCCGGACAGGACGGCAACCAGCTCCAGGTCAGCCTCAACCAGCTGCGCCTGGTGGCCGACGAGAACGTCGACCGGGCCAAGTCCCTCGACGTCCCCGGGGACATGGAGAAGGCCCAGCAGTACCTCCTGCTCGCCCTCAACCTGCGCGCCGCCGCGGTCTCCAAGATCGCGGCGCTCATCCCCGCCGCCACCGCGACGACGGGCGACCCGACCAAGGCGATCAACCAGATCGCCGGGCAGATGCAGGCGTTCAACGCCTCCGACGTCATCTTCTCCCAGCGTGTGCAGCCCGACATGCAGCAGGCGTTCGACGGGGCCGGCATCGGCGGGCAGGTCATCCCGTCCAGCCGTTTCCTCACCAACTTCGGCTGGCTGACGCCGGCGTTCGTCGCCGAGGCGCTGGGCACCACGCTCACCGCCAGCGAGGACGGATCGACGGGCAAGGCTCCCTCGCCGGGCACGCACGGCCACGGCCTGGACAGCGTCTCGGTCGGCGGGACCACGCTGCAGCCGTCCCCCGAACCCAACCGGCTCCCGTCCACGCCACCGATCACGTTCGACGTGAAGTTCTCCAACCAGGGGGAGAACAACGAGACCCGGGTGGCCGTGACCGTCACGATCACCGGCAACGGGGTCAAGACCATCACCGGTCAGGCCGTCGTCGCGACGACGAACGCCGGGACCGCGGCCGAGGCCAGCGTCCCCATCACCACCGCCCCGCCGAAGAACACCCCGGTGAAGATCGAGGTGGAGGTCAAGGCCGTGCCCGGCGAGAAGGACACGTCGAACAACAAGGGCTCCTACGACGCGCTCTTCGAGTAGGGATCGTCCGCGCCGGACCGATACGGTGCAGACGTGGACGGACTGAGCGGCACCACCGGCATCGTCGCGCTCGCGGGGCTCGCCCTCGCGCTGGTCGCGTTCGTCTGCGCGGTGATCGCGCTGGTGCGCCAACGGCGCCTGGCCGCCGCCCAGCGCGTGGTGCTCGGCACCCACGGAGAGCGGGACGTGGTGGAGCACGCCGCGGAGCTCCAAGCGGGCTACGCGGCCCTGCACGACTACGTCGAGGACGTGGCGCGGCGCCTCGAGGACCGGCTGCAGACCAATGAGCGGGGACTGCACGGCGCCTTCACGCTGCGCGGACTCGTGCGCTACGACGCCTACGACGAGCTGTCCGGCCACCAGTCCACGACGATCGCCCTGCTCGACGGGACGCGCTCCGGCATCGTCCTGAGCTCCATCCACCATCGCGACCAGGCCCGGCTGTACGTGCGCCGGCTGGAGCGGGGCGTGTGCGACGTCCCGCTGTCGCCGGAAGAGGAGCAGGCCATCGAGATGGCCGTCGCCGGAGGCAACCCCGGGCTCACGGAACCGCCGGCCGCGTGAACGGCCGGACCGGACCGGACAGATGACCACCGTCTCCTACCTGGGGCCTCCCGGCACCTGGTCCCATCTGGCCCTGCTCGCGGATCCCGTCGCCTCCGCCGCGGTCCGCGAGGCGCAGCCGACGATCCCCGAGGTGATCGAGGCGGTCGATCGGGGAGAGGCCGACTACGCCGTGGTGCCGATCCAGAACTCGATCGAGGGCGGGGTCAACGCCACGATCGACACGCTGCTGCGGTTGCCCGACCTGCGGATCGTGGGGGAGAGCACGGTCGACGTCCACCACTGCCTGATCGCCGCGCCCGGAACCCGCTTCGAGGACGTGACGGAGGTCGCCTCGCACCCGCAGGCCACCGCGCAGTGCCGCGAGTTCCTGCGCACCGCGCTCCCCGGCGTGCCCGTGCACACCGTGTCGTCCACCGCCCAGGCGATCCGCGAGGCGGTGACCGCCGGCGCGGGCCACGCCGGCCTCGGCCCCGCCGAGGCGGCCGCGCTCTACGGCGGCGAGATCCTGCGCGCCGACGTCGAGGACGAGCCCGGCAACGTCACGCGGTTCGTGTGGCTCGTCCGTGCTCCGGGCGACGCGCCCGCGGATCCGTGGCCCGTCGCGGACGGGGGTCGATGGCGCACCTCGATCGTGTTCTGGGGCCAGGGCGACGGCACCCCCGGGTGGCTGGTGAACTGCCTGTCGGAGTTCTCCACGCGCGGCTTGAACATGAGCCGCATCGAATCACGGCCCCGCCGTGGCCGGCTGGAGCACTACGTGTTCTTCGTCGATCTCGACGCACCCGGAGACGCACCGGACATGGTCGAAGCCATCGCCGCGCTGGACCTCCGCTGCGAGTCCGTGCGCGTGCTCGGCTCGTATCCCGCCGCGTGACCATCGCGAGAACCGCCCCGAAACCGCTTGACAGCGGGGTACACTGGCGAGCGTCATGGCGTCCCACGCCAAGCCATCCGGCCCATCGGGGTCTGTCACTCGTCTGGCCCAGCGGCGGCCGGGGCGCGATGGCGGGCGGGTGCTCGTCCTCAACGCGACGTACGAGCCGATCAACGTCTGCACCGTGCGACGCGCGGTCATCCTGCTCCTGAAGCAGCGGGCGGAGATGGTGGAGGAGGGGCTGTCGGCCCTGCGCTCCGAGCGCTCCTCCGTGGCCCGGCCCGCGGTCATCCGCCTGTCGACGTACGTGCGCCTGCCCCGCGACGCCCACCGGCGCAAGATCACCCGCCGGGCCGTGTTCGCCCGGGACGGCTGGGAGTGCCAGTACTGCGGCTGCCGATCGCAGCTCACCGTCGACCACGTGATCCCCCGTTCCAAGGGCGGCTCCTCGGAGTGGACGAACATCGTCGCCAGCTGCGCGCCCTGCAACCGCCGCAAGGGCGACCTGCTCCCGCGCCAGGCGAACATGCACCCGCGCCGGGAGCCCGTCGTCCCGCACTCCTCGGTCTTCATCCACGTCGCCTCGCCGGTCATCCCGGCCGCGTGGAAGCAGTGGCTGCCGGAAGCGGCGTAGGCCGTCGTCGTACGGCCCGACGCCCGGGCGCCGACGTCCGGAGCCGAAGCGGCCTGACCCCGTGATCCCGCTCCACCATTGAAGTCAGCGATTCCGTTTCCGCGGGTTGCTACCGTTCTCGATACCAGAGAAAGGAGGTGGTCCGTATCGGAAGTTCCAGTCATTGCGGGACCCTGGAGGTGACCGGCCCCTAAGCCGGTTGGCTGGACCGCTTAGCGGAATCCAAGCCGGGCCACCGTCGGACGTGCAGCCGGACTGGTCCCCCCGGCACCTGCATCTACCGCCGTCCGATCTCGTTCCAGTCAGTGCAGCAAACGAAGGGCCCCGACACCGGGGCCCTTCGTCGTTCTGTCTTCATCTTTCATCAAGCAGAGGCGACCTCCTCTCGCTGCGCTGGGTGCGCCCGTCGTTCGGCATTTCCCTCCAGAGCAACTGCGTCGCGGTCGGTGGACGTCTCTCGTCGCGCGCAGGGCGTGGCATTTATTGCTCTTCCGGGAAACGCCGGACGACGGACATGACCGCCGACGCTCGGGATGGCCGAACAGCTCTCCCAGCCGACCGCGGTCGTGCTCGTGGCCCGGTGCTTCTCGGCGGGGCAATAGAAGGGAGGCGACGCGGCTCACGAGAGACGATCGCCGACGGCAGATGAGTTGCCCAGCCGAGAAGCACCGAGACGCGAGCACCCACCCCACCCAGCCAACACAGGAAAATGCCGAACGGCGGGCGCACCCCCGCGGCCGAGACGCGAGCGACTCAACACTCTCAAACGCATCGTGCTCCCCCACAACGCACCGAGGCGCGGACATTGTCCGCGCCTCGGGGTTCTTGCAGCACTGCCCTGCGACGACTCAGGCTTCGGGCTCGCCCGCGTCCTCTTCGATCTCCTCGATCACCGGGTCGAGGGCGACGAACGCCTCGCCTTCCTCGATCGGCGCATCGCCGAGGCCGGCGATCTCCGACGTCTCGGCCGGCGTGTCCTCGTCGGACGCGATGACCAGCGCGACCGCGCTGACCACGTCGTCGTCCTTGGTGTTCATGACCTTGACGCCCTGGGCACCGCGGCCGTAGCGGTTGATCCCCCGGACCGCGGTGCGTTGCACCATGCCGTCGCGGGAGATGAACACGAGGTCCTGGTGCTCGCGGACGACGAGGGCGCCCGCGAGGCCGCCCTTCGTCTCGGTGAGCGCGATCGTCTTGACGCCCTTGGCGCCGCGGTTGGTCTTGCGGTACTCGCCGACCAGCGTCCGCTTGCCGAAGCCGTTCTCGGTGACGACGAGCAGGTCCATGTCGTCACGCGCCACGTCGAGGGCGATGACCTCGCCGTCCTTGCCGACGTCCATGCCCCGCACGCCGCTGGTGTCGCGGCCCATGGAGCGGGCGTCGTCCTCGGAGAACCGGACGGTGAGCCCGGCGCGGGAGACCATGATGACCTCGTCGTCCTTGTCGACGCCGCGCACCGCGATCAGCTCGTCGTCGTCGCGGATCTTGATCGCGATGATGCCGTCGGCCTTGATCGGCGTGTTGTAGGCGATGAGCTCGGTCTTCTTCACCGTGCCGCTGCGGGTCGCGAAGATCAGGTACTGCGTCTCCGTGAAGTCGCGGGTGGAGAGGACCGACTGGATCCGCTCGCCCTCACGCAACGGCAGGATGTTCACCAGCGCGCGGCCCTTGGCGGTGCGCTGGGCCTCCGGCAGCTCGTAGACCTTCTTGCGGTAGACCTTGCCGCGGTTGGAGAAGAACAGCAGGTAGTCGTGGCTGGAGCAGACGAAGAGGTGCTCGATGAAGTCACCGTCCTTCATGTCCATCCCGGTGACGCCCCGGCCGCCGCGGTGCTGCTGGCGGTACGTGGCCAGCGGCAGTGACTTGATGTAGCCGGTGTGGGTGATCGTGATGACCATCTGCTGGTCGGCGATCAGGTCCTCGATGTCGATCTCGTCCTCGGAGTCGGTGATGAGCGTGCGTCGCTCGTCGCCGAACCGCTCGAGGATCTCCCCGAGCTCCTCCTTGATGATCCCGTACACCCGCGACTCGTCGCCGAGGATCGCGCGCAGTTCGGCGATCCGCTCCGTGACGTCCGCGTGCTCCTGGCGGATCGCGTCCGCTTCCAGCGCGGTCAGCTGCGAGAGGCGGAGCTGGAGGATGGCCTCGGCCTGGATGACCGAGAGGCCGAACTGCTCGACGAGGCCGCTGCGCGCCGTCTCGCGATCACGCGATGCCCGGATGAGGGCGATGACCGCGTCGAGATTGTCCTGCGCGATGAGCAGGCCCTCGAGGATGTGCGCACGGGCTTCCTTCTCGGCCAGCTCGTGCTTCGTCCGGCGCACGATGACCTCGCGCTGGTGCTGGACGTAGTTGTGGATGACCGACTTGAGGTTCAGCGTGCGCGGCACGTTGTCGACGAGCGCGACCATGTTCACGCCGAACGTCGACTGCATCGGGGTGTGCTTGTAGAGCTTGTTCAGCACGACCTCGGGGATCACGTCGCGCTTGAGCTCGATCACGAGCCGCATGCCGCGACGGTCCGACTGGTCCTCGAGGTTGGAGATCTCGGAGATCTTCTTGTCGCGGACGAGGTCCGCGATCTTCATGATCAGGCCGCCCTCGCCGCCCTTGCGCACCTGGTAGGGCAGCTCGGTGACGATGATCGCCTCCTTGCCGCGCCCGATCTCCTCGATGTGGGCGCGAGCCCGGACCCGGACCCGGCCGCGGCCGGTGTCGTACGCGGCGCGGATGCCCTGCCGGCCGAGGATGACGCCACCGGTCGGGAAGTCGGGGCCCTTGATGTGCCGCATCAGGCCTTCGGCGTCGATCGAGGGATCGTCGATGTAGGCGATCGTCGCCGCGATGACCTCGCCGAGGTTGTGCGGCGGAATGTTCGTCGCCATGCCGACGGCGATGCCGGCGGAACCGTTGACGAGCAGGTTCGGGAAGCGCGCGGGGAGGACCAGCGGCTCCTGCGTCCGGCCGTCGTAGTTGGGCGTGAAGTCGACGGTGTCGGAGTCGAGGTCGCGCAGCATCTCCATCGCGATCCGCGACAGGCGGGCCTCGGTGTAGCGCATGGCGGCCGGCGGGTCGTCGTCGACCGAGCCGAAGTTGCCCTGGCCGTCGACCAGCTCGTAGCGCATGGAGAACGGCTGCGCCATGCGCACGAGCGCGTCGTAGATCGACGAGTCGCCGTGCGGGTGGTAGTTGCCCATCACCTCGCCGACGATGCGCGCGCACTTGGCGTACGGACGGGTCGGGCCGACGCCCAGCTCGGACATGCCGTAGAGGACGCGGCGGTGCACCGGCTTCAGCCCATCGCGCACGTCGGGCAGTGCCCGGCCGACGATGACGGACATGGCGTAGTCGATGTACGCGGAGCGCATCTCGTCTTCGAGTGCGCGCGGCTCGACGTTGCCGCCACCGATCAGATCTGTGGCCATGCGGCGTCACCTTCTCCTGGGATCTCGTGGGTCATGCGGGGTGCGGCAGCCATCACACGTCGAGGTTGCCGACGAGCTTGGCGTTCTCTTCGATGAACAGGCGACGCGGTTCGACCTGGTCGCCCATCAGCGTGGAGAAGATGAGGTCGGCCGCGGCCGCGTCCTCCAGCGTCACCTGCGCCAGGGTCCGGGTGACCGGGTTCATGGTCGTCTGGCCGAGCTGCTCGGCGTTCATCTCGCCCAGCCCCTTGAAGCGCTGGAGCTTGACGCCCTTCTGGACGAGCGTCATGACGGCGTCGCGCAGGCCCTCGTACGTCGGGGCGTCCTGCTGCAGGTCGCCGAGGCGCACGTCGAACGGCGGCTGGCCGGCGACCGAGGCGAGCTCGGCCCGGACCTTGAGGTAGGAGCGGTACTCGGCCGCGTCGAACAGCGCGCGGGGCACGTGGATCGAACGCGCCAGACCGGTCTTGGTCTCGATGCCCATGACCTGCAGGCCCATCTCGTCCTGGCCGGTCACCTCGGTGGTGAACGCGACGCCGTCGGCGTTGGCCGTGTTGAGGTGCTTCGCCGCGTCCTCGGCGGAGCGCAGGCCGGCCTCGAGGATGCCCGCGTCCTGCAGGAACCCGACGAGGTCGTGACCGTAGGCGCCGCGCAGCGCGGCGGCCCAGCCCTCGTACTGCTTAAGCAGGCGGGTGTACCGCTGCCAGCGCGTCTCGGTGAGCTTGAACGGCTTGCCCGCCGAGTCGACGCACTCGATCTTCTCGAGCTTGTCGGCAAGGAGCAGCTCCTCGAGCTCCGACTGCTTCTCGATGTACCGCTCGGTGGAGCCCTGCTTGATCTTGTAGAGCGGCGGCTTGGCGATGTAGACGTAGCCCGCCTCGATCAGCTCGCGCATCTCGCGGAACAGCAGCGTGAGGATGAGCGTGCGGATGTGGGCGCCGTCGACGTCGGCGTCGGTCATGAGGATGACCTTGTGGTACCGGGCGCTCTCGATGTTGAACTCGTCGCGCACGCCGGTGCCGATCGCGGTGATCAGCGCCTGGACCTCGGTGTTGGCCAGGACCTTGTCGATCCGGGCCCGCTCCACGTTGAGGATCTTGCCGCGCAGCGGGAGAACGGCCTGCGTGGAGCGGTCGCGCCCCTGCTTGGCCGAGCCGCCGGCGGAGTCGCCCTCGACGATGAAGATCTCGGCCAGCGACGGATCCTTGATCGCGCAGTCCGCGAGCTTGCCGGGGAGCGTGGAGTTCTCCAGCGCGGACTTGCGGCGCGTGAGGTCACGCGCCTTGCGCGCCGCCGATCGGGCCTGCGCCGCCTGGACGGCCTTGCGGATGAACGCCCGCGCCTCGGCGGGGTTCTCCTCGAGGAACTCGGAGAGCTTGTCGTTGACGATCTTCTCCACGAACCCGGCCATCCCGGGGTTGCCGAGCTTCGTCTTCGTCTGACCCTCGAACTGCGGGTCGGCGAGCTTGGCGGAGATGACGGCGGTGAGGCCCTCGCGGACGTCCTCGCCGGAGAGCGCGGGATCCTTCTCCTTGAGCTCGCCCTTCTCCTTCGCGTACTTGTTGATCGTCCGCGTCAGCGCCGAGCGGAAGCCCGACATGTGGGTGCCGCCCTCGTGCGTGTTGATGTTGTTGGCGAACGAGAAGACGGACTCCTGGTACGAGGAGTTCCACTGCATCGCGACCTCGACGTAGCCCTCGTCGGACTCGCCTTCGAAGAACACGACCTTCTTGCCGATCGGCTCCTTGTTCTCGTTGAGGTACGAGACGAAGTCGGCGATGCCGCCCTCGTACTGGAACTCGACGGTCTGGCCCTCGGCGCGCTCGTCGGTCAGCGTGATCTTCAGGCCGCGGGTCAGGAACGCCGTCTCGCGCAGACGCTGCTCGAGGATCGAGTAGTCGAACTCGGTCGACTCGAAGATCGAGGCGTCCGGGAGGAACGTCGTGGCCGTGCCGGTGCCTTCCTCCTCGGTGAGCTCCCGGCCCTCGTGGATGTCGGCCTGCGGGACGCCACGGTGGTACGTCTGGGTGTACAGGTGCCCGTCTCGGCGGATCGCGATGCTCAGCTCGTCGCTGAGCGCGTTGACCACCGAGGCGCCGACGCCGTGCAGACCGCCGGAGACCTTGTAGCCGCCGCCGTCGCCGAACTTGCCGCCGGCGTGCAGGACGGTGAGGACGACCTCGACCGCGGACTTCTGCTCCTTGGCCATCTTCGCCACGGGGATGCCGCGGCCGTCGTCGGCGATGGTGATGGAGTTGTCCGGGTGGATCGTGACGGCGACCGACGAGCAGAAGCCCGCGAGGGCCTCGTCGACGGAGTTGTCCACGATCTCGTAGACGAGGTGGTGCAGACCGCGGATGCCCGTGGATCCGATGTACATCCCTGGGCGCTTGCGCACGGCCTCGAGGCCTTCGAGGACGGTGATGTCCTGGGCGTCGTAGTCGGCCGAGCCCTTCCGGCCGTTGCTGGGGGTGGCGTCGCTGGCCAAGAGTCCTCCGGGAGACGAGAAAAAGCCTCGGTTCCCGGGTCAGGAGACGTCGGTCCGAGGCTGGTCCAACTGGAAGACATAATCATAGCACAGAACCCGGTCGAAGCGTCCGCCCGGACTGTTACAAAAGTCCTGCAAAACCGCAACTTTTACGACACGTTTCCGGGGGTCGGACCACCGTCCCTCGCCCAACGGCGCGACGTGGCCGCCTGGCATCGCAGCGCGGTGACGCATTCTCGTCCTACGGCGGCGTTCACCTGGGCGGTCAACTCCTCCGCCATCAGGCTCAGTTCCTGGGCCCAGACCGACGAGGAACAAGCCACCACGAGGGTCCCGCCGTGCTCGGCCGTCGGCGTCGCCTCGGCCGCGATCACCTCACCCACGGCCTGGGGCCACACGCGCTGGACCTCCGCCAGCACCGTCGCCGGAGCCAGCCGCGCGGTCAGCGCGTCGAGCGCGTTCGCGGCGGGGCGCGGGGCGCGCCGGCTCACCGCTCGGCCGCCGCGACGCCGCGCGCGTCGGTGATCGAGATCGCGGAGCCGGAATCCGTGCCGCGGTCGCCCGGGGTCGCCGGCTCGGCGTGCGGCACCCCGTCGGACACCTCGATGCGCGTGACGTCCGCGTCACCGGCGCCGGGAACGTGCCCGAGGTCCGTGGTGGTGATGAGGCACTGCCCGACCGCGCGCACCCGGTCGACCAGGAAGGCCCGACGGGTGGCGTCCAGCTCGCTCATCACGTCGTCGAGCAGCAGCAGGGGAGGACGGCCGCGCAGCTCGGCCAGCGCCTCCCGCTCGGCCAGCAGGAGCGCGAGCAGGGCCAGGCGCTGCTCGCCCTGGGAGCCGTACGCCTTCAGCTCACGGCCGTCGCGCAGCAGCGCGAGGTCGTCGCGGTGCGGACCGTGGCCGGTGAACCCGCGCTCCAGGTCCCCGTCGACGCGCTCCGCCAGCTCTGCGGCGAACTCGGCGGGGGTCGTCGCCCTGGTCCGGGGGCGGTACCGCAACTCGACCTCGCCGAGCAGCCCCAGCGCCGCCGCAAGCTCCGCGAAGCGGTCGCGCACGGTCGCCAGCGCCGCCTCCCGATCATCGCGCAACGCCAGCGCCGGCCCGGCCAACGCCGCGTCCCAGGTCGTCAGCTGCTCCCGCGAAGCGCGGCCGGACCGCACCCGGGACAGGAGCGCGTTGCGCTGGGCCAGCGCCTGGCGGTACGCCGCGCGCGTCGCACCGCGCGCCGGCCACAGGCCGCGCACCAGCTGATCGACGTGGCCGCGCCGGCCGGCGGGCGGGCCCTTCACGAGGTCGAGGCGATCGGGGAGGAAGACGCTGACCAGCGGCCGGGCGTCCACGTCCACCAGGCGCTCCACCGGCGCGCCGTCCGCCGTGAACCGTTTGGGCTCGCCCGGGACGAACCCCACCGCCAGCTCGTGCTCGTCGCCGCGGTCGTCGCGACAGTCGACCTCGACCCGGGCGGCGCTCGCCCCGAACGCCAGCACCTCGCGCTCGTTCGTCGTCCGGCACGAGCGGCCGGTGCAGCCGAAGTACACGGCCTCCAGCAGGTTGGTCTTGCCGGCACCGTTGCGACCGTGGACGACCGTCAGCTCGGGCCCGAGCGCGACCTCCGCGCTGTCGTAGCTACGGAAGCCACGCAACCGGACCCGGGTGACGACCATCGACCGGCCCGACCGTCTAGACGTTCAGGCGGATCGGCATGATCAGGTAGACGAACCCGCTGCCGTCGGCCGACTCGATCAGGCCCGGCCGCAGCGGGCTGATCAGCTTGAGGACCAGGTCGCCCGCCTCGACGCTCTCCAGGCCGTCCCGCAGGAACTCGGGGTTGAACCCGATGTCGAACTCCTCGCCCGCGAACGGCGTGGGCAGCGACTCCTCCGCCTCACCGACGTCCGGGGTCTGGGCGGAGACGCGCAGCTCGCCCTCCTTGAACGACAGGCGCAGCGGCGCGTTCTTCTGCGCCATGAGGCTGATGCGGCGCACGACGTCGGTCAGCTCGCCGGAGGCGAAGGTCAGCTCGTGCTCGAAGGTCTCGGGCAGCAGCTGGCGGTAGTTGGGGAACTGGCCGTCGATCAGCCGGGACGAGAGGACGATGCCGTTGCAGGCGAACACGATCTGGTTCTCCCGCACGGTCGCGGTGACCGTCTCGGCCCCGGCGGCGATGCGCGCCAGCTCCTCCAGCGCCCGACCGGGGACGTTCGCCTCGAACGACCCTTCCAACGGGACCTCGAGCGTCGTCTCCTGCACGGAGAGCCGGTAGGAGTCGGTGGCGACCATCCGTAGCTCGGTTCCGCCGGCCGACACGAGGATGCCGGTGAGGATCGGGCGCGTCTCGTCCCGGGAGGCGGACCGGCGGACCCGGCCGATCGTCGCGACGAACGCGGCGGCCGGCACGGTGACGGTGGCCTCGCCCTCAGGATCGGGCAGCGGCGGGAAGTCCTCGGCGCGCAGGGTTCGCAGATGGAACGTGGCGGAGCCGGAGACGATCTCGACGTCCTGGTTGCTCGGACGCAGCTCGAGGGAGGCGTCAGCCCCGGGCAGCGCACGGGCGACGTCGAGGAGCAGGCGGGCGGGAAGGACGACGGAGCCGGGCGTGGCGATCTCCGCGGCGAGCGGAACCCGCAGGCCGATCTCCATGTCGGTGGCCCGCAGCTCGACACGGCCGTCTGCCGCGACGATCTGCACCCCGGCCAGGGCCTGAACCGCGCTGCGCGTCGACGCGACACGGGAAACCGTCTGGAGCTGGGCGAGAAGCTCCGCGGACGAGGTGGACAACTTCACGATGAATACCTTTGATCAATAGAGGACGTCATAGGGGCTGTCAGGCTGTGTTCTGGGCCGGTGTCGCCTGCATCTTGCGGCTTTCCGGAGCACACGCCGACTGTGCTGGACCTGTGCAGTCTGTCAGCCCCGGCGGTCGGCGTCGCGTGCTGCGAGACGACGAGACAGCTGAAGGGCGATGTCGTTGGCGTCGAGGTCGTCCTGGAGACGGGTCGACGTGCGGCGGCAGGCGTGCAGCACCGTGGTGTGTGCGCGGGCCCCGAACGCCCGGGCGATGGCAGGCAGGCTCTGGTCGGTGTGCTCGCGGGAGAGGTACATCGCGAGCTGGCGGGGCCAGGCGATGCGGGCCTCGCGGGAGGAGGAGCACAGCTCTTCCGGCGTGATCGAGAAGGTCTCGGCCACGAGCTGGATGACGTCGTCGACCGCGAGGGGTCGCTGTCCCGCGACGACGCGCTCGGGGTACAGCTCGTCCAGTACGCGGCGGGCGAGCTCCTCGTCGAGGGGCCGGCCGGTGAGCGAGGAGTACGCGACGGTGCGGATGAGCGCGGCCTCGAGGGCTCGGACGTTGGTGGGGACGCGCTCGGCGATGAGGTGCAGGGCGCCGTCTTCGATCTGGAGGTCGTCCAGGGCGGCGCGCTTGCGCAGGACGGCGATGCGCATCGCCGGATCGGGCGGGGCGATGTCGGCGACGAGCCCGGCCTCGAAGCGCTCCCGGAGGCGCAGCTCGAGGTCGTCCATGTCCCGGGGGAGCCGGTCGGAGGTGAGCACGACCTGGGCCCCGGCGTCGCGCAGCGCGTTGAAGGTGTGGAAGAACTCCTCCTCGGTGCGGGCCTTGCGCTCGAGGAACTGCACGTCGTCCACGAGCAGGAGGTCGACGCGGCGGTAGCGGGACTTGAAGCGGCTGACGCCACCGTCCTTGAGGCAGCCGAGGAAGTCGTTGGTGAAGTGCTCGGCCGTGGCGTAGCGCACCGACATGGTGGGTTCGTGCGCGGTGACGTAGTTGCCGATCGCGTGCAGCAGGTGGCTCTTGCCCACCCCGGGAGGGCCGTAGAGGAAGAGCGGGTTGTACGCCTGGCCCGGGAGCTCGGCCGCCGCGAGCGCGGCGGCGTGGGCGAACCGGTTCGCGTCACCGATGACGAACTGCTCGAACGTGAACTTCGGGTTCAGTCCGGGGCCGGGATCGTGCGGGACGACGTCTTCGGCCGGTGCCGGGGCGGTCTCCCGTCCACGGCCGCGGGGGGTCGGGCGCACCGTGCTGGCGGGCGAAAGGGTCTCGAGCTCCACGCGCCAGGGCTGGTCGTCGTCCGCGGCGCTGACGGCGCTCTCGATGACGGGGAGCAGCCGACTCTCCACGCGCGGGCGGATCGACTCCGGGACGGCGAGGCGCAGCGTTCCCTCGTCGCAGGAGAGCGGCTGAAGGGGGGCGATCCACAGGTCGAAGGTCGCATCGTCCATGGCCTCGCGGAGCACGGAGGTGGTCCGGCTCCAGAGGTGGGAATGGTCGATGGTCTGATCCACGGCAGGGGTCGTCGGCTCGGCGTCGAGCGGTCCTTCGAACGGCGAGGAACGGTCCCGCGAGGGGTCCGTGCGCCGAACATAACAAACGGCCGGGGACGCGTCGGCCCGATGGGCGCCGGTTTGCGGGGTCAGCCCGCAAATCGCGGGAATATCGGTGTGGGAACCCGCCTGTGCGGCTGTGCGCGGCGTGTGCGTAAGACTGTGCACGTGTGCGTAGCGCGCCGGTCGGACGTCACCGTGCGACCGGCTCCGGCGCGGCGCGGTACACTGCCCAACCCCGTCGTCCTGAGGAATCTTTGCCATGAAGCGGACCTACCAGCCCAAGAAGCGCAAGCGCGCCCGTACCCACGGTTTCCGTGAGCGCATGGCGACCAAGGGCGGCCGCATGGTCCTGAAGCGCCGTCGCGCCAAGGGCCGTAAGCGTCTCACCGTCTAGTCGTGGCGCCCTCCCCGCGCAGGGCGGCAGGGACCGGGCCACGGAGTAAGCGCGGGCGTCTGTCCCGCAGCGCCGAGTTCGATCGCGTCTTCCGGCAGGGTCGCTCCCACGCGAACCGCTGGTTGGTCCTCTACGTGTTCCCGCGCGAGGGGGCCGAGACGCTGTCGGTCGAACCGCGCCTGGGCGTATCGGTGTCGCGCAAGGTCGGCGGCGCCGTCGACCGCAACCTGGTGAAGCGCCTCCTGCGGGAGGCGTTCGTCACCGAGGCGGCGCGGCTGCCCTCGGGACAGGACGTGGTGGTCGTCGCGCGACCGCCGGTGAAGGAGCTCGCCGAGCGCGAGGGCCTCGAGGGGATTCGCGGTGCTCTCGCCGAGCTCGTGACCAAGACCGCCGGCGCCGAGCCCGAACACGACCGATGAGCTTCGCGCGGCGTGTGGCGACCCTGCCGATCACCGCGTACCAGCGGGTGATCTCGCCGGCCCTGCCGCGCCGCTGCAAGTACCACCCGACCTGCTCGGCGTACGCTTCACAGGCGATACGGGAGTACGGCATACTCCGCGGCTCGGTGCTGGGGGCCTGGCGTCTCCTGCGCTGCAATCCGTGGAGCCATGGCGGGTTCGACCCCGTGCATGAGCAGTCCCTCTTCGCCCGCCGGTCCCCCGAACGATCTCAGGTGTCATGACGTTCCCGCTCGCCAACATCATCCAGGACACGCTTCAGCCGCTCATCGACGTCTTCGAGAGCGTGCTCGTGTTCTTCCACGACTCGCTCGGGTTGAGCTGGGGCTGGTCGATCATCGCGCTGACGGTCACGGTGCGGACGATCCTCATCCCGCTGACGTACAAGCAGCTCAAGTCGACGCAGTCGCTCCAGGAGCACGCGCCGGAGCTGAAGAAGCTGCAGGAGCGGTACAAGGACGATCCTGAGAAGCGCAATCAGGAGATGATGAAGTTCTACAAGGAGAACAAGGTCAACCCGTTCGGGTCCTGTCTCCCGCTGCTGTTCCAGATGCCGGTCTTCATCTCGCTGTTCTACATGCTGAGGACGGACCTCAAGGAGGAGATCTGTCCGGGGATCAAGCAGTACGCCTCCACCCACGGGCACGACCTCAGCACGTACTCCTGCACGCAGTACGGCAACACCAAGCCGGCGCCCGCGGGCGCCCCGTTCGACGACGGCTTCTTCTTCATCCCGGACATCACGGCGAAGGCCACCGGCGCCGTCCTCGTCGCGCTGATCGTGCTCTACATCGGGTCGCAGCTGGCCTCCTCGATGATCATGAGCGTCACCGCCGACCGCAATCAGCGCCTGCTGATGATGGGCCTGCCGTTCGTCTTCACGATCTTCATCATCAACTTCCCGGCCGGTCTGCTCCTCTACTGGATCACCACGAACATGTGGACGGTCGGCCAGGCGACGATCGTACGCCGGATGCGACTGCGGACCATCGCTGAGCAGAAGCAGAAGGAAGACGACGCCTGGGAGGCGGCCGGGTCCGTCGGCATCCGACCATCGGAGCGAGAACCCGAGCCGCAGGAGAAGAAGACCTTCCTGCAGTCGTTCGGCATCGACAAGGAGTCGCTGTCGAGCGCCGCGGCGGCCCGGGAGAAGAAGGTCGCGGGCAAGACGAGCGGTGGCGGCGGAGCGAAGCCCGCGGCCAAGAGCAAGCCGAGTTCGGCCAGTGGAGCGCCGGCGGGTCCGCCGCCGAAGCCTCCGCGGCAGAAGAAGAAGCGATCGGGGCGACGTCGATGAGCGAAGAGCAGACGGCGGAGGAGATCGTCGGCGATCTCCTGGAAGAGATCGTCGAAGCACTCGACCTGGACGCCGAGGTCTCCGTCGAGACCGTCGACGGAGAGGTGCGCGGCAGCGTGGAAGGCGAGGACGTCGGCCTGTTCATCGGCCGGCACGGCTCGACCATCGACGCGGTGCAGCACGTGGCTCAGCGCGCGCTGATCGCCGCCGAGACCGAACCCCGTCGTGTGGTCATCGACGCCGCGGGATACCGTGAGCGTCGCCGCGAGACGCTGGAGCGGCAGGCCGACGAGGCCGCCGACCGCTCGCTGCAAGAGGACCGGCCCGTGCAGCTGGAGGCGATGAGCGCCGCCGAGCGCAGGATCGTCCACGAGTACCTGCGGGATCGGGGCGACGTGGAGACGCACAGCGAGGGCGACGAGCCCGAGCGGCGTCTGGTCGTCTCGCCGGCCGACTGACCCGCAGACCGGCCTCGCGCCGGGAGGCCCGCTGGGTTCGTGTTTCACGTTTTTCGTCACGGTGAAACATTTGCAGGAGACGAGGGCCCCGATGATCGGGGCCCTTCGTCGTTCTGTCTTCCATCTCTCTTTTCGGCCACCGGCTCTCGTCTTGGCCGCATGGGGTGGTGCCCGTCGTTCGGCATTTCCCTCCAGAGCAACTGCGTCGCGGTCGGTGGACGTCTCTCGTCGTGCGTGGGGCGTGGCATTTATTGCTCTTCCGGGAAACGCCGGACGACGGACATGACCGCCGACGCTCGGGATGGCCGAACAGCTCTCCCAGCCGACCGCGGTCGTGCTCGTGGCCCGGTGCTTCTCGGCGGGGCAATAGAAGGGAGGCGACGCGGCTCACGAGAGACGATCGCCGACGGCAGATGAGTTGCCCCGCCGAGAAGCACCGAGACGCGAGCACCTACCCCACACGACCAACACAAGAAAATGCCGAACGGCGGGCACCGCCCCACGCAGCCGAGACGCGGGCATGCGGGCGGGAAGCACCGCGGCGCGGTGACACCCGTCCCGCTCTCAGCGGATGCGCAGTTGCGGGCCGTAGCGCTCCTGCATCTCGTCGATGCGTCCGGCGACGTGGCTGTCGAGCCGGCGCAGGTCCTCCTCGTACTCGGTGAGGAAGTCGGCGAGGGTCGGTCCCCGCACCATCCACCGGTAGAAGTGCCGGGAGGCGTGGTGGTAGGGGCCGTAGAGCTTGGAACCGGGCACCAGGTCAGCGAGGAGGCGGAGCAGCTGTTCGTGGCGCACGTTCATGGAGATGGCCAGCTGGGCCTGCCTCCCGTCGCCGGTGAACGAGCCCTCTCCGATCACGAGCCCCACGACGAGCCCGCGGTCGAACGGCCCGGGGTGTTTCACGTTTTTCGTCACGGTGAAACATTCTGGCGGGTCGTAGGCGACGATGCGGGTCGGCTGGGGGCGCCGACCCGCAGCGAGCTGGGAGACTCCTGGCGTGGATACCTCACCTGACGCCGTCTGGCGACACCGCCTGAAGATCCTCGCCGAGCAGTGGGATCTCCCGGCGTCCGCGCCCGGTCGCCTCGGCGTCCTGTTGGAGCGACTGGCCGCGGACGAGCGCGCTCCCACCACGGTGCGCGACCCGGAGGACGCGGTCGACCAGCACGTGGCGGACTCGCTGGTGGCCCTCGATCTGCCCGAGATCCGGTCGGCGACGAGCCTGGCCGATCTGGGCGCGGGGGCCGGCTTCCCGTCCCTCGTTCTCGCCGCCGCCCGCCCGGAGGCGCGGGTCGTGGCGGTGGAGAGCGTGGGCAAGAAGGCCACCTACATCACGGAGACCGCACAGGCCATGGGCCTGACCAACCTCGAGGTCGTCCCGCTCCGCGTCGAGGAGTGGTCCACGGCGATGGGGGAGGTCGACGTCGTCACCGCCCGGGCCCTGGCCCCGCTGGCCATCCTCGCGGAGTACGCGGCGCCGCTCCTGCGTCTGGACGGGACCCTCGTCGCCTGGAAGGGCAAGCGAGACGAGGACGAGGAACGGGCCGGCGCGGCCGCGGCCGAACTGGTGGGTCTGCGGCCCGGGGAAGTACGTCCGGTGAACCCCTTCGCGGGGGCCCGAGACCGGTACCTGCACCTCTACTCCAAGGTTGCTCCGACGCCAGATCGGTACCCGCGTCGGCCGGGAATGGCGAGAAAGCGCCCGCTCGCGAGCTGATCGAGCCCTGCGGTCGAACCTGAGGCTGGGTCGAGGGTTGGCGGTCCGTCGAAGCGCTTCCCGCAGGGTGCGGGTGGCCTGCGGTGGCCGGGCGCACGAAGTCGATAGCGTGGGGGACCGATGGGCACGATCTACGCGATAGCGAACCAGAAGGGCGGCGTGGGCAAGACCACCACCGCCATCAACGTGGCGGCTTGCATCGCCGAAGCGGGCTACGAGACGCTGTTGGTCGACGTGGACGCGCAGGCCAACGCCACCGTCGGCCTCGGGCAGCCCCGGGACGGCACGCCGAGCGTCTACGACGTCCTGTCCGGGACGGCGACGGCCGAGGAGGCGATCGTCTCCACCAACGTGGCGGGACTCTCCCTGCTGCCGTCCCATCCCGACCTGGCCGGAGCGAGTGTCGAGCTCCCCCGTCAGGCGGGCTCCGAAGATCGGCTCCGTGCCGCGCTGGCGCCGGTGCGGGATCGCTTCGCCTACACCTTCCTCGACTGTCCGCCCGCCCTGGGCCCGCTGACCATCAACGCTCTGGTGGCGGCCGACCGCGTCCTCGTGCCGGTCCAGACCGAGTACTTCGCGCTCGAGGGCCTCGCCGGCCTGCTCGAGACGCTGGCGCTGGTCCAGCGGGAGCTGAACCCCCGGCTCACCGTCGCGGGGATGCTGCTGACCATGAACGACAACCGCACCAACCTGGGTCGCGACGTCGAGCGTGAGGTGCGCGAGCACTTCCCCGACCTGGTCTTCGACACCGTGATCCCGCGCAACGTGCGCATCAGCGAGGCGCCGAGCTACGGCGTCCCGGTCATCACGCACGACCCGCACTGTGCCGGGGCCGACGCGTACTTCGAGCTGGCCAAGGAGGTCGCCGCCCGTGGCTAAGAGCACCGGTATGGGTCGGGGTCTTTCGGCCATCCTCAGTGTCTCCCCGCCCGTGGAGGGCGACGTGGACACGGAACTGCGGACGCTCCCCGTCGAGCTGATCGCGCCGAATCCGCGCCAGCCGCGCAAGCACTTCGACCAGGAGGCGCTGGCCGCGCTGGCCAGCTCCCTCGAGGCCAGCGGCGTGATCCAGCCGATCCTCGTGCGCCCGCGCGCGGGGGGAACGTACGAGCTGGTCGCGGGCGAGCGCCGGTGGCGCGCCGCCCAACTCGCAGGCCTGGAGAAGATCCCGGCCCTGGTCCATGACCACACCGACGCCGCGTCGATCGAGCTGGCGCTCGTCGAGAACATGGCCCGGCAGGACCTCAATCCCGTGGAGGAGGCCCGGGCCGTCGCCGCGCTCGTCGAGGAGCTGGGGCTCACGCGCGAGGAGGTCGGGACGCGTTGCGGCCGCAGCCGGGTCGCGGTGTCCAACCTGCTGCGCCTGCTCGATCTCCCGGACGACGCCCTGACGCTGCTCGAGGACGGCTCGCTCACCGAGGGCCACGGCCGCGCGCTCCTGCTCGCCGAGGACCACGCCGACCGCCGGCGCCTGGCCCGCACGGCCGCGCAGGAGGGCTGGTCGGTCCGGGTGACCGAGGCGAAGGCGCGCGAGGCGAAGGCGCCCTCTCCGGCCGGGTCGGGGTCCACCCCCGCCTCCGGCCGCGGCACGGCGCTCCACCCTGATCAGGAGGCGGCGGTCGAGGAGATCGTCGCCACCCTCGGAGGCGCCCTGGGCACGGACGTCACCGTTCGTCCGACGGCCCGTGGCTACCGCGTCGAGCTGCACGTGGCGTCGGCGGACGAGGCGGCCGAACTGGCCCGCCGGATCGGTCGCTGACGGCGCGACGGCCCGTGATCGTTCTCCGATACGATCACCACCTCCGGGCGATTAGCTCAGTCGGTTAGAGCGCTTCTCTGATAAGGAAGAGGTCCCAGGTTCGAATCCTGGATCGCCCACTGCAAACCCGCCCCCGTGGCGGGTTTTCGCGTTCTGGCGCCGTTTGTCCGATATGACGTCCGCGGCATAGAGAAACGAACGTGTCCTGTAGCTCCTGCGGGGATCCGAGGCGACCGAACGCGCGATCCCCCGCGTGGGCGCACTTGGGCGCTCAGGAGGCCGCAAACGGCGCCGGACGATGTGTGTATGGCGACCGGCCGTGAGGATCGTGAGCACGCCTCGCCCTGCGGCGTTCGAGCGTCGTCGCGGCTTCAGCGCGCGCGGCGGCATCGTGGTTGACGAAGCAAAGCCGGCCGCGGTGCCCGGCGGTGTCCATCGCCGGCGGATGACGACTCTCCCCTCGCCACCCCGGATAGGCTCGCACCGAGAGACCGAGGGACGAGCGGGAGGAGCGCAGCGATGGCGACGATCGAGACGACGGCCGGGCCGGTGGACGCGGGGGAGCTGGGCCGGACGCTCGTGCACGAGCACCTGCGGACCGAGTCGGAGGCGGTGCGGGCGCAGTACCCGCACCTGTACGACGACGAGGCCGAGCTCGAGCGGGCGATCGCCTGGGTGAAGGCGGCGCAGGCGCACGGCGTGAAGACCATCGTCGACCCGGCGTGCATGGACCTGGCCCGCGACGCCCGGTTCTCCAGCGCCGTGGCCGAGGCGACGGGCATCAACCTGGTCATGGCGACCGGGATCTACGGCGAGCACTACACGTTCATCCCGCACCACTTCGAGACCCGCGACGAGGACTACCTCGCCGACGCGTTCGTCCACGACATCGAGGTGGGGATCCAAGGGACCGGGGTGAAGGCGGCGTTCATCAAGACGGCGGCGGACGAGCCGGGCCTGACCGACGACATCGTCAAGGTCCACCGCGCCGCCGCGCGAGCCAGCCTGCGCACGGGCCGGCCGATCATGGCCCACTCACGCCCGGCCAGCCGCACCGGTCTGGAGCAGATGGCGATCTTCCTGGAGGAGGGCGTCGCGCCGCACATGGTGCAGATCGCCCACACGGGCGACACCGACGACCTCGACCACATCGAGGAGCTGCTCGCGCTCGGTCCGTACATCGGCCTGGACCGCTACGGCACGGAGATCTTCCTCCCCGACGACCGGCGCAACGCGACCGTCGTCGCACTGCTCGAGCGGGGCCACGTCGACCGGATGCTGCTGTCCCAGGACGCGTGCGCGAGCATCGACTGGTTCCCGCCGGAGCTCGTCGCGCAGCTCGCGCCGAAGTGGAACTTCACCCACCTGTTCGACGAGATCCTCCCGACGCTCGCCACCCTCGGGGTCACCGACGACCAGGTGGCGACGATGCTCGATGTCAACCCGGCACGGTGGCTCGCGGCGTGAGTTCTCCTTCACGCCGTCGCGGCGACGGGGCCGCCGGATAGGTTTCCTGTCGTGACCCCCGGTGACGCGCTCAGGCCCCGCCCCACCGTCGCGCACCGCCTGGCGGCCATCGTCGCGCTGCTGACCCCGCCGGCGATGCTCGCGGTGGTCGCCGTGGGCCTGTGGAAGCAGGGCGGGTGGCTGATCGTGTCCGTGGTGTGCGGTGTCGCCGCGCTGACCGCCATCTGGCTGGCCCTCACCCGTCATGGCGTGCTCCGGCTGGCCGGCGTGCTGATCGCGGTCGCGGCCACCGCCGGCCTCGTCCTCTCGCTTGACGCGGGCGGCCGCGGCTACCTGTGGCTGGTGATCATGGTCGTCCTGCCCGCCGTCTACGGGCTCGCGGCGCGCTACGCGGTGCGACCGCACGTGGAGGCGCACCACCTCGCGGCGCTCGACGACAAGGTGGGCCCGGCGCGCAACGGCGTGCTGATCATCAACCTGAAGTCGGGCGGCGGCAAGGCGGAGAAGTTCGACCTGGTGGCCGAAGCCCGCAAGCGCGGCATCGAGCCGGTGGTCCTGCGGCCCGGGGACGATCTGCTGCAGCTCGCCGAGGACGCCATCGCCCGCGGCGCCGACGTGATCGGCATGGCGGGGGGTGACGGCTCGCAGGCCCTCGTCGCGACCGTCGCGATGAAGCACGACGTCCCGCACGTCTGCATCTCGGCCGGCACGCGCAACCACTTCGCGCTCGACCTGGGACTCGACCGCGACGACGTCGTCGGCGGGCTGGATGCGTTCACCGACGGGGTGGAGCGGCGCATCGACCTCGCGCAGGTCAACGACCGCGTCTTCGTCAACAACGCTTCCCTCGGCGTCTACGCGAAGGTCGTGCAGTCGGAGGAGTACCGCGACGCGAAGCTCGAGACGTGGGCCAAGATGCTGCCGCAGCTGCTGGGTCCCGACGCGCCGCCGATCGACCTGACGTTCACCACGCCGGAGGGGGAGACGCACGACGACGCGCCGCTGATCCTCGTCTCCAACAACCCCTACCAGCTCACCCGCTTCGCGGGCGCGGGTACGCGGGAGCGGATCGACGCGGGCACGCTCGGCGTCGTGGCCGCGCGCATCAACACCGCGGCGGACGTCGCGCAGCTCGTCACCCTGGAGCTCGCGGGCCAGGCCAGCCGCTTCCCGGGCCTCCTTGCCTGGGCGGCCCCGGAGTTCGAGGTGCGGTCCGGCTCGCCGATCGAGGTCGGTCTCGACGGCGAGGCGCTGGTCCTGGAGTCGCCGCTGCGGTTCGTCACCCTCCCCCGAGCACTGCGGGTGCGTATCCCGGCCCACGCACCCGGGTTCTCCCCGGCCGCCGCCGCGGTGGCGATGACGGCCCCCAACTTCGCCAACCTCGCGGTCATCGCCCGCGGAGGCGCCCCGCATCCCAAGCGCCTGCTCTCGCCGACGGAGTGACGGTCGGGTAGCGTGGCCCCATGGGCTGCTTCGTCTTCCTCTTCGCGCTGATCTCCCCGCGCCTGGCGCTCTTCGGCGTCTGGATCTTCTCGGACCTGCTCTCTCGGGCCTTCGACAGCTGGTTCGTCCCGTTCGTCGGGTTCTTCATCCTCCCGTGGACGACGCTCGCGTACGCCCTGTGCTGGTCGGCGGACGACCGGGTGGCTGGATTCGAGTGGTTCATCGTGGTGTTCGCCTTCCTGGTGGACGTCGCATCGTGGTTCGGGGGCGGACGGCGCGCCTCCCAGCGCGACTGACCCGCCCCGATCCCGCTCCAGCAGCGGGATCACGGCCCTCTGGGTGACCCTCCAGGATCGGCGTTGGGCGGTCGCTCACCCTGTCCGCTCACCCGGGGGTGTCGTTCCCGGGCCGTCCGGCGTCGTCGGTGTGCAGAAAGCCGTGCACCGGGGCTGCGCTCACCCTCCGTGAAACCCAGGATGGCTGCGGAGAACGACCGATGAGAACGGGCTTTTACGGAGCCATGAGCGGCCCTGGGCCACCCATTTCCAGCGGGGCCGCGCCACCCCCACCCGGGTAAACGAGGTTCACCCGCACCGGGTGATTGCGTGCTCACCCCACCCACCGGGAACGTGACCACAACGCAACACCCCTCACAAAGTCCTGATGCCCACCACCACCTCCACCCGCCCCTCCGCACCGATCGCCACGTTCGAGCCGGTCACCATCGCCGAGGACGTCGCCGGCGCGACCTTCTCGCGCACCCTGGTGACCGGGGTGACCTACGGGCTCGTGGGGTGGTTCCACCTCGTCCTCATCCCGGCCTACACGTTCGCCGGCCTGGTCGGGGCGGACGCGCTCGACGCCTACCCCGTCGGCCCCTGGGTCTGGGCGGGCGCCTACGTGGCGACCGGGATCCTCATGCTGGCGGTGGCGCTCGGCCTGGTCAACGGCCGGGGCTGGGCCTGGCGCTGGGCCCCGTGGGCCGTGCTGCCCAACATCGCCGTCCACGCCGTCTTCTTCACCGTCCTGCCCCTCTGGGGCATCCTCGCCGTGCTGTGCGACGGGCTCGTCGCCTGGGTCGTGGTGCGCGAGCGCTCCCGGTACCGCGCGGTGCTGGCCGCGGCGACCGTCGCCGCGCGCTACCCGCGTCACCCGGCCGCCCGCACGGTGACGCCTTCGTCCGGGAACCGGCACGCAACGTGAACAATCTCGCCGGTCACGTGAGCATGGCGGCCGATATGCGCCATCCTGGCGGTTCGCCGGAGGGCGGGCCGTCGGCGTCTCGCACAGCACGTCTGGGAGGATCAGCGACACGTGGGGAACCGGTGAATTCGAGCGACGCTGAGCGAGACGATCCGGCCGCTTCCACGAGCGCCACGTCTGCGGCCGCCCTGGAGGGATTCCTCCCCACGAAGCTGACGATGCCGCAGCTTCCGCCGGGTCTCGTCGCCCGTGAGCGGCTCTTCGCCGCCCTCGACGAGGCGACGCGGGGCCCACTCACCCTCCTCGTCGGCCCAGCCGGGACCGGGAAGAGCGCGGTGGTCAGCTCGTGGATCAGCAGCGGGCGCCCGCAGATGCCCGTGGCATGGCTCTCACTGGACGCCAGCGACGACAGCCGCCCCCGCTTCTGGCGGCTGATGCTCGCCGCGCTGGCGGAGACCGGGGCCAGCTCCGAGGAGGTGGCGGGCCAGCTCGCCGTCGCGTCGGACAACACCGTGGACACCGTGCTGCCCGCGCTGGTCGGGGCGCTCAACGAGCTGCGTCACCCGATCCTGCTGGTGCTGGACGACTTCGACGAGATCACCGACCCCGCGATCATGGCGGACATGGAGCTGTTGCTGCGCACGCCGCCGCCGGCGCTGCGCCTGGTGGCGACCGCACGGCGCGTCCCCTCTCTGCGCCTGCAGCGGCTGCGCCTCTCCGGGGCGGTCACCGAGATCGACCCGCGCGCCCTCACGTTCACCGAGGACGAGGCGGCACTGCTGTTGGAGGGCACCGGCGCCGCGCTCGAGCCGGACGACCTGCGCCGCCTGTGGGAGCGAACCGAGGGCTGGGCCGCCGGACTGCGCCTCACCGCGATGGCGCTGCGCGGCCGGACCGACGCCACCGCCTTCGTGTCGCAGTTCGCGGGCGACGAGGCCCCGGTGGCCGACTACCTGTTCGAGGAGATCCTCACCGCCCAGCCACCGCACATCCGCGAGTTCCTGCTGCGCACGTCGATCACCGACACGATCTGCGGGGACCTGGCCGACGCGCTGACCGGGCAGACCGGCGGGGGATCGACCCTCACCGAGATGCACCAGGACGGCATCATGGCGACGGCCCTCGACGATCACCGCGAGTGGTTCCGCTACCACGGCCTGTTCCGCGGGCTCCTGCGCAGCGTGCAGCGACGGGAGGACCCGACGATGGTGCCGGAGCTGCACCGGCGC
>Ga0247758_1000621_pt1 | contig 30829 bp, 27 predicted proteins | sample UWRJL156409C4_FD_180950 | JGI IMG/M metagenome (GOLD analysis project Ga0247758, IMG submission 180950) | Plant litter microbial communities from Arlington Agricultural Research Station in Wisconsin, United States - UWRJ-L156-409C-4 | ecosystem: Environmental > Terrestrial > Plant litter >... | reverse complement strand
TTAGTAAGTAACATTTAATAGCCAATTATAATTTTATTACAGAATCGTTCGATTTAGGCCCTGTTCGATCAATCAATTACGAGTGTTCAATTAAAACGTGGTTGTAAATGCGACCGTGGATGCGACCAAGCATTCTAACACAGGACAGGGTTAGGGTTATGTATGGGTGGGAAAAGTGGATTACTGTACAAATAGACCAAGACTACTGTGCAAATAGACGTTCTCCACTTTAATCCCTGCCCGTCTCTAGTCAAAATGCCGTCACGCGGTGGATCGACCTCAATGGCGAGGGTGCCCCCGTTTGTTGGTGCAACGGGACGGGGCATGGTATTTTCAGAGCAACGAGTGTGCACTCTACAATGACATTCGCGACGTGAGCAGTAGTGGCGGTGAAGATGGAAGCAGCGGAGAAGAAATATTCGACGACAACGGGGGGTTCAGCGACAGCGACACATCGGAGGATGGCAACAAGGGCAGCCGTCAAGCAAGGCTCCGAGTTTCCAAGAATGAAGATTGGTTCGGCCCGATTCGTCAACTCCTTGGTGTCCCAAACGTTGACGATTACACGAAGAGCACATTCGGAGATATTGATGGCAACGGAAAGCAGAATCTGATCGTCAGCGATGATCTTGGCCGAAGCATCGGGTTTTACGAACGGCTTGGTGATAGCGACGACCACGGGCGGTCTTCTCTCCAGCCTATCTCAACCATCCTCAACACTGAGAGCTCGTCGTCCAGTGGGGCTATGACTTCCTTGAGGCTAAACTTGACCGGAGACGGACTTCCAGACTTCTTAGTCGATTCTAACCCTAAAAGTTACTTTCGGGGCTGCTGCTAAGCCACTTAATGAGATAGCGTAGCGTTTATCCTTGATATCACAAATCTAAAACTTCCTGTACACTTTATCCCAGACGCAGCCCTCCTTGCAGCAATTTCACTTATAGTCAAATCCTCATTACCTTTTTGATGGGTGCAAAATGAACCGGGTTTCCAGCGGGTATGGTCGTATATGCCTGTTGCAATAAATATGTGGGGGCGCAGGGCAGTGTGACCCCTCCGCACACAACGGAATGCTCCTGCAGCCTGGCAAGGCAACAACGTTCGCCAGCCGCTCGTAGACAGCGCCTGTCGGTGATCAGACACGGAGGATGCGACGGTGGCATTTATCCGCCGCGAGTCGCCTGAAGAGGCCTGGCAAAGACGACCGTGACTCGCGTCCGCATGCTTCAAAACGATCGCAATCTGTGTTAATATGCTGGCGGCCCAAGGCACCTTCGCGGTGATGTGGATTTCGGTGTGCGTGACGGGTGAGTCAGGCCGCCCAACAGCGCAGCCTGGGATTGCGGCCGGCGGGGTGATGAAACGGGAAGGTCCTGGAACCCAAATTTGAGATAGGGAGGGGGGAGGGATGCCGTCATGATTGGCCGCGAGACGCAATCGCCCTCTGCCGATTGAACCCCGCAGGGACGGCCGCGTTGCGTCCACAAATCCATAACGGCTGCTCCGGTGCTCGTCCAAGGGGGGCTTGTTTTTTCCAACTCCACAAGAGAGAGAGAGGAAGAGAAGGTGAAAGAAAGATGCAGCACGACGTCTTCCTCTACGCTACCGCGACGGCGCTCGCCGTCAGCGCGCTTGCCACCATCCCTGCCGTCGTCGCCCACGCCGTCCGGCTCCGAGCCCCAAAGGCCGCGAGCGCCCAGTACGAAGACGAGGATGGAGAGGCCACGCCCGAGTCCTTGGCCGCGTTCTCGACGCAATGGCAGAAGACGCACATCGCCGTCTGGGCAGCTGCCGGTCTCGGCTGCCAGATCGCCTTTTCGGTGATTCTCGACACGTCGCGGTCGTCGCTCCACGTCTCCCCCGAGGGGTTCTCGCTGCAGAATTGGCTGCTGACAGCAGCCTGGGTACGAGCGTACCGGCTTTGTAGGGTCAATCGTTGAGCTGACGACTTTGTGCGCAGGGTCTCCTCGGTGTCCAAGCCCTCGCCATCGCTGCGAGCCGCGACTCGGTATGGGCGTACAACCAGGGCTTCCGTCTTTCCGGATCGAGCATGGTCGTCGGGAGCGTGTATCTGGCCCGTCTCAATATCGCCCAAGAATGGTACGCTGCTGCGGGTCGGGCTGGTCTGGTCCTCTTTCTGGTTTCGACCATCGCCGCCGTCGGGCTTGCCCTCTCGAGCTTGCTGCTCCCGCGGCGGCCGGATGTGTTTTCAAACGGCCGCCTCGTGGACCGCATGTTCACCACGAGCGCCTGGAGCCGACTGACCTTCGTCTGGGCTACGCCCCTGATGCTCCTGGCCACCGTAAAGGGAGATTTGGATCTCGTGGACCTCCCGCGACCGAGCCATGACCTACGTCCAGAGTACCAATCCGCCCAGTGGGAGGCACGGAAGATCAAGGACACCTTTTTCAAATCGTTGTTGAGAATATACGGCATGGGCCTCGTCAAGCAGTGGGTGATGGCTGCCCTGAACAGTGCTGTCTCCTATCTACCATGGTGGATCACGCTGCGGCTGCTCCAGTCGCTCGAGTCACGAAGCCCCGGACAGTCGGCTGGGTCGCGTATCTGGTTGTTCCTAGTGTGGCTGTGTCTCGCAAAGATTGCCAATTCGGTGGGACTTCCTTTAGCTATCGCTTGAATGAAGACTAACCTGTTCAGCTCGTCGAGTCCTGGCTCTTCTGGACCCAGATCAACGACCTGTACGTGCCTCTCCGGAGTCACCTCGCGGCGATCGTTTTTGAAAAGGCCATGCGGCGCAAGAACGTGAAGGGGGCCGGCAAGAACAAAGACAAGGACCCCAGGGAGCAGGAAAGCGGCTCCGGCGAGCAAGCGGAAGATCCCAACCAACAATCAAAGGACAGCCCAGATAAAGCAAAGGACGACAACGACGGCAAGGACGGAGGCGGCGACACTAGCGGCCAAAAATCCCGACAGGCTGTCATCAACCTCATCGGCATCGACGCCAAGCGTGTCTCGGACTTTTCGCTCTACATGTTCATGTTCCCCACAAGCATTATTCAGCTGGTCATTTCCATTTGGTTCCTCATCGCCTTGCTCGGCTGGAAGCCGCTCGTCATCGGAATCCTGTCCGTGACTGCCACGCTCCCCGTTAACTTCATCTTTTCCAAGTTGACTCTAAAGACTGATGAAAAGCTTATGAAAATCCGCGACGAGAAGCTCGAACTCGTGAGCGAGGCGTTAAACGGTATTCGCCAGGTCAAGTTTTCAGCCCTCGAGACTGGATGGGAAAAGCGGATCCTCAAAGTTCGGGAGAAGGAGCTGGCCACCATCTGGCAGCTCTTCAAGTATAACCTCGTCGTTGACAGTCTCTGGAATGTCGTTCCTTCGGCACTGGCCTTGACGTCTTTGGGTTCCTACGCCTGGCTTAACGGTGGTCTCACGGCTTCTGTCGCCTTTGTTAGCATCGGCATTCTCGGCACACTGGATTTTGCGATTGCCGCGCTGCCTGGCATGATACGCTACGGGATAGACGCCTGGGTATCGCTTAAACGCATCGAAAAATTCCTCGGTGGTCCAGAGATTAAAAATATCAGAACCTTCTCCACTGAGAGGGCCGACGTCGCCTTCGAGGATGCAACCTTGAGCTGGCCTGTAGAGGACGAAGAGGATAAGAAAGATGAATCAAACCAGTTCGTCCTTCGAGATGTCAATCTTCGCTTCCCACCTGGAGAGCTTTCCGTGATATCTGGAAAGACCGGTTCGGGCAAGAGTCTGTTGCTCGCGGCCATCCTCGGTGAGGCAGAGCTTCTCTCCGGTGCCATTCATGTGCCGCAGCCGCCATCCCTCGAGGAGCGCCATGACCAGAAGGCGAATCCAGCGAACTGGATTTTGTCATCGAGCATGGCGTATGTTGGCCAGCAGCCGTGGATCGAGAACGCAACGCTTCGGGACAACATTTTGTTTGGCATGCCCTTTGATGAAGAGCGGTATGAGCAGACTATCGTGGCGTGTGCCCTGAAGAAGGACATCGGAGCCTTGTCGGACGGTGACAAGACGGAGCTTGGCATCAACGGCGTTAATCTCAGCGGCGGCCAAAAGTGGCGTGTCACCGTGGCTCGCGCCGTCTATTCCAGGGCAGCCATTCTTGTTCTCGACGACATCTTTAGCGCCGTTGATGCCCACGTCAGTCGCCACATCCTCGAGCAGTGTCTGGGCGGCAGCATCTGCAAGGGACGAACCGTTATTCTTGTTACGCACCACGTGGGCTTGGTCGAACAGCACGCGCGGTTCATCGTAGAGCTAGCTGACGGTGGTATCCAGTATTCTGGTCTCACCGAGAAACTCCGAGAAGCAAGAATCCTGGACAAGATCAAGAGCGTTGAGCCGCCGGTCATCGAAGGCAGCGCGTCGAGCAGCGACACGGAGGTGGAGTCCGATGGCGCGCCCCTCAAGAAGCAAAACTCCAAGATCCCTACTAAGTTCGTTGAGGACGAAGCGCGTCAAAAGGGGGCTGTCAAGGCACGCGTCTACAAGACATATCTAGAGAGAAGCGGTGGAATCCTGTACTGGGTGTTTTTGGCGCTTGTCTTTATTACGTATCAAGCCTCTCAACTCGGTAGGTCCTCACCCTTGCCGCCAGTCTCCCTCCTATCCGTTGCTTACATACCCCAGCACAGCCGTGGGTCATCAGACTCTGGACAGGCAGGGCCGAAGAGTCGAGGGTTCCCGCCTTGTTCCAGCAGACTCTCGCGCCCAGCATACACTTTCACCAGCACAGCCTGGGGAGCCAGCCAGTTGGCGAGGGAGAGACTCGCGGCATCAAGTTTTGGCTTTCCCTCTATGCCGGGGCATGCTTGGTGAGCGTCATCTTCGGCATCGCCAGATATGCATTCACTTTCCTGGCGGGTTACAAGGCGAGCAGGGCCATGTTTGAGCGAATTCTTTTCACGGTGCTGCGAGCACCGCTGCGCTGGACCGATACTGTCCCGGTAGGACGCATCCTCAATCGCCTGACGGCCGATTTCAACTCGATCGACAGCGACCTTGTGCAGATGGTGGAATGGTGCATTGCGAACTGGCTGCAGGTGGCGGGAATCTGCGCCGCCTCGTTGTTTGTCTCGCCGCTCATCACCCCTGTTGCCGCGCTCTGTCTCGGGCTCTGCGTCTGGCTGGCCAAGGTGTACCTCACCGCAGCGCGACCGGCAAAGCGACTGGACAGCATACTCAAGTCGCCCATCTTTGACCTTTTCGGCTCGACTCTGATCGGCCTGACGACCATCCGCGCTTTCGACAGAGCGGTGCCGTACATCCAAGCGATGCATACCAAGATTGAAGAGTACAGCACAGCCTCGCTCACCCTGTACCTCTTCAACCGGTGGCTTGCCTGGAACATGAGTCTCGCCGGCATCGCCTTCACCGCCGTGGTGACCATCTTCGTGCTGGCACGCCCCGGTATCGAGGCTGCGCTGGCGGGATTTGTCCTCAGCTTTACGCTCCAGTTCTCCCACGCCGTATTGATGTCGGTCCGAGCTGCCTCGTTCCTCGAGCTTGAGATGAACGCGGTGGAACGTGTCATTGAGTACAGCGAGATTGAGACGGAGAATCTGGGCGGCGAGAACCCCCCGGCTGCCTGGCCGACCCAAGGGCGTCTCGAGGTCCACGACCTGGTGGTGGGCTATGCGCCACATCTCCCAGTCGTGCTCAAGGATGTGTCGTTCCAGATCAACCCTGCCGAGCGGGTTGGAGTGGTCGGACGCACCGGCGCAGGCAAATCGTCGCTGACGCTGGCGCTTTTCCGATTCATCGAGCCGCGGTCGGGGAGCATCCATGTCGACGGCCTCGACATCTCCAAGATCAAGCTTTCGGATCTTCGCTCACGGCTTGCCATTATCCCACAGGTAATCTCTCGTGCATACCCTTTCCGCAGCCACTAACGCAACCCAGGACCCTGTTCTCTTTTCCGGAACCATCCGTTCGAATCTCGACCCATTTGACAACTACACCGACGCCGAGCTACATGACTCTCTTCGGAGGGTGCATCTTGTTTCGGATTCGGAATCAAGCAACGGAGCAGCCGACGGTGGGACTAACGACGAGGCCAACGGAGCGTCCTCTTCAGCCCCGGGTACCAATACCCCAACCTCCAGCGGCCCCAAGAATGTCAATGTCTTCCTGGACCTCAACTCGCCCATCTCCGAGGGTGGCCAGAATCTTTCGCAGGGCCAGCGTCAACTACTCTGCCTCGCGCGAGCCATTGTCTCGCGGCCCAAAATCATGGTCCTCGACGAGGCCACCTCAGCCGTCGATATGGCAACCGATGCCCTCATCCAGCGCTCGATCCGAGAAGAGTTTGGCGGCTCGACGCTCCTTGTCATCGCCCACCGGCTGAGTACCATTGCCGACTTTGACAGGATCCTCGTGCTGAGCGACGGAGAGGTGGTGGAGTTTGGTACGCCCAAGCAGCTGTGGGAGGATGACGGCGTGTTTAGGAGTATGTGCAACGAGAGCGGGGAGAAGGATAAGCTGAGGGCGACTATCCTAGGAGTGACAGTTGCGTGAGGTGATGGGGTTTCTGTGGCATCATCGTCCTTATTGAGTCGTGATTTCGTTGTTTGAACCTTGCAGTGTGAACAAGCTGAGGAAGAGGAAGCAATATGGGGCTTGATCAGACCCGGATAGGATACAAGGGTTTGGGATCTTGGGGTTTTATCTTGGCAGATAAAACCGTTTCCTTGGGCGATATCTCAACTCAACTAGACTCGCGTCAAATCAAAGTTGACCGAGCCTCTCTGCTCCTGGCTGTCCCTTTGCAATGATCCCCAACAACCGACCTCAGCGTCCAACGCACGCCCCGATGGGGCCCGTTAGGCCCCCACGGATCCTCCCGAAGCCTCGTGGCCTGCTGCTTCGTGTCGTGGTCGTGGTTGCAGTTGGCGTAGGCCACGATAATGTTGAAGAAATGCGTGATAGCTGCACTTACCTATACAGCAGTGGAATCCCCCAAAACCCGGCATCCCGGAGCAAGGGGTAGTTTGTTGAGAGTGAGGATGAGTTGTGCGCGGTCAATAAGGGGGTGCGGGGCCAGCGAGGCCTCCGCTGACCAACGGGATACCATGCCGCCTGGCAGAAAGCCATTGTCATTCCACATGTCCTTCTTCGCCCTGAATATCATGGCCTTTATTGTGTCGCTCGACGTCACCATACTTGCCGTAGAAGACCCTTAGCAGAGTACAGTGCTAACCCACTATCTTGTCAAAAAGCTTAGGAGATGGCCTACGAACTACATGGCACCATGCTCACGGCCTTCGGGGCCAGCATCTCTTTCATGCTCGCCGTTGTCATCACACAGCATCTCTACACGGGTACTTCGGGTGTCCTCGGCCGCAAAATCCCTCTTTATGCCTCCTTCCTCTTAATCGACGGCTCCGAAGCAGAGATCTATCCGCTGGAGGGTCCTCTGGCCCCCTTTTCACACAACAATACAACAGAACAATTGCGATCCAACAGAAGTGCTGTATTTTGACAGGAAATCATCTTTGTTGACAATGGCAGCCGCAAGATTTCCTTGTCTAATTCGGTTTTAGACCTATGCGACTTGGAAGGCAGCCAGGTATAGTGCCTGAACTCTCCGCTGAGATCACGGAAGAGAATTTTGAAACACACTGAACCAACCCAACGGCCTGGATGAACTAGGGCAAGGCGAGGCTGCATGGCGTACTGAGTCATAGTGCCTAGACATCTACACAGTCTTGTGATCAGGAGAAGCACATCGGGAACTTTCCACTTTCAAGTATAACCACGCAAGTTCTCATTCTGTAACAATCTACATATTCTCAACTCGTTAAGTTCAGACCACCTTGTAGCTCTTGATCTTCTTCGCCGGGTTGAAAGTCGTGACGCCCGAGGTGCAGCGATCGTAACCCCCGTCGCACTTACGGCTCGTGTACACCCTGACGGCGGTGGGATCCGTGTGTAAATCGGTAGCCGGCCGAAAATTCACAAACTTGGTGTCGTGAGTGTCCCACCAGTCCGGGGACAGATCGATACAGTCTCCAAAGCTTGTTCCATGAGTGTTCCTAGAATAAAAGTCAGTGTATGCATCCAGCAGGGCATACGGATAGGCCTTACCATTCATGGCCGGCTCCATCCTGGAAGAAGATCTCCCAAGCTGAGCTGCCGCCAATGGCCAGGAGGGTAGCAGTGAGGACGCTGGCCTTAAGATGCATTGTGCTGTGTGACTAATAATTCAGTTAAGCTGAGTAAGATGCTGTAGAAGTGCGTTTGAAGCGAGGATAGGCTGCTCAGGCTCAAGTTTAGGTAGAGCTCGCATATAATAGAGATGGCCAAGAACCCAGGTATTTATCTTCACAGCTTGAATTACCGGAACAACAATTTTTGGCCACTAATTTCGGCGACTGATTTCCAACTCGGTCTGTTACCTGCTTTGCGTGCGGTTGCATCATATGATTCGTCGGTCCACTTAAATTTCACAGCCGAGTCGACTCGAATCATCCTACGTTAGGTCAGAGTCAGAGCCTAGAACACATGGAACCACCTGACCAAATTAGATTCCCGTATTCACGTATGATAATTGGAAATTGAATAGATGAAGAAGGTGCAAAGCCACCCAAGCTAGCATCTGATCTTGATTAATTAATGACTTCACTCCTTTGTTGACGGAGGTCCTCAGTCCTAACTATCATTTCTCCATCGCTACCCTAATCAATGCATGCACCAGGAGCAGTCAGAAGCGGTCAGCTCACCGGAATTGTTATCCCGGCCAATTTCCCTCCATGACGATTTTCGCGTGTCATTCCGAGCGGAGGAGCAGCGACATTTCGACCGACCGACGATGGCGTTGCACGAGCGAGGAGCCGATGCTCCTCCCATTGGGGGCAGGTAAACGTCTTCCAGCGATTTCCGCACACATAACAGAACTGGGCGGTGCACCGGCAGGCTAGGGTATCGAAGGGAATTGGCTCATATCAATTGCAGAAAAATTGAGTGTTAGAAAGCGGCAGGAACTGACTGATGTGGTTCCACCCATGATTCAGCTCCACAAACCTAGTGAAGGAGCAGCATCTCTGCCAACCCTCTTGCCGTGCAAGTTAAAGTAACGCCTGTGTGGGCGGGTCCCCCGGACAGTCCTTATTTGCGTGAGCAGGCTTCTTGCACGTTCGTGCAAGTAGTACCGTGACAACGCACGCAAGTTACCGTATCGCCTCTGATAGCATGCGGTGGCACGAACGCCGAGCAATCCGGCTTGGAGCAGTATGTCCGATTTGACGTCTCGAGTTCAATGTTTTTGGCCTGAACGTGCCCGGCGATTTGACGCGCATCCCAAGTTCGCGATGACACGTTGGATTGTTCCGTCGCTTTGCTTGGTGTATTGGACGCCCTAGCGTTGGTTCACCTAGCACGCTGGATAGCACGGGAAGACGAAAATAACGGACATACACCGGCCCAGCAAGTAATCGGAGCGGGGAAGCCGACGGTTGCAGTTGGCCCCGGCACGACCAGCAGTGGAACGAGCGTGAAGCCGCCTACTGCGGTCATGGAGGTGGAGGAGCAGTATCGACCGGTTGTTCGATCAAGGCAGTACGTGTTATTTCGCGGTTCCGATTCCCATGCTGAGAGGACTTGGCGACGGGGTTGGTGCCAGCACCAAGGACAAAAGGGCAAGGGGACGGCCCGGAGAAGGTATACAGGCTTTCGGTGGTGCTTAGCGACGTCTTCCACGTAAGATATACTGACTTCATGATTTCCATTTTCATAAACGGCGGCAGCGTTTGCCGCTGCGAGGCTTATTCCCGCCTTACCCATGTCGAGCAACACGGGGATAACAATTTGCGCCCCGTTGTCGGATAATTTCTGCTCTCGAAACCTGGGGCAATGTTGAGCACAATTACAAGACCGCCCATATAGGAAAACCCGGCTGGGTGCTATAGAGGCCCGCTTATCTGACGGCGGCATATGAGCCAACACTGGTACTCGTGTAAGAACTTGCGTAGTCTCTCGCGCCTTATCCTCGTTCTCTTCCTCTGTAGGTATATCAGCAGAGCCCCTTTTCAAATTAACGAAGGACCCACCAAAATAAATCTCAACCGCGTTAAAGACAGGTAGACAGACCAAGAGCAACGATAAGACTTCAGCCTCCACGGAAATACTACACCACAACGCCAAGTCCATCCAAGTCCTCATGTATAGATTAGAGGTGTCATATGTATCACACGTGCGGCTAGCTGAACAACCATTCCAGTCTCGTGAAACACAATCTAGAAGCCACAATCGAGAGCCGGGCAACATTTGCGTAAAAAAGAGGACTTTAGCTGAACTGACCGGGGTGAAACACAAGGAGCTAGAAAATAGAAGTGGCGCTGGATATTTGAGCACTTGTATCATACCGTCCACCTCTTAGATTTTAGGACGGCTTAAGGGTAATGCTAGGCTTCTATTGTCTTTTTAGCAATCTAATGCAGACCCCTGTATCCTAGCGGATCTATGATGTAAACTGCCAAACACACAGCAATACCGCAAAGGGTTTTCTAGCTATACCTAATCTCCCATTTGATCACATACCCTATAGCACACTTTTGAAGCTCGTAGGCCATCCAACGGCTAGCCTAGTTGCCATGATAGGGGTTGAGGATTCTCGTCAAAGGTTCCGACATTAGGGGCACGCAATGGCGCATCCTAGTAAGAGCTTATATTAGTAAGGGAGAAAAAAAATTAGTTTAAATGAGCGGTAACTTACCCAAGGCGGTTCCAGCACAATCAAAACCTCCAGCTGCACCGCTGCAGCCAAACTTTTCCAAACAGGCGCTATATCCGTAGACACATCCCTCCGGCGTGTCCAGCTGGCACGAGGAAGAAGGTTTAGGGCATCTATCACGCTTTTCGACAGGTACGACGGCTTTCGCAGAAACCAATGCCGTAAGTAGGGTGGCAACGAAGATGGTAGTAGGCTGCATGGTGGGCAGAATGAGAATTCTCGATGCAGGAACTGGAGAGATGGATTAAGCGGTGGTAGGCTTGTTTTCTTAAATGTCAAAGGTTGAAGAGGTGATGAGAAGAAAGGGTTGGGAAAGGTGGGAGACATGTATCTCTTTATAGCTCGAAATTGCTCAGATATCCTTAAGATTGCAACTTCCATTCCGCAACCCCCGAGACTAACGTTTTGGACCGAGCACAGAGTCACTTGGCATACCGGCAGGCATAACTGCCAATCCTGGCGGCGGCCACTGTAGAGTTGCCTAATTAGCTTAGATGCTGTTTCCAAATAATTCCCTGTCAGAGTGGGACAAGTTAAATTAAACAGAAGGAATATATATGTTGATAAGAATTCCGTCTCTTGATAAGCGTTGCCTCTCTGGCCAGACTACGGAGCTTGTACCGCTGTGAAGGTACTGACCTTTACGGTGGCTAGACTCGAAACCAACGGTACGTTGCCAACTTGCACGAACAGCTGAGACCTGCCCTGACTCGCCCAGGCAGAATCCTTCTTGCAATTTCCAGAACGATTATTAATCCTCATCCGAAAGATATCCATGCTGCAAACGCTGAAACCATCGAATTCGTAAGGATTGGGGCGTAGCCAACCCTAGCGAGCCGCTTGCTTGTGGCAGCAATAACCTATGAGGCACAGCAACGTTCCCTTCCCAGTAATCGCCGCAATAAAAGACCAATGGGTTCCGGCTACAATCCTCATCGCTACAATCTACACTAAGCAGCTCTCAGAGCGGCTGCGCCGTCGCAGTACTTTTGAAACGACGCGCATTCACCTTGTGCACATGCCGGCTCAGAACTTTGGAAATAAAGTACTTTATCCAACCTCCAATTCAACAGCTTGCCAAGTCTCTGCGACGCTTCGTACCGTTACCGGAAGCAATAATCTTCTGGTCACTAGCCCATTACGCACACACTGCGGCGATCTCGATTCTAAATCATGGTGATGATACGCAACGATCTCGATGCCGATACAGACGATAGTGACGATAAAGCCAGTGGTGCTTCTCGCTTTCCGCTGACTCCCACTCTAGACACCGAGCCGCCCTCTAGTGGCGCGCATCTGGCTCCCCGGGTCAAGGCAGTAAGTCACTGATCCTTCGGCATCCCCGCCTCGGGCCGCCCGTGTTTCATTGCTAGTACCGCGCGTCGCTTCCCCATTACCACATGACTGCCACCTACAGCTCACCGCCCCGTCGCCATGAGCCATGGACTTTGGCGGCACCGAAGGCGCGCCGCGAACATCAACACCACGATCCGCCTGCAGGACCCTTACATCCCTGTTCTCCTTGCCGCGACAATCTAAGCAGCGTTCAGTGAGCTGACCCAGATTGCGAAGGGCCGCGGAACCGATACCAAGCTGCAGACCGGTGCTACCAAATCGCCACCAGAAGTCGCAGGGCTACCTGCTGTCCCACTCGCAATATGCTCACCAGAACTCGCTACACCCTAGGTTCCCCACTTTCTACCGTCGAACAATGTCAACAAAAAAATTTGGGGCCACACCCTCCGCGTTTGGTTCAGCCCCAGCCGCCTCATCCATCGGCGAGTTTACCGGCTAGAGACGCAAGTTGACTGTCCGACCGCTTTGGCTCATGCGTGAGGATAAAACAATGCAAGCGTGCCGTCTAATGCCGCGGCCGCGGAGACCTCCTGCCCTTAGAAATGCGCTTCCAGCCTCGTATTGACAGCAGCTACTTCGACGACGTCAGAAATTCACCTACCCACCGATGCTGCCCTCTACCAGCGGCAAAGGGTAACAATCAGCTGCTTGATGTGGTGGCTCGGGCGCAATCGGCGGATTGACCTCGGTTACAAGACGAGTTGGTGAGGCCGCTAGTTAGACTGAGTACGATAAGTCAGCCGAGTGTTGCTGTAAGCAGTAGTAACATGGAGGTACGGTTAAGGGGGTCCTGACGGTCATTCTCTAAATATAGACAGGCTGGTGCTGAAATGTCTCTACCGCATCGGAGGCGTACATGAAGTCCTTTTGTCCTCGGACGTAAAAGGGTCTGCGTTCTTCGCTTTGGCAGCATGAGTGCAAGAATGTTGAGCTATGCTAGGCTTTTTGGGTGGGATAATATGGCCTGCCCGGCTTATCACAAGAGGAAACACCTTTCTCTGGCATTTATGGAGAAAATTCACAATCTTGATCGGCTATTTTGTTCGCCGGATCCTATTCTAGTTGATCCGCCGTTGACAGTCACCGTGCCGGTGGGGACGACTTCCTACGGCGACCTACACCTGATTTGCACGCCGGCGACTTGGCGCAATCACATTGTCTTTTACGCGCTCAACAATTCATCCATGCCGCCACGTTCCCCTCAGTACTGGTGATACGAGTCTCAGGGTTCCCTTTGCCGTGATCAACGCCCTTATCACTCCCGCCTTTAGCCTCTCCGTTGTCCCTTTTTATTCATGTACATCATCAACATTGTCTCCTGCTTCCTCAGCCCATAAGTCCCAACAATGTACCTGGGTCATAACCCGGGCCTGGATAAGGCCGCAAAGAACGGGGTGGTTACTTTAACGGCGCGATTGCGACGCATGCTGGGTAATGGGAATACAAGCCCTAGGGTGGATCCTGCTCGCGTCATGACGCGAGTGCTGTATCGTATGGAGGCGGCGGTCTGTATGCGTCTGTCCCTGTCTCGGTATCGATGTCGATAGCACCGCTTACGGTCCTGCATGAGGCGTGGTACTCCTGGATCAGGGGGAGAATCATGCTCGCAAACTCGGCCTTCATCGAGTATCGCACTTTCTTGTTTCCTCCATACACCAAGAAGAAGTGCTCCTGGCTGTATCGAGAGAGGGACAGGTGCTGTTTCATGTGTCAATGCCATGCGCTGAGTGCCCGTCGAGTGCCCCTTTTGTAGCAGTGTGGACGGTAGGTAACTCTCAGGCCTGAAGCACTTACCTCAACATCAGCAATCCCAGTGTCAAAGATCTGCGCCAGCTCCTGATACCGCCCCTCGAAGTCGAATTCGTAGGTACTATCGGTATACTGCAAGAACCAGGCGCCGCCTGCCACCTCACTAGACCCTGGGTGGGTGTCACAACTCTGCGCTCGTCCGAAAATGCTCAACTTAAATAAGCTGAGCCGGGGCTGATCTGGACTGATCAAAGCTGACGAAAGATCACGTGACTATAAGCATGGGTGGTCGTCGATTTTGGGGTACAACTGATGAAAAGAGCAAAGAAGTCGGAGGTCAGTCTGCGTACTGCAGTGCTGCTAGATAAGGTAGGCAGTTATTTGCGCTGGGTGATGTCACGCTTTATGAAATGTAATTAAGTAGAACCTGCAGATGATTCAAAGAGCCGCTAGGTTTCCCCTGGAAACCGGGTTTGTACCCTACCCGCCTAAAAATTCTTCTCGAGATTGTAGCAAAGGGGATCTTGGAGCAGTAATAGAACCTCTTCAGTGTCACGGTCCATATGGCTTTCTGTTCTCTAGGCTTCGCGCCTACAAAAACTCCTCCTGTTATTCAATCCTTGTAACACCTAGGATCGGGTACGGATATGCCGGTACGGAGATGTCGACCCTACACCTGTGTTCAGAGCTTACAGCCTGGTTGTTTGCGGCGAATCTGGACACGCGAAATTTCCTCTTTCGTTCGTCGTCCTGAGCTAGGATGAGCTGTGGCTGATTTATCCTGAGCTTCCCCTGATTTCTTCCCTGAGCTAGGGTGATCTTGCCTTAAAAGCTCCATTGTCAAAGCTGAGCAACCCATGCCTGAGTAGAAAATTCAAAACAACCTAAAAAGATTCAATCATACCAATCTCAAACCTATAGCGTCATTATTCTATACTGCAGAAGGATACGGGAATAGATAAAGTCGCTGACGACAACAGCAACGCCACCTGTCTATACTCTTAGAAAGGCTTACCTGATCATGCAACGACCTGACTTTACAACGGGTTTTCCACTAAAAACCCCACTTTTCAATAGCCCCTATCTCCACAACCACTACTAGTAAAATTAAGGAGAAACTATTATATAAATTATTCACCATGTTAACATATTTTTAAGGCTCTTATATTATTAAAATAAAATTATATAAAAGATATGAAATATTAAACTACATAACTTTTATATATTAATTTAAATAATATATTATCAATTCAGAAATACGTTTATAACTATTAAACTTCAGGAACCTACAGGGCTGTAGCGAACTGGTGCAATAGCGCAACAGGGAAGAAACTATAAAGAGAACCACACTTATTAAACGTTACAGTCGGCTTGGAAGGCCGACTCCCAGACTACTAGTCCTCCGATTAAAGGGACACAAATGCAACTGACGTAGAAAAACAGGTACGTACTTAATATAGAACAAAACCTAATATATAACAGTACCTAGTATGTAACGGAGCCTAATATAAAATAATAAAGGAAACGCGACTGTAGATTAGGTTATCATCCTTTAATTCAAGGGCCAGAATGTCACTAGGCTTTTAATAAAAGGTCTTTATAGTGAAAATCATCAGATTGATAATTAATAAAAGAAGTACAGTTTGAAGAACAACACGGCGCAGCTCCTTTTTAACAGTAGCACGTATTGGAGAACGCATCACTATATATATAAATAGTTACAGTAATATTATATATAAAGCCTAAAAGAATAACAAGGTTAGCTTAAACAAACGCCCTAACTTATTATAAAATACCTTATTATTATTATATTCTTTGTAACATTATAAACTTTCAATAATAATATAAAAATAGCTATTAGAAAAACAATTAAAATAAAATATATTAATAAAAGATTTAAAAAGATTTAAATAATTAATTGAAATACATTTAATGAAAAGCCTTTTAAAAGTATATAATAAATATGTTAAACTTCAGGAACCCACAGGGCTGTAGTACAGCAGCTGTGACTTAGAGGAAGAAGTGCAATACTAGTCCAAGCCGTACTACAGTGCCTACGGCACTGTAGGAAGCAAACGAAGGCCTGAATTACAGGGCAGTGCCTCTGTAAATAAGAGTGTTGCAGCGAATATTAACGCTGGAAACAAGAGGATCTAAAAGGCAGTGCCTTGTACAATGACTAGAATAGAGTAGAATTGCTTATTTAACTAGAATTAGATACAGGAGAGGAGAGGGCCTGTTATAAGCTGTGGGAGGCTCTGGAAGAATTCCAGAGCCTTCTGTAAAGTGGAACTAACTAATACAATAGTGGAATAGTACTGTTCTGAACCATTCTACGTGGTTCTGTTGACGTAGTGGCTGACGTGGCCACTGTGATGTTCTAGTTGATTCTGTGGGGCAGTAGCCCCACTGGATTCAGGGGGTTCCACCCCCTTGAAGTCCAGAAGGTTCGGAGTAGTCCAGGGGCCCCAAGGGGCCCTGGAGTGGGTTGGAATCTTCTGGAACCCTCTGGTGTTCCAGAAGATTCGGCTGGTGGTTTCGGGGTACGCAACCACATTACAGGGTACCCGGTACAGGGTACTCAGTGGCTAGAAAAATTAACAACTCCTCGATGGGTAGTCCAAATTCTGGCAAGCTGGAAAATGGCGGCCCAAAATTGGGACCGCGGGCTATACTGGCACATGGTGTGGGATAGTACATGACATTCTAGTTTAATCCGTAGCATAGTATATAGTATCCTTACTCTAAAACTGGAACGGTATTTGAAATACTAGTATATGATATGGCATAGTATATAGTATACTGGTACTTAGAATATACTAGGATATAGCACAATAGCCTAGAAGAATCTAGTACGTAATATACTAGCATATAATATATCAGCATATAATACCTTCGCTGAAAGCATACCAGTCTAGATAAAATGATCCTCCATAGGGGTTTCACCATCTTGCTCACTCTCCTGTTTATCTATAAAAGCCTGTCCCCCCGTCACCACTAGGTGGTCTCTCATTACCGGATAGTTTTGCGCCGCGCTTCAACAGTAAGCGGTACATCCTGCAGGATCCATCCTCGACTTTAGCTAGGGCGGCGCCTAATGCTGAACCGCAGGTCCCGACGGGCAAAACCGCGCTAACATCGGCACCGTGTTCCAGCAAAAACAGCACAACAGGCTCAGCCGTGTAGAAATTACACTCGTAGCAGGACGCCGCGCCCGCCAGCGCCGAACCATATCGTCCTACATTTAGAACTGTGTTGACCTTGGCACCGTGGTGGACGAGGTACTTCACCAAGTCTAGCTGCGAGCAGGACGCCGCCGCCACGAGCGCCGAGCCGTAGAATCCGATGCGTGGGTGGGCATCGATCTCGGCCCCATGCTCAACTAAGGCGCTAAATGTGGAGGTTTCGAGACTCTGTCCATCACATGGAGTAAAAGGGCCGAAGTAGGCAGTGGCAGCGGCAATCAGTGCGGTGCCGAAGTGGCCGCACGCAAGCTCCAGGTTGGGATCCGCGCCGTGCTGGAGGAGCAGATCTACCTTCGCTCTATTACAACTCTCTCGCGCCGCGGTGGCCAGCGCCGAGCCGCAGCAGCCTGACTCGAGGAGGAGGTCGGCCTTAGCGCCTGCTTCAAGCAGTATTTCCATGACCCTTACGCTGCCATCATAGCACGACGCGCACGCTGCCGCCAGGGCGGAGCCGTACCGGCCTGGGATCTGCATATTTACATTGGCGCCGCGCTGAATAAGCAGTGTCGTAATCGCAACGTTTCCCCAATAAGCCGTGGTGGCGAGGGCGGATCCAAACGAGCCATTCTTGAGAAGGAGGTCGACCTTGGCTCCACCGTCGATTAGCGCCCGCACCATTCCTATGTCACCTCTTGTGGCGGCCTCGGCTAAAGCGGACCCGATATTGCCGTCCTTGAGCTGGGCGTTGACGTCTACTCCCCGGTCGATCAGGAGCTTAGTGACAGGGATCGACGAGCCTCCCACGGAGGCTCTCAGCGCCGTGCTGTACCACCCTTCCGGGATCTTGGCGTTTACCTTAACGTCACGGGCGAGCAACATTTGTACGATACTCAGCCTGCCGCCCCAGCAGGCCGCAGTCAGGGCCGACCCGAAGCAGCCGATACGCATCTTTCGGTTGGGGTTGGCGCCGCTGTCCAAGAGGACACGCACGATGACCTCCTTGGCCTGCCACCTCGCCTCGGATAGGCGGTCCTCGCTTTCCGGGTCTCGACGGAGCTCGCCTTGGAGTCCGCAGTCGCAGGCTGCAATCAAGGCCTGGTCAAGGTTGTGCTGCGACACTTCTTGGTGAGACGCTTGGAGAACCTTCTTAAAGAGATAGGCAAAGCCCTGGTAGGCGGAGAAAATGAGTAGGTTGGCGCAAGTCTCGACCGAGGCCCCCGCCATGTTTTGATATGCGTGATTGTAGAGTCCGTATTCCTTTTCCCGCGAACAGGTGTAAGGGAAGAATTGCCACGCGCGGAATAGCATTTCCATGATTGTCAAGCCTTCCTGGTTGCCTACCATCTCTGATTCATTAGCGTTGATGGATTTGTCGGCATGTCGTAGCCAGAATGGCGAATACAGCAAGAAGGGACACTGATTGGACATCTCTTTCCAGAAGGCCTGTAGCTCCGAGTTGGGCTCCACCCCACTACGGCCGTAGGGGCTAGGCGCCCCGCGGTCCGTCATTGCGGCCATCTCAGGCAGCTGCAGATACCCCAGGTAGGCCGTCAGCAGCAGCCGGTGGCCGTTCCCCTCGAGGCCGGTCGATCCCAGCATAGCGGCCAGCTCTTTTGGTAGCCGCGCGCTACCGAGGTAGTCCATGACTGACTGATGTATGAACTGCACCCGCGTCGTGAGCTCGTATCTCAGCTTTTTGAACTTGCCGACGTGGAAGAACCGCCTCGTCTCGACGACCTCAACCAGGCCACCGCAGCACAACATCATGTGCCTCCGCATATCTTCGCATCTTTGCTCGGCCGTCTCCGCCTCCCACACAACGCTCAGCGTACGAGGCGGTTCAGCCGAGCTGAGCGCCATGACGTGCACGAGCTCTTCTATCGATAGAGGCCTGTCGGCGGCCAAGATGACCTGCAGCAGTCGTTTCATGTCGGGGATATGGTGGTCTTTCACCTTGCTGAGAATGGCCCTGAAGTGTTCCCACAGGTCGGTTGGCGTGGCGGACAACCGCGACCGGATGTGCTCGACGCTCTCGTAGCTCTCCATGGCCGCCGCTAGCTCGTCGACTACGAGCCGCACCCAGAGGAAGACCCCGTCCGCTCTGCCGAGGATCTGGGGCGCCAGCTCCGCCGCGAGCTGCTCATAGCGGGAGTCCGCGCAGTCCTTAGCCATGGTGTGGAGGCGGCTTGTGGCGTATATCTCGATGTCCACCGAGTTGAAGTCGGTCAGGTTGATCGTGGTCCACTCGTTTCGGTGGTTTACAAAATTACCTGGCCTGCTAGAGAGACAGACACTGGCGGTCGCGTGAGAGCTATCGGGCCGCGGGTTAGTGTGTTTCTCTAGTAGACGGAATACTTCGGCGAGCGAGAATCCCTCTCCCTCGTCGAGAGCGTCGATGAAGATCAGCGTCTGCTTGGTGGACGACTGCATCACGGTTTCGAACATCTGGGTGAGCGTCTCGCCCGTCCAGTCGACACCGTGGTCCCGCGAAACGCTCGCTTTCTTCATGTAGTGGTAGAACGGAGCAAGGCACTTGTAAGCCGTCGGGCTCTGGAAAACTATCTGATGCAGGACCCGGCGGAGCATACCCATAAGCGTTTTTTCCATGAGGCCGCCTCGACCGTTGAAGAAGAAGCCGCAAACCACCGGCTTGGTCGTGCTCGGGCCGGCGACAACCGACGTCTCATGCGTGAAGAGGTGCTTCATGAGGGTCGACTTGCCGCAGCCTGCCTTGCCTTTGATCAATAGTTTCTGACCTGGCGATGACTTCCACACCAGGTACTCCTCAGAGTGCAGCATCCACTCATAAGTATCATGGTAGGTGTCAGCAACCGTCTGTTCACGGACCTCCATCTCGGCAAAGGAGAGCAGCCTAAGGAACTCTACGCTATCCATTAGCCGCGTCGCTTGTCCCGTTCGAGATGACAGTTGGTTCAAGTACCTAGACGTGCGGCATCCTCGTCTCCCGTCAAAGAGACAGGCTCCAGCGGCGAATGGATATTGCTAGCAGTACCCGTGGCACCTGTCACTCAGGTTAGCCTTAGCTCTGGATCTTTTGTGGCCATATCACCAACGTACCCGGCCGCAGATTCGGTTTCGCAGCGACCAGGGCGTCTGCACAGTGATGGATAGCTTTTGCCGTGTCTGGTGCGTGCAGGTAGTTGTGCGTGTGCCCGGCTACGCTCCGCAACTTCCTCCAGTCGTCCATCTTGATCTCGCTAATCCCTATGTCCTCGTCAAACCGCCAGTACTTTTGCGGCTGCTCGTCCCCAAACGTCTGCTGTAGCCGCGCGTGGACGGTGCGCGAGCTGGTGGCCATCCGGACGAGGGCGCCGAGTAGGGTGGAGGGCTTGGCACTGACGCCGATCGCGCGTTTGAGCCCCGTCCCGATGCTGACAATGCAGGACGTCGGCCGGCCGGGAATGGCCTTGTCCGCCTCGGCCAGCAGAACCTCGCAGGGGTTGTTATAGCCGAAGCCGGCGTCGACAAACGCGATCCCGTCACGGCCGGTCTTGATGGGGTTGAAGAAGGTAGTCGCCGCCGAAGTCGCCCGCGCCACTTCCCATATCTTGCAGCCCTCCCAAGCCGGCTCGACATCGTACGTTCTGAATAACGTCGGCCCTGCGTTGACGTTGATCTTGGTGATGGCGAGCACGACCGTCTTGGGTGCTTGCGAGTCGGCAAACAGCGCCTCCTTGTCTCCGTCTGCGGTCTGCGCCAGCCTTAGCTCGTTCTGGATGGCCTCCTCGAGTTTCTCACCAGAGTACTTGGGCCATGTTGGAAACTGGGCGACGTATACTTTGGGCGTGAATGCTAAGTTGGCCACACGGTTGTAGGCGCTCAACGCTTCGCTAGCCGACATCCGAAGCCGTCCGAGCAAAATGGCGATGATTCTAGCAGCCGTCAGTGCCACGTTGCGAATTTAGGCTTCATGCTGACGTAGGACAATAGAGCTGCGACGACATATACTCACCCTCCAGTACTGGTGCCTCCGATGAGGTCAAAACATTCGCACGGCAACGGCGGCTCCGGCAAGCTAAGCTTCTTTTGTATCGCCCTCATGAGCGTCTCCAAGATCATCAAGGAGGAATAGCCACGGATGCCTCCCCCATCTGATCGGGTAGCATGGCCGGCGGGTTAGCGAGCGTGAACGGGTTTGATAAAGAGAGCTCGAAGCAAACACACCGAGAGAGAGTATCGTCTTGCCATGGGAGCTCCCATGCGCGGTTAGCCCCGTGGTAGACATGGCTGTCTTTGCGAGACCGCGGCGATGCGACGCGGTGGTGGATGCTCAGCGTTGGGTATGCGAACTGAGCGGGGGAATGCAAGCTCCGGATCCACTAATGTTCCGCCACATTGCCGCATGTTTACTACGCATGAAGATGAGATTGGTGGCAGGCTCAGAGGCTTTGTTGCCTAGCCAGTCCTCCATCTTCGTTCGCTTACCAGCAGCCCAATCACTTCTAGGCGCTACGATGTACCCCGCTTACCGTGGTCCGGTAGGTAAGTTTGACCTACGGGCTTGTAATTCCTAGCCCTAGATCCACACTAGGGGGTGGCGGTCGGCCCAAACCGGAGGTTTCCAGAGTCTTCCAGAGTCGTCCAGCGATCCAGACAGCTCTCCAGACAGAACAAAGTACACTCAATTCAGCCGATCAAACGTGCAGGTGATACAATCCAACAGGACCCGTTTGGCCATTCTTATATAGGTATGGGACCAATTCTGGGCCAACTCGGCTAGAGCTGGAGCAATCCAGCCTGCCGAAAAGAGAACGTCTATTTACACTACGACTCTGGTCTATTTGTACTATTACCTCGCAATGTCCCTATATATAACCCTAACCCCCACTCACCAATTTACATCGCCATGAGATTTAATAATTTTGCCATATAGGTAAACCATCGCTATTTCACGGTTACACGCACTTGCGTTATTAACTCTAAAAGGTAAATAATCATTCGGCGTATAATTTCCCGGGCTAACTGAGCGTTTAAAAGGGCGAAAACAACCCGCCGCGTAATGGTGCGATGTAAGCCAACCTTTAGGTCGATAAGGACCGCGATGCTGATCATGATAATACCGGCGATTTCATCTTTACTGGTGAATGGTAAGTAGGTAGTTAATTGCAATCCCATTACGGAATCGGTCGATTTGGGCTCTGGTTCGATTAATTGCGAGTGTTCAATTAAAATGCGCCCGCAACTGAGCATTCCAACGTGAATGGGGGTTAGGGTTCTGTAAGGGGTAGTGCGGGGTCATAGTGCAAATAGACGTTCTCGGCAATTAGGGTGAGCAAAGATGGGTAAATTCTGAGTAGGGACTGAGCCGAGCCTGATCTAGGGTGAGCAATGTCACGAGCACGAAGTACGAAAATGGAAACTTCGTGTGCCCAGATTCGTCTCACATAACAGCAGATATAATACACCACGAGCAAGGCGACCAGGTAAGCAATCACCAGAAGACTTACGATCGCCTAGATATATTTTGCTGTCAGCTTCGTGCGCATTCCGGCCTTTGTGGGCGATACTGCGCACACCCCACCCTGCGATATCTGCATTTGGCTCAGGTCTCCTGTGGATTGTGGCAGTCGAACACAACGGTGCCGTCTTTTCCAGCGCTGGCCATAGCTCGGACTGAGCCAGAAGCACATGTTGCAGAAAGGCGCCGCTTTGGACTTGGAGTTCAATAATCGACAAACTGAACTTCACTGGTCACATGAGTTTCCACAGTCACCGAGTTCCATTGTCCTGACACAGCCAACGGCACTCCCCGCACCACCCGGGCATGCAGGTGACTTACTGTGACGTCGTCACCGTCGCCGAGGAGGCGTGACAAGATGGGCAGGCACAAGATGAGCAAATTGTGATTTTAATCACTTTTTTCCCTCCCCACCCCCCTCGAAACGTACTTTCCTTCACTGCTAGCCCGAAAATATTTACCTAGCCAGCCACTTGATTGTTGCAATATTCTTTTCAAGAAAGGAAAGTCACACCTCTCACACACCAATTCTGTAACTTCCTTCAAACCTCAGCCCATCCGCAACAACTCGCAACAGCAACGAAAATCCGACAAGATGCCAGCCAAAGTCATCGGGGGAGCCAAAGAACCTCTGGCTGCACTCCAACGAGGGCTACGGCCTCACACACCCGCCCACGCCCACATCAGATCCCATCCACCCGCGCATCACCGTCGAGACCACCAAAGGGCCCGTCGCCATCGATCCCGCCAAGACAGCGCTGCTGGTGATCGACCTGCAGAACTACTTCCTCTCCCCCCTCCTCGGATGCCCCCGCGACAGCTTGGGCATCAAGGTTGTCGACCAGCTTCTGCAGCGCGCCATTCCCTTATGCAGAAAGGCCGCAATTCCCGTCATTTGGCTCGGCTGGGGTTTGACCGAGGAGGATGTGCAGACCATGCCGCCGGCGATTGTCAAGGGCTTCGTCGCCGACACGAACTTTGAGGGCGAGAACCGAACCAGGGGAGGCTTAGGTTCCGATATTGGGCCACTAAAAGGGGAGGACGGGTCTATGGTCGAGGGCGGGAAGATCATGATGCGAGACCAGTGGAACACGGCGTGTTACGATCCGCTGCGGAAGGTCAAGGAAGAGGGGGACATCGAGATCTACAAAAACTGACTGTCGGGATTTTGGGGCGGCACGGGTATCGAGGAGGTTTTAGAGAAGGGGGGTCAGGACGCTGCTGTTTTCGGGCTGCAATCTCGACCAGTGCGTTGCGGGAAGCTTTCAGGACGCTTTCACCAAGGGCTGGAATTGTCTTTCGCTGAGCGATGGGACAGTGACGAATATCCTGGAGTTTGCAAGTGATTATTTCATGATCGGTGGCTACCTTGCTCTTTTCGATTTGTGCTAACATTTACAGGGCGTGTACTGAGTTCAACACGGAGGAGGGCTGGGGCTTTGTGACATGTCAGCAGTTTGAGAGCGGTGTTGAGAGGATGATTGCGTAGGGCGTGGAAGTTGACGGGTCGAGCCAGTGTATACGTACGACTTGTAAGTTGAGCGGTTGGCTAAAGGAGAATAGTAATGTTTATAATCAAAATGATAATGATGGTTTGGTCTCTACAGCACCTTATTCCACTAGTTGGGTGAATTCGTGCTCTCCGTTTCTCCCAAAATTTTCATCAGCTATGAATTCATTCAGGGCACCGGCTGATTAGAACAAAACGAGTGTCTCCTGCATAGCACTTGACAGAAACTTATCCACCGATCCCTGCGGCTGTTCTCCATCAACACTTCGAAACACCCCCACCCTCTTGTGCACATTTCCCTTGCCTCCTTCAACCCCCTGTAACAGGAGCCCAGCAAGCCCGCTTTGCCCTTCAGCTCCCATATCAAACCACCCGAGTACCAGCATCTTCAGTCCATCAGTATCCTGAACCTTCCCCTCAGGGTCCCAGTCGAGATTGAACTGCCACTCATGGTCGCCCTCTTCAGTGGGAAGCACCCAGATCCTCGGCCTATAGCCAGTCATGTTGATCGTAACGGTCACTTTCTCCTTCTCGACTGTCAGCATCACCGGCGCTGGGACGGCTGCCAGTAGGGCTGTGATACGGAGCTCCGCGTGGCTGATTGCTCCCAGTGGATCTGCCCCCCTGTGGACGAGGTGTGGCTTTAGCCTGTCATATCCCGGCATGAGCGTGCAGCGGTTACCGTCGTCGTCGTTGAGCAGAGCGAAAGATACTTTTCCGCGGTTTGCCCAGCTCCACGAAGGGGCGATGTATGGTTCGGCGTCTAGGTCGTCGAGGAGAGAGGCCGGGTCTGGCGCGATGGCGGCATGTGGGTCGTTCGTAGTCCATAGTAAATCCCCTGGCAAGGATTGTTTCCACAAACCGGCAGCGTAGTCGGACTCGGGGAACCCAGTTGCGGCGGCGAATGATCGCGCCATCGATGAAAGGGCAGGAAAAGTATCTGTCATGTCGGAAAATCCAGTAGGGCGGTTGTGGAATCTGCCCGTCCGAGCGCTGTACCAACCCACAATTTGCCTCCAGACTGCGCCGTCTAGATCGCCTTTGTCCCCCTTCCCTCGTCCCTCTTCTGTGACTCTCTGCGTTTTGTCTAGTTGGGACAGGAGACGCGTCCGATCCAAGCCATACTGCGACAGCGAACAGAAGCTGCTGAGCGGCCCTTCCCTGTAGAAGGATCCATACGGACAAGAAATGATCAGATTGCGGCGCCCAAACCCAAGAAAGCGGGTTGAGGCGAGCTGTTCGATGGCGGTCCAGCCACGCATGTTCCACTTCCCGAGGGTGTTTGCCCACAGAACCTGCGTCTGTGGTGAGTTGTGGTCACCAGTGTTGTCGTTCATCAGAACGTCGACGAAATCCAACTTCAAAAGTCCGGCAATCTTCGGGCGAAGTGAAGAACGATAGTTGAGATACACGGCGGGCTGAGGAGTGAGGAACGATTCTTGGCAGGAGGATGACGAAAGGGCGCCGAGTGTGACCAGGGAGTTGCCGTAGATCTTGTCTATTATGCCAGCGTGCTCCTCCCAGTCTTCACCCGGTCCCCGTTGGTCTTGGCGAATGCAAAGTGCGTCGACCCAGAGATACGGGATCGAGAGGGATCGTGCCGTGTCAACGGCGTCTTTCACGACGGCGGGCAGGAGCTTCTCGTTGATAGCCGTCGAGAACTGCAACTCTGCATTGCCACTGTCGTTCTTCAGCTGCGCCTGAGTTTCGACTTCGGAGCCCCAGCAGTAGCTAAGGGCGGCGTAATTAGGGGGTGTGTCAAGTGACCGTGAGTCGACAAGCTTGATTAAGTTACTCTGAACTTCGATCAGGCGCTTCGGACAAAAGCTGTCAGTGGGGTGCCCGTGGTCGCTGGAGCACCAGTCAATGACACCCCGAGCCCAACGCACGGAGTCTTCGTCGGCAGCCCAGTTCGTGAGAGTCAAACCTGGCGGGATACGAAGCCAGCTGCTGACGTCGAGGTCTTCTGAGCCCCCGTCTGGCGAGGGAGTCTCGATGGCTTCAGCCCCAAAGGTCACGGTCAAAATGTCGTCGCCTCCTGGAGTCCGCATGTCGATCTTCAGACAGAGCAAGCCCAGGGGGAGGTTGTATTTCTCCACGCCCTCGCTGAACCACATCCAATACATGTCGAAAACACATTCAGACTCTTGGCTCAGAAACATCCTGGTGCCTTCGACGGGAGCCACAGCCTCATTGCGGGCCTGCGACAAGATGGTCTCGCGTAGGAAAGCGCAGAATCCGCAACCATTGCGTGCCGATGCCTCGAGTCCCGGCAATGACGGAAGCGTGTCGGTGTAATCGTCCCCGGGGACCCTGATGACCCAGAATCCGGGCCCGTCGGTTTGGAAGTACCACCGCTTGGGCAGCACGAGGTACTCTTCGCCATTTCTCGTAGCTGCAACCTCACCGCCTTCGATCTTATCGTCGAATTCGAGGAGACGGCAGCGCTCACAGAGCTGCGCTGCCGGAGGGGTCATGATGGAAGAAGTGAAAAGTCCCTGCAGTGCGCAGAGGGCAAAGAGGGCGAGAAAGTCACAGCATCCCGTCGTGGTGGTGATCAGCAAATATTGGGCGGATATCTGGCGATTGCCAAGCAGTGTCAGGCTCAGCTGCGGCTGACGCGCATCGCTGGGCGCTCAGCAATCGTATCATGACGGCCGTCAAGCGGGGTTCAGCGGCGGGCAGCTTGAATGCTGCATGCAGGTTGTCCAGCGCGAGACCATCTTCAAATCTCGAACGTCTTGGCGAGGGTGATGGTTTGCTAAAACTCCTGTCCTAACTCCTAAAAGCATTGAACTTGAAGGCTTGTTTCGGGTGGAGAGATGTGCGGGGTAATGATCAGGGAATCACGATTGGCTGCTTTCATTGCGCATACCTGTAAAAGCAGTACTCAAAACGCTTCCGCTCGATAACCAAAAGTGGGACCATTTAGCTCTAGGTGAGTAGGTACCTAGGTAGCTAATTTTAGATTGAACAGAAGCCCATGCTGTTTTCTTTCTTTTTCCTGTGACCTAACAAACTGCTGATCCCTGCCATTCTCTTCTCCATAACTTGGACGTCGAAGCGTTCGTCTACTTCCCCAACAGCCATAGAGGTCAAGACCCTTCTTTCCGACTTTGTGGTAGCGCTGTGAGGTGGGTAACACTACGCGAGACAGACGCCAATTTCCTCCACTAGGCACCTAAGGTATCAGTACCAGCTAACCGCCGACGTCCACTCTGGTAGCCAGCACAAACGATATCATTTCAAGAATTTCCCCTGCCCCCAGCCAAAATGCCAGGTCATGACGCCTCCCATCAGTTTCAGCACCTCGCGAGATTTGGAGCGTCATCTGAGCACCCATGCCCGGACACGACGGCGAACGCAGTGTCCCTACTGCCTGAGGACCGTTGGACGATCGGATAATCTCAAGAGACACATCAAAGTAGCACATCCCAGTGAACTTCCGGTTCTGGATGAATGTGACGATGACGTCGCTGAAGAAACCACATCCACAGATGATACGACGCCCTCAAACAACACCAGGTCGCCCGTGGACGCAGATGGCAGCGAATCTCCGAAATCTGATGAGGGAAGGAGTCAAGCCGATGAGCCTCTTCCGACACTTCTAAACAGCACGCCGCCTGTTTGTCCGCCTGCCGCCGAGAAGGAACACCAGAGGGATCGCATCGATGTTGACGAGCGCCTCGATCTTGAAAGACAGAGGGGGATGCGCCTATTAAAGTCGAAAGGGTCTACTGATATGAATACTGAAGGAGGAAGTCCTGCGCTCGTTTACGAGAGACCGCGGAATAAACGCGGGTAACCGCTGGGGTTGGACGAAGTTACACGAGGCAGTATACGTCGAAACCCGCTCTGAGGTCGAGAAGTTATTAAAAGAGGGTGCTTCGGTAGATGTCGTGAACGTGAACGGCCACACGCCACTTTACCTAGCAATTCTATTAAACAGAGGAGGGATTGAGATTCTTCTTGAACAAGCAGGGAAGAGAAGTTAAGTACACTCTGAAATAACAGGACTCGTGTCAACTTTACTAAGAGGGCCTCACTTTGTGCTGTAAGATTCCATCATTTTCAGTTATTAGAAACACTGCGCAAAGCTCCTTATTCGATCTAATTGACGGTGCTGCAACTGCGTCATGCAACCGCTCCGTCGTGCTGTGGACGAGGAGGAATCGAGCTGGGCTGAAGTTCTTGAGCTGGTTTCCGAATATTCTGGCAAAGTACTATCGTGGCACTTTTTCGCAGAGAGTGGTCTCGGGGGCGCCCACTATGACGTGTCGGGGATCCATCGGGCTTGTCGAATGAATAGAGCAAGAGGGAGTGATTGACCAGTGGTTCCACTATCGTGAACTCTCTCTGGCCGGCGGTAAGACATGGCAGAAACTGCTCATCGTGACTGGGCTGGATGGCAGACGGATTCATATTGTTATCGATCCTCGGGGAATGACAGCGCGAATGTTGGGAACGCACACTTTTTGGCCCTTGGGGACAAGACAACGACGGGTGGGGTTGTGGCGGAGCGAGACAGGTATCTCGTGCTGCTAGTAAGGAGAGATAATCTGGATGACAAGAGACTCTCTAGAGGGAGGCAGTGTCTGATATTAGAGGAAGTTGTGGGAGGGAGTATCGACGCGTTAGTCTCATTCGGGTGGTGTCTTAGGACGAGGATCTTGAAGTAATCAGATGGGAGGAGCTGACGCTGAAAATTGTTTGAGGACTCCGGCACACCACCACCCCTGGCTGTCGAGAAACATGAAATTTACGACCACTATTCCGAGTCATTGCAATACGTTGAATATGCTGAAGGACTTAAAGGTAGCAATAGTGGAACTGATAATTATCCGGGTATGCAACAGGGAGTTGAGGTATGACTTTGTCGTATCAGAAAGTCCGTTGCCTTGCCTTAGGTACCTAGGTACCTAGGCATTGGCGGGATTACGTGGGGTTACGCTGGTTAGCAAGACATGGAAAAGAGACACGGGCATTCCACGCAAAGGCAGAACCAACAACTTTCCGGTCATCTACGGTCGGCGGCCTAATGTTACATTGTAGGAGACGCGTTGGCAGTAAGCGACGTGGAATCCCTCGGGGCCACGGGGACGTGGAGTAGGTGTTTTCCGGCCCAACTGCAACATTCTGACCAACCACAGCGCAGCGGCATGGAGTCTGCTGGTAGGGGTTGTCATGCTCGGAAACACCATTGGCCCGAACGGGTTTTACGACGTTTCCGTGTTGAACATATTGAGACGGAGATAGGGGTGCTGCGGGGTTTAACCGGACACTATTATTCTACTTCAACCTCAGTTGGCTGCCCGTGAAGTTCGACTAAAAGGACTTGCAAGCTGACGCCTTGTTCTCTGCCCACCATGTCTTCCCTGGTTTCGCTCTCGTCCGCGTGTGCACCGTCCACCTTTGCATCTCTTCAAGTTTTCGGAACCCAAATCCTCAACATCGAAACCCACCTGGTCACCAACTTCTCCGCCTCAGTCCCCGCAGCACTTCGATTCACTCAACCGCCGATCGAGTTCCACAACGCAACATTCTGCAATGTCACCGTCTCTTACACCCACCCCGGACAAGACGACCAGGTCTTCGCCTATGCCTGGCTGCCCATTGGAAACTATAACGGCCGTCTGCAAGCCGTCGGCGGCGCTGGTTGGGCCGCTGGCGGCACCGCCTTTGGCTTCGAGACTATGAAAGGCGCCGTCGGAGACGGCTACGCCACCATCACCAACGACGGCGGGCTCACCGGTGATCCCAGCGGAGGCAAAGACTGGGCGCTGCTCAGCCCCGGAAACGTCAACCTCTACAAGCTCAACAACCTCGGCTCCGTCTCAGTCAACGAGCAGTCCATCATCGGCAAAGCCCTCGTCAAGTTCTTCTACGGGAAACCCCCCTCCTTCTCCTACTGGAACGGCTGCTCCCAGGGCGGCCGCCAAGGCTTCGTCGTCGCTCAACGCTTCCCCACAGCCTTCGACGGCATCTCCGCCGGCGCACCCGTCATGTACATCCCCGACCTGCTCGCCACCGTCCAGTGGCCCCAACAAGTCATGAACACCCTCAACCAATTCCCCTACCCCTGCGAGCTCGACGCCCTCACCGCCGCCGCCATCTCCGCGTGCGACTCCCTTGACGGCGTCCGCGACGGCATCATCTCCGACCCCGCCGCCTGCCTCTCCACCTTCAACCCCTTCGCCCTAGTCGGCACCCCCATCGCCTGCGCCACAACCAACACCACCCTCCCCATCACCCTCGCCGCCGCCACCGTCGCCAACGCAACCTGGCACGGCCCTGCCTCCCCCGCCGGCAAACCGCTCTGGTACGGCCTCACTCCCAACACCGACCTGACCGGAAACTCCCCCCTTTCCGGGGGAGTCACCGGGATAGCCCTGACCAACTGCACTGGCACTACCTGCACAGGCACAACCTCCCCCCTGTCCGGGCCGTACCTCTCCCTCCTCATCGCCAAAGGCTCTCCCTCATTCTCCCTCTCCAACCTCACCAACGCCGAGTTCGCCTCCCTCATTCACGCCGGGAAGCAGCAGTACTCCTCCCTCCTCGCAACCGATGACCCTGATTTATCCGCCTTTCGCGCCGCAGGTGGTAAGCTGGTCAGCTACCACGGAACAGCGGACCAGAATGTCCCTAGTGAGGGGACGGCGCGGTACCACCGGTCTGTTGAGCGGTGGTTGGGTGACGAAGGGGAGGGAAAGGAGGTGGGTGAGTTCTGGAGACATTTTGAGGTGCCCGGGCTAGGGCATTGTTTTGGGGGGAGGAGTGGGAATTTGGAGGGGCTGTGGGAGCAGTTGAGGGGGTGG
>Ga0247758_1000619_pt1 | contig 30876 bp, 42 predicted proteins | sample UWRJL156409C4_FD_180950 | JGI IMG/M metagenome (GOLD analysis project Ga0247758, IMG submission 180950) | Plant litter microbial communities from Arlington Agricultural Research Station in Wisconsin, United States - UWRJ-L156-409C-4 | ecosystem: Environmental > Terrestrial > Plant litter >... | reverse complement strand
TCCAGCCTCTCCGCCCAATCAAGATACGCATCGAACCACTCCCCATCATACCGCATCTCCAGATCCAGCTCCCGCACGCGCTTCGCGCCAGGGTACGGATTCCCCGGCCATCCGGGGGCGTACCACACGTGCGACGCGCCATGCTTGTCGGGACATACCCTATACTTAAAGCCCTGGCCTGGCGCCAGCGGCCCAGGGTGTTTCCTCTTGTCTGCAGCAGCAGGGGGGGCGGGAGGGAAGGCGAGGTTGAATGCCCTGGGGGAGATAGGCCCGTGGAGGATCTCGTCTATGCTGGTTGGGGTGGGTTTGTTGGGGAAGGATAGGGGGCGCGGGAGTTGCTTTGGGCGGAAGGACTGGATGGGGGTGGTGGAGCCGCTGCTGTCGATGGTTGAGGCGGCTTGGAGGTCTGCGGAGAGGGAGCCGTTGGCGCCGAGGCGGATGACGAGGCCGTAGCTGGTTTCGAGGGTGAGGGCGTGGCATTGGCGGGGCTTTTGTTGGTGCGAGGTGCATAGGAGGAAGGCGATGTCGGCTGTGGTGAGGGAGGGCATGGTGGTGGGTATGGGGTCCGCCGAGTGGGGGACAGTGGGAGATGGGGGACTGGTCTTGGCAGTCCGGTCGGTGCAGTCGGTCACAAGTGTGGCAGTTGATTCGGGGTCTCAGGGCTTCTTCTTGAAGACGGGAATGTTGAGTTGAGTCACGAGATGAAACCTGGGGTTGGATGGGCGACAGTCGATTCAAAAAGGCTGGAGAGTCCTCATGGATCAAGAAGAAACAGGGCCGACTCTCTTTTCTATCAGACACGTTCTCGTCAAAGGTTTCAAACTCGTTGATGTTGAAACAAAGAAGCAAGACGGGGTGGATTGCTGGGCGGTTAGCATCACGGGCGTGTAACCGCCAGCGAGTGGGGCATGGAGTTTTGGTGCGTAACTTGAAGAGGTCACGGGCGGCAATGACATCAGCTACTTCGAATTTGGAGTTAGAAGGTCTTTTCCATGCGGCCCGGGATGTTTCCGCACAGGTTCCGAGTCGCCGGTCGCATTTTGTGGAGAGAAGCTCTTCTGCTGGGTTTGTTGTCGTTTCAGATGCTTCGAAACAGCAAGAGGTGGAGCTGGCTCAGCAGGCGCCCAATTAATGATTGGCTGAGAGGCTCAGATGCAACTGGAGCTGTCAGCGTTCGTAACCGCCTGGCTTCCAGGCAGGAGTCGGGAAGCTGTCCGTAAGCGCTCGGTCGATCTTTAATTAGACTGAATTTAATTTTGTGCCAATTGAATGCCTACAGACCCGTTGCAGGCCTGGCACTCGACATTAGCTATTTGCGGCCAGGGAATTAAAATTATGCAGTTATCCTTTGTGAGCTGTAGAACCCTAACCCTGGGACAAAGCTATAGATTCAACTCACTTGTGATGAAACTCATCTCACAGTCTGATATGTCTATCGAATCCATCGCTTCGAGGCAAACTGCGCTTTTTCGAGGTATTTTCGTTCGAATCACAATATGAGACTCAGATCAAGAAGTTTGGTCAGAAGAAAAATGCTCTGATTTAAGAATGAACGAGCGCAGCACGCTGAACTCAGATCATGTGGATGAACAATATATATGTGCCGATTATGTAAAATTTGGTGAGACCGTCTCCTCTCCTTGGACGATGCAACATACTCTATCACCGTCTCCCCCCACCCCGCCTGGCATTGCTGGGTACCGGGGCTGGAACCGAGGACTTTGCCAATGCCAGGCTCCCATTCTCGTCCTGTGTTCTTCTATCCGCCTGCCGGCCATTCAGCCCTTGGTCTCGCTCTTTGATGACCATGAAACCGAACTAAAGATCGGCGTTCTTGCGTCGTAAACCAAAGTGTGAGCATGTCATGCCGTTGTTGATGTCGTGTTTTGATCCATCATGTCGGGTTTGTCGATCCCCGGGGTCTACCGCGGCCCATCCGCGGTCCGAGCCAGGTAGATGAGGATGAGTGGCCACCCGACTGATAATATGAAGGCCGCTAATATTGAGAAGAAATTCACCCCTCGTTCTCCGTGTTTGCCTGACCAGCGTCCCAGGAGGGCAATGGCGCAGAAGATCATGCCGATGCCGTAGAAGGAAAGGCCCCAGACCACGGCGAGGATGTAGTCCGCGTTGCGGTCCCAGGGGGCGAGCTTTGCCTTGGAAGTGTCGGCGAAGACCTCGCTTGTTGAGAGATTCTGACCCATCTCGAGTTGTTGGAGTGTCGAACGACGTGTGGAACTGAATGGCGGTGGTGGTGAGTGGCGGATGGAAAGAGTGGGTCTCGGTGATGCTGCTCCGGCGAGTTCGACCAGCGACTGATGTGGAAAACGCGAAAGCAGAAAAAGTTGGGTATCGAAGGGAACGTCGTGGGAAAAAGGCCAGGAACGATCGGATGGCGTAGAAGAAGCGAAAAGAACTCGACCAGCGAACAGCAACCAGTAAACCTCAAGAAAACATAGACAGCGACAGAGGTGCTCCAAAACAAAAATCCCCAAGACCGAGAAGGATGCACAGTAGGGAGAGGAAGAGAGGAGGAGCGGAGGGAGGCGCATGCGGGTTGGGCAAACGGGCGGTCTTGGTTCTTTTAGCACTCCATCCGAGGCGGGGTCATGCTGTATGGGGCCGGGCGCGGGCGCTGGGGTCGCGGCCACTTCCAACAGTGGGACTGGCTTTGCCAGAACACGCCGCTGCTACCTACTGCGTAGTAGCTCCTGGGACCATCGATCCCGAGGACGATCTTACACGAAGCAAGGGCGGCAATTGGCTGCGCAGGCCCTCCTGGGACTCCTCAAAAGCTTATTGTCCAAAATGGTGGTAGAAGCCAAGCCGAGGGTGAATCGTGATCCTCGAGATGAGACGGTTGTGAATGAGGAGACCCTGGCGGGGCAGGGATGAAGCAGGCGTCAAGTGGCAGCATGTGGCTCGAGCGCCCAATAAGAAACATCGCTTGACAAGCGCTGAGGCTTGGGCCTGCCACTAGCGTGTCATCCATTGCCCAGGGGCTGCCGTCCGTCTCAAAATCACTGTCTCAAATCCTGTTTTCCCATCCGTCGTGTGGGAATTCCCATGCTGGAACAATCGAATTCTCGCTTTTTTCGCTTCTCTGATCGTGCGGTCGTCTGATGACTTCGCACCGTCTACCCGCAATCGCACCACCACCGAACGATTGTGTCTGGTGTAAGGAAGCGAAAAACAAGCATCGCAGCACCACGGCCCACTGCGCACCTGCCTCGGCCGTGATCACACCACAACTTAATCGCAAACGCTTCCTCCCCATGATCGGGGCGTTTTAACATGCCGCTTCTCCCAGAGCTGAGCTTTTCTCAATGTCGGTGGCCACCAATCGCCAATCGCCAATCAACAGGCCGCGCCACAACCCCCAAAAACACCCAAAACAAAGCCAAGATCTTCAGATGATACCCCCGCCAGCGGCCTGCGTCAGAGTCCATCCCCTGGCCAGGGGCGCCGAAGGGAGAAAGGGGGAATGCACACCAAGACCAGTCAAATTGCATACAAATGGGAAATGTGCATCATCTGTCACACTTCGCGCATGGAAACGAAGCTTAAAGTAGCGGATAGCCTGCACAGATCGACGATCTGTCGAGACGGGACCAGGTAATGTACTTTGTGTACCTACGGTGGGTACGCTACTCCATCCCAACCCCAGCTGCGACTTTGTAGTGTCAGCTCGCGCCTCCCTTCATACGTCTCCGTGTTCTGACGCAGGCATCGGATGGAATACCCTCCCCAAGACCACCCTACTCCCTACTCGGGCTTCCGGGCGTACACAATCTTGTACTTGAAGTAGCCGTGAGTCTTCGCATCTCTCAGCTGCCGCCGGAAGTGGGCGCAGAAAACTTTTGTCTCCTCGGGGCTCCAGCCCATGATCTGGGTCCAGATGAACAGGACGTAGCCTGGGAAAGTCAGCCATCATCACCCCATTAGAGTCGGGGACGAGTGTCCAGTGGGCGACCAACCTTCGATGTCCTGCTCCAGCGCAAGCTGGCAGAACTGTCCCACCTCCTTCCACTTTGGCTCCTTCATCCACCCATTCAGAGGCAGCTACAGTCCCAGCGTTAGCTCTCTTCTCCCAGCCCACACCACCCCCAAAGTCACCATGATAACTCACCTTCCCCTCAACAACCTTGACATCAACAAACCCCGCGGCCTCAATCCCCGGCACCTGCACATCATCATCAATGACCGAAAACGACCTCCCAAACCTCTTCCCCGCCTCCACAAACACCTTCCCCCACTGATTAATCGGCGACCCCTCCGCCACACTCCCGTCGTCAGACACAAACTGCGACGACGCCTCAAAACTCTCAATGTACCCCCCGGGCTTGGTCACGCGGAACGCCTCGCGGTACAGGGCGTTCCAGTCAGAAAGGGCGCCGAAGAGATAGCGGATGTGCACAAAGTCGAAGTCGTCGGTGGCGAATGTCCAGGGAGAGCTGCTGCAGTCTTCGATTTCGAAGCGCAGGTTGGGCGGCACCCAGCCAGGCTGGATGGGGGAGATGTCGGTGCCGATTACGGTGCAGGTGGGGTGCTCGTCTGCGAAGTCCCTGGGGGAGGGGGAGGGAGGGGGTTAGTCAATGGAAGGGGAAGGGGAAGGGAAGGGGAGAGGAAAGGGGGAGGGAGGGGGAGTTACATCGCCCATGCTCCTGTTCCGGTGCCTATGTCTAGGACTTTCTAGGGCGGGGGAAGGTCAGTATTTCTTTTCTTTTCTGCTCCCTGATTTTGAATGAGATCGAGGGGGAAACACACCTTGATGTCCTTGGGGAGTGGGACAAGTGTGAGCTTTCCATCAAGAACCAACAGCAGGGTGTGATGGCTTCATCTCCCGGAAAGCTGAAGTCAGCGCGTGTTGCAGGGCCGGGCAACTCCTCTCGTCTCCAGACACGGGTGGGAAAGCTCACATAAGATCAGCAGAGTCGTTCTGCTTTTCGTCGTTTGGGCCCCTATTTTGCAAGTTGGATGTGTCAGTTGCACGTCTACCTCTCGTTTGCTTCCAGGTTCCTTTCACACGAAGCAAGTGAAACATACCAGTACTGGTTGTCCGTCACGCGGTCGCTATGGTATGTCCGCCCGTTGACCGTGCGGTATTCAAGGATGCTGCTTGCCAATGAGGCGGTGGAGCTCTGGGCGTCAGCACCGAGAGAGGAGTCTGCGTCATTCGTGGTCTCCTAGTTCCGAGTGGAAGGGGTGTCTCGTTAGTCACCGGGTCTGGTATCTATTTATGGGGTTTGGTTAGGCAGTGCCTACCTGCTCTACCCAATGCGCAGCAGGGAGAATGCCGGCCGGTGCCTCGGCCGCTGCCGGGGAACCGGTGGTTGGTGGCGAACCACCAGGGACTGCCGGCGAGACCGGGGAAGGGCTTTTGCCCTGTTGCTCTTGGCTCATGGCAAAGTTGGTCGGATTTCGTCGTTGAACAGTTAGTTGGATCCAAGTGGCCCCGGATATTCACCTTGTGTAGATAGAGAGGAGAGGAACATGTGGGAAGCAGTCCAGAGTATGGATGATGCGGGAGCTCACCCCCTTATGAAAAAAAGCAACAGCTTGAATGGGAGCTTCCCTGAAGCTCCCCGCGTAATGTACCCTCAAGCGGTAGATTGCATCACCACCCACACGGTTCGATATCAATTGTCACCCCATATGCCCACCTCCACGCTGCCACCACTCGAGGTAACCTCATAGCAAAGTGCGTGTCTTTGCAACCCTTTCTGCGCTCACCAGCCCAGGAACAAGGAGTCCATGCAGGTCTCGGTCGAGAAAGCTCCTCGCATAATAACCGCTTGAGTGAGCCGCTGCATGCATACCCCTCGCCCCGCCCCCGCCTCGCAGATAATGGCAACCGACCTGCATCATCGCCAAGGTACAGCCCGAGCGGCGGGCCAACTAAATGTTGCGAAATCACCTCACGGAAGCGGGCGCTGTGCTCCCGGCATGTTGTTGGCGCTCGTGTATATAGGTACTTCCTGACTGCAGCGTCAGTATTGCAGTAGGTATTTTCCAGTATTCCTCGCTGGACATGGACGCTGTAAACGCCCTCGACTGTGTTTTGTACTCCAAGCTCCTCCGCTTCTAGAGACTTACCCCTCTATTCTATTCCCTCTCTGGAAGACCTCCTCTCCACGGCCCACCTAATCGGGAATCCCCCACCTTACTACACGCACTGCAACAGGCATCCCCTCCCCTCAAAGCTAATCCCCTTGCGGTTCCGCACCGCTAGTTTCGTATTATTGAGTCCTTTCCAGACCGTCGGGTCGCGTCAATACTCATGGTTGGCTGAAGCCCGCCAGGGTAGCTGAACCGACAAGGTAGGTGCTTATGCCGGATGAATGACCTCTGATACCTTGTCTATAAGTACGACACACAATGGCAACCTCGCATTTCTGTGACATGTGCGTAGCGTGAGGCAGAGTGATAATGCCTCATATGAGACCTTAGCTGGTAGGTGTGTTTTATCAATTTCTATCGTGGTGCATGAATGGATCTTGGTTGACATGAAGGGGGGACGGGCAGTGGGTGAGCCCAAAGGCCACGGGTGCTTCTCAGGGCATTTGTGGTGGACATGTTGTGTTGAAATACGGGGAAACAACTAGTGCCCGAAAGATAACATGGAGGAGATGGACAACTTTAGGTTCTCAGATTTGCCCGGTGTCACTTGACAAAAACGAGGAACACAGCCTGAGAGGAATGATTGACTCTGTCGAAAACCCTTCTATTTGTCGGCGGCCTCTTGGCCCCTCTAGGCCCAAGGTCTTCTTAATGGGTAGGTGTCGATTTCGGCTCGCTACTTATTAGAACCTTCCGTGGCACGGTTGGGGCTAGAACCTTCCTAAATTCTCCAGGTTCTTTTTGATCTCCTCCAGTGGTTGGGACCCGAACCATCCGGAGGAGATCACGGGGTTCCTTGGGTCCCGGGTTTTGTCCAGTTAGAACTTGAAACCTCCTAATTCTACACATTCCAGTTTCCGGCTGGCTTGCCTCGGTGGTTCTGGTTAGAACCCTCCTAAAGATATGAAATTCTCCGGCCGTCCTTGAGTGTTGATGGCCGGGGTTGTCGGAGTTGATGTTTGTGAAGTCTCTGTCGTGGGTAATAGATCGTCACCCTGGGGTGGTTCGGCTTGGAAATCCTCGCCGCTGTACAATTCCAATGCCTCGGCCATCTCCTTCTGCTCTCGCTCAGCAGCCTCGGTTCCGATCTCGGCTTCGTGGGCGGCGCGGAGGGCATTGATCTCTCGTTGGGCGTTGTCGATCTCCCTCGCCCAGATCTCAAGCAGCGTCGGGTTCCCGACGATAAGCCTTAGAATATCCACAACAGCTTGCACATCCTCAACAGGGCAGTGTGCCTTTTTCTTTCGCTGTACCACCCTCCCAAGAAAGACATTCGATAGATGTTTGAGCCCCCAGACCTTCGCCAGCCCAGCGTCCATCGCCAACTTACTGATGAGGGCTGTGTCAACCAGCCGAGTGTGCAGCATCCGCAGCGGGTATAGGTCGTTCTCCAGGCCATGGCCGACCAAGATGGTGTTGTCGTCAATGTGCTGATAAAGTGCCTCCCTCGCCTCTTTGAAGCCTTTGAGGAGGGTGCCACTTGCTTCGGCGTTTTTGAGCCGTCTTTCTGTGACGCCGCTGATGGATGAATGGTAATCCACTACTTTCCCTTGGGGCCGGACCCATGCATCGATGAGAACCTCGTTGGTGAGTACGTCAACGGCACACAGACGGGCGACCTCGGAACTTGCCTTGGCCAACTCTGGGACTTTGGTCTGGACCATCTCACAGTCGATAGCCACCGCGGCGCGCCCAAGCCCACGACTCTTTGGGGTCGCTTTCAACTGGGAGACGGGATATTTGCTGCTATCGGGTTTGACTAGGAACTTGAAGCCCCCTTGGTTGCGCAATGTGTCGATGGAGTGCACATGGCCGGCCAGTCTCTCCAGGAAACGCAGCCTGTCGGCCGGCTCCGCAAGCGATGGACTGGCTCCTTGCGGATGGAGAGCTTTTGCTGCGAGAAGGGCTTTCGCTGCGGCTTTCTGAGCGATGGAACTGCGGTTCCTCACGAGGGCGTTGAATGCCAATGCGCGGGCCGCAGGCGTCATCCGCGCAGGCGTCATCATCTTCAATGTTGAGCCGTGCTCCGGACCGTTCAAGATTGGAGTGACTCGATCCGATGGTCCGCAGTGGCCACAGGGCCGTCATGGGTCTTCGTCCTTGGCCGCGCCTGGATTGTGGAGTTTGCCGTGGTGCACGACCCGGTGATCGGGAAGTTTGGCGTCGCGAAATTTTGAACGTGACAACCTCTGGTCGCAATTGACGGAGCCCCACACAGTGCTATACAAGTTTCGCACGGACCACCGCGCACCATTGCAGATCAGGAGAGCATCACACTTAAGTTCCTTCTGTAATGCTGCTATAGTGACTACGTAGATTTATTAAGTAGATGATATATTTGTTGCGGTTGCTTGATGGGGGAGAGATGGAAAACAGGAAAGAGGGGGGAGTAGGAGTGGGAGGGCGTTTATATGGCACTCCACAAGCAGTAATAATCGCTCTACCTGGCAAGGCTAATGGACAACTGCTACCTTGTACATGCTGTTCCTAATGATTGTCAGGTGTGGTTGCATAGAGACTTTTAGCCGATTTTCTACAAAAAGTACCTTGAATTCTGCACACATGTGCGAGAGGCTCTCGAGGACTACATAAGCCGGTGGATAATTACCCCGCGAACGGAACAGGTTCAAAAGGCCAAATCATTCTCTTAACCCTCTCGATCCGCACAACCTTACAACTGACTCAGAGCTTTCCAGACGGCTCAAAATAAAAGACACCAAGCCCTCCGCCTCACCCCTCAACTTTAACACAGCCATGAGGGCGGCGGTTGTTTCTGCTGCCGGGGCTATCTTGCTGGCGTCGTGGACGAACGCCATTCAGCAAACAAGAAGCCCAAATCAAATTCCGCTTCGTCAGCTTGAGGCAGCAGAGAGCCGTCAACAACTCTCTGGAGCGTACACAATCAATGAGCTAGATGATAATGTGTGCGAAGCTGGCGGGAAACAATGGGCTGGATCAGTGAATGTATCGGAGGGGAATTCCCTGTTTTATTGTAATTGGCTTTCCATCGAAACACACCTTAACCTCAACGATACAAGCTCTGAATTTTGCTGACTCGTGGGCGCCTCGGACAGGGTTCTTTGAGAGCAGGAATCAACCGAAGGAGGACCCCGTAGTTGTCTGGATTGACGGGTGAGTTTTGTTCTCGACGCTCTCAGAGAGTGATTCTGAGGTGGGGATTCAACGCATTCTGACATATCAACAGCGGCCCCGGAATATCTTCCATGATGGGGTTGTTCCTACAAGCTGGGCCATGCCAGATTCACCACGGAGAAAACAGCACAGCCTTCAATCCGAACAGCTGGACCAACTTCGCAAACCTGATATTCATCGAGTGAGCGCCTTACCAAAACCCACCTCATCCTCCCCATCAGGACCGCAACTAACCCATGCCCCATTTCCTCCAAAGCAACCCCGCCGGCGTCGGCTTTTCAACCTCCACCAACCCCAACCCCTCTACCGTAACCATGCAAGATGCCGCCGGCGACATCAACACCTTCCTCCGCATCTTTTTCTTTACCATGTTCCCCCACTTCTCCGCCAACCCCCTGCATTTCGTCGGCGAATCCTTCGGCGGCCACTGGGTCCCGCATTTTGTCTCATACATCAGCCAGCGCCAGAAGCTCAACGTCCCAGATACCTTCCCCGGCACGGTGGAGTCCATCACCCTCCTAAACGCTGTTATATCGTTAACAACATCCGGCGACGGTGCATCGTACGATCATTTCTGTGCGCCCGAAAGCAGAGTTCGTTTCAACCAGACTGCCTGTCAGGCTATGGAAGAGACTGCTCCCGAGTGTGACTACCTGTCAAGGCAGTGCGCTGATACATACGATGTGAACATATGCAACGCAGCCTTCACCTACTGCGCAGGTGTGCACGCGCGGTGGTATAACGACTATGGACCGAACCAGCCGGATCCGTATGATGATCGATTTGTCTGCGATGTCGAGGCATTTGCTTGTGGGAACTTTGATATGGGGTTTGTGGAGTGGTTGAATAGAGCGGAGGTGAAGAAGGGGTTGGGCGTTGATGAGGGGGTGGAGTACAAGGTGTTTAATGCGACGGTGAATAGGGCTTGGGGGAGCAAGGGGGTTATGGCGGTGCCGACGACGAGGGAGGTGAGGTATCTTTTGGATGAGACACCGACAAGTGTACTGGTTGTGAATGGGAACAACGACATCATCGTGTAAGTGAGTCCTTTTCTTGGGCATATGCAAGGAGCAAGGACTGATGGCTTTGGTCTCGGGATGCAGAGAAACTTCGGGACAGAAGCGCGTCTTCGAACAACTGATACCATGGAACAGGCAAGCGGCCTACCGTCTTCGCCGGTTTGCCGACTGGTTCTGGACAAAGGAACGTAGCGGGAACGGCCGCGGCGAGCTCGTCAAAGGCGGGGAGATGAAGTCTGTCGGCAAGCTTGCGTTTGTGTCCGTCGATAATGCAGGTCACTTACCGTCGCTAAGCCAGCCGGAGGCTGTTTCTTTCATCGTCAAGTGTTGGGTTACCAAGGGGATGGATACTAGATGTCCTCCTCTTGAACAGTGAGCGGCACTAGTTGAGCGCCGAGGTCAAGGTCCGCGTGCTGCTTCCAAAGGAGGATATGTTTTATGATACTAATGATACGGGAGTGGGTAGAGGTTGTTGAAAGGGCTAAGTCGCCTAATACGGATAGCAGCCGGGGTGCCGTTGAGGCCTTGTTTTGCACCGGGAATCAAGTGGCACGTTTAGCTGAGTCAGGCTCTGGAAGCGCCTTGATAATCACTTAAGGCCAACAGCAATTTCAATGGAATGGAGATGGCCGGCTTACACTGGTGCCCAGTAATTGCAAGGAGGGTTTGTGGTTGGCTGGAAGCCCCACTGGCTGCCTAGATGCAGCTGTGTTTGCTGCAAAAGCACCGCCAGAGCTTTTTTGATCGCGTGCGCGGGTCGTTGCAAAAATACAATCATTGGTTGATACGCCAGAATGCTGTGGGTTTCCTCTGCGAGCTGGGCTCCAATGAGTTGGTTGGGCTTACGGGTTTTCTGGACGGCCATTGGCAAATGTTTTGTAACACTCATCAACACCAACTAGGTTCATGGTCCTATTTGGACAGTTCTACTTATTCTCCGTCTTCTTAAAAATCCCGATTCTCTATCTACGATGCCTAAGAACACTGCGCCTGTCTACAATAAAGACACTAGAGTCATGGATGAAACCGCGAGAGAAGCGAACCAGCTTCGGGACAACCTGCAGACCTCGCGATTGCGCCTGCAGGTGCTCGAGTGTGACTCCAAAGCTGACATGGCTGCTAAAGTCGATGAAGTGCGCGCGTGCATTTGATCAGGCTAGCAACTTCTTAACAGCCTATATACCGGTAATGCGTCCTTGGTAACTAACCTAGTGGCTGCTATAGCCGATCCTCATGTCGCTTCCGCCGAGGTCCCCAGCAAGCTTTCGGTCACGCGACTGTCGATTCACGACTTGGTCCAGCATCTCGAGGCCGCTCAGTCCGCCACAGCCGCCGCAATCAGCACAGCTGACTCGTACGGTTTACAGGTGCTCGACGTCGGACAGCAGGTCGAAGTCAGCAACGCTAAGCTTGCCTACTGCCAGAAAGGCGCTGCTACACTCGCAACGCAGGCCCAGCATGCTTTGACACAGAGCCAAGCTGCACTCGAGACAGCCAGGGCTGAACTGGCGGACAGGTTGGCAGCTGTTCATGAAAAGAAGGAGACAGATGAAGGAACAATACGTAAGAACCAGCTCAGTGGGCAGATCCAGCAAAAGCTCCGCGAAGCTGCGGCGGCCGAGAGCGAGAGAGGAGAGAGAAGCCAGGGTTCCAGGGGTAGGTAGTTAGTCCATCAGGGCTTATTATCTTGGCACACCACTGCGCGCTGGAGGCTGACCAATGCGAACCCGCATATAGATCTTTGGCGCCTTCGCCCTCTTTGCGGCACCTTTTACTCTCGGTACTTCCCTTGCCGTCGCCGCACCGGCTTTATTCGGGGCAGGGTAAGTGCAAAAGACACCTTCCTATCAGTGTACTATCATACTTGTCGGTGGCTCACCCACCGCGATCAGCTACATCAGTGGCCGAGCCGACGACCTCGCGGTAGATGCAGCCTCTCTTCGGGCCGGGGCTGCGAGCCTTGAAGAGTCGCTGCAAGGCACTCTTCGAGGCATTTACAACCTCGAATCGCAGTGTTCTTCTCTCGAGCATCTCGTTGCCCTCAACGAGGCTGCTGTTGCCACGCGGACTGACGCCCATGCCTCATACATGCAGCAGATAGCAACCGCGCTAGCGACCACAGAAGAGATTTCCTGTCTTCAACTTGACGCGGCGGCCCTGAAGCAATCTCTGGTTCAAGTCCTGCCTTAGCTGCACAGCGTTCGTGAAGGCCTTGAGTCAATCAGCGTCGGAGTGAAGGAGAAGACTCTGCAAGTGGAAACGTCCGCACCCTCGGCTCCAGGTGATGGCGGGATCGCCTCTCTTAGACCAAAGCAGATGCAGCGACAGTTAGCGGCGGTGAAACGTGTGACAGAAACGCTGGAGCAAATCCGCGCGGGGCTGCCGCTGCTGTTTCAAGGCGAAGAGGTGAAGTTGCAGCTGGAGTTGGATACAACACTACCTCCGGCAGTTTGAGCGGTTTGGGGGTAGAAACAGGTCTTGTTAGAAATGCGATTGCCACTCGGCTTGCCACTATTCACAGTTACAAGTAACCAAACCACGCAGCCCCTCAACAACCCCCTCCCAGTCCTCAACCCTCACTCCCACCTCCCTCAAACGCCCCTCCACCTCCCTCTCAATCTCCTCCGCCGTCTTCCCCTCGCTCACCAAATCATAAGTCGAATGCGCCCCGCTCAGCAACGTCACGCCGAACCCAGCCTCCCGCGCGCCACGACAAGTCGACTCCACGCAGCATTCACTCTGGATGCCGAACGCCACGATCTCACGCACCCCTAGTGCTTTCAGCATGTCGGCTAGGTGGGGGTTGGTTTCGAAGGTGTTTCCTTCCGACAGGGCATTATCAGCGTATGGGGCTCCGTTGATCACATGGAAGTAATTAGATGACGATAGGTAACCAAACTCACGAGTAGTCTTCTGAACAAGCAACTCCCCCTCGGCACCGGTGCGCGGCTCAAAGACTAACTTCCATGGCTCGGTGTCCTTGAGGAGAGAGCCCTTCCCGGGAGCGTCCTCGTGCTGGATGAAGATGATCATGATTGGTTGGGGGGATGTGGTGCGGTGGTCGTCGAGAATTTGCCGTGCTGCTTTAAGGATGGTCTCGCCTGCGTGTTTGACGCGATCTGCGGCGCGGATTCTGGTTGCGGGGTGAGTAGCGTTGTCATTTTGGATGTCGATGACAAAGAGGGCGGTTGGGTTGGCCATTTTGCCGTGCGGCTGGTGAATGCAAGGTCAAGTTGAGGGAGGGGTTCCAGAAGGCTGGGAAGTGAGATGGTTTTGTCGCGATGACTGTCGAGGAAGGGAGGTAGATAGGGGTTAGTGGTCTTGGCGGTAGTCTCGGGCTAAAAGCCGGGTTCGGCGATGACTCAACGTTGAGGAGGGGTCACATTGGTGCAGTGGCCAACGGTTCTGGATATTCGGGCGAACGTCTAAGGGCAGAATCTTGACAAATCATCCTCCAACAACCCCATCATGTCGAAGTTCCCAGTGAACCAATCCCCAAACTGCACGTCCACCATCGCCGAGGACATCAATGTCTCGTCAAATCTTGTCGGGACTGGTACCCCCTTCGACGATCCCAGTTGGTTCAAATATTGGTAGATATCGGACCCGTCTCCCACGCTCACCGTTGCCGCATCGTTTGACTTCCTGGCATTCGCGTAGAGGGAAGCGATATTGTGCAATGTTTGGGACAACCGATGTAGCTGCTGGATAGCTTCCGACACTTCACACGTAGACTCGAGTGACGATGTGAACTCGGCGAGCAGCGAAAGATCGGCGTCAGACGACTCCCCGTCCCTTGCTTGGATGATTTGGCAAAAAAGCAAGACCAACGGGAAAAAGGGGCAAAACAAAACTATCCTGTTTGCAACTGTTAGCTTGTCTGGATAGTGGCTGAGCTGTGAAGTTGATGGCAGTGAGCTTACCAGTGTATGTAACAGGCCTGCAGTGCGAGATACGGCTTCGTAATTCGCATACACTCCGAGTGATAGTGAAAAGCCATTCGTCCAGCCGCAATGCACTCAGGGATAAACGGGACTGGTGCGTTCTCAGCCGCTGGAATTGCACGGTAGATGAGGGTCAAGGTTCCGTGATATGTCACCATATCAGACAGATAGGCAAACCTCAGACCGGCCATCTCCCAGGCGATGAAATTGGAATCATGAACGTCCACGTCTGTCCCCAGTTGATGTTGAACGCGCTCCGAGTCTTGTATCATTACCTTGACCTCATCAGCAAGTCCGATGGCAAACTGCAGGCGTTGCTCCGGCAGCAAAGCGCGTGCCCTCGCGCTGTATAGCTTCTCGTACACCTTGCCCTGAATTTGCGCATGCCGGAACCACAGCATAGAGATTCGGCGCCAGGGATCGACTGTGACATCTCCACTAATGGTGTATGATGGCATGAGGATATCGTAGTCTTGGAAAGCGGAGGCCCGACCGAGCTTGAGGGCTAGGCCTTTATCCAAAACGTATGCAAAGGTCATCATCTCAGCTCCCACGTCCTGTTCTGTGGGGGGATCACTTGGTGGATCCGGGAACAACACGAGACGGTGGTAGCCTAGGGTTTGGCACATCTGCGCAGCCAAGGAATTCATCTGCCAAGCCAGCAAAGACCGTGATGCCTCTATGGCGAAACATTCCTAAGTTGGAAGAAGGGGTCAGCATAGCTACCTGACGGATGACGCGTAGATACCACTCACCCCCATAAGCAGAGCCTGCAAGTTTTCTTTCGTTGCAGGCAAAAAGGGGTTGATGTCTCCTAACGTTGTGATGAGGTTATCCTCGCACATCGTCTTGTATTGGTGGAACTCCTCCATAACATTGACGTCGGAAGGGGCCCCAGCAAGCAGCTTGTCGGTGAGTAGATAGAATAGTCCGCCATTAACAACAACAAAAGCCGCAGCAGAGTAGTCTTTGGTGGCAAAGTAGACCTTCTGGCAGTACTCGGTGAAGCTGTCGACTGACAAGTAGGAACATCTCACAGCGAAAATATGCGGACTCGTCGCTGAGTCTTGAGTCAGCTGCCGGTGCCAGTGGTGTAAGGTGCAATGAGAAGTGAGACACGATGTGCTAACCTTTCATGTCTCGCAGGACTTGAAGCACAAAATCTGAGGGTGGCATGGGCAAGGACCGGAAGCCGCCCTCAGGAAGGTTCTTTTGGTTGGGAAAGCGGAGTTCGTTGGCGGTCGATTTCTTATTTTGCCTCTGCACAATTTGATGGAGCGTCGACAAGGCGGATTGCATTCGCGGATCCCTGTCTGGTAACACGGTCTGCTTGACAGCGTGGCCGACAAATTCGCTTGCGAAGGTGGCATGGGCCGATAAGGAGGAGTCGCCCTCGAAAACGGGCCTCAGGGGATCATGGAGATCGCTCGTTGCAGGAGAGTTCCTGCTCACGGGTTGGGTTTTTGGTTCCGCGCTGGCAGAGGACCGGCGATCGTCATCCGCATTGGTGAAGCTGATGGACGGAGTGGGAGCAGTGGGTGGCAGGTTGCGACTGCTAAGATTGAGGTTGATCTGCTCGAGGAGGCGCTCAATGCCGCCAAGACGCTCATCGAATGTGTCGAATTTCCTCTCACTGGGCCATGTTACTTAGCTGACACCCCTTGATGCAGAGGGTTGAAACGGTGGGGGGCTAACTATTGGGAGGATATGAGGACTCTTTGACGAGCACCTGCAAGCTTTTGGCCCGGGCCTGTGGAGACGCAGACCCGCTGTGCTTGACGGCAACCCGCGCAAGGGGTCTTTTTGTCACAACGTATCTGGGGGACCGATCAGCACAGTCACTGTCAAAAATTGGAAGGAAAAGGGGCGGACCGTACCTTCCTCGTACGGCACTCATCACACTGCGGAGCGCATCCCCAAGATTAGCACCTACCCTGACCAGGTCCTCAACTCTTTCGCGGGGAACATACGGCTCGTTTGGCATCGGGATCCGGCGTGGTTACGCGCTCAGTGGCCATCGTTTCTCGGTTAGCGGGCTCCATCTGTTTGTCGGACGTTCGTTCTCGGTGCCTTACGGCGAGTCCCACTCGCGGCAAAGGATTGCGATTTGTCTGGCGAAACAGCGGGGACTGCTGGTTTCGGGTCCCGCGGGCCCGACTACGCGGGCCTTTAGCCGACACTCCGCCATAACCCGTAATGCAAGGATCCTTTTGTGTGCTGACCGCCAAGCCTCGACGGCAGCAAGTTGTCGCTGACAACCGTGACCTGTCTGACCAAGATGTATTCAAATGCGCGATCCCCGGAGTAAAGTTGCAGCAGAGAACTCGATCCGCCATAATTCCAGAGAAAAGGGTCCCGAAATCCCCTCACATCGGCGCATTCGCTGTCGCTAACAGGCCCGGCCGTGGAATCATTACGGCCAAAAGACTGACTCCCGTACGCTGAAATCATGACCACTTCTTCAGGAGTCATCATCGTAACCGGAGCAAACGGAGGCCTTGGCAGCGCAATTTCCAAGACGATTGCGACGTCTCCCGACTCATTAGCCTTTCATGGCATCTATACAGTCCGCAACGTCGAGACCGCAATAGCCCTCGCCGCTGCGCTTACCCACGCAAAGCCAGATCACCAGCACGATGTGGTGGCCCTGGACCTCTCCAAGCTCGCCAACGTCAGGGCCGTCGCAGCCAGCATAAATACCCGCGTCGCCAATAACTCACTCCCCCCTATTCGCGCCTTGATCCTCAATGCCGCCTTCCAGGAACACACGACACAGACCTTCACCGACGACGGCTACGACATGAGTTTTCAGAGCAACTATCTATCCCACTGGATGCTCACTCTCCTGCTCCTCCAGAGCATGGACAAAGAGCACGGGAGAATCGTCGTGGTCTCAAGCTGCGGACACGAGCAAGTACCTACCAGGAATACGCTGTTGATATCACGAGATGGCTAATGCGTATTTGGCGCGAACAGCCCCAACGATCCCAGCCACGCCCCCTTGGGGATGTTCAAGGAGGAGCGCTGGAAGACCATGTTCAACGGCACCGAGTCCCTTGCCAAAGGCACATGGAGTTCGCCCAAAGAGGACCCCGCAGGAGAGGCAGGGATGCGGCGGTACTGCGCCTCCAAGCTATGCCAGGTGATGATGATGTGGGTGGCTCTTTCATTCTCCTCTTGACTGGGCCGCATGCTCCTTGCTATCGAACCTCTTCTAACTCTCTCGCAGTTACGAACTCCAGAGGCGCCTCGACGCTGACCCAGAGCTCTCGAAAATCTGTGTCCTGGGCGTTGACCCGGGTTCAATGCCAACTGAACTCCTTCGTCGGGGCAGTTTCCTTTTGTCCAAAGTTGCCACCAAGATCTTTCTTCCGCTCCTCGCCGCGGTATCGTCCAGAATGCCGTCCAAAGGGCTATATCGAACTACGAAAGAATCGGCCAAAGACGTGCTGAGGGCGGCACTGGATGTTGCGACTCTCGGGAGGCATCCTAAAGCAGTCTATGTCAACGGCACAGAGCCCTCGGAGACCAGTCCTGAGTCAAGAGATGAGACGAAGCAAGCCATGTTGTGGCGGGATAGTGTGAAATACACTGGGCTGACGGCTGATGAGACGGTTTTGTCCGTCTTGGATTGAGTAGAGGGGGTTCCTGCCGAGAACTTAAGGGTCTCTCTACCTACTCCGTGTAAAAGGGGCAGCGGGTAGGGCTTTGGTAGTGGGCCCCAGGTGCACAGACTATTCACAACGCCACAATTCTGCCATACTTTTCACCATGCCGACCAGGAACCTTAAATCCCCTGCCCAGAAGTATAGGCAAGTCCAAATTTCATACCATCCAGCCCTGGGAGCTCAACGGCCACCTGGCCGAGCGGCTCCCAGGGCTGCGCTCTCCCCTGGACTTGGGGAGGCTCCCCGTTCGACCCCAGGCTTGAATCCCGGGCAAGCCTGGGGTTGGACGGGGACCCTCCCCACCGAAGTAAAACCCTCCCGACCCGGGAGGGGGGGTTTTCGTAGCCACCGACCTTCCCACCCCACCGGCCGGGGGGTGGGAGGCTCGGTGGTGAGCCTTTTGCGCTTTACATCTTCGTACTTTCCATTACCTTTCCGTTTTGCAGTTTCTGGCCCATCTCATGTTCCCCAAGCCCATACCAGGTGTCGATTTTCAATTCAATCCAGAAAGATCCATCCTGGAACACCTCCCAATCCTGCCAACTAACCAATATCCCAAATATCCCAGTAGTTGTTCTCATTTCACATCCAAAACATCCCACGACGGAGGGCTTGGTATCCCAACAGCAGATCCCTGCGGCGTCATCTCCCAGCCAACGGCACCCTCCCGATCCGTATCGTTCTCGTATGGTGTTCTCCCTTCTTGCGTGACACGCATGTTCTGGTTTCTAGCCACTGCTGATTCCTCCCGGTCCATATGGTATATCGTTGGTCCGTGGCTGGATACCAGACCTAACCTATGCAAGGCGCTCTCGATTACCCGCCTCAAGCATGGGACGCAGGCTGCGATGATGCTATGTGTAGAGGGGAGAGTTAGTTGGTCGGGTATACGAGTAGGCAGGGGTAAAGTGGGATGAAGAGCAGAAAGGAATCCTACCCAAGCTGGTTCTCCAATATCCCCCAAAATGTAACATCCACCCCATCCATAAGGGTATCCCCTATCATCAAACCATATCAGCAAACATCCATACACACCCATCACCCAACCACCAACCATTGCACCTACCCGTCAAACTCCGGCTCGTCACCGACACAATCTTACAAACACTCGCCGCACTCGCCACGAGCCCCAACCCCATCAGAAAAGACAACAGCACCTTCTCTCTCGTCGCCCTCTGAATCCGCACAATGAACGTCAGCGGCAGCAACGACAGCACAAAGTCCGTCACAATCGTCACCGCCGCCGTCGCCAGTATCGACTGGCTGATCAGCCCTAGCGGCAGACACACCGCGGTGGGGTCAAACTCCCACATGGCAGAGAGCGGCTTGCACGCTGAAAAGAGGACGCCACTTGTGGTGGCGGCGATGGCGACGGGGAGGAACATCATGGCGAGGAGGAAGAGCCGCCACCGGAGGCTGTCGGGGCGGAGGCGCAGGAGCATCAGGGCGATGCTGATTTTGATGAGGGCGATGGCCCAGCCGGAGGCGTGCTGGCCGAAGTAGAGGTACTTGCGGCCGAGGGGTTGGGAGGCAAGGGGGACATAGGGGCCAGGGCGGCCGAGGCCGTGGTGCACGGCGAGGAGGATAAGGATCCAGTTGAGGAGGTCGAATGATGCCGCGGCGAGGATGGTGTAGTCGTCCCACCAGAGGCGGAGGGTGGGGCGCGACCGTGTCCATATCCGAGTGGTGAGTAGGGGGAGGGAGATGGCGTGGAGGATGGTTGAGAGGATGATCAGTGTTGGCCCTCGAGACTCATTGGGGGGTGGCGGACCCGTGGCAGTGGCACTCATCACGCCGGCTCCTCAGGCGCGAAGAATTAGGCTTTCGATTCTGGGGTTGCTGGTAGCACCGCTGGTAGCACCGCTGGCGCTAGAGGAGTAGGACGTTGCATCGAAGTGCGATGCGCGTGCGAAGAAAACATAGAGACTTATGGGGAAGGTCTGGCATCTCTTGAGGGCTGGGAGATGGGCGAAGAAGAGCTCGAAAACACCGGCAGTGCCCCTGGAACAAAAAGCACGGCACCCGAGAACGCAAGAATGCGGGAGCCAGGGCAGGGATGGCGAGTCAGAGAGCGTGGCTCGGCCCTCGCTCTGCAGCCACATAATCCTACCGGTATTGCGCGATCGAGATTGGGTCCCCGGAACTTGGGTTGCAGGGCACCTGCTCCTGGAAAACCAGTGGACGGGTGGGGCTTCGTCCGTGAATGGCGGCGTACCATTGGATAGGCGGGTGTTGGTGCGAGCCGCCTTGACGCTGCCCTTCCTGGAACGCCATTCGGGCCACCATGAACCGAAGTGTTGTGATGTCGTTTGGGCTAGCGGATGGAGATGGTTGCGGAACCTAGGTCGGTAGATAACAATGTTGCTGCTGCAGTATTGAACAGGACACCGTGCATTGTCCATCGACACCTATGGCCCTGCCCATCGCTCCAGTCGCGACACGGCCAGACGCGCAACAGGTGGTGGACTGCGAACTTCTCTGCCAAGGCGCCAAGTGTTAGCGTCGACGGACCAACCGATCGGTCGGGTGGGATGTGGGCTGGGCCAACAGGGGAGCACCACATCCCTTGCCCGGTGGTGATGAGAGAGAGCGGAATGGCTCGCGGGGTTGCTCAGAAAGACGATTCACTTGCAGATTGGCCATTTCAACAGGTCGGGGGTGGAAGTTGACGACGGTGGTTGACTGCCACTCTGCCTGGGCCTGGTGCGCATCGGCGAACATATGCCGACGTCCTTTCATGAAACGTCCAACGGCAAACCCTTTTGTGTCGCTCCGTGTGGAAAGAGCTAGCCAATGGGCGGCCACCCATTCTTGTCCATTCAATCCAAGGCGCGACTGCCATTTGTGGGGTGCAAGTTGACGCAAACCCATCAGCTACGTCATCGATTCCCCATCCGCTCTTCCAACAAGTTTCGCTGTGGAAACCGCGGATCTGGACTGCCAAAATTAAATACTTTTGAGTCGGTATTTCTTCATACTCTGCAGTGGTTGCAAGAGAAGGAAAGGAAATTGTAGCCGCAAAAATGGTTAGCCAACAGCTCCAGGAAGTACCAAACCCGCCTCCTCTAGCGTCGGCTTTGCCAGACAGTGTCCTAGATCTCGTCGCAAAGGTCCCGAGGAACCATCTTCCAAACGATGTCGCCGACTCGCTGCGCGGCTTCCAACGAGCGGCTTGCTACATTGCTGCTGGTAAGTGCCGCTGCTTGCACCCATCCCCGCTCTTAGCACTCACCTGTGCTCTCCAGCGATGATCTTCCTCCGCGACAACGTTCTCCTCGAGTCAGAATTAAAACTCGCTGATGTCAAACCACGGCTCCTTGGCCACTGGGGGACATGCCCGGGGCTCATCCTGGTGTGGTCGCACCTCAATCTTCTGATTCGCAACCACGACCTCGACATGATCTATGTCATCGGCCCGGGCCACGGCGCGCCGGCTGCCTTGGCTGCGCTCTGGCTCGAGGGATCGCTGGAGAAATTCTACCCTGGCGAGTACGACCGTGATGCAGCCGGCTTGCGAAACCTGATCACCCGCTTCTCTGTCCCCGGCGGATTTCCCAGTCACATCAATGCCGAGACACCTGGATCGATCCATGAGGGCGGCGAGCTGGGATATGCTCTTTCCGTCTCGTTCGGCGCTGTTATGGATAAGCCTGACCTTATCGTTACGTGTATCGTGGGCGACGGTGAGGCGGAGACGGGGCCGACCGCAACCGCATGGCACGCTATTAAGTTCCTTGACCCAAGAGAGTCTGGGGCGGTCATTCCCATCTTGCATGTCAATGGCTTCAAGATCAGCGAGCGGACCATATTCGGATGCATGGACGATAAAGAGATCGTCTGTTTGTTCAGCGGATATGGGTATCAGGTGTGCATTGTGGAGCACCTCGACAACATCAATGACGAGCTCCACGGTGCGCTGGAATGGGCTCTGGCCGAAGTCAAAAAGATACAGCAGGCTGCTCGGTCAGGCAAACCACTCGAGAAGCCCAGGTGGCCTATGATTGTTCTTCGGACTCCAAAGGTACGTATTTGATGCCGCCTGCTAATGTTACGGTGTATTGACAGCTGGGCAGGGCTGGAGCGGGCCGAAGGAACTTGACGGGAAACCAGTTGAAGGGTCTTTCCGCTCGCACCAAGTCCCTCTCTCTAAAGCCAACAGCGACGAGTCCCAACTCAAAGCGCTCAATGACTGGTTGACAAGCTACAAGATCGGGGACGTGCTCAAGGACGGCAAACCAGTTCAGTCGATCCTCGACAGTATGCCGAAGAACGACAGCAAGAAGCTCGGCCAGCTCAAGGACACATATGACCCGTACACTGCGCTCAAGCAGGTCGATTGGAAGAAATTCACGGTTGAAAAGGGCACCGACCAGAGCTGCATGCAAGTTACCGGGAGTTATCTGGACAAAGTGTTCCAGGAGAACCCCATCAGTATCCGCCTCTTCTCACCCGACGAGCTCGAAAGTAACAAACTCAGTGCCATTCTGGACCACACTCAACGCAACTTCCAGTGGGATCAGTACTCGCGCGCAAACGGCGGCCGTGTTATCGAAGTCCTTTCAGAACACGACTGCCAAGGGTTCATGCAGGGGTACACACTGACAGGCCGCACCGCCATCTTCCCCAGCTACGAGTCCTTCCTGGGAATCGTGCACACCATGATGGTGCAGTACTCCAAGTTCATCAAGATCGCCCAGGAGGTAAAGTGGAGGGGCGATCTGGCCTCGATCAACTACATCGAGACAAGCACATGGGCGCGCCAGGAGCACAACGGCTTCTCCCACCAAAACCCCTCTTTCATCGGCGCTGTCCTTAATATCAAGGCCGAATCCGCCAGAGTCTACCTCCCCCCGGATGCCAACTGCTTCCTTAGCACCGTCGCCCATATCCTCGCCTCCAAGAACAAAACAAACCTGATCATCGGCTCCAAACAACCCACGGCTGTGTACCTCTCGCCAGACGAAGCCGACGAGCACTGTCGCTTGGGTGCGTCTATTTGGCATTTTGCCTCCACCCCACTCCCCGCCGACACCGATCCGGATGTCGTCCTGGTTGGAATTGGCGTCGAAGTCACCTTTGAAGTCATCAAAGCCGCCGAGCTATTGCGAACCCTCTGCCCTGCCCTGCGCGTCCGCGTCGTCAACGTGACGGACCTGATGATTCTCCTGGCCGAGTCGCAGCACCCACACGCCTTGAGCAAGGACAAATTTCTTGAAGTATTCACAAAGGATAGACCGGTGCGGTTCAACTTCCATGGGTATGCCACCGAGTTGCAGGGATTGCTGTTCGGGAGAGAGGGAGTGGCGAGAATGAGTGTTGAGGGGTATCGAGAGGAGGGAAGCACCACCACGCCGTTCGATATGATGCTTGTGAATGGGGTGAGTCGGTTCGATGTGGCGAAGTGGGCGATTAGCAAGGGTGCGGAGGCGAATAAAGAGGTGAGGGGGGATTTGGACCGGTTGGTGAAGGAGGTGGAGGGGCGGGTGGACAAGGTTCGGAGGTTTATTGCCGAACATGGGAAGGGTGAGTACCGCGGTGTTAGATATTGCCGAGGCTGGGAAGAGACGCTAATATTTGCACAGATCCGGATGATATGTACGAGATGGCAACGTTTGAGTAGGGGACGGGATAGAGCTCGGTGGTTGGTAGCACGGGAGTTAGGTAAGGAATTGCAGCTAATTACGCTGAACTGTATTCGCTCTTCGCACATCAGATCGCTTGCTACTTGCTATTCGCTATTTGACAGAAAGTGATTGAGCCCCGCTTCAAGAAACTAAGCAAAGGGGATGATTTGTCGTCACTCATGAACAAGGCTTCATTGCCACTGTTATTCAAGGAGGATTTAGCCCTTGACGCCAGCGGGGGTCTGGCACAGAACAGCTTGGCCCAGCTGATACGAAATGTTAGCATTGGCTCCTGATCCAACAGTATCTCAACGCCCGCGCGGGAGGAAAACTCACAACCGGAATAACACAGCAGCGGGCGCGCTGGCCGATGGCGGCGCAGACAGAGCTGAAGCTGGCAGCAGAGACAGGGACCGACGGGGCTGTAAGAGGTGTGGTTAGAATAGACGAATATATTTGCTGAGACTTGAGAAGAACTCACGAGTCTTGCAGTCAAGGTCGGCAACGCCAAGGACATCAGTTGCGCAGCACACTGCGTTGTCGTAGAGACCCGAGCAAGGGTCGTAGGGTGCGGCGCCACCTGCACCTCCACCAGCGCCTCCGCCGCTACCGCCGCCGGTAGGAACGGCGATGGCCGCGCTGGCGAAGACGGCGATGAAGAGGGTGGTGAGTTGCATTTTGGTGGTTGAAAAGGGGGGAAGTGGTGTGAGTTTGTTTCTGAAATCTGAAGGTGTCGAGAGATCGATGGACTGGAAGATGCTGATGCTGATGCTGATGCTGATGAAAAGGGAGACGATGGAAAAGGAGAGAAGATGCCTCTTCTTATACCCGCTCGAGATCACGACTGCTCCCTACCCGCCCACCAAAGTCATGACGTCTGCCGACTTCACGATAACTAATTCCTCTTTGTCAACGACAATATCGGCGACCACTGTCCTCTGCTCCTCGGAGGGTGAAGTCCGCTTCGAGTTGCAAAGTCCATGGTCCAGCATATAGCACCTGGGTAGGTAGCTACTGATTCCTGCATCGCCCAGACTCCAGAGAATGTAAGAGAGAATGTGATGTTGTCATCGGACATAGCCTGTTGTCATAAAAACTGACCCCGTCCGGCGTCCGGGAGAAGCGGTTCAGCCAGGAACCTGTTCCTGGTGTTGCACGGCCGGGGAAGCGACTGGCTACGACAGCTGGTAAATGAACCGTTAAACCCGTTGTGCTTGGCGGACGGGCCTCTCGGATGTAAAGATCAATCGCGAATGCGGCAGTGGCTGTGGCGATCGCGGGTGGCTGGCTGTCAGGCAATCTCGGACATGCAAATGTGTCTGAAAATAGAGAGCCGGCTGCGGGTGGCGCAAACCAGGAACGCGGGGAATTACCATGGCCAAATCGGTGGATGACGCTTCCCCACAGAATTGGCAATATCGAGCCGCGGTGTCGCGCGGAACTCGCCAGGGCGTTACCCGGATAAATCAGCGGGGTGGTTGTGTGCTGCAGCGCCGATCGGTCCTGGTGGAAGGACCTGGGTCCACAGCTAGCGTAGTTCTTTGGGTGTAAGTCGAGGACGGAGGCTGTTCATTGGCTGCGTCATCGGGCCGGTGCTGTTTTGTGGGAGTTGCTGGGCTGGTTCCGACCGGGTAGATGTATAAGTTAGATGCCTGTATACGTGAGGTGGTTGTATTCCGGCGAAGCTGCCCGGAAATCTTGTTTTCGTTCACCATCGTTGTGCACGGCAGTGAGGTTCCGTGCGGTTTTGATATATAGGTAGGTAGGTAGGGTATTTGGCCTGCTGGAAGGCACGAGAAGGGGCTGAGTTCAAGTGACACTTTGCCACATAATGTCGAGCTTGAGGATTTACTCGTTGCGCTACTTACCAGGTAGGTATGAGAGGAGTATGGGAGCAACGTTGTACCTTATGTTCGATATATATGGGTGCACGGATCTGGATATTCCTCGGCCCTTTTCAGGGCTTGCCGACGGTAGGGTGTCGGCATTGTCAGTTGAAGGTATCGTGGAGCTTGAAGTCTCACCAAATTAGCCCCCGTAGGTAGGCATAGAAGATGTGTTGCTGTTCAACGCCGTCATGATGTTGCATTAGGAAAATGCATTTCATTTCTGCAACGCCCTGCTATCCTGCAAGTGGCCCCCAACAACCCATGGGAGTATGGCCCTATACTTTCAAGCCAGGCGAAAGGTTTGGATGCTCTAAACTACATACCTATCACTCTAAAAGGGACGTACCTGCATTGTCTCGCGGTCTATAATAATGTATGGCAATTGCTGTCACTTACGATTTGAGCAAGGCCTGTAACATAATTACCAACCTACCTACCGACCTTAGTATCTTGGCTGATGGGGCCCTTGATGAGGATATAACAAGAGCCCGGAGGCCCCTTCGCCCGGTCAGCAGAAACACGACCTCTCGAGACACTCTGGTCTTTCTTGTCTGAGGAAATTGTTTGGAAAGGCACTTCGTAGACGATCTCTGCTCCCACCGCCGCAATGCGCGTTTTCTCGCGTCTTTGCCGCGTCCTTCCTATTAATCAAGGAAGGCTATGTTGTATTAGGACACATTATGGGAAGGTTCTTTTGATACGCTTTCACATTCCTGTGTAGGTCTATCGGGTGTAGTGTAAACCAATCTAAGTTGTTTCTTAATACAGCTTGTGAGTAACAAATCACAAGGCGTGGGCAAGGTACCACCGAGCAATTGACAAACTTTCACAACATCACCAACACCATCAGGCCACAGTATCAAAATAGAGTTGTAGCACAGACTCTCATCCCAATTTTAAACCAGAATCAGCATGGCAGCATCTGCATTGCAAGGGGAGACAATGGGAGACACTTGAGGATCGGTTGACATATACCTAGAAATTCCAGGCCGAAGTGCAGAGAGTAGAGGCGGAGAAGACAGGCGATGACTCAGCAGAAAACAAGCAGAACTTAGATATAATGGGGCGATCAGAAAAGGGGGCTTGTTATTTTCCTGATCGCCTTGATGACAAAGACGCTTCATTTCCGCCGAAGCCAAGATTTTCGGTGAAACCGATCGCGACATAACTCCGATGTCAGTCATTCTTAGCCCCTTTTCTCCAGGTAACTGCCCGGCGATCGCAACTCCTCAATTGCAACATACTACCCCTCTGATCTACAGCCCTAGCCCTGTTATCGCGCAAGAGTTTGGCGCGTAAGATAGGTAGTTATTTCGACCTTTCTCCTTCTGGCACTCCCGCAGTGGAGCCGGGGCTACCGAAGGATCCGAAGTGCCATCGAGGTAACGGCAGTAGATTGGCGCGACCGCCAAGAAGCAATTTCCAAGATTCCAAGGCTTTGCTACTACGTGCCGATCTCCACCTACCAACCCCAGCTGCGGAAGGTCAAGGTGAAGCTGAGAAATTACCAAGCCGGTACTGGTCCGCGCTCCAGCGGGTGCCTGCTATTTGTTCCCGGAACGGGAGGTGCCAAGTGCCAAATGTCAACTCTGACCGGAACACGCGTGCCGCATCACCAACGGCCCACCGACGGGCGCGGGCCTCGTCTCGGAAGGGAAGGAGACGAGCCACTGGTGCGAGGCATAATCGCGTTCTCTCCGATATCACGATAATCCGGGGAAATGGCATCTGTGCGGTGGGTATAGCACCGCATTTATCACGGCATAAATACCTTGGGTCGACGCCGACAACAACCATGAGTTCCGATCAGTCCCCAGCCAGGCCATCCACTCTTCACCTCGACACTCTCTCACCACAACCATGAAAGTCAACACCCTCGTCGCCGCGGCGCTCAGCGCATCCGTCGCCTCGGCAGGCAATGCCGCCGGCAACGCTGCTGTCATGGAGGAGCTCATGGAGGTGAAGACCAAGCAGTGGGATGCGGCACGGGCAAGCGGCCTCTTCGATCTGTTCCACCCCAAGATCAAGACGCAAACCCCCTGCAAAGACGGCAAGGCAGGCGAGTACGGTTGCAACAAGATCAACCTGCACGGCTTCCTCAGCCATGCGGACCTCGGCTCGGCTACCAAGGCCGGCAACGATGTGTGGGGGTGGACGTCGCGCACCGGGCGCGAGTTCGGCATCGTCGGCGAGACAGACGGCGTCGGGTTCGTCGAGATCAACCGCGACGGAACGCTCGAGTACCTCGGGCGTCTCGACACACAAACCACAGCCACGAGCTGGCGCGACATCAAGGTCATCGACCACCACGCCTACATCGGCGCCGAGTCTGAAAACCACGGCCTGCAGATCTTCGACCTCGAGAAGCTGCTGGACGTCAAGCCCTGGTGGAACCCCTTCTTCTGGCAGCCGCGCGTCTTCAACAAGACTACGGACCTGACCGCGCTCTTCACCGGCTTCGGCGCCTCGCACAACATCGTCGCGCACGAGAAGACCAAGATGATCTACGCCGTCGGCGGCCGCTCCGGCGCCAATGCCCGCAACACCACCTGTGCCGGCGGCATGTTCGCCGTCGACGTGTCCAACCCCGCCAAGCCCTTCTCCCCCGCGTGCATCGGCCAGGACGGCTACGTGCACGACGCGCAGTGCGTGATTTACAAGGGCCCGACCAAGAAGTACAAGGGCCGCGAGGTGTGCTTCAACTACAACGAGGACACCCTGTCGATCATGGACGTGACCGACAAGAAGAACCCCGTCACCATCTCCCGCACCCCGTATGTTGGTGCCGCGTACACCCACCAGGGGTGGCTGATTGACGACGACATGACGTACTTGCTGCTTGACGACGAGAAGGACGAGAAGGACAAGGTTGGCCCGGCTGCGAACGGCCGCACCACGACCTACATCTTCAACGTCGCCAACCTCGAGGCCCCTGTCAACACTGGCTTCTACCAGAGCCCTGCCAAGTCGATCGACCACAACCAGTATGTCATTAACGGTCTGACCTACCAGGCCAACTATGGGTCCGGCCTGCGCATCGTCGACGTTTCGGGTGTCAAGATCGACCCGACCGGTGGTAACTTTGAGGAGGTGGGCTTCTTTGACTGCCACCCCGAGGACGATTCCGTCAATGGCGTCGTGGAGTTCCTGGGAACCTGGTCGGTGTACCCGTATTTCAAGTCGGGGTATATCCTGCTTAACTCGATTGAGCGTGGCATCTACTCGCTCAAGTACACTGGGCGCAAGGCCAAGTACTCCAAGTTCCTTTGAGGGGCTGGGGTGGTTTGCGTAATGGGGGCTTTTTTTGTTTTTAAAAACTATAAAGCATTTAGCATTTAGCATTCAGCATTAGTGGTAATTCGTATGAGTAATGAAATAAACTTACCTTTTAATGATATATCGCTGGGCTGTCGTGAGCGGTGCGGTGTGGCGAAGTTCTGGGGGGAAAAGGGGTGAAGCTCAGATGTCTTGTGCTCCGTCGTGGTCAAGAGGTACGCAACCAGCGCCCCCCCTCATAAGTGATCTCCGCCGATTCTTCACACTTCAACGGCAACACCCTCAGCCACCTTTTTCTCTCCTTCCTTTCCACCCCTGCTGTCTCTTCTTCCCCCCACCGCCTCACCCACAACCACCGCCCTCAGCGCCCGTAACCTCCTCGGCCGTCCCCTCGTCGCCTCATCCTCCACCCTCAGCCTATCATACTCCTCAAAGTCCCCCTTCCACCAACGCTCCTCAGCCTCATACAGCCGCCCCGGAAAGAACTCCTTCAAAAGACATCTCCCCAGCCCCGGATACGCCGTGTCAAAGTCCATAATCCCATCCATCACCTTGCGCGCGCGCAGCACCTCGCGCTGGCGCAGTGGTAAGTTTCTCGCGGCTGTAGGCAGTTCCGTGCCGGCGAGCACGCCGTTCTGGAACATGCCGATGCCGCCGATCAGCAGGATGAACCACCCGTAGTCTTTTGGGACGGTGATGTTGACGAGGAGGAGGAGCGAGAGGACGGATGTCATGGCTACGACGACGCGCGTGAGCCAGAAGCCGAAGGGGAAGCCACCGGCGAAGCGGCTCTGGCGGTGGTTGGCTAGCAGGTCTGAATCGGCGCGCTGAGAGGCGGAGAGTTGGCGCTGGCGTTGCGGTGTGGTGGTGGTGGTAGGGGGTGTCGGTGTTTCATGTGAGAGGAGGTTTTGGCGCTGGAACTTGGTCCAGACCCAGCCTTTTCGGGGGGATTCGGCGTTGGCCATCTCCTCGAGGTCGAGGCATTTCCCGTTGCCGATAATGACGATAATGTCACGCGAGCCGTTGCCGGATGTTAGGGCGTAGGTGCGCGCGGCGTGCTGGCGGTTGGGGAGCTTCTCGGCCACCCATTGGGGTAAGATGCCGATCAGCTGGATTAGCAGAGTGCCGACGGCGGTGATGAACAGGACGCTCCAGTCGCCGCCGACCGAGGGCAGTGCCGGAACGGTGGCAATGGCGAATTGTAGTGTTGTCATGAGCAGGCTGACCCAGTGGATGCGGCCCCAGGAGAACTGGGTCGGGCGGTTGGTGTTGTCCAGGGCCTCCCACACCGAGATCTGGATGCCGTAGGTCCCGTCGTGCGGCGATGCGGTCTTTGCGATCTGCGTCTCGAGGTCGCGCAGGATGCGGCCCAGCACCCAGTTGCGATTCTCCTTGCTATACCCAGACTTGAGGTTGAACACCTTGACGGGGTAGTCGGGTGGCGGGAGGAGCTTGCCATCGCCCATGATGCTCACCAGCGCCGTGAAAGTGTAGGCGACGCACCCAAACGAGAAGCAGACGGGCGTGTATGGCTTACCTGTGCCCTGTGCCAGAGCCTTCTGAACGACGTCGCCGCCGATTATGAGGAGAATACTGCCCACATCGGATGGGTTTGCCCACTGCGCGACGAACGAGGAGATGGTTTCGTTGCTGTCGCGTCGCTTGAGGGTCGCCGTAGCGAGATCGCCTAGTTGACCCCACGGTATGCGCATTGCTGCCACTTGCTGCTACATACCAAGGGAGAAGATTTCTACAGACTCAAAAATTGACATTAGCACCACGCGGTCTCGGCATTGGAGCGGCTCGCCGTCTGGAGTTTTGTAATTTTTGGAGTTTGAGAGGTGGTCGGGGAGATGTTCTTCCAGGGGGTGCGAAACAATGCGTGCAGTCACTTCAATCCCCCGTTGCATGTGTCCCGCATGCTGGCTGCTTTGATGTATGGGCGCCATGGGGTTTAAGTGGCTGCAGATAGCGAAGGGTGGTTGCACCAGACTCTCGCTGCAGCACGGCTACCCTATGAAATGTTGGAAGGCTCTGGCCAAAGCCCAAAAAGAAGGAGAATGTCTATTTGTACCGTAGTCTCGGTCTATTTGTACCGTACCCCACCCACTCTCCCACACATAACCCTAACCCCCTCCCGCGAACGAGTCCACGGTCGCATCCGCGGTCGCATTTCAATTGAA
>Ga0247758_1000617_pt1 | contig 30935 bp, 35 predicted proteins | sample UWRJL156409C4_FD_180950 | JGI IMG/M metagenome (GOLD analysis project Ga0247758, IMG submission 180950) | Plant litter microbial communities from Arlington Agricultural Research Station in Wisconsin, United States - UWRJ-L156-409C-4 | ecosystem: Environmental > Terrestrial > Plant litter >... | reverse complement strand
TTGTCAAATTACGTAATCGCGCCTTGGCGCCACGGAACCGCAGCGCGGCCGAGCACCAGAGCTTCGCTTGGCTGAGAGGACGGCTCCCTGAATACAACAAGACTTGATGGCGGTAATTACTGTGTTCTTGGTTGACTGCGTTGAATTCTACAACTTGCTGACTTACCTATGTGGGGATGTAGATATTCAAAGCGGCGTCACATGTTTGCCAGACGGTGGACCGCCTTGCGCACATAAAAAATCCCATCGGAGTTGGGTATGGGCCTGGCCAGGTGCATAATCTTTACATCATGGAGTACTTTCGCAGAGGCTCGATGGACAAGGTCTTGTTCAATGCTGCGTCAGGTCGGTTTAGGATTGTCGATCGGACCTTGTGGTTGCTTTTGGAATGCCGTAAGTCACTACTGCCAGTCGGAAGTTATGGTTGGCTGATATTGATGTTCGAGCACAGTTTTCAAGGGCGTCATAGCAATGAAATATCCCCCCAGATCGTGGGACCCCGTGCCTGGTAGCAACTTCGATGAGACAATACCCACCGTAACAGACATACTACGTGGTCCAAGACCAGCCCCGGCAGCCCCGAACGCCCCGGCGGCCCCGAATGCCCCGAATGTGCCAAGGAGGTTTATAAGGGATGAGAATATCAAGCAAGAGCGGGTACACTTCGACCTGGATCCGCAGAACGGTACGTATGCCCCTATCATTCCACCCTTGTCGAATTCACCGGTTTCTTTTCGTATCCGAGCTACTGGCCAACCGTTCCCTGAAGTTCTTGTCGGCGACTTCGCACCCCCCTATCTACATGTAGGGCAAGCACCGCGCCCGGTCCGACCTCACGACTACATCCCCCGCTTAATTGTAGGTATCCCAACCATCGCTTTGGGCTCACAACTTCTAGCTAACACCACCTTTAGATCAATGATTTCGGATGCGCCCAGGATATGCGACAGCTGTCACAACGAGACGGGTACCAAGTCCACCACCCCTTCCACCCCTTCCAATCCAAACACTAACCCAACCTCAGCAACTTCAACCTAAACGGCGTGCGAACGGCCGGCAAGGGTGGCTACTACGCCCCCGAGCAGTTCAGCTCCGAGTGGGACTACGTCTCCAACGAAATCCCTGTCGGCGCCCAAGTCGCCGGCAACTACAGCTGGAAGACCAATCTCTGGCACATCGGCTGCATCATGTGGCAGCTCATCACGCAGCGCGAAATGCCCGTCGGCCCCGTCCCCGAACACGTCCACATCCATCCCCAGGCACTCCAGCAAAGAATGACTCCCTCGCCTCCCAGGCAGGCTCCGCTGCCACCTCTCCCGCGTCCCCTCGCCCGAGAAATGAAATGGACGTACGGGGCGTATCTGTTGCAGCCGAACACAGCACCTTTCCATGCGACAGACCAGGACCTGCGGATACTCATCATGAGATTCATGATGGATGACCCCGCGGATCGCCCGGAGATGGATGAGATTCAACGGATTATTAACAGCAAAGTGAGGCCACAAGCGCCGGTCTGGACGGGACCGAATGCGAACGGGGCGATAAGGGGTTTGCCGCAGACGGGGGCGTTGTTTATACAGCCGCCGGTGCATCGGAGGAGGTCACCGGCGGAACTGGCTAATGTGAGTTCTTTTTTTCATTTCTTTTTTCATTTGCGTGTATGATTATATGTAGGATGGTGTGCAGTGGAGGTTGGGGTAGGGAAGTTGAAGAGGTGGTGTGAAAGAAAGAGGCTATGCTAACAGAGCTTCTGGGGGTAGTTCTTGGATCTCAATCTCCCTACTCGAGTGCACCGTTCTGTGGGTTAAGGTAGGTGTGTGGGGGGCTGTGGGTTTGATCTTGGTGTGGTGGGCGGAAGGACAGGATTTGGGTTACGGTGCTGGGGGATGGGATGGACTTGAAAAGGAGTGTCTGGAGCGCACCTGCCGTTTTTGTTGCTGTTAGTGTTGTCGTCGTTGTAGATAACGGGAAGTCGAAGGGAGGAGCATGCCTGCCAACAAGTCCTGGCACCCGCAATCACCTGTAAATTAACTCGCCGCCAATTTCAGCCCCTCTTGTTGTCCGAGTCCTCAATTACCAACACCATTCATCACCGCCGCCGCTCCCTTCGTCGTCGTCGTCCGCGCTTTGCGCGTGTGTGCCTATGCTCGAAATCTTTGAGCCATTGGCCGGAATGCGCAGATCTCCGAGCCCTGGATGATGGATCGGCTGAGCGAGAAATGTATGCGATGATGTTGGCGGTCATGTGGACTTCCACCTCCTCCAACAGCTTGCGCCCGGCCTCACGCACGCGTGTCGCGCTTGAATTCCTGATATTTGTACTCAATCCACAGGGGATTGCGGGCTGCGCTACCTTTTGGCACTTGACTTTGTTTCCAGGCAGGAGAAAGACGTCGGGTGGGAATCCTGTAGCATTTCCTTTGAACAACTAGACGGGCCGGATCTGGAAGTCACACAATGAACATCTTTTCTCGATGGGAGCTCTTTCTTCAAGCTGCCACCTACTCGAGCTCGACCTCAGCCATTCTTCATTTATTTGCTCGCCGCCCTACCACCCCAACTTCATCCTCAGGTCCGCTTAAAATAGGTACCAAGTTGTCAAGCCCACCATGAACCAACATAACCAGTATAACCCTAACCACCCCAGCAACCCCAACAACCCAAATGGGCCCAATGATCTAAACAATCCCAGCAATCCTGCGCTTGAAGAAGCTTCCCAGATGATGCGACAGGCAGCAAATGACGCCGCCAACCGACGAATATCCGGCCTTCCGCCACTCCCACCGCCGGCGCCCCCGCCAGTACAGCCACCGGGGTTTGTTCGGGGACCTGCGCAGTCTCAGGGGCCAGGACAGCAATTGCAGCAAAATTCCGGGTTTTATTCAGCTCCTCGTACAGGAGGGGTTCCGCAGCAGGGACAGCAGGGCAACCAAGGTCAGCAAGCTCCACAGCAAGCTCCAGGGCGACTCGACTACACTAGGGGGTATGTGGATATGAGTCAACATGCACCGCAGAGCCCGCCTGCTCCGCAAGTTCCCGGTCCTGGGGGTGTTGGGCAGCAGGGGCAACAACGGAACCAAGGCCAACAAGTACAGCAACAAGCACCTCGGCAATGGGATATTGGGGGATTTACGGGTATGAACCAGAACTCACCAACACCGCAACAACCACATCGCCCAGTCCCTCCGATCCCCGTCACTCCCGTGGGCGGTGTACAGCCGGGGCAGCAAGCGAATCAACCGGGGGGCAATCCGCCGACAGGAAACCAACCGGCGCCAGCCAATCGCAGTGGTAGCTACGACCGGAGGCTTGATAGCCCTACTAGTTCTAGGGTTCCGAGTCCTCCTCATCCCGGTAGTCCTCCTGGTGGTCCTCCTGGTCCTCCTGGCCCCCCCGGTCCGGGGAATCCTCCCGGACAACCAAATTTAGCAGGACCACAACCCCCTTTCAACAACGCTCAGCACCAGCAAATCCTGCAACACGTAGAAAGCCTCATTGACCAATCCCAGCAGCGCTGTCTAGGTACCCGCACCGTACTCCAACAGTACCCCCAGCAAAACCCCCAGCACCTCCCCGCCTACGTAAACCTCGCCACCCAAGCCGACACTCTGCAACAGCAAGGCTACGACCACATCAAGGCACACACCGACGATGTAGAAAGACGCTATGAGGCACAAGCCCTCTACGCCACAGAAACCAGAAGAATTGCTAGGGACCACCAAACTCAGGCTAACCAAGCCCAAACCCCTGAGAACGCCGCCCGCCTGCAAGTCCTCGCCACCAGCGCCAGACAAACCGCCGTAGCAGCTACCGCTCTTGCCAGAACATACGAAACCGCTTACAATGAATGCCTCGAAGCCACAAGACGCATCGAAAACCGCCAGATGCAGCAGAAAAACTACGACTACTTCTACCACTACCGCCGCCAGACATTCATCGAGGGCTTCCACAACAACGATTCCAACCGCGCCGAGTGGGTTGCCGTTCCCGTCCCCATCAAGCCTGGCGACGTCTCAACCTGGCCGGGCACCCAGCACACAGACTTCCGCGTCCCATTCCACGAACTCCCTCGCCCCGCGGGGCCGAACAAAGAGCGTGAACTCACGGGTGGCCCGGTGAACTTCGACTACGCCAGAGACACCGTAAACCAGGTACACATAGACCGCAACTTGGCAGTCGCGCGGGGGCTGAGAGCGGTCACGGGGGAGTTGAAGTTTATCAAGCTTTTGGGGTGGGGTGGGCAGGGAATGGCGATGCTGTATTATGTGAGGGGGCCGCCGACGGAGAATGAGCCGAATGGGGAGTTGAAGTATTATGTGGTTAAGTCGACGCTGGTGGATAGGGAGCATCAAGAAAATGTATTGATGGATGAGTTGAGGGTCACGCAGGTTTGTTTTCTTTTGCTTGTTTTGCTTGGGGAGGGAGGTCTGGTGGAATGTGGTAGGGAGTCTTGTTGTGGGTAAAATGCTGACGTCTAGGTGATGGATTAGGAATTCGAAGGCGCCGAGCATATCATCCAAGCTACGTTCAGCCCGAACGAGCGGGGCGTCAGGGATGTGGTGGGCTTCAGGGACTTGTTCATCACCGAATATCTCCGTCGAGGCACACTGGACAAGGCAATTTTTAACGCCACTGAACATAGGAGGAGGATCAACGACAGGACTTTGTGGTTAACACTGAAATGCCGTCAGTACTTTTTCGAGTGGCAGATTCTATTATTGGCGGTAGCCACTTCACGGGCAGTGTGTCGCTAATACCGGATGTAGTCTATCGAGGTCTTGTCGCCATGCGGTATCCCCCGAAACGTTGGCGTCCCAACCCGCCCCGGGGCCACGAGCGCATGCCCAGGCACGACGAGTTCGATTTCAACAACCCTCCTGGCCCTCCTGGTCAAGGCGAACATAGGTTCACGACGGATGACCCACAGAGTTGGGTCCATTTCGACCTTGATCCAACTAACGGTAAGACGGCGACTTACACCCTCTGGTGGCACTTGCTAACGCGACTATGGCAGTCCTTGTCGGCGAGTATGATGACACTCACGTGCCAGTCCCGAGGTTGAAGGCACACGTCCTGTTTACTCTTGTTTGTATTCGTCACCTGCTGACACCAACCCAGATTAGTGATTTCGGTTGTGCGAGTGACGCAAAACAATTGGAAGCATCAAATCGGAGGGGGTACGAAGATTTATTTCCAGATATTTATCTACATCCAAGGTGCCTAGCTGTCATCTTAAGACTGACTTTGAAATAGTAAATTTCGGCAACACTGGGTGCGCAGAACTGGGAAACGCGGGTACCTCGCCCCAGAGCAGTTCACATCCGAGTGGGACTACATCAGCTCCGATATCGTGCCCGACCGAGCCAGAATCGCAGGCAAGTACAGCTGGAAGACCAACCTGTGGCACGTCGGGTGCATCATGTGGAGCATGATAACGCACAAATACCTACCCCGCGGCCCGGTCCCCGAGGAGGTCGATATGACGAGGTTGGCACCTGTGGACAACCCTCCGATTGCCACCCGCTGGGCACCCGGGAGGCCTGGCCGAACACGACGAAGGCCGGGAGTACCATTCGGGCCACCAATTCGACCGGTAACGAAGTGGACGTACGGCAATTATGTGTGTCGAGATAGCGATGGCATCTTCAGGGAGGCCGACCCCGAGCTTCGCACACTCGTGATGCGGTTTATGATGGATGACCCAGCTGATCGGCCTGAAATGGAAGAGATCGAGGAGATCATCGAGCGGAAGTTGAACCAGCGCTGGAGGAGGGACACGAGACAGGCCAGAAACTTGTTCGAGACCCCGCCTGCCCATAGAGAACGCACCGCTGCAGCTATGGCAGATGTAAGTTCGTTCCTGCTGAACATTATTGTTTGCGAGAGTGCTGATATGCTGTCGCAGTTCTTGGCTGATCGCATCCCAAATGTAAATCTGCGATATTCACTCCCGTAGGTAGGTAGTGGGAGTTGCGGTGGCGTGTGGGTTGTCTGCCGAGATTGAGGGGCGTCTGGCTGGAAGGGGTTTGGCAAGCAAGTTGTCGGCAAATATACCTATCCAAGAGCTTTAACGTATTTTCTGATTAGTCCATATTGATTCTAGTTTATTAGCCTTTGAGAATTCCCACTTTCATTCGCCAGTTTCGTGTATGGGGAAGTCAAGCGGGGAGTTCAGCGTTCCACATTCTGACCATGACATTACCCTAAAACCCCATTTGGAATACCCAATGTGGCAAATGATGAGGATGCCTTTGTGTGCAACTGCCACGCGGTGAGTCCTCTAGGGGCGGATGGTCCTTTATGCACAAGACGATGAACATCGGCTGGAAAGCCGGAAATGGAAAGTCAACAAAGACTTCTTCCCGGTTATTGCTGGTCTTTATCCTTAGCTCCATCATAACTTTGAATACACCCTGACTCGGTGAACAATCTCGAGGTTCACTCCAAGAACCCCTCGAATAGACCTCATTTGATTCAAGCTGGTGACGCCTCCGAAATCGCTCACCATGGACTATCCCGCTCACCTTCACCGACCCCCGAATTTGAAGAAATACGTCGAGTATGTCAACTTCATCGAGAACGGCCTCCAAACCGACATCCAGGACAAAGCTCGCGCTGCATTTGATGAGTTAAGGCGATTCAAGACAGCACGCCGTATCGAAGACCGCTACTGGCACGAATTTGACTACGACAGAGAGCGCAAGGATGCCGTGAAGGCCCTCGATGAGAACAAAGATAGCCTCAAGGTCATATGGGAAAGAACCGAATTCATTCTCGCCGCCGTAACCCAGCAACTGGACCAGGTGACTGCGGAGTACGCTACAGCGGATGCCGATTTTCTAGCAGACCCGAACGGGTTTGGATTAATCGAGGCCTCGGCGGCTGCCGAGCGGAACTGCAGCCTCGTCCGCAACTTCATCGATGACCTCAATACGCTCAGAGAGAATGTAGAGCGGGTGCATACCAAGTATCAAAACCACGAGACCAAACAGAAAGAATACGACTACTTCCAAGCGTGGCGCCGCCGACGACTCAAATACGGCGTACACGGTCATTCGGCACGCCGAGACAAATGGGCCGGTGCGTCGAACCCCGCTCCACCCCTATTGTCTCCCAACCCTCTTCTTCCTCTCCTTCTCCCCTTTGAAACCAGACACCACCCACTAACACTCCCTCCCCCCTAGCCTACCCCATCCCCGTCAAACGCCCCCCTCCCCCTCCTCCGGGCTTCCCTCCCCCGCCCACCGCCCGCAACGTAACCCACTGGCCCGGTCTCGACCGCGAAGAATACCGCAACTTTGCCCCTGCCGACGTCACAGTCGATCCCGACTGGGGTCCCGTCGGCGCCGGCAACAACGCAATCGACCGCATCCCGCCAGAGGGCCTGAAAAAGGGGGACGACGCACGGATGCGGGCGCAGGTTGCGGCGCGGAATGTGCGGGATGTGAGGAGCAGCATGAACTTTGTACGGCTGTTGGGGTGGGGCGGGATGGGCGTGGCGTGTTTGTTTCGGGAGGGGGATTGGGGGGATTTATTTGTGGTCAAGACGGTGTTGAAAGCTAGTAAGTGGACGGAGGAGTTGATGAGGGATGAGATTGAAATTATGAAGGTGAGTTTCCCTACCTAACATAATCTGAAATTCCTGTCTTTGTTAGACAAAGTGTCGAGTGGGGAGAGAGCTGACATTTGGGATAGAAATTCCATGGCGCGCAGCACATTGTCCAGCTCAAATACCCCGTGGGGGAGTCTGGGCTGTTCAACATGGGTACAGCGGGCAGTCCGCTGGACACATCGCTTATGATCACCGAGTATTGTCCCCGAGGCACGCTGGACAAGTTGATCGTCAAGTCCAAGGCGAGGGAGTACAAACACACACCATCCCCTTGGGCCGAGCCGATCTACAGTCGGACTTTGTGGTTGATTTTCGAATGCCGTGAGCCATGACCTTGCTGTGAAAACTACGAATGCGACGGCTTGCTGATTTCTGTGATGCAGTATTCCGGAGTATCGTGGGTATGCAGTACCCTCCGGGCCAGTGGGTTCCGGCTCGGGCGCCCGGCCCCGACGATCCGCCCGTTCACGAGGAGATCCCCCGGGTGGATAATGAATTCCGGAAACGACAGGGTTACCCGAATCACTGGCCTGGGAGTCAGGAAAATTGGGTTCATTTCGATATAGATCCAACAAATAGTATGATGCCGATTAATGGTTTCACACAACTTGGTCGGATCTGCGTCGGCTGACAACGGCTTGTTTCGGTAGTACTTGTTGGCAGCACGGACTCCTCCCACCCCGAGATTCCCATTATAAAGGTAGGTACTCACGGTGACTCTGTCTTGGGAGGCACTCACCTTGGTGTCTCAACATGACTGATGGGATTCAACACTGGCAGCTTAACGATTTTGGATGCACACAAGATATGGATGCGGCGCAAATGTAAGTCCTCCTTCATATTCGCATGAGGGTTACACGAGTTGACATGACTCTACCTCCACAGGCCAAACAAATGGCAAGCACGCCAGACAGGAAAGGCACACCTCTTGGCGCCGGAGCAGTTCACCAGCGAATGGGACTGGATCGAAGAGGACAGCGTCCCTCCCGAAGCCAAGATTGCCGGGAAGTACGGATGGAAGACCAACTTGTGGGGCATTGGCTACACCATGTGGTGTCTGATCACAAAGTGCTGCCCGCCCGAGGCCCCACTGCCAGAGTTGGTCCCGGCTGAGCCAGGCCCGAACCCTCGGATGGCGTGGTCGCACGGCGCCTTGGTCACCGAGTTTGCGACTCCTTATATTGATGCCGACTTGTGTAACCTTGTCGTACGGTGTATGATGGATGACCCTGCCGACCGTCCCGAGATGAGGGAGATGGAAAGGATCCTATACGCCAAGGTGCGCCAGCAATACCCGAGAGGTTCCACATGGGCCGAAGAGCAGACGGCAGATTTGTTTCGGGAGCCCAGGTTCCATATGCAACGCTCTGCGGATGAATTAGGACAGGTAAGATGAGCCCAATATGTTTGAGAGTTCCAAGCTAACCAGGGGATCATGGCAGTGGATGGATGACAAAATTGAGATTCAGGAGTGGCGATCGTGGGATGGGACCAGATTTTGAAGGGGGTATAGGGGTATACTCGGTGATACCTTACGGTATTTCTTACGCTTTAGCTACGTATTTTCGTGTTTAAAGATTTGGTATTGTAAATTTCTACCGAGCAGGCAGGTGCACGCAGCTCTTCAAACGGCCGAAAATGCCAACTGTGCACGTCAGGGGGGAAGACCGACCCCCTTTGTGGCAGTAGATACTAGTTGAATCCTCAAGTGAGGAAAAGTCCGGATTGGGGAATCAAACAAAGCGCACCTACCCGAAAGCAACACCCTTTCCTCACCTTAGCTTCCCCAAAGCCCAAAATATCCTGCCAGCGAGTGCTTCGTGCAATACTCGACATTGCATCACCCGCACCGCCAACACCACAATTAGACCTCTCCCCAACCCGGCCTGAGGTGAACATCACCACCAGCTTTCCACCCCCGAAGCAACCTCCAATGGAAAATCCAAACCAGAACATACCCGCCGGCCTCGGCGCCAACTTCTTCGCTGCCGCCCAACAAAGAATAATCCTCATGAAGAAAAAAGCCAACTACCGCTTCGATGCCTACGTCCGCGGCATGCGCAACCACCCCAGCATCGACGACGCCGTCGCGGCCAACTACAACACGAACCCCCTCCCTTTCAAAACCGCGCCCTGGCTGGGCATCCGCCTGTCTGATTTCCGGCCATCTCTGGTGCGGAAATGGAGACTGCGCCGCCCGCGGGGACGGCGGTATCGAGTGCCGACTGCGCATGCTGGCGCAAACGGACCGAGGTTTGCAGAGGCGGAAGATAGGATAAGAGATGAGGTGCGGGGGCTGTCGGGGCGGGCGTCGAGGTTGAGGTTTATAAAGATTTTAGGGTGGGGTGGCGAGGGCGCCGTGGCGGTGTTGAGGTATGCGGCGCGTCTGCAGCCGAGGGTATAGGCCGGATATTATATTTTGAAGATTGGGCTCGACCCCAATTCGGCGCCGGAGTTAAGGAGGGAGAAGGCTACTATGATGTTGCGTGAGTTTCTGGTGGGAACCGGGGGGTGTGATGAGAATGGCTACTGATTATGGTTTGGATTTAGGCTTTCCACGGCGCGGTGCATGTTGTCCGGATAGACGCGCCGGCGGCTGAGGTGATACCCATCAGGAACCACAACGTGTTCCTCATGGAATATCTCTGCTGGCGATCGCTTGAGCAGATGCTGGTCAGGGCTAACTGGTCAAACTTGAGGATTCCGAACAGAACCTTGTGGTTGATTTTTGAGCAACGTGGGTGGCCTTGCTCTGGCAATGTCAACCAAAGCTGACAGTGCGGATGCAGTCTTCCGAATGGTCATCGCTCTCGCGAACCCTGCTAAATGGTGGTCTGACTGACCCCAACGATGCCAATGCATACTGGGAGGAAGCTGCCCCTACGGCTGCGCAGCTGGACCCCAACCTCCAGCCACAATTCAATGCAAATAACGTACGAATACCTATTCCTGGTCCAAGAAGATATACGAGTAGCCAAAACCAGAGATGGATACACTTCGACTTTGATCCGAGCAATGGTATTATGCGATTCTCCCGGCCCTCCCGTTTCAGTGTTGACCCTTGCTGACTTCCGGTAGTATTCGTAGGAAATTATAACCAAGGGTTACAGAGTCCTGGACTTGACAATCCCCCTGCTGCGCCCCCGCTCATTCCCGCACTGAAGGCAAGTACGTTACATTTGACTTTGGCAATACCAGCTTACACCCTCTCAGCTCGGGGATTTTGGAGTTGCCGCTGATGTAAGCCAATTCGGAGATCCATAAGTATCCCTTCGTCCTAGCACAGACGAATTGTCACGCTAAACCAATTTCAACAGGTCGCGTAATTGGAGCGTAAGGTCGGTAGGGAAAACATTGTATTCTGCACCGGAACAGTTCTCAACAGAGTGGCACTACTTCAATACCGACAGGCCTCCTGCCGGCACAAGAGTGGCCGGACAGTACGACTGGAAAACCAACCTCTACAACATAGGCCTTGTTATGTGGTGTATGATCACCCAGTGATGCCCCCCTGAAGGACCACTTCCCGAGCAGGTAGATGACCCAACGTGGGTCCAGCCGGCTAAGGTCAACCCACCACCACCCAGGTACGGTAACCGACGTGCCGCCCCGAACATCCCGGCCGCTCCTAAATTGTGGACGTACGGAAACTACATCTTGTCTTTAAACTAGACGTGAATGCTAATCGAGACAATGATTACTATATCAGTGGGAAGACAACTGGGTTATTAACGTAAGAGCAGACCAGTCGTTGCCTTGATACATCTCCTGGGCAGGTATCTGCATTGCGGTTACATAGCCCTGATTATGTTTGCCCCAACTGCGGGAGAAGCAGGGGTGTGCGCAGCAGTAAAGAATGGAAGTTTCTTCATTCTACATACGCGTCAGTGTTCTTCAGAAAGATATACCACTTGCGGGTGCATGGTAAGATAGCGATGAAGCTAGCGGCTGGTTTAGAAACGGTTGTATCAAAGTTCATGTGAAGCCCCCAAGCATCTTCCGGAAAATCCGCTACCTTGTGCTATGAAACCCGTCACAGTATACAGTATGCCCCCTGTTCTGCTATTACCCTCTGCGACGGTAGTGACTGAGGAACCGATAGCGTTGCTTTCAGGAGCCCATTCCCTACAATTTGGCGCGAGGAGCTGACTCAGACTGCTGCGCCGGGTTTTGCTCCGGGACTGGCGCCGGGTTCTCCTCTTCGATTATCTCCTCCTTCGGTGACGTCTTCCACTCAAATCTATTCTCGTCCAGGGGGTCTTTTAGGCGAGGGAAGATCTTGCCAACCGTCTTGTAGATGCGGTTCCAATAGGGCCGCTACGGATCGGGGATACCAATGCCCGTGCTAGAATGACCGGTTGCGGAGATGATGTTCGAAGTCATCCAGGCCAGCCAAGAGACCCCTTTTCTGGAGCGCTGTGAACATGCTCAGCCGGCACTTGGCAGTCACCGCGGCGCGGGTGGAGAGAAGGCGTTCATGATCAGGATTGACGTCTAGCCCATGATCTAAAGAGCAACCCAGTTAGTTGGTAACAGGAGCCCCTGGGTGTTTCCAGTTCGAGAGCACGCGTAACAAACCGGGGAGTGATCGTCCTGTGACGCCGATGACCACGAGGGCAACACAGGCCCAGTTCAAGAGCCGCTTCATAGTCGGCTCGTGACCGCCCGGGCAGCTGGACAGTTAAGGGCGACTTCTAAAGAGGGCAGGTATAGTTAGTTGTCGTTTGTTGGCTGAGGTACTAGTCGATGAATAACAGGCACCAAGTTGAAATTGAGGGTAATGCAATGCGGTCAGCAAAGAACGAGATTTCGGGATTGTGTAGAGGACCGAATTCTGTTATATATTTCGAGAAGATGAGCAAGCGGTTCCAACTTCTTGAAGGTACTTGAAGACCGCGATCAACACCCGGTTCAACCAACCTTCCATGACATTTCCCCCCAGAGATGCTCTACTCACTTAATCCCACTCTTACCATGCTCCACCCCATATTCTCCACGGACACCAATGCGACAACACGACTCGATGCGTGCGTCCATGTCCTGTTGGCTGTTCGCAGCGATTGTGTGTCGGAAATGGGCCCGGTTGGTTGCGGCAGGTTTCGGCCGAAGAGAGGCGGCGGCAGTCCAGTTTGAGTCGGCAGTTCTAGGCGACTTGGCCCAATCAGAGCTTTAGGAAGGCACACTAATCGCCATCGCACCTACACCGTGGGTGCTAACAACCAACTTCCGCGCTGTGGGGGCGGGGTCCCTCCAAAACTTCCCCGTTCCCACATCTCCTCCTCCGCGCGCTTCTTTTTCCCAACTCTATCAACCCTCGTCCTCTTTCTCCTAAACCATCCGCTTTTATCGCCCCTTGCCAAGAACTATGGAACCAACACCTCGACAACCTGCGCCCCAGGACCCTCAACCTCACTCGATAGAGGTCTCCGTGGAGACGGCAGCAGTGGTAGGGAGCAAACTTCGACCGCTCTGGCCGTGGACCTCTATGCCACCAGCATCGCGGGTGGCTTGGAGGCCGTCGTATGCGCTCTCGGCTCAAGCGATTCGGAAGGGTCTCAGGACGTCCTGGCAACCGCAGCATCGCTGGCCGCGGAGAACGGCCACGTCGAGATCGTCCGATTGCTTCTGGAACGAAACTCGGTGAAGAGTCTTCAACTTCCCCATCCACAGCACAGCCCTCGCCATGCTCAGATTTTAGTAGTAAGAATGTACAGACAGCTACTAAATTCTTTGACGGAATGGCGTTAGTATGAATAATTGGGCGGTTTATATATGCAAAACGGCGACATATTTTCCGCTCGCATCGGCGACTTTTCCGAACTCCGGAGACTTCCGCTCCAAGCCCCGGAAATATGACGGGTATTGCGCCCAATGCGCGCCATGTGCAATCAATCGGATAAGATTGGTAAGCGGGGAATTACCCCACCTATGTATTTATGCTGTTTCTTAGCCCGACTCCTGACCGAACCCCAAAAGCCATCTTTTCCGTCTTCAAATCACAGATTGCTGAATCCGCCCACGATACCAAGCATCCCCACATATATCACCGCGGTTGCTAGGATATAAAAAATGGCTTCCGAAGAAATCATTCTTTTCGACCTAACTTCCAAGCCGCCTGTAGAGTCATGGTCACTGAACCCCTGGAAAAGTCAGCACGATTTGCTCCCTATGCTATCGCATTTACAATCAACACACTACTTCTAGAATTGGCTAACCTTGGTTGTAGCACGGCTCCTTCTCAACTACAAGGGAGTTCCTTACAAAACGGAATGGGTATTCCATCCCGCCCCGTGCTCCAGCCACCTCCGGACCTCGTAACCTAACAGGCCACAGCTGAACTACCTTGATGTCAAGCCCCGACTGGATGGTCTGTAAGTCTACCTTCATCTCCATCCCTGAGCTTGATCTTGATTGCCGGCCCTCATCATAGCGTCAAACCAAACGAGGCGGGAACCGCCATAGCGGACTACACCATCCCGACAATCCGGCTGCCCGGTGGCGAATACGTTATGGACAGCCGCAAGATCGCCGACGTCATCAACCACCGGTACCCGTCCCCTCCTCTTCCCATCGACTCGCCGCAGCTTTCGTGGTTTCTCGAGAACTACAGGCGAATCATGGGTCCTTTCCGGGGCGTTTACTTGCCCCTGGTTCCCCGACGTGTGCTCGCCGAGGAGAGCATTGCCTATTGGTACGAGTCTAAGGAGAGGTTGGCCGGTAAATCAGTGGATGCTATCGAGAAGGAGGAGGGTGGAGATGTGGCGTATGACCGGTTTGAACCGGTGCTGAAAGAGATTACCGCCATGTTGAAGGAGAACCCGGCTGGGCCGTTTTTTAATGGGGCCGATATGAGCTACGTCGACTTTTTCTGGGCCGCCTTTTTGCTGTTTGCAAAGAGAATTGGTGAGGATGTCTTGGACGCCCTGTTAGATCGGTGCGGAGAAGATGAGAACGTTCACAGGGGCCTGTTGGAAGCAGTTAAGCCTTGGTCGGAGAGAAGTGGGTATTAGTTTCTTAGAAATCAGTGCATGGATCAACACAAGCTTGATTACTTATCCACACGCGATAATAGATTCAAGTTTCTGGTCTTTCCTAAATATTCTCTGTGCAAATTCGTATCGACTCCCTTATGCCTCAGCATGGTCTCACCTCTCTAAAGGAACAGACGACGACCACGAAGATCACCCTATACATGATTTCAACATTATCCTCCTCTCGTACCGTTCCCCTATTAATTTTAGGTTCCTAGCTATGAAAGAGTTAGCATCGGGCGCTTAGTTACACCGAACCGTCGGCTTCAATGTCTTGCGCCGCACCAGAGACCAATATGGGGTCCTGGGAACGGGGTACAGTACCCTCCGGGGCAGCCAGGATGCCCATTTTTCGCCAGTACAATTGGGTCCTGCCGCCGCAGCACTCTTGTCTCTCGGAACCAAAAGACTGCGAGAATGATAGTCGCCACCCGAAGCGTTTGGCAGGGCTGCTGCAGCATCCACGGCCAGCCAAACATCCGGGTGTTCCTCCTCTAGCTGCGCAGCGGGGTCATGAAGACCAGCAACGCGGCGCCTAGCAGCTAGTACAGTAGGAATAGTTTCAGGTATTTCTCCAACGTCATGGGCGCCTCTAGGTCCTTTAGCGTCGCATGCAGCCTCTCGGGAGCATCTTCGGACTCGGTCAATGTGTTAAGATTACATCAGCTCTAATTATCTTTGGGCTTAGCCAGAGCTGCTCTCTGATACGATCAAGAACCGGTGATGCACCAAGGCCGCGAAGCGTCGGCTCCACATCTTGGAGCTATACTTGATTGGTTGGGTCTGTCGAGCCTTAGCGACCGACCTAACACCTTTCGGGAAGGAAAATGAAAGGAGGCGAAGTAGAGCATTTAGAACGATTACCCCTGGGAACCAGGGCCCCGGAATTAACTTGACCATATCGAATGCGAAGACACTACGGACCAGACACCAGGCACGAAAAAGGAGGCTACCTCGAATACGCTTAACCGTCAGATATAAATGAACTCAAGAGACACGTAACGGTTAGGTAGTGGTGTATTGGTATAGATTATATTGAGGATAAGAATATAATATCAGGACATGAATATAATATCAGGATATGAATATAATATTAGGACTTAAAGCCGAATTTACAGTCGGCTAACTGCACCTTAGGTCCCAGCCGATCAGACATTATCAACTCCCCCACACGGCATTATATCTCCGTATACATATACAGCACAGGCAAACTTCAGGCCGAACGATAGGAGATAAACCGAATGCGCTAGAGGTAGCAGAGGACCGGGGGATGGGAGTTAAGGGGGCGGACTTTAGGAGGGCATAACTTTAACACTCCTTACCTGCGTAATGCTCCGTTTGTCCGTCTTCTCGACATGGGCGCCCATGCGCTTCACCTCAGCCAAGATCTGATCAATCGCTGCCCCTGGCTTCAGCACACCACGCAGCACAGCGCTCCCTTCCCTACTCGGGTCGTGGTTGGCGAAGAAGGCGGCGGTTTCGAGCGGGCTGAGTGTTCCTGGACGTTGCAGCCGCAAGCTTCCCTAGCTCAGCAAGCCCATCAGCAGCAAACCAACGAGAACGACGGCCAGGGCGGCCCCTAGGTACTACCAGTCGGACTTAAAGACCAGGACGGTAACTCGCTTGTCTGCCACGAAGCTTTGTCTCTCGGCACCACGCCCAACGCGCATCGAGACGTGGAAAATGTACTTGTGCATGGTGGTAATGACGTGCTGGGTGGGTGAGGCCTAAATCAGGCCGTATGTTGAGAGTGAGTGGTTGGAGTAATCCCACGGCTCAGCCTAGAAGAAGGTATCGCTGAGCTTGCCCGTGCCAGGGCCGGAGTAGAACCACTTGTCTGTGCTGTTGTTAAAGCGGATCGTTTTGTTGCTCAAGAAGTTATCGTTGATGAACTGGCTCAGTCCAGACAGAGGGCCGACGCCGGCTCCCACGGGCGTGTTGGCCGGGTCGCCCTGGGACTCTTCGATGGAAACGGGGCTTAATGGAGACTTGAGAAAGTTGCGGCGAAGGGCGAGGGTTGAGTTAGCGATAACGATGGGGTACTCGACGACCGCGGCGCTGAAGTGTGAAAAATGGTCTAGATGGTTGCTTGATTCCTCTAGTCTGGAGATTGGCCGCGAGAGCTGCCAATATGGTGGCCGGCTACGCACAGACCATCTACCCTAACCCTAATCCTAGGGGCACTTAGCCTTGAGGAAGGCCTATTGCTCAATACTGGGGGGGTTTCTTAAAGCTTCGTCCCCGAAGCAGACTTGTCGGGAAAGCCTCAAGCAACCTTAATAGTCAGCCAGAGTCTAAGCTATCTCCTTATTATCTATAAACCTCAAGTGCACCTAAATCCGATGGTAGCTTAGACGCGTACCTTAAAGTACTGTCGATATCTCTAATGTAAGCCCCGTTTACTTACTTCTCGCAGCTTTTAAAATATCTATACTCACTTTAAAATCATACTTAAGACTTCCACGTCTTTCTCTAACTCCTCTCGTAATGCCTTATTATCTCCTTTCCCAGTCGTGGGGTAATATAAGCGCGTGTTAATCTGTATTCCCATTCTTTATTCGTCCTCCTTACTATTATTATTTTTAAGGGAATAGTTTACTAAACTTAAGGGCTGTTTAATAAAGTCTACTCTCTTATTTAAATCTAAATTAATAGTAAGCTTTATAAGGAGGTTATAATCCTTAATATCTGTGTAATAGTTTTAATTTATCATATTAGGCGTTACTTAGTTAGGGCAGGCTTTATATCACTTAACGTTATTAATGTAAAGTTTTCACATAGCTTTAGGTTTTAATATATAGTGTATTAAGATATTTTTTATACTAATTATCTTAGTAATCTTTTAAAAGCCGGTCCAGTTTAGCTTAGTTTTAATCCTAACTTTCATTTATAACCAGGTCTTTTATACTTAATCGCTAATAGTAAACGTGTGTTAATAAACGTCTTATCTTAATGTCTTATTTGCTTAAGAGTAATAAGTCTTAAATATCTTTAAATATAGTTTACTTATAGTATTAACCTTTACTAATATCTTAAAGGAGACGTTTTTATCTTATTCTTAAATAATTAACTTAGTAATGTCTTTATCTGTCTAAACAGCAGCGTTAGGAAGTCTGACGTAAGAGGGAGTGAATCTAAAGAAGATATAGGACAGGGTAATACTTAATAATTATATATATTTAAAGTTAAGGTTTATAAAAAACTTTAAGATATTCTTATTTTACAGGGTAAGTTCTTCCTTAATAGTATCTAAACTCCACTTAATTATTATAATTTATATTAATCTTACATTTCGTTTAAGTAATCTTATGCTATTTAAGTGAGAGATAGGTTTAAAAGTTATTTAAGTTTTATAAGTTATTATTAATTATTAAAGTAAGTTATTCTTAAAATAACTCCTATTATTACAGTAAATAATCTTAAGCTATTTAAAAAAGTATAATTATATTATTATTTAGGTTAAAGTAATTTAATATACGTTAGTAATAGGGATAGGCTAGAGAAAAGCGAAGTGAGAGAAATAATCGACGGTTAATAAGATATATCTACTCTTATCTGATGTTATAAGGTTAATAGGATTAATAAAATCTATACTAATGAGGGATATAAGTTTAAAGGTTGTGATATTTTAAGTTAGTGACTTTAGAATAGTTTAAGTTAAGTAAGCTTAGTATATAAGATAAGATTTATAAAATTTATTATAATCTGTTATCTAGGTAGGTTATTAGTATAATCCTTAGAGTTGGTGCTGGGTAATTACTGATATAAAGTGCTTATACTTATTATAAGCCTATCTTAGGATTTTATCTCGTTTCCTTAAGATAATATACTTTACTTATAATTTGTCAGCTTTTAAGAAGTAAAAGACATTATTTATTAAGTAATACTTAATGTTTTACTTTTTAACTAAGCGTTATCTGTCTTAAGTTATATTAACAATTCTAGTGTCTCTTATAAGCAGTTATCTTAAGACAGGTTTATATTATCTTAACTTATTTTTATATAAGGTAATAATCTCTGTTACTTTTATAAGGTTTATTTTACTAATGTTGGAGAAAGTTATAATTATTTCTTTTAAAGGTAGTTTTTTAAGTTAAAGTCTAGTGGAGTCTTTAGCTGTTAGAGGTTTTACGTGTATAGTTAAGATGTAAGGCCTGTTTTTTAAAGTGTAGATAGGATTATCTTAAAGTTTAGGGGAGAGTCTTAATAGCCTATCGGTAATGTTAATGACTTTATCTGTGTTAGGCTAGTAATAAAATATTATATCGAATTTAGTGATCCTGTTAATTTACCTTAATACCTTTAAATAAATAGCTTTTAAGTTTTATATAGTTTAGATAATTAACAGGTAATTAGTGTAAATGTGAATCTGTATTAGTAACGATTAGGTAATTTACTAAGTTTTTATTAAAGCTTTTATAATTATAAGTATCTTTTTCTTAAGTATTAAATACTTTATTTTAATATTATAAAGGGTAAACGATATAAATATATTAATTTTTAATATCTTAAAATGTTTCTTTTTATTATACTTTATAATAGGGTTATTATTTTAGATTTAAAAGAGAACAGCTCTTAATCTTATTACATTTACATCTGTTATAATGTGGAAAGCTTTCTTATAACTGGCTTTGTAAATAGTGTTTTTTTAAACCGTTAGGTATATTTACTGGATAATTGTATTATGTTTAGGGGTTTAAATTAGGATCTCTTTTTCTTTTTACTCTGTTTTTATAGATTTCTTGCTAATAAGTGTTATAATCCTTATAACCTTAAAGAAAATGTTCTTAAGTGTCTTTACTAAGTTAGTACGGCTAGGGATATATTTCTGTAAGAATAATGTAAGATATATTAACTTATGCAGCTTAGCTTAAGTTAAGGGCTTAAACTTAGCTTATTCCTTAGCTTACCTAGCGAATTTCTTTCTGTATTTCTATACTGTGATGATCTTACTATTCTTTAACTGGAATCTTACAGTCTTTAAAGATTTTATAAACAGCTTAGTCTTATATCTTACTAATAGGGAGGGATTAAATGTAATACGTAAGAAATAACACTCTTATAAGAAGAGGAAATGTGTTTAAAAGTCTTAAGCTAATATGTAATAGTTATTAATGTAAATAATTAGATTTATCTTATACTTGTAATTATATCTTAAGATGCTGGGCTTAATAAGTAAGATCTTTTTATCGTTACGTAGGTAAGTAAAGTCTGGTAGGGTTTAAGCGATTGGTTATTTAAGCTTTTTTCGGGACAGTTTAAGAAATTAGATAAGTGTAATGCTTATCTCTAACAGGTAGAGTTTTATATCTTATAGTTAGTTTAGGTTAGTCTATTTCGTTTCTAAAGATTTTCTTAAGTTAATGCCTTTATTGTAAGCTGGAGTTTTCATTTCGATTTCTAATTCTTTCTTTACTATCTTAAAGGGGAGGGCTTTAAACGATATATCCTTATATTATACGTACGTTATAAGAGCGTTTTTAAGTCCTTAAGCTATATATTTATAAAGGTATAGCCTGTGTAATATTTATATAGCTATTATTTACTTATACCTGTAATAGATTAAGATTACTTAATAGCTGTTTTTTATATCGGCCTTTAAGTAGTAAGTTAAGTGTCTGATTATAAGGTTATTAAGCTTTACGTCTATATTGTAGTAAGAGTAGCTTAATTTTATAATTTAACTGTTAATAAGTTTAAAATTATAAACTGTGCGAAATAGATTTAGTAAGGGTAAAGGTCTTAGTTGAAATATTATATTTGTTCCGTAAGGTAATCTTCTTTAACTTAAAATTCTAGCGGTTTCCATTTTTAGCATTATAAGAGCTGTATACTTATATTAGGGGAGAGGGTACTGGTAGGCTTATATTGTGAATAGAATCGCATTTAAGAATAGATTAATGGAGTAATTTAGTAAATTAATAAAAGCGAGGTCCTTAAGGGCATTTTTAAACACGTTATAATATATAAAGTAAAGCTGTTTAGTAAGAGTGATTTTCTTAAGGGTATTAGTTATTTCTCTAATTGTAATTTTAGACTTATCGAATTATAATGTAATAACTTTATTATCAGCTTTTACTATTTAGCAGATTTACAGGTATTTCGAAATCTTAAAAGGGTCCCCCTTTAAATTACTGTTTTAATATTAATTTCGGGACAGCAGCACTTTACCTATTCCCGTTTGCTACCTAACTGCTCTCTAGACTTTAAACTTAATAAAATCTTTTTCGCTTTCCTTAAGCAGTTCTAGATACTTAGGTAGGGGTTCTTATACTTTAAGTGGTTAGGACAGTTTTAGGTCGTCTTAGGTAGTGTTATTAATATTTAACTTATTTAAGCCTTATAATTTAGAGATTTTAAAGGCAGTTATTTCTCTTAATATCTCCTAAATTAGGTAATTAGCTAAAGTTTAAGATTTATATATTATCTTATCTTCACTTAGTAAAGCTAATTAGCATTTAACTAAGTGTCTTTTAAATACAGTAAGGTCTTATTAGCTAGTTAACTATACTTATCTTACTTTTAATAAGTTTAAGTTTAACACTTACTTATAACGTTAGGTAACGGTTTCCGTAATAAATAGTCTACTCCTAAATATTTACTTAAATGTAGTGATAAAGTTAACTAGTGTTATAGTTTAAAGGAGGCTTTAAATAGTGATAAAGTGGTTGTTTTCACTGGCCTTACGTCTCTGCTTTAATATCTATATAGCTTTTAGAATTAGGTGATTTTAAGGAGGGTTTCCAATTATTCTTATAGCTGTTACGCGAGCTGGGGGGGTTTTAATTAGTTTTCCAGCAATTGCTAAGCAAATTTTAAATTTATAAGATTGTGAGAATTCTTATAAGCCGGTCTCTCTAATTAGCTGAAAATCCAGGCTTAATAATAATAATAACGCAGAATTTAATTAAGTTAAGGTTTATACGTAAGGTTTAGTATTAAGGAAGGAGGGGTTAGTTAGGGTTAAAGTCTAATAAGCAGTTTTACAAGGGATGTTTAAGTAAGAGATAATAGTTTATTTAACTAACCTGTCCTCGCTATCTGTACTTTTATTTTATTAAATAAAGTTTAAAAGTATACCTAAACTTAAACTTAAAGATACTCGTAATAGACCCTAATGTTCCTCTACTTTACTTAATCCTCCCGCTTTAAAACTTCCTAATAACCTAAACAAACAGCTCCTGTAATTATACCCCTTTATTTTTATCTGTTACTTTCTCTCTCCTTTATTATACTTATTATATGTTAGAATTAGTAGTGGTAAGGAGGTGTGTAATATAGGGTTTTTATTATATCTACGCCTTAGTTTTTTTTTAGCTTACCGTACTTTTTATAAATAGTTAAGAACTTAATCTGCGTCTATTAATCTAATCTGTTAAACGTTCGCTGCTAGTTAGTTATTATAGGTTTAACATTTAAGGATAGAAGAATTTCCACCCTGTTAATTATAATAGGGGACTAGTTATCTTTAAATCCACTTTATCAAGTTAAGGGAACTGTTATAATATAGCCGAATTTCCCCTTAATTTAAAGGGTGTAAGTTTTATAGCAATGCTAGGCTTAAACTTGTCTTAGCTAGTTATTTAACAGAATGATATTAATATTATTAGGGCTAAATATGAATACGGGTAGAATGTATAAAATACCTCTAATTACGATATTTAATAAAGTAAATTCTTTAATAACATCTTTACTGCTGTTAGTTAGGCTGACTTCTATAAGTTTAGATAGCTGCATTATTATTAAGTTTAGCTTTTTAGAAACAGATAGGTTAATAGCCTTAAAAGTAACCCCACAGTTAAGTATTATCTTATTATAAAGGCAAGTATTAATAATTCCCGATATAAAGTGAACTGATATCTAGTAGAATACTTCTTAAGGTAGGGTGATGTCTTTAATAATATTATCTGTTAAGGAGAGTAAGTTTATAAAGTTAATAAGTTTTATCTTATCAAGATTAATTATTACAGTTATAACTTCTTTAATTACTTACTTCTTCCCCTTATTTCCGTAATCTGTTAAAGAGATTAAGTGGCTAAGGTTTACTTAAAGCCAGGGGGTATAGTTAATCAGCTTAAGTAAGTTCACCTTCACTTTTACAGCTGCTAATACAGCACTAAGGTTAAATAGCTTAATCTTATACTTTTACATTATTATAATATATAATACCATTTACCAAATATCCTGCTTTAACGGCTCTAGGAGGTTCTTAGTTATTAACTTAACAACCTTATCAGTTATAACGATATCCTTAGAGGATATAATAGCTAGGGATTTAAGTAACTAGTAGTTAAGGTTTTAAATATCTTTAAATTCTTCATTATTTAAGTCTACTTTACTAACGAAAGGGGATTATACGAATTTAGTTTTACTAGATTTTAAGGTAAGAGGGGTAATTACTAGTAAATCTTTAAGTTTCTTAATATCCTAAAGGATTAAGTCCCCTTTAAGCTTAATGTAGCTCTAGTCCTATACATACTTAACAGTTTCCCGGTTAGTAAAAGGGTTTTACTAAAGGGGAATCTAAATCTAGTTATCTTTTATAACAGTGTCCTATAGTTAGTTAACTGTAATTACTGATTTCTTAATCTCCTTTTAAAGTATAAGGGGAATAGCTTTAGGTATTAAGTAGGTAAGGGGCTTAAGTATATTAAGCTTTAAGTCTTAAAATACCTTTAAGCTTTTCTTTAGGGAGACTGGCCTTATATATAATTTAGGCTACAGGTTTTAAGTCTAGCTTTAAGTAACAGCTATCTAGGTTATTATTAACTTATATTACCTTAATTCCTTAATTACTAACTAAGTAACCACTCTTTATCTGCTTTAGTTAATAAAGTTCGTCTTAAAGTTATTTATAGCTTTAAATAGTGTAAGGGGTTTACCCTCTGTGAATCTGGTAACTTAAGGATTCTTCTTACAATATTTATTAATACGTTTTATTCTCTCTTCCCTGTTACGTAAAACTTCCTTATATAGTTATAAGGGTTAAGGATACTAAGTAGAAATGTAGCCTTTTCTTAAGCAGTTATTATATTAATGCCGATTAACTTTATTAAATAAACTAAGGGTAGTTATACAGATTAGGGGTATAGGGTATTCTTATCTAGTTAGCGGATTCTTAAAGCAGACTAGATTATTTCTAATTAAGGGGTAATAAGTGTCCTGGTTTAAGAATTAAGAAGTTAGGGTTATAATGTTATAAGCTTTTTTCAGGTTAGCTTAAGTAAGGGGTTTAAAATCGTTATCCTTATTACTGTTTAACTTTAAGTCTCCTTTATCTTTAAACTGATAAACTTTAAATTAAATAGTATTAATTACATTATTAAATATGTAATTAGCTGATAACTCTAGGTGTTAGTGTGTTAAGATTATTTTATTTATTAATATAAGGATTATCTACGCCTAATCTTTTACTTAAAGGTTATCTAGATAGGATAAAGTAGTTATAATAGATAAAACTCTTTCCTTAAGTAAGTTCTAAAAGATATTAGCTTAAGCTCCTGTTAATTTCTAGTAAAGCTTTTAAACTCTTTTAATAAACTTACTTAATAACTTATTAGTTTTATAAGTAAATATAGTGACGTTAGTTTACTATTTGTAAGTAATATCTATCGTTACATTTTTAGGGAAGCGAGCTTTAAATACCTTAATTAATTCGTTATAGTTTTAGTAAGTTTTAGTTAGTGTTTCTCTTTTTAACTAAACTTTAATATTACTATTTAATCTGGTTTTAAATATCTAAAGCTTAACTTTTAAGGTAATTATAATCGTTAATAACGATAAGGTAGTGAAAGCTAAGTGAGTATTAAGGTCTAAGATGTATTCCTTAGCTAACTTATACTTCTTACTCCTAAATTTAAGTTACGGGACATTAACTATATTAAACTAAAGACAGGATAATGTAAGGGAGTCTAAGTTAATAATATTTATGTTATTAGATAGGGAAGGTAGTCTTATACTCTGCTTAAATTCCTCTTTACTTTTTACTAACAGGAGATTAGGGCTTTAAGCGTTAGCTTTAAGGGTTAGATTTTTATAAGTTATAGCAGATAGTAAGGAGTAAGTTATTAATAGGAATAGCTTAAGAAGTCTTAAAAATAACATACTTAGGGTATTTAAGTGTCTGTGCTCTAAAGCTAATAATAGGGTTCTTAAGCGTTACTTAAATTCGTTCGACCGGAAAGTCTGGAAAGAAAGTTCCTTAATAAGGTAAAGATTTTATATTAAGCTTTAAATATCTTCCACGTCCTCTTTAAATAAAGGGTACTTTTAACTAAGTTGTAATAACGTTAATATAATAGCGAAATTACAGAGCTTAACGAAAGTTTAGCTTCTTAATAGGATTACCTTTAGTAATTTAAGTTTTAAGTTTAAAGTAAGGGCAGTTTATATAGGTAGTTAAATTACTTTATTAAGGGATTAATTAATATTTTATTATTATTATATTACAGGTTATATTTAAATGTACTGACTGTTTAAGACACTTTGTAAACAGTAAGTTTTAAAAAACTAATTAAGTAGCGGCTGGTTACTTTAGGCTTAGATCTTAAGGTCTTAATAAAAGGAATTATCTTAGTAGGGGAGTGAAGTTTAACTTTACAAAATGATTATTAGGATTTTATATATAATATTTTATTAAAAGGGTTAGTAAGGTTTAGTTTCCTTTAATGTAAGGTATAAGAATAACTTTAAAAGATAAGTGGTGATAGTAGACCGAAACTTTAATAGTAGCTAAAAGGTTACAGTACATTATTAACCTTAAAATCTTAAAAAGTAGGTGTAGAATGATAATAGCTTTACGTTAGTTTAGTAATATAATATAGCGGATAAGAAGGTTTTATAAGGCCTAAAGAAGGTTCTAGGGAGGGAAGGAGCTAAAGGTCTTAAGGGTTTTCAGATACTGGAACTCTGGGGTTTAATTACTGTCTATTTACTGTTAATATAACGGGGGGCTAAACTTTAACGCTTACGGTTACCTTTAAAAATTTTTTTAAGTAGATTTTAAAGATAAGGCGCTTTTACTATTACCTGTTATTAACCTAATTATAGTTTCGAAATTTTCACTAAGTCCACTTTCCCTTAAAAGGAGCTAAAGGAATTTCCTTAAGGTAAACTTTCCATTAAGGCTGACTAGATAAACTTTTAAGTAGTCTGGGTATTTAAGGCTTAGGTATTAACGGGTTTTAGTAGGTTTCTTAGCTTAAAGCTACTTTAGTGGCTTTTAGTTAAGGTAATTAATAACGAAATTCTAACGAGTATAAGTTAAGTGTAGGATAAGTTAGTAAGTATTAAATCTTTATTACTCTGTAATTAGTAAGAGTATTAATCTTAATGTTAGTAAATGTTAGTAATATTAAATACTTAGGGGTATTATATAGTGGTGGTTTAAGTTTAAGTAAACTAGACGTTTACTAAGTGTTATAAATAATGTTTAAGGCTTACTAAACAGTTCTAAATCTCTGCTGGGTTTTAATATGTGCTGTTATGTTCTTCGTTTGTGTCGCTCTACGTTTACTATCACGCTTTAACTAGATATATATCAAGCTTAAAATTTCTTAACTTTACAACTAGGTTTTAGGCCTTGTTTATATTTATGTTCGTTTAGAGAAATGACAATTTTTCTCAGATTCAGAGTAACGCTGAATCCGTTCCAGGTACGACCTCCAAATGAAAAATGGTCTAGATAGTTATTTGATTCCTCTAGTCTGGAGATTAGCTGCGAGAGCTGCTAATATGGTGGCCGGCTACACACAGACTATCTACCCTAACCCTAATCCTAAGGGCACTTGGCCCTGAGGAAGGCCCATTGCTTAATAAGTGTTACTTATTAATAATTAGATATATTTCGCTCTATTAATTTACTGCACGTGCCGGTACTATTTTAAGTTAATTATTAACTTGGGGCTCTTATTCAGGCTAACCCTGTTGTTGTTTTTAAGTTTTGTATGTAATATTACCCTAGCCGCTGTTGTATATAGCGATGCGTTCTATGGCGCGTGCCACCGTCAAAAAGGGGCCGCGCCGCGCGGTTCTTTAAACCGTACTTCTTTCAATTCATCATCCGACGATTTCCACCACGAAACCTCCCATTAAAAGCCCAGTGACATTCTCACCCTCTGATCGAAGGAAGATGACTTAGTCCACAGTCACGTTTCCTTTATTATTCCATGCTAGGCTCCGTTTCATGCTAGGCACCGTCACTAACTAGGTTTTTGTTCTGTATTAGGTACGTATCTGTTTTTCTACGATAATCACATTTATGTCCCTCCAATCTGAGGACCAGTAATCTGGGAGTCGGCTTGGAAGGCCGACTGCGACGTTCTGTAAGTGTGGTACTCTTTATGGTTTCTTCCCTGTTGCATCACCGCACCAGTTTAACAGCTAGATTTTATATAGTCTACCTTTAACATATTTATTCCGTTATAGGTATACGGGGGTGTTAATAATTCCTAAAAGAAGTGGTGTAGCAGTTGCGGATGGTAGTGTGGTGAAGGAAAGGTTAAGGACCTTAGGTAGTGAGGTATTAGGAATGGGTTTGGAATAAGCACCGCTCTACTCTGTATCTTATATCTTGCTGATTATATATATACTATAAAAAATAAATACTTTATAGCACACTAACGTCTTAATGACACTAATCCTTAAGTATGTTAACTCTATAGCTAATAGCTTGATTAAGCCTGAAGAAGAAGCGTAAGTCCTTCGCCCTTAGTTCAATCGCCAGTCAAGTACCAGCATACTAATAAATATTAAGAGCGGGATATGTAATTAGATGCTAAGTGGGCTATTTTCCTATAGGTAAAGAATCGAAGGGTTTCCTCACGGCTCAAACCTCAGCCAAGAATGATCTCCTTCCAGGTCAGTCCGCTCACCGCTTCCACAATGTCATCCACTCCAATCGACCCAATAGAAACCCTCTCATAGTACAGTCCCTCTAGTTTGGGTTCAAGCAACATCACCCGATACCGCCATCCGCCGTCAACGTCCTCTGCGTGTTGATCGCGGGCCTCACACAAGAGGACAAACTCGTACCGGCACGGCTTGTCCGTGGACTGTATCTCGGCAAGTCCTCCCCACCACGAAGGCACGTAAATCCTGCCAATGGCACGACCGGACTTTCCGCCGATAATGAGCTTGACACCAGGCTGCTTGTCCGAGTCATACTCGACGTCGTTATCATTGCCCTCACTGCCACTGCTTGGGGGGATATCATCCTGCAGAGGTACTGAGGCATCGCCCAATTCTGAGGCATAGGTCTCCTCACTGCCAACCTCCGGCCACTCACCATCACCGGCTGAAGTCGAAGAGGGGGATTCCGACTGCGACTTAGAAGCTCGCTGGCCGTAGGCGCCATTGTCACCAGTGCCGACCAGACGCAGCTCAAACACAGCCGAGACGGTCCAGAATTGTAAAAAGCCACTCCCGGGTTCCTCCCTGCAGATGTCTTCCGTATACGACGGCAAGCCATCGGCGACTAATGTGCGGGCCGTCGGCTCGGTGGTGGAGCAGTCGATGCCGCCGAAGCGTTCTTCCTTGCGTGCCTCTCCGCCGTACATATTCAGTCCCTTTCCCTCCTCGTCCTTGCCCCGCCTCCGCACGGCGATGCAGCACGCCGACGTGTGCTTGGTCCGCTCATACCAGATGATCCACGTCCGCTTCCGGATGCCTTGCTGCACCACCTCCATGCTGCGCGTGTACCAGTCCCAGATGTGCGACCACGACGTGCTGCGCCAGCCCGCCCACGACCAGCTCGGGGCCACTGGCCGCCGCTGCGGCGTCGAGTCATCTGATCCCTGCGGCTGCCACAACAAGAACCAGTCGAAAAATCGCGTCGGCAGGCCTTGGCAGAGATCGCATTTGAGGTCCTTGCCGATCTGGCGCGCCACGCCGGCAAAGGCTCGGTAGATGTCAGTATCGACTGTCAGCTCGCGCGCGGAGTAGCTCTGAATCAGGCTCTCGATCCCGCCGATATCGTTTTTACCGCCGATCATGGCGCTCCCGCGCTGTTCATCGACCCAAGAGGTGTCCTCGACGGTGTCCTCGAGGAACTCGACCTGGCTACGACAAGTTAAACTGATACCGCCGCCGGCGAACACGAGGGGGCGAGAGGCAAAGTGGTATTCCTGAAACCTATGAATAACCAGCAGCGTTAGGGAAATAGAGCGGGAGATGGCCCGGGGATTAGAAGAAGAAAAAGAAAAAAAGAAAAAAAGAGAAAAAGGAATGACTAGAGACAGGCGATGGGGTCATTTAATAAGCACTTACGTCCATCCGCGTCGATGATATGGTAGGTGTTCATCCCTGAGCTTAAAACTGCCAGTACTACGATGCACAAGACGAAAATCCTCACCGATCTGCTCGACGTCCCGCAAAGCGTATGCGGGTCCACGCCCGAGCGAGACGCCGGGGATGCCGGCGAACGCGCTCGAGCTCCCAGCGGCACAGATGACGACGTACGCAGCGCCGTACACCATGTCCATCTTACGGATCGCGTCCAGCCAATCCTTGCCGTGACCGTCTTGCACGATGCACAAGCTGTCAACCCACAGGTACCGCAGGCCGATACGCCGCGCCACCGTCATGGCGTCGCGGATGGTGGCCGGCAGGCGGCGCTGGCTCTCCTCGCGGGCGAAGAAGCCCGGCAGCTCCCGCTCGGAGACGTTGGCCCGGAGGGTCTTGAAGAACTCCTCGTCGGACGCCGCGCGGCCCCATACGTAGCTCAGCGCGGCGTAAGGCGCGTCACCCGGCGCGTCGTGCAGCCGGACGAGGCGTTCCTGCTCCAAGTCGACGCAGCGGAAGGCCGGCACGGCGGCCCAGGGCGAGTCCCAGCCCATCTCGCGCATGATGCGATCGGAGCTACAGATACGGCCGTGGCGGGCGTCGCAGATGGCGAGCCAGCGCCGGACGAGGCCAAAGTCGATGGCTTCACGGCAGACCAGGCGGGGGAGGAAGGGTAGGGCGTCGCCAGGTGTGTTGAGTGGGGCGTCGTTGGCCAGGAGGGCAATCTGCGGAATCACGTTTAGGGATTCGATGTCGACGTCCGCGAGCTGGCCGGATTCGAGGACCAGCTCGGGGCATATGGTGCGGATATCGGAAAGTTTGAACCACGGATGGTCATTCGAGGCTATACGACCGTCATTGATCCAAGTCATCATGACGTGCAGAGGCCGTCCTCGGGCGTCGACATCAGGCACACGGCCGTTGCCCCCAATCGCGACGAGAAGAAGGCGGCACAACGGGCAGTAGGTGTTCTTGCGAACCACGGCGACCAGGACACGTAGAATCGGCTTGGGCTGGTTGCTGTTCAATTGCCCGTACTCTTGCTCGTCAGGCCAGACAATAAATCGATGGGGTGTCAGATTCAGGGCGGAACAGGCAGAACAGAGTCTGTCGCCGGGGAGCACGATGCTGTCGGGTACTGGGAGCAGCGGAGGCGACGGCGGGATGGTGCCGGCCTGAAGCTGGGTGCCAGCATCTTCGACTTCGCGCCCCATTGCTGTTACTGCTGCTGCTGCCGCCCGGAAAGGTGTGTCAGGACTGAAGGCGCAAGCACTCTTTCCTGCTCTACCTTCGGGAAGCCGTCCCTTGTGCACTGTTTGTCGTCCCTGGGAAGTGAAGAAAATCCCACACCTTTTTCTCAGCTGTGAAGCCGTCCCGGTCTTTTTTTGTCCGGTATGGACTCCGAGCGGTAGTCCGAGCTGGTCTCGGGCGCGGGCCGCTCGACCTGAAACAAAAAAAGAGCCTTTATACTTAGACCAGGGTAGAGGCGGGGAAAAAAACCCCCCAGGTCACCTTTGGCTGCGAGAGAGGGAAGTTGGGCACGAATTTGGGCAAGGAGCCCCTAGCTGTGTGGCAACAAGTGGAGGTATCTCCCCACCAATTGACAGTTGGAGCCGGGTGTCGCTAGCGATTCGCCGCGCTGGTCCTGTACCTGCAGTGCACCTTGCTTTTCGGGCGGGGTGGGTGGGCTCCTCACCGAGCAAGAGGACAGGACACCCCAAGGTACCACCGCTTCTGGGGACCCCGGCTGGCAGCAAGGAGCGGGAGCAGGCATGGCTTTCTCTGCGAGGCGCTGGAGCGAGACATGGTCAGCAACGGATGGTGCAGCCTCTACTAGAGGGTAAATGAGCTTTCTAGAAGACAGGCCAGCGTCTGGTATTCACACGCAACAGATTCAGGATCTGTGATACAATATGGTCACCTGGTTGGCCACGTGACTCGCCACCTTCCACCACTATATTACTGGCTCTCTGCCACCCTCTCCTTTTTATCTAGAATAAGCAATTCCGTCA
>Ga0247758_1000615_pt1 | contig 31129 bp, 42 predicted proteins | sample UWRJL156409C4_FD_180950 | JGI IMG/M metagenome (GOLD analysis project Ga0247758, IMG submission 180950) | Plant litter microbial communities from Arlington Agricultural Research Station in Wisconsin, United States - UWRJ-L156-409C-4 | ecosystem: Environmental > Terrestrial > Plant litter >... | reverse complement strand
TTGGGTATGAGGTGAAGGGGGTGGATTGTTATGAGAGTGTGGAGGGGGTTGAGTGGGGGATGTATTAGGGAGGGGACGGGGAAGGGGAGGGGCGTGGTCATGATGGTTGTTGTTGGGGTGGTGGGTGGGGATGGGAATGGGAATGGGAGATGGGTTGAGGTTGGGTTTGAAGGGGGGCTGGGGTGTGACAGGGGGTTTCGAGGTCTTGTTCGGGTAGTAGATATGGTATTGTTTATAGTCGACCTAATTACCTGATTAATGCTGTTTTTAGTCTTTGTATAGAACTATAAACCTTGGTGAAGATGGCTTCGAAATTGAAGTGAGGTGCGATAGAAGAAATTCGCCCATTTCCCCTTGTTGCTTCCGGAGACGGAAGGGCGAGAACTGAGCAAAAGTTTCATGCGTGCCACCAAATCTCAGGTAGCAGGCTCAAGGCATCAATGGGAGGTAGTATTTGAGCGGATTCGCCGCATCTAAAACCCTTGCCTCCTGTCATTCTCGCCAACGCCGGCTTCCCCACCCTACACGCCCAGGGGGATATCCATTTACAGGAACTATGACGATTACGCGCCTCTGACAGAAGACCATGTGCTAGAGCATTGCAACCTCACCAGGGCGGAGTTGCAGCGGCAGGTGCCGCACATCTTGTCGTCGCTCCCGGTGTCGATGGGCCTGCCAGAGCGATTTGGTGCATGCAACGGAGTGGAAATGGGCCCGCCGGTGAAGCTGTATGACACCGCCGAGTTGCGGTCCGGGTTGCGGTCCTCGGGTTTAGAGGCGTGCCGATGCATGAGGAACCACCCGGACGCAATGAGGCGCTTTCAAGCTGTTGTGCCGCTGCCGGGAACGAAGGAGATGGTGAACAGGGACCCTGTTGGAGCGACTGAGACCCATTCTGGACATTGATTGTGGCCTTGATTGCTTTGAGTTCAATGCGAGAGAGCGCAGGAGCCTGACAAGATCGCGCCCCTGGCCTGTCTTGACAGTAAGAGAGCATCTTCCGCAGTGGCTTATTCTAGGGGATCCTTTCTTTTGGCCGGCATCTATCCTAGCTAGACAGATCTAGATCGCGTATCCCCGGCGAATGTCGATTTCCCCAGTTTATCCCGCTCTCAGACTCCTTGACGCGGCAGTTGGCGGCGCCATGCGTTATGCCGGGCCACCAACCAGGGGGCGTCCCGCCCACCCCGCAAACTATCAATCTGCGACACGTCGCCGTTCATATATCGTGGAGGATATGGGGCCGATTTCCACCCTTGGCAAAGCTTGATCAGGAGCCAAGCGTCCGCAACCCGGTCTTCTATCTGCTGCTTGCGGGGAGAAGATTTTGATTGTGGCTGTAATTGAATTGTTCTCGGTGACATGCGGTCTGACCCAGTGTTGGAGAGCACGGCAGTCACCGCGGCTCCGGGGTGCAATTTCGCACATCATGTCGTTATTAACTCCCCATGCTCTGGGGATGCTGCGGAGCGAACTCCAGCAGGACGTCATGGGCTTTTTTCGGCGTTTATAAGGAGCCCATTCCCTACGGTTCTCTCCTAAACGGAGGACCAGAGCTTCCTTAGGATCCAATTCTCTGTACATACCTCCCCAGCTTTTGGCGGCGTACTTCGTTTCTCAAATCCACAATGCACGATATCCTGCTTTCCCTGGCGGCCGTGATCGCCGCGGTCTCGGCCCTTCCAGCACAGCCAGAGAGCCGAGCACCTGCTGCGGGTGTCCAATTTGGTATGTGACCAAGGAAAACCGGCAAAATTGGTCATTGCTCATCTCATCGCAGTTGGTGTCAACATCGCTGGATTCGACTTCGGATGCTCCATGTGAGTCTCTTCTAGATGCGAACTACAGATCAGATAGAAGCTGACCCCCGACAGCCAAGGGGCCTGCGACCTCACCAAGATTGTCCCGCCTATGTCCGGTGCAGGCGGCGCCGACGGGTATGTTCTGCTTGGTCGGTCGGATCCGCTCAGAGATGAAACCAAGATATTCACCGTTTCCACAGCGTCGGCCAAATGCAGCACTTCTTCAAGGACGATGGCATGAACATCTTCCGCTTGCCAGTCGGCTGGCAATACCTGGTGAACAACAAGCTCGGCGGGACGCTGGACTCGGGGAACTTCGGGCGCTACGACCAGCTCGTCAAGGGCTGTCTGAACACCGGCGCGTACTGCATGTTGGACGTATGTCACCGTTCTGTAAACTTGTTCAAGGAGACCGCTAATTTGACCCCAGGTCCATAACTGTATGCCTCCTTTTCCGATCTAATTTCTCAGATACCTAACAGCATGTCAGATGCGCGCTGGAACGGACAGATCATTGGACAGGGAGGCCCGACTAACGCGCAGTTCACGAACCTCTGGACACAGCTCGCATCGAAATATGGGAGCAACGACAAGATCATATTCGGCCTGATGAACGAGCCCCACGATGTCCCTGACATCGACAAGTGGGCCGCCACCGTCCAGGAGGTCGTCACGGCCATCCGCGGCGTGGCCAAGACCAACATGATTGCGCTTCCCGGAAACGAGTGTGTTGCCCTCTCCCCTGCCCTCTCCCCTAGGTAACCTCACGAAAGCTGACATTTGACGACAGTTGGACCTCCGCCCAGGCAATGCCAACCAAGTCCGGCCCGGCACTGCTCAAGGTGAAGAACCCAGACGGGACGACCGACGGGCTGATCATCGACGTACACAAGTACCTCGACTCGGACAACTCAGGGACACACACAGATTGTGTGACTGACAACATCAGCAATGCCTTCCAGCCGCTGGCAACGTGGCTCAAGGCCAACAACCGGAAGGCGATCCTCAGCGAGACCGGCGGCGGAAATACCGACTCTTGCAAGAAGTACATGTGCCAGCAGCTGGACTTTATGAACCAGAACCCAGATGTCTTCCTGGGGTATATCGGCTGGTCGGCTGGTTCGTTTAGCCCGCAGACGTATGAGCTCAGTGAGGTGCCGACGAGGAATGGCAATTCTTGGGTGGATAGTGCGCTTGTCAAGGCTTGCTTCACGAAGAAGAAGACGTGAGGGGTTTCTAATCGGCGTGTGGGGCGGTTGGCATTCCGGAAGCTGGTTGTCGTGGCGATGGTGATATTACCGGGAGTGGAGGACGGAGACCTCCAGTGCAAGTAAACCATAGGTAAGTAGTTTATAGCCAACTGGGTTTGAGCTGCCCAGCTAGCAAAACCCGATTCAAGTACACCACCACCGGTGCACCAGTGAACAAAGTGGTGATGAGCCCGCCGATCGGGATTTGCGTTGCATTTGTGGGCAATAAAACCAAATAATCAACTTCTTCTATCATTTCGAGATCTCGGGTAGTAAGCTACCCATTCTGGACCCGTGCTCCGACGCTGGAATAGCAGTGTTAAGGCCCGATAACTGTTGGCTTCCTAATTGGATATCTAGATCGGAAGATGGCTTCCGTTGGGTCTAAAATTGCAGTGATAGATCGGACTTGAGGTGCGGCACGACTACGAAGTACCTACTATTCCGGATCCCTCCTTTGGAGCTAAAATCGCAGTGATCGGGTCCGATAACTCCCGATAACTGCTGGCTTTCTCATTGGTTGCTTGGGTTGAAATCCGGCTTGTGCTGAGCCTAAAATTGCAGTGAGTGTAAGGTCTGGCCTGGAAATCTTGCATGACCGGCTCATCATGTGATGAAATCAAGACTTTACACAAAGTACCTAATGCACATGTGTGGAACGTTTTGGCTGAGGAACGAGGGGCTCAGGAGCAGCGGAAGTGCAGTTGCAAAGTGACTTGATTTGGTAGAAAAGGAGAGTGCTTCGCACTCCCCAGTTATATACAAATGGAAGCTCCCTGTGTGTGGGGAGAGCACATGATCCAAGGCCCCTGCGCTCTAGCCAAGCCTGGAGCGGTAAGGCGCCTGCGCGCCTGAGCGCCAAGAACTGCCGCTGCAGTTCGACAACATGCTCTCTGGTCTGATATAGGCCAGATCCTATCCCAGTAGTGAAATGCAGGTGCAGTCGAGTATAGTCTAGCTCCCAGACGTTGGTTCGTAAAATGCGAAGCCATATTGATGATGTTCCAGGTGTCAGAAGTGGGGGAGATCTCGGCGATGCATCGACGGCGGCTGGACCCCGGTCAACACGACAAATACGGCAGGTGAGTAACCCGCATCGTGACTCACCTGCAGCTGATACTTGAACCTCTCCGTCGATGAAGACATTCCCCACGCCGCGTAAGAATGTTCGACATCTTCCGCCCTCTTCCTTCGGCTACAGCACCTCTCACAATGGACCTCCACCCGTCTCAAGCCGCAGCGATCGCGCACATCCGATCTGTGGCGCTCAGTCTCCGCCCCTCAGCCCTTGAGATGATAAACCACGTCCTCTACATGGGAAACTGTATCCCCGAGGCCGAAGTCCGCGCAGCCCTGCTTTCCTCGATTCGTCGCACCGCACGAGTGGCCCTGCACTTCCACCCGGACCGGCCTGTAGGGAACAGCTCCAAGTCTGTGACTGCATCTCTTCTCGCCGACGGCGTATACCGCAGTCAGTTCGAGACAGGCATCTCCAATGGCGGGTTGAGCGCGCGGCCTGGTGGAGCACGAGACGAGTGGGAACGGACGCTATTCGGAGGGACGTACCACGGCGAGGGTTGGGATGAAGGTGACTGGCGGGCGCGGAGGCCCAAGTATGGGGCGCTGGATATTCTGGGAAGTGCGGCGGATGGGCCGGCGCCGCGGTTCGGCTCGTGTTTCTTCGTGTTGAAGGAGGACGTGGTGTCTCGCTGCACGTTCACTTTCGGGGGCTCCGCGGACGAGCCAAAGTGGCAGGGGACGATTGATGAGTTCGATACCATATTGGCTGGGGCGCTAGAGGACGCGTTTATGAGGGAGACAACGATGGGCGCAAAAGGCGAGATGAGGCCCTCGGGATTGGTGGAAGCTATTCTGGCGAGAGACGACGGGGTGGACCTGAAACACACGAGGACTGGGAATTTGGACTACTACGTCGAGGCCCAGGTACATGGAGAGGTGATGTTGGATCGCGATGTTGAGGCACTCGTGGCCGATCCCTCCTTTGTCGGAAGTGAGGTTGGGCAGGAGATGGTGACTCTGGCTGAGAAATTCGGATTCCCTTTGCGATGGCATGTTGGATCAGAGATCGAGCTTGGAGACGTGCCGTGCGATTTCCGTGGACCGACAGTGCCGTCCCTGGCCAAGCGAGTAGCAATGGATGGAATGGTGAATGTGAAGGTCATCGGGGATGCTGTCCAGGATCTGACAAAGGACCCTGCAGCGTGGTCAGAGCGGGGATCTCAGGGACATGTTTTGCAGGAGCTGAAGTGGCTCTGGCATGTCTTGGTTCGATACGGAAAGCCATTTGAGCCTCGGTCAGATTCGAGACAGCCGTGACAGGCACAGAAAAGGCTGGTGTACGAAGGCTCGGGCTAAAGGAAAGGGTCCCCTCGGCCAGTGCGAAAGATGCCTTCTCGCTGCTAAGACCGTCCTGGTTTTGCCTATCACAGGCTATCTCTCATTCCGGAAGGGCCTACCTGCATTCTTAAAAGGCCCTCCTGCGCTCCGGAAAGATCTTTTACAATACCGTCAAGGCCTGTAATGTGGTAAACACAGGCCTTGCTTTTTCGGTATAAGACCGTGTGAGAAGAGAGACCCTTTCTCCTTTCTTTTGGCCCGAGCCTTCGCAGAGTCCCGAACCTACGGCCGCGGTGTCGGCGCACGCGCTATCCGGGGTATAGGGTAGGCGTCAAACCCGTGAGGTTTGCGGGCAAATCCTTGGGGTTCAACACTCGTACGGCTCAAGCTGACTCGTTTGGGGGATTGCTCCTCTCGAATCCATTCAGGCCCCCGTTTCTGGCCCGGGGCTGAGCGACCATCGCACTACGATTCGGATCCTGCAAGGAAGTCTTTCGCCCGTTCAATTGCCGAATCCGCTCCGGTTCACCTTGGAGCAAAATATATTGGTCGGTTTTTTATCAGTCTGGCCTGGAAGTCCTTAACGATGAGGTGAGCGCTAGAATAGACGAAGAGTAATATCATCCGAAGCCAAAGGCAAGGTCGGAGAACGGAAAATATTTTGGGAGGAGACACGTCGGCCGGATCCAAGGCAATTTTAATGTTCTCTTTACCCCGGCGCCAAGAGAAATCTTTGCGAAGCTGAAGTCAGTGCTATGGCAGGTAGGTGACCAGATGAAGTTGGTCGCGGTGACTCGGATCTCAGGTGACGAGGCCAATGGTAAGCGCTCCTTCTGGGTTCGGGTCAGTTCCTTGTTTGGGCGGCAGTTGCGGGCCTTCCGCGTTGCGAGGCCTCGCTAATCGCGGCGCAGCTAGCGATCCCAGCAGGCCAGGGACCAAGTTGGCCCAAGCGCTCAGCCCTGACGCACGCAAACCAAGATTCGGTTTTGGGCCTTTCCTTCCCAAATCATCTCTTCGGGCATCTCCTCGTGTCGTTTAACACGAGACACTCCGAGGATGCGCTGGCAAGCCGGTTTCCGACACCGCAGCCGTTTTTCCCAAGATGCGAGACACCGGCACCGCACCGGGAGAGGGATGCTGCTGGCCGCCATCCCATGTATCCAGCAACCGCTATCTCCACGACGGTGACGCCCTGTGGAACCAGCAACGGCGAAAATAGACGAGTAAACACGCGTGGGCAACACAGCCACCACACAGCTGACGACGGCGATTCCCATGTCCGCCTGAGGATAAGGATGCGATGTCTTTGTTTGTCGGGAGTGCGCTGAGGAATTGCGGCTTCATAAGGCAACAATTCCATCACAAGTCCTGATCAAAGACAGCGACAACGCTCAATTGTCGGCTTCCCCTCACCCCTCTATCCACTACGCTGGGTCAGTGACGGGCCCGCTGTTTGCCGCTGGGCGCTCCTGCTTGCATGTCCCGACCCGATCTAACGCGGGGGCGCGACCAGGGTGCGACCCGACGCCGCACAAGTTTGGGCACCTTCGTTGCGACCTTCCGACAACGACGATTCTCAGAGCCCTCATTCAGACCGTCAACCCAGGGCCGACCCGAACCGACGAGGATGGCGGCGAGAGCCCAGGTGGAGGCGAGATCTCTCTCCGACGTCAATTACGTCGCCGCCAACCCCCCGCAATACCCCCACCATCCCGAGGTCAGAGAATCGCTCACGCTCTACATTTCCAGAGTGCCAGGCACGCGAGGTGCGTCCCCCCTCCGGTTTTGCCGTGAATCTTGCCAACAGCCTCAGATATTATCCTCTCCACCCTCAAGCCACAGAGGAAGAATGTGACGGGTGAGGATGTGACGAACTCGCTTTACTACGTCCACTTCGATCTCCCCACGGACGAGCTGCTTGCGGCGCCATTCCCACGTCGGCCCGAGGGTGCTACATCGCCTCGATCTAGTAGCGAGAGCGCGAGAAGCGCAATCCCTCGGAAGCCGCTTCCTTCGAGCGCTAGGGCCCCGAAGCTAGAGAACAATGCCTCGGACCTCTCTGCGCAGCTATCGGGCTACGCAACGCCCCCCGCGCAGCCAAAAATGGGTTCGGAGAATGCAGCAATTATGGGAGTCGGGGATCTACAGTCCGCTGTACCTATGACAAGCACGGAGGAATACCAAGACACGCAGTTGAGCGCTTCACCGGACCGACCCGAATTACCTCCCCGGCCGCAGGTCAAGGTGCCGCTAGTGTCAACAATACCCATTGTGCGGAAACCACTCGGCCCTAGACCTCTTGTCACCCCAGAGAAGGAGTTCTCAGGACCGACAAGCCTCCAAACACAGGAACGACCTGTCACACCCACCCATTACAGCCCTCAGTCTGTCAAACCCGCACAGGTACTCTCTCCCTCTCAAGGCGCGAGCGCGTTCGGTGCGTGGTCACCGACCAAATCGGGTCGTCGGCCAGCCGTCTTACCGTTTTCTCTGACGCTGATCCGTCGCGACGCTTCAACTGGCGGGCAATGGAACATCGGCAAAATCTCATCTTTCCAGACGAACATACCGACGCCGGAAACAGCAGACCCACGCCTCAATCCTGATGACATGGGCGACGTATCGCGGGCGCAGAAGATCGACATCAAGATCGAGACCTCAGGTTACGCGAAATACCGCAACATGCCGAGCATCGCCAGCGTGGAGGCATATCGACCGGGGTCCGGACACTCATTTGTCCAGGCCATGAAGGGTCTCGCGCCAGCATCCGGCGCAAGCAATACTGTTCCAGTATATAAAGGCAATGCTGCCGACACATCAGAGGAAGGCTTCCGCCGACAGGTCATCATGGCTTACTCCAAAACATGGACTGCCAACTCCAAAACATGGACTGCCAACATCAAACACACGTTCCAGCGTCGTGCTCGAGCAGGCAGCTCGGCTGCAGACGGACAGGAGAACTTCTCGCCTGAGGACCTCGCGCCGCCACGCAGGAATTTCCACCGCAGGGCGGAAAGCGAATCCTCAGTTGACTCGGCGTCATGGGGAGATGGGCGTACCGCCGGCACCCCGAAGGTGAACGACCCCATCAGTCCTCAGGACGGCGGGCGATCCTCGCCTCTGTCGCTGACCACTGAACCCGGGCCAGGGCTCAGGCCGAAGGGCTACATGTTCATCAGCCCGTGGGAGGGGCGGTGCGAGTTCCGGACCAGCACCAACGGCCGCAGCCTCAAGTGCAGGCACATCCTGGACCCAAAGAGTCACAAGTTCAACCCCGCGGCAGTGGCACAGAACATCCGCGATGCGCAGGCAATGGGTCGATCTCGAGGGGATGAGTTGACCTCCGCACTCGCTGGCGCTAAGCCCGTCAGCGAGCTCAGGTTCAACCTTCCCGGAAGCGACCCGTCGAAACCGACGCATGGAGAAGGCGGCAAAGGGAAATGGGACCCCCATCACCTGCATGGTCACTTCAGCAAGCTGTTGCATCTGGAGCCGCGCAGCAGCGACGAGGATGATGAGGATGACTTTGGACCGATGGATCTTAGTCTGGGGAAGGAAGATGCCGGCGGAGGGCGCAAGGGCAAGAGAGCCAAGCTGGGGAAATTGATCATTCATGACGAGGGCCTCAAGATGCTGGACTTAGTTATTGCGGCGAATGTAGGCGTCTGGTGGACTACGTGGGAGCGAACATTTTAGATGCATTTGCATGTTGTTTTAGCGCGGGAGCGAAGAGACCAACCTTTGGAGGACTTGATAGGTAGCATTTACCACGCGCATTTGGGACCCCAAGGCGGAGGAAACAGCAGAGGCATCATGGAGATAACAGCCCAAAGATACCGAGGACGTAATCACTGATAAGTTAATGAACTGAAAATATCCTGTCCTGCTGTCGATGATGTGCAGGGGAAGGAGCTCCGCGGTGAGGGAAGAGGGGTATCACGTGCGATGTCACACTCTGCCCCACCCTACATGCAGCCGTCCAATCAAACCTCGAGAATTGTAATCCGGCCAATGCTCGTCCCAAAATCCGAAAGCTTGCTCGACCTTTGGGGATCCATCACGTCAATCGTCGCCGGGGAGCTCGCCACGACTATCGCCTCCCACACCTCCACCCCCCGTGCGACAGGCACATTTCGCCGGAGCACCTCCAGTCAAGGCCAATTGGCTCCGTCCCACCACCGATCGTTGACCCGACGCCCTCGCTCCTGCTCAGCGACAGCTACCTGTCCGAAACACCTCAATCTCACCTCCAAACCAACCGACCGCCTACCATGCTCCCAACCGCAACCGCTGCCTCCATGGCCGCCCGCCAGCTCGTCCTCGCGCGCGGTGGCTCCCCCTCCGCTGCCGCCGCGGCGTCCATCCTCTTCCGCACAGCTGTCGCACGGCAGCAATGGACTCGCGGCTACGCGACGCCGTCGGGCCCACCGCCCAAGAACTTTCGCATGCGGCCGCCGGTCGAGTGGGACCAGGAGGCCGAGGGGACCATGACCAAGGTCGGGAAGTACTTCTTGCTGACGGAGATGTTCCGCGGCATGTATGTGCTGCTGGAGCAGTTCTTCCGGCCGCCGTGAGTAGCTCCCATTCTGCAACGGGGAAAGAGGGGAGAGGACCGGGAGCTAACAATGGGGTAGATATACGATTTACTATCCGTTCGAGAAGGTGCGTGAGAGAACCCTGTGAAAGGAGCTGGGAATGGAAAGAATCGGGTTGAGGAGACAACGGCTGACATGGTGTACAGGGCCCCATTTCCGTTCGCTTCCGTGGCGAGCACGCCCTCCGACGGTATCCCTCCGGCGAGGAGCGCTGCATTGCTTGCAAGCTCTGCGAGGCCATCTGCCCGGCGCAGGCCATCACGATCGAGGCTGAGGAGCGAGCTGACGGATCCCGACGAACGACTCGCTACGATATCGACATGACCAAGTGTATCTACTGCGGCTTCTGCCAGGAGTCATGTCCAGTCGATGCCATCGTTGAGTCTCCCAACGCGGAGTACGCTACTGAGACTCGCGAGGAGCTGCTTTACAACAAGGGTGCGTCTGGATATGGAAGCGTTGCGGCTTGGGCGTTCGTCCACGGCTGGCAGGCTCAGAGACTGCAAGTTGCTAACATACATCACAGAGAAATTGCTCGCCAACGGAGACAAGTGGGAGCCGGAGCTGGCTGCGGCGATCAGGGCGGATGCCCCGTACAGATAAGCGGATAAACGGTTGGCTTCGGGATTGGCGAGGAAGCAATGGCGTGGGAGAGTTTGTAGATAGAAGCTGTACATATGGTACCCTGCACGAAGACGCAAAAAGTCTCCTTGATTGATCTGTTCTATCCATTTTCTGCTCCCATCAAAAGAAATGGTGCTGCTGCATGGTCATTCTTGAATGTGGGATGACGCTAACAGGGACCGGCGTAAACTATTCATCAATTTGTTAGTACGTGCGTCAACAGCTCGAGTCCTTGGCGTCACGTGACCTTGCACGGGCCATGGAGCTTCCAGCTGCCCCGAGCTTGGAAGTTGCATCCCGACGTTTGGCGAGAAATTTATCATCACCTCTTGCTTCTTGTGTCAACACCGTCTCCGATCACCCCCATACCATCTGTCCCACCGCGAGTCTGATTCCGCCCCGAGTCGCACCAATTCCTCACGCCTCTTCTCACACAACAGATATCCACCATGTTCCGCACCGCCGTCCTCCGATCGACCGCCGCCGCCTTGCGGACGGTCGCGATGCGCCCCATTGCCTCCAACGCTGCCAGGAGACTAGCCATTGGTGCCGCCGCCCCCAGAGTTTCGTTTGCTGCTCCCAAAATCATCGCCTGGCAATCCGTCCGGTGCTACTCCGCGGCTGGCGGCCTCGAGAGGAAGGATGTCTACGATCGGATCAAGCAGCTCCTTGCGGGCTTTGACAAGGTGCGTCTTCCCTGCTATCCACGCTTCTCTTCCCGCTCTGTGCTGCGGGCGCCGCCTGTGGATGGAGACACCGTCCTAGATTTTGGCGTCGCGCTGCAGAGCCACATGCACATGTTTCTTGGGATTCTCGGAAGCTAACATTTTTTCCCTTCAGGTCAACGACCCTACCAACGTTAGTTCGCCATCTTCCGGAGCATCCGATAACGGGCGCGCTTTGCGTCAGTTAATACAGTACATCTGACGCGGCTGGAAAAATAGATCACCGAAAACGCACACTTCGCAAACGATCTCGGTCTTGACAGTCTCGATACCGTCGAGGTTGTGATGGCGATTGAGGAGGTACGAACGCCCATCCTGCTTGGAGATGCAGCCCACAGTTTCCTGCGAGACTTTGGGCGATAATTTTAGGCCACAGATGGAAGCTAACGAAGGTTGCGGTACAGGAGTTTAGCATCGAGATCCCGGACAAGGATGCCGACGCCATCCACAGCGGTATGCCGCTCTCTTTGAACCACGATTCGCGATATCCGAAACTGACATACTTGTGTAGTGGACAAGGCGGTTGAGTATATCCTCAGCCAACCCGACGCGAACTAAGGGACAGATTCCTGTTCTACCTGTACCATATCACGATTCAGACGATCGGAGCAGACCACGCCACTCCCTGGCCATTATAGACGGTGGAAGACGACTCGGGATGGGGGGATAATTCTGTTGTGGGCCGGCCTGCATCGGTGCAGATGTGCGCTGCCCTGTGTGAGAATACCGTATCATATTACAATGCAAAAGAGGAAGCGTGCGGCTCTTCCCGTCGTCTTGCATATGGCCCATCGCATTCGCCCCCGGAAGGCTGGTGCTTTTTGCATCGAGTAGCGGGCAACGCTGCAAATTCCACAGCCGTGTGGTTCTCCCGTGTTCTACAAGCGTGTCGCGGGCCTCGAAATTACTGATTGCCGTTTTCGCAGGTTGATGCTCGCCTTGACGGAAGAAGTACTACTGCGTGTTCACGGTTCACGGTCACATACCACACATCCTCCACGGCTGCTCTGAGTCACGGTCATCCAAACCGGGCATATGGATTACGTGGCTCTGCAGCGTGCTACCTGTTCTCGCCCCGGTCGCGTGTTCGCAATCGGCACGGAACCGGTCTGCCCTTGCAGCTCACCGTCACACTTGCCCTTGTCGGCCATTCCGGCAACGCTTCCGTCTGGAACGGCACTTGCAGCCGTGCCTCTCCAGCACAGTCCCCGAAGCAGGACGAGGCGAAGCAATGCCATCCCACCATTCCGTTTGTTTTGTTTGCCAACCCCTCCCTTTGCTCCCGCCCTCCAGGAGGCCACTTGGCGAGTTGCCGGGCGCTGCCTTGTCAGATGTACTCACCGAGACCAACAGACGCTGCTGGCAATTTGCACAGAGGAGCAAATCGTCCCTGACGCCGTGTTAGGCAGTTTTCCATGTGACTTTCTCCTTTTTTATGCAAGACTGAGGCTGTGAGCACCAGCCAATTAGCAATGCGCAGTCTTTGGCCTGGCCTGCCAGCGGCCAACTGGCTGGCCTCTGCGCAGCCAGCCAATATTACCTTGCCACCCAACGGCAAGGCGGACGAAATACGAACCGTGAGGGCTACGACAAAGGGAATTCATCCCATCAGTGCCTTTTGTTTTGGTCATGGAGGGGTCGGTCGGGTTTGAACTCGGGAGTGGGAGCTCATGTGCGGGGTGCGTTGGTGGCGTGGCACGAAGGAGGAGGCTGTGGTGTTTCGAAACAGAACGCTGGGAGCGGAGGGCGGATGGGCGGAGGCGTTCCCCGGCTGGTACCTAGTTCTCTGCACACGCATGCAGGAATAATACGGGATTCGTGCTGCGGGAGTCCGTCTGGGGGGTGTGGTGTGGTGTGGTGGCTTGTACAGTACGGATCCGTTTATTTGCAGAGCCCGCGGGAGTGGGAGGATTGGCCGGGGGCCGTTAAATGGTTGATGGGTTATTGTTCCAGTTGTCTTCCGTTCTCTCTGTTACTGTCGTCGGGTAAGGGACTCTGGTAGTGAGTGGTCTTATGATGGGAATCTACACAGCCATGATGATGTGGCGCTCTGACTGTTCCCGATGATGCCCGCTTTTGTTGACATGTGGACATCCATGGACATCTGAGTAGCGCCAGGGCAGAGAGAGGTTGGTCGAAAGGTGGTCCCGCGGTCGTGCTCCGTTTTGCTCGGATGACCCCTACCGTTCTGGGCAAGCTGGTTATGGGGAGGCGATCTTGATGATGTTGTCTAGTCGTCTTCCGCTCTGGCAAGATGTCGTCCCCTCACCGAGAATTGGCACTGTCCAGCCAACTAACACCTCGCTGTTCAAGTTGTTATGACGGTACACATCAGGCGGACGTGATGATCACGGAACCTCGAGGCAGACAATCCATTTGATTTTGAGTCATCTCGTTCAGGCGGAGTTCTGTTTCCGACACAGACGGCACCAACCAGCGAGGGCGCATTGCTGAACTTCCCAACCTTTTCAACTGGCCTGAGCTGAGCTTATGGTGCCAAAATGTCCATTGCAGCCTTAGGGTGGTCGTGCCGGGGATCAAGTGGTTCAGTGAAGCTGAAAACTTCCTGGCATCACATTTGACTCCATCACAATTCACAGAGTAAACTTACCTACTATATCAGCTAGATAGTATGTAGAGAAGATTTGCAGCTTTGGCATAATATTGAACGGGATGCTAAGCATTCCATTAGGTTGTAGAATGAGCCTCCGTGGGATTATTTATTTGACCTGGTCTTGATTTCTCAGGCAATTATCCCATCTAAACTCGTGATCTGTATGCCCATCTGCAACAACCAAACCAAAACCAGCCCGCACCAGTTCCTATTCTCCAGTTCAATTATTACAATCCGCATTGACGACTTTTAGGCACGGAATAGATGCAAATCAGTGTACATAATATGAATGCCCATTTCCTAACCATGTAGTAATAATAATAATACCAGTAATGTGCGACCAGTCCAACTAAGAGCGAATGGAGAGTCCTCCGTGAAGTTACATCCCGACCAACCAGCTATCCGGCGGTCCGCTTGAATCATCCCATCAATCACAAATCAACTAACCCACCCCGTTATATATCTTTTCTCTCTCCTTGTTTTCCTGGTCCGCCTATCCAGCCCAACACCCCCATCGCACCAGTAGAAAATGCTAGCTCCTAAGTAATCAAAGTATTAATCCGTGTTCCCGTTCCCTGTTTTCATTTCCGAGTCCTGGGGTTGCCGTATTCGTGACTCTCGTTTCCGTTGTCTCATGCGCCCCGGCTTCCTCGGATGTCCAACGAACGGCCAGCAACGGTAGTGGGCAATGCGCCGAATGAAGTAAAGATATGCTCGTTGAAACCCGATGGTGTGAAAACGACCCTAGCCGAGTACGGCTGAGGGGGTTTCGATCCCTAGATGTGGATTGGGTAAGAAAATACCGAGAAACGTCCAAAGTACTCCGCGCCATGGCTCATGCAGTCATTTTGAAGTCCTGCCACAACATGTGTTCTGTAGCGCGGAAGGAAAAGCAGAACGCCAAGTCTAAGCGGTGCATCGATGCTCATCTGCCACCGACCGTCTCGACGGCACCAGGGCCGCTTCGTGTATTGCTTCCATTGACCGCACCAGCGGTACTTCGGCCAGCCGACCCGGACGAGTTGTAACTCCATCCGGCGCTGAGGGGACTGGAGGCACCGAGGTGGCCCCCGGAGACCCGCTTTCTGGTCCTTCCCTGTGGGTCGTCCTCTTCTTCCATGCTGAAAACGAAGGAGGGGTCCTCCTCGTCGATGGGGGTTGTGAAGCGCCCCGTTACACTGGAGCCGATCGAACCGCTGCTAACGTGGCGTTCCAGGCCGCGTTCCCTTTCGCGCTCCTTGCCAATGATACCTGACCCGATGGACCCCAGGCCGTTTTGGTTCGAGTATCGTGCGACGTTGGGATGGAGGTGTGGGCTGCTGCCTGTTGGAACATCATCCAAGCGGGTGCTCTGAAGCTGGTGCGCAAGAACCGAGAAAGAGTCGCTGCCGCTACCGCTGCCATGGCGGCTGGCAGAAGTCGGCCGGCCGTTGCTCGAATCACCATTCAGCTCGGCCGTAATGGCGCTTGCAAGACTGGAGTTTCGTAGCGGGCTTCCGACGTGACCAAAGGCCGACGCATGCTTCAACGACCGGCCCGAACTCGTATGGCCTGACCCACCCGCGTCTGAACCGTCCTCGTCTCTTTGTCTTTGGAAGAACGAGCCCCATCGGCTAGGACTTGCGGCCCCGGTGGGGCTGCCAAACTTAGTCCCTCCTATCGGCGCTGGTTCTGTGGAGGACTCTGTCCCGTCAAATCCTCGCAGCGTGTTGGTAGCAGACCCTCGTCTGGCTTTCTCCGCTGGCGTGAGCACTTCGTTTGCAAGTGCGCCCGGTACGTAGTCTTCTTCAAAGAGAAACTCGGCTTCCCAGTCCCGATCAATCTTCGGCGCGCTGCTGCTCATCATCCGCGGCTTGGAGAAGCGATGGGAGCTGCTGTGCATAGCTTTCTTCCCGAAATACTCCTCGCTCCCCAGTAGGGCCATTCCGTTGACAGTTGAGTCCATTGGCGGGCTGCTTCCAAACCCATTCATTTCGCCTGTACCAATCGCTGATGGCGAAAGGTGATCGATGCTGCCAAACGCTGAGTCGTGCAAGAGCTTCAGCGTCTCGGATGTGCGCCCGTCCTTGGCAGCGCCCAGCGACTGGGATGGCGACTCGAGCCCAAACTTGTTAGGCACCGAGGACGGCCATGGCCCGTAGCGGGCAGCGTGCGAGATGCCATTGCTGTCGAAAGAGGCGGGAAGTGGGGCATCTAGGACAGAAAGCCCCTTTGCTGCCGGGGAGAGGCCGAGGCCAAAGCGGTTTGTATCTTCGTCGCGCGGGGAACCGTATGCGGATGCAGGATTCGAAGTGTATGTGGCATCGATGACCGGCAGGCCATTCTCCATGCTGGGCTGGCGACCGAGTTGGTGGCTATATCGCTCTTCCCCGAGGCCGAACGGGGTCGTGGCGCCGTAGGGTGGCACGGCGTCGGCACGTAGGAATGAGTTTGTTAAAGCGCTGTTGGACGGTGGGTGGTACGCTGTGAGGTTGACGCGGGCGCCGAGCGCCACGGGCGATGGTGCGCCTATCGTCAGGTTGCCATTCTTGCCATAGTTGATGCGGCGGCCGTCGGGCAGCATGTGGATGTTGGCGCATTTGGGACCGAACTTGCAGTTGCCCTGTGGCGAGGTGGCACAACGAGTCAGTACAACTTGCTGAGGGACATCGACTGGCCCCCTCTGTGCTGCCCGATCGTGCAACGTCGACGACCGGGAGGCGCTCCGGGGCGCTGGGAATGCGGGGATTTCCACCACGTACCTTGGCGAAGTACTTGCATACTGTCTCAGAAGCCACGCCGAGGTCATGGCTGAAAGGACAGGCGACGCCGGCCTGGCAGGCGCCTTGTCGGAAGAACTTGCAGGGAACGTGCGATGTGTCTGCGAGAGCGGTGTGATGTCGCGTTAGCTTGAATCCCCATCGAAGCTTCTGCACACATGGCGGGGTTCGCGTGATATCGAGCCAACGCAATGCGTCGTGGCCCGCACCGCATCACGGAGCCGGCACCCAAGCACCCAAGGCCCAAGGGAAGGGCGTGGAGACTTACTCGGAGGACTCCTTGGCCCCTCGACGAATCTGTTGGCTCCGGAAATTGGGCTCATTATTCCATTGGAGCGGGCGCTTTGCGTTTGGATGTTGAGACTGCCGCTTCGCGCGTGGTTCAAATTGGAGGACGGCATGGTTTTTGGGCCGACAGAGTTGGGTGTGCGAGAGTGTGTGCGCTCGCAGGAGGCGAGAGGGGGTTGATGAATTTGGGCGGTGGAGGGGCGGCCCGATTCTTCAGGTCAGCGCGCGTGCGCGTGCGCGGGCAGGGCGGAAACCAGAGAGGGGCACTGGCCAGGGCAGCGCCCAGCTGCCGTCAATTCGGAACGTAACAATGAAAGGCGCACAGGACCGCAGAAGTCAACGAGCCGATGCAAAGAGCTCGAGGAGAAGCTATTCCAATGCCTCGAGGGCAGCGGTGATAGGATGGGGCGCGGTTGGGAAGGACAAGAGCTCGAGGAGCAAAAGGGGGGGAGATAGCGGGATGTTGAATGCGGCGAGCCGAGTGTGTGGTTTGAGGTCTGAGGTGCTGCAGGACAACCTGAGGACGGGGGAGCTCTGGCGCCAGTCGGATACCCGCTCCTCAATGCGGTAAGCCCGCGCGCGATGTGTTGCGCCGGCGCAAGAGACGACACCCGAGCGACAGAGGTGACTATAAGAAAAGCCCAATAAGCGTGCCGATGTCGAGTCGCCGTTTCGGAGTCGGGCCTCGTCTGGACAGCAGTGCGGTGTGGTCGACCTGGGCGATCAGATAGGGGATGGGGGACAGGCAGTCGGTAGGGGTCTGGGATGGGGGGACGGGAATGGAGGCTGGGACTCGCGTTGTTGGACGGGACTGATGAAGCTGGGAGTGGTGCAGCAGGCAGCGGGGTTCTTGTCGACTTTTAGGGCTTCGACATCATCCACGGTCGCGGGCAGGCAAGCCATCCTTGACTCACGCAAACCATCAGCCCGCTGGCTGACGGCACAAAAACGGACCCTGGGAGCTCAGAGCTGACCGTCGCCCAGTCCCGAGACAGACCCTGTCTGCCCTGCAGGTTGCGGGCAGATTCACCAGCAGCGCCCCCCGCCTTTTGGTATCGATTACGATGTTTCGAGCCGGGGTGGGGGTCGAGGTTGTCGACGCGTGGTGTGCGGGCGACCCTGTAACGCCGGACGGAGGAACTTCAAAACGGACGGGAATTTGGACTTGAGGAGGCAAAATTCCAGTTTCGACGACCTGGGGCTCGAGGTGGCGTTTGCGAGCGGCCATGCGTCGAGCGGTGCAGCTAGTCTACGCAGAACGAGGAAGGCACCACTGAGGGGGTCTTGTCGGTGAAGGGAAGGAGACCTGGACGCCAATGCCAGAGCCTCCACAGTTTCCATGCAGAAGCCACGGTGAAGACGGACCTTTCCAATTCCCTGCCAATTCGGTCAACCACATTCCCTCGCTTCGTACAGACCACAGCCGCGGGCCAACAACAGACACTGCACTTTGGGAAGTTCCCGGGCAGCGAGCCTCTCCGCTCGCCTTTTCCATCTAGATCCGAGTGGCGCGCGTCACCAACGGCGTCCAGCCCCTCGGTCTCCCTCCGGCGGAGCAGGCTGTCCGCCCTGACCACTCGACCCGTGCTACTCCAGGTCTCCAACAGATCTGAGAAGTGACAGGACTTGCTCACGCGAAACGGGCAGAATTACGAGATATGTTCGTGAGCCAGACAAATTCGGGATGCTTACCGCCCAGAAACAGGAAATGCTCACTGCTCACTGCTCACTGCACATGCAGCAAATCCTCCTCCTTGCTCCCACAACCGAATTATGCATCACGCCTAGCTGAAGGTGTGTAAATTTCTAGGCTGTGGACGGCGAGGCCCGTGATCTTTATTGCGGAATATGCAGCACTGATTTGTGAGTTTACCCACGGGCGTCCAGCACCATCCGATCCTGAAGCGAGTGAGAGAGCCCCCCACTCCAGCTGCAGCCAACCGCCGACGCCGTCCTTGCGAGGCATCTGCCAACCTATCTTTCTTCCCTTTGGATGCAATGCCCTTGATGGGCCGGCCTCCCGAAACGGCGCGGACTCGAAACCGATACCGGACGCCCTGCTGGCGGAGACACTCCAGACGACGTCGCCGGTGCGCATCAACGCGGTCTGGCTACCACGGCGGCCAGCCGCCACGCTGATAGGCCAGCCGCTCGATGCAGCCGCTCCTCGCAGCTCAGTCTGGGGAAGCGCAGACGCGATAAGCAATAGATAGGCAAGCGTCGGGCCATGGGATGACGTTGCACCCGCAATACGCAACAGCAGTCAGCGCACTCTCGGCCTGTCGTCTCGAAAGCGGACGGCCTGCATGAGACACGAGGTCCTGATGCGCTGCGATGCGCTTTCCTGCTTGCCTGCGCTTAATTTACCCTGACTGCTAACTATTGTTGGATTGATACAGCGCTGCACATGCGGCTCTCTCGGTCCAGGTCTTTCCGATCGTGCTCGATGTTGGCGGACGCTCAATGGCACCCTTGGCAGACATGCTGCTTTGGCTTGTGAAAGAGGGCATGTCTCACCTTCGCCCAGCGCCCCACGCTTTGTTCAGCTCGTGTCGGCGAGAGAGACGATCTTGCCCGCATTCCGCATCCCGGCTGGCCCTCGCTCGCAGGGAGGCGCCCGGACCACGAATGCACGTTCCAACGCTCGACTTCACCTCATTCGATGCGTGTTTCGCTGTTTGCTTCGGCCCCTCGATATCTCAACGATGCCAGACCTCACAAGCCGCTTTCCCGCTGTCGTGCTTCCCCACCCCTCAGCAAAGCGCAACGCTATTATGTGTCTGACTGCAACACCAAAATAGCCCCACCCCTACAACCTGGAAGTTCACGGCAGATGGGGTCCGAGGGACTCAGATGCTGCAAGGTCCTGTGTTTGCTTAGGTCAGCACGGAGATCGGTTTGAGGGGGCTTCAGTGGTCGGCAGCCCCATATCATGACAATATCCGCCGCCTTATAACCCAACCCAGTCGATACCTGCTGCTGATGCCCGGTCCGCTGAACCTGGCAGCTCATCGCACATCTTCTGCGTGCGGGGCCGGCACCCGTCGAGATCTCTGGGTCCAGATGTGCCCTGTGGCGCTTTTTGTGCATCTGCATGAAATAATTATCCCTGTTTTGTCTAGCGTTGCACTCAAGTCACCTCATGTCCTCAATTACCAGTCATGGGGCAGCCTGCGATTCGAATGTCTCCGTCGCAGACTGTGGGAGCCGGAGAAGTACGATTGCCTTTGCAGGCTGCCCGTTTCAGATGCTGGATGCGCAAACTGGTTGGCCAGCTGCGAGGGTCACCAAGGGAGCTCCCTCAACCGATATCCCCGCTCACCGTGTTCAACATCACGAGGTTGGTTGGCCGTCATAATTCGGTCATAAACCAGAGCGTGATAGCGGTTTCGGGTTCCACGTGTACTGAATGCCTTTCGGTCAAGCTCCGTTTCTCGTACGCCCCGAGACTCGACTGCGATCACTCCATCTCATCCGCCTGTTCGTTCGATCAACACCCGCTCCGCGCCTTACCCCACATTCTCTCCGCATTTCACCATCCGACCGACTCCCAGGCTAGAACGCCTAGCACAGCCCGCTCTTTACTTCCCTGTTTACCGATCCACCCTCGCACACTTGGCCACTGTCACAAACACTTGTTTCCGCATCGGCGGCGCCGGTACCATACGGTGGACTGCCCCAGCCTCGTGGACACCGGCCGAAACTCATGCATGGAAAAGACGATGGTCGAAACCGTGTTTGCGTTGCACTTGAAGGGGACCCTTGCGGCTTCCAAAGCTCGGGAATCGAGCGTTCGCAGATGCGAGAGCGGGAGCTGCAGTTCCCGACGATCTTGCAGCTCGAAGACGCTCTCTCGACCAACCGACCGTCGACGGTGTCGCAACACGGCTCTGCCAACATCCAAACAGGACCCTTTCCCCAACAGCCACGAAGCAACTCCTGCTGTCCTTTTTGAGGGATCTCCAATATGTGGACCTGGCTTGCGCATCCATGCAGCTCTTGACAGGTGTGGTTGATACGGTACCCCAACTGCAAATCACACAGCGACTCGATCCACCCTCACGCTGATGCCTGCAACTGGATGGCACCCTCCCACGGAGCTTTCATCTCGGGCCTCGACATGGGCCCCATGGCACCCGTGCGAGGACTCCACAGTTCTGGATTCCAGCTACAAGCCACAACGATAGGTAATCTATCGTTCATAGTCCTCGTATTATGGATGCGGTCACGGTCACTTTTTTTTCCGCGTGACTTCTCCCAGTCAACATGAAGGAGGCCCGGCCGGCATCCGCTCCTGTCAGTGCACACCCCTCTTCCACCTCTTTGAATATTGAGGGCCTCCATTACTAAACACCATTCCTCCCCTCCAAATGCCATCGTTTTTTTGCGTTTCCCTATCTACTACTCCCGATTAGGGATTCTTGATGCAAGGCTCCCCTCCCCCCCCCTCCCTCTCGCAGCTGTGTCGACCACCCCACATCCGCGCCCGCTCGTTATTGGCTGAGGGAGCATGGTGGCGTCTCGGGAGACGCGTTTCCCCAGATTCTGTCAGCCCATGTCTGGGAGTTAACCGGCCGTGGTCGCTTTCGCGCAAGCCACACTGCCCACTTCAGGCCTCCTACTTCCAATATCCCCTCCAGCTTGGCGGGAGTCAGTCAACCGTGCAATACTTCCTGGCTTTCGGCCCACCATCATCAACAGATGTGTCGGGGATGTTCGTCCGCTTGTGCTGGCAAGCTGACCGACCTTGAGGCTCATGACCGATCCAGACTGCCGCCTCACACATCTGTCGTGTATACTGGAAGGGCCTAGATCACACACAATGACGTAGTTGGGATGGGCTATGGATGCCGCGTTGACACCCTATCTCTGCAATGCACAGAGGACCCCGAGGGCTCCGAGCGTGCCCTACTCCTACGGGGAAGCAGTTTGCCCGGCACCTGAGGCCGTCAGGGAGCCAATAAGCGTCTTACTAACAGTCATAACTGCGATGGGCACACCATCTTCGCTTGTTCTTCGTACCCTTCCCCACACACACTGTTGCGCTTCTGCCTTGGCAATGGCTCACGGCCGCTAATGGGCTCGCGGGCGGGCTCTGTGATTGCCGTTCTTACCATCCCCCCAAACGCAAGGTGCTGAGAAGGAGAAGATGAGGCGTGCACAATCCAGTGCACCGAAGTCAGACACGGTTCTCTGTCCTCAACCTTGCCAGCTCTTTCTCGGTCCTCGACATTCCATCGCGCTGCCAACTGGTTATAACTCCTACTCTCAGCTAGGGATCTGATGCGGAAGGAAGCTGCTTGACCCATGGTCACGTCGACATCGGACACGGCCCGAGCCAGCGGCGAATATTGGACCTCTGACAACAGAGACTAGCTCCGCGCCCGAATGTTGATCCTAGCTGAAAACTAGACCCCCTTTTCGCCCAGCCTACCTGTCAGATCATACAGTGTCATCGATAGTGAGACACACTGACTAAAGACCCACACCTCTCCGCAACATACGCGGCACCAGGCTGCTTTGCCTTACCGGTACTGGACGGGCGAGCCAGGGAGCCGCTGCGGTTGCGGCCTTCACCCGACCACTATCAGGCCACACAACTCAAGCAATACCAAGCATCGAAACGCTCCCTCGCGATGGCCGGCACAGACGGGTGCCTTCATATATCGGAGCCATCGTATATCATCCACACCCGTGTATGCTCCGTTTTGCGACATGCTCATCGAAGGCGGCTGCCCTCGGGCGCATGTGAGTGGTGGCAGTCTTGGTCCGAATGGGGTCATGTGGTGTCTAAACATAGGGTAGGTGTGATCCCGAGTTTACACCTTGTCATCTTTATTTCCTTCCCTCATCCCTGTGTTTGGCAAGTAGGGCCCGGGCAATGCGTGAGAGGCGGGAGTGTCTGTCAGTGTCAAGTGGTACAGCCCGTCAGCCAGCTTGGAGCGTGGGGGTCAGACGGAACACGATCAGTTTGGGTGTTCCCGGACCAGTCGTCTTGGGTTACCGAGCCGCTCTCATCTTCCCGTCGGGTTTCCTTGTTTTGGCATGTGGCTTATCGCCGAGCTGGCCGTCGCTGTCGATGGGACGTGTTGTTTACTTTCCTTCTTGACCCCCTTTGGCATCTGCGTACGTACCACACACACCCATCCATCCCATGTTGGAGTGTCGTCCTGCCGTGCCGGCTGGTTCCGCCTGTTGAACTTGCAGGGGAACAGGGGAACGTCTTGATTCCCCATAGCTACTTTCTTGCGCGTATCCCCATACAAACCTCTCGTGTTGCCGTGTTGCCGTGCCGCCAGGTAGTGACGACGCGACGCGAGGACCATCCGGTGCGGCGTCGCCATGCAAGATACGGCGCCTCTTGGCTACTACCTACCTTGGCTACATAGCCCCGCTGGGGCATGTACGCCGGGACACTGCACTGCACATTCGGCCCGTCGAAGGAGCGTAGCATAGTTTTGGTGACGACCCCAATATTGCCTTGCAGCAGCAAGCAACTTGGAGCTAGAACCGTTTCCTGCCCGGTATGCATTCATGCATGTATGGACCTGTTGCAGCGGGGAGGGGAACAAGGCAGCCGCCGTGCTTTTGATTTCTCAACTCGCACTTGGTGCGGTGTTTGCACGACGGTGATGCTTGGCTTTCCTAATGCGAGAGGTGGTACACGGTTATGGCCAACCATGCTACTACGGACTCGACCAACTTTGTGGAGTTGCAGTTGGATGGCGTGTGTGCTACTACAAATGCGGTATAGTATGCATCTTGAGCTTTGGGACGGCGGCACTCCGGATGTCAGATGCCCGTCGAGGGGAGACTGTCACCGGATATCTGGGCTGATACACGACATGTCGCTGTGCTCTGAGCAAGTAACTGTCGTATAGCCTATTCACGTGGATTGATAAGGGTGCATTTCTGAAATGTCAAGTTGGACTTGGCTGTGAAGGAACGCGAGGGTGGCAAGGTGTCGTGGGGACTGGACCTTGGAATGAATGTTGGCCTCCTGACGCCGCGTCCCGGGACTTCCGGATCCACCGGCACCTGCAGCTTTGTCATTTAACGGAGATATTCACGGTGGTGGATGTCCGTTTTTAGCAGAGAATTGATTGGAACTTTCATCGTTTCGTGGGTGTAGGGCGATGTCGATGAGGTCGTTTAATCGATGACGTAGCGAAGGTTCCCGGCGATCGCGGGAATGTGGATCTATGTTTCCAGTCCCATCCGGCATCTGTGAGGCTGAGGGGATATTGTTGCCTTTGGCATTGAAGTGGAAGCAATCATGTGATTTAGAGAATGCGTTCGCACCTCCCGTCCTTCCTGTCGCAACAAGCCCCGTTGCATTTGGAGCAGCCGCTCATCCTCTATGAAGCCCCCTATTGCAGTACAAGCAAGGCCTTCGCACATTTTATACAGTAAAGTAGGTTACAAGTTTTGAGGTTGCCGTTATATGCTGTGTGTCGTATATGGGGATGATTTTGTATTAATTGAGTACCATGTGAGGTGTGGGTTAGCAGAAGCAACGATGCAAATGGAACCTAGGTAGACGTTGTAATCAGATTGGGATGTCAGACCCGAATGGGCCCCTTTGACTCCTGGCGCTTCCTACTTGTAATCAGTGGGCGGGACTATGCTCCCATTCCGCTTGACTTAGTGATGCTGGGTCAGAGCAATCCTGATGCCTCTTTCTGTCGGCATCTTGCAGCTGGTTGCTAGGACCTTGAGTTGTTGAGAATTGAAATTCTCTCAACAACCTTAGTGCTAGGTAGGCAGTGTGTTTGCTACGTAGCCCAAAGCTATGTATGAGGCGGTTCTTGACAACACTTTTTTTTGTCTATTAATCCAGGTAGGTAATTATTTCTGCGTCGGTTCTATCCGATACCGGCACTATTCGTTCGACTTTCAAGCCGCCTTGATCTTGATGCCACGCCCATGGATTCAGGGATTATCCATTGGTGGCTTGCTCAGCCGCTCAGGGGCATGCATCTCACCATCTCGTCCAATACCTAGTCCGTCCTTGGCTTTGACCCCCTGCATTTCGAGTTCGTGTTTCAGCCCCCGCGCTTCGCCGATTCCCTCAATCACGTCAACTTCGTGTCTCTCAGCACCAAACCTTTACCAAACATCTCTATCGGCAGGCCGCAAATCCCGACCACCTTCGTCAATCAGCCAGTATTCGCATCTGAATAGGGGCAATGTCATCAACGAGCGATACCCCGGCCTACGACCTACAGACCTCATTTTACGGCCCGGGCGCGCTCTCAGCATGGTACCTCGCGCTCCTCTGCGTGTTGATCACCTGGCTCTTCCACCCGACGAAAAGGTTCCCCCGACTGTCTTTGTCCGCTGATGTCGTTTTTTACGCGCTATATGCTTGTCTGGCAGCGGGTCACATGGCAGTCTTGATCCAACACTTTGAACCGGACGAGATTCTCGAGCTTGAAAAGTATTTCCGCTCTAGCTACTCGAATGAGGCGCCCCAGGAGAAGGTGCTGGAGCGTTTCAGTCCCTCGCTGCAGAAGATGGTTGCGGGGATCAACGCGCCGTTCAGAATTGGCGTGTTATTTCTGTGGGCTGCAGGGTTCAGTCTCATTGCTGTGTTCTGTGTCAAAGACGTCACGGTGCGATCCAGGAGGCGGAGGATGCTGCCGTGGGTATTATTGGTCTCCGAGGCGTGGGTCATTGGTTGTTTTTGTTTTTTGGCGACGCGGTGTGGGATGACTACCGTCTTGTCTACAGTTTGTGTGTACTCAGGACTATATTTGTGGAATTTCTTTCAAGTCTTGATTCTAGGTTCGGTTAATCTTTCCGCTTTTCAACTTACTACCTCCCTCTTTCTTCAATACGGGAAGGATGTCCTGAACTGGGTGTCTGAGTTGGGTGTATCTTGCCAAGATGTACGAAGGCTTTTCCTCCAACTTCCTCTGCTTGCAAGTTACCTGACCTCAGCGAGGAAACTTCTCAGCCTTGCGGTTGTATTTGTCGAGTTACTTGTTTATGCATGTTTGTTTGGTTTGTTGCTTTCTGGGCTTGGTCTCCTGTTTCTTGGGTGCGGTGTTATGCTGGGGGCTTTATCGTGGTATCTCCCTCAATGGCTCTGGACGAAGGTATGCAACGGATGGCCTGGGTTTCCTCATCTTGGAGTTAGTATGTCAGCATTTGATCAGATTCTTGGGCTCTGTACTGGGTTCATTGCCGTTGTTTTCACAATCCACACAGCATGTGGGGAGAAACTTGATTGGGCGGCAAGAGTACGCAGTGCCTGGCAGCCTGAAGCTCAGGCGGCATCCGGGTTGAAATACAGACTCATGCGGCTGGTATTTGGCTCAAGGCCAAATGTTTCAGCTGTTGGGCAGCCGAGCTACGAACTTGATAACGTAGAGAATGGCTTGGGTGCCGTGATCGAAACGGATGTGCTGGGAGATGACATGGCGGATGGTGCCAGTGTTGAACGGGGAAGTGGGCATCCGGCTAGGGCGCAGACTGCATAGCCATATCTGCTCCTATGGATTCAAGGTAGTAGTTGAGATCAATAGAGGCTTGATTCGTTCTTTGTTGTATCTGTGACACAACAGAGAAACCCGGCCACATCATACATGGCACCCGAAGTTTCAGCTGTGCAACAAATGAGAAGTGCGAGATTCGGTTCTCTGGACATAAACCTCGCTTCCCATTGGCGTGGGTAAGTTCGTGCCGTCTATCCGCCTCCGCACTGCCACCAAGACGATAGTACCTGCCGACCCTGCATTTCAGCCCATCCCGCACGCCATGGCAGGGAGCTCCCGTTGGTGGCCTTCCACGAACACAGCCGGTTGTGTGACTCGTCTGCCGAAGCCACGCATGCCGGGCGCAACGCGAGTCGATAAGGAGGTGTCTGATAATAAGGGGCCACATCCAAATGAGCGCGAATACATATTCTCCCACTTTCAAAGCTGCAAAAAGATCTGTCCGCCGGGCACAGCCCTCCGTGGTCATTATGGCGCCTAATCATCACTCCACAATCGTCTTTCTCGTTGCGGCTTCGATGCTTGCTGATACCGCTCTTGCAGGGTACAACTGGACCGAATGCAAGGAAACAGTCCGGCAAATACGCGACGAGAGCCGGACCGTCAACGACATCAACCACGCCAACCTCGGCAAATATCTGTATACTGGGAACGCACACCACCGACTTATCAATCTCAGTTTACTAAATGATCCAAATTACATCCGAGTCACCTACGAAGGTATCCCCCTTCTCCCCCACAACCTTCTCCTACCCACCTACCCTCTAACCCCCAACCCACCCAGGATGCATCAACCTCTGCTCCTCCCCGCTCGCAACCTACTCCCCTCCAACGGCCATGTCCTCCATCGCCAATTGGATCTTCCCGCTCTCCATCCTGCTCAACCTCCCCTACGAATCCCTGCACTCCCAAAAAGTCTCCAAAACCCTCACCACCCTCCTCAACTGGCTCGGCTCCCCACAGACCGCCCTGACCGCCACCATCTTCAACTTCCGCCAGATCCGCAAGGCCCACCGGCGCCTGTTCCAAGTCCCCAACACAGACCGGACGCATCTGCACAGCGCGGCGTTCTTCGTCCTGTGCTGCATCAACCAGTTCGACGGACTGGCGCTGCAGCAGGGGGGCCGGCCGCGGCGGATGTTGCGGCTGGTGGTGCAGGGGCTGGTGAGGCCGCTTTCGAGGGAGGGGGGAAGGGCGGATGTGCAGCTGGACAGGCAGCTGTTGGTGATGCTGGCGTTTCAGCTGAGGATGTTGCGGCGGCGGGGGGTGATTCCGATGCTGGCGAACTTGGGGGTGTTCTTGGTGGCGTTTATTTTCTCGGTGGTGCTGACGTTTGCGCAGCTGGGGGATGGGGGGAATGCGTTTTCGTTCTCGTTGGCGTTCGGGCTGCTGATGACGTGGTTGCCGCTGCTGGTGGTGTTTTCGGTCGTGGATCGGAATCCGGTGTCGTCGGAGAGGTCTGCGTGAGTGGAATGGATGGTCTTCCGAGGGAGCTTGAAAGAGGTTGTTGGTGCTGACTTTTTTGTAGGGAATTGATTTCTCGGTGGCTTTACAACGTTGATGCTGTCACGAAGTGGGCGGCAGAGCCGTGGGATGATCCACAGTCGAATCCGAGGACGTTTGACATCAAATGGTGGGACCTGGACGTCAAGCTGGACGAGGATCTCAGGGTCGGCGAGTTCATTGGCCAGGGCAGACAGATCCAGTTCTGTGGACTCCCACATGCGTTTCTTGAGGCATCGAAACGTCCATTTGATTTCCGTCGGGCAACGGAGTCGGATATCGAGGAGTGCGCAAGGAAAACAGCCGAGTTGCTCGATGGGTGGAAGCCAAGGGCGTGGTATGTCGTGTCGATGAGTTCGTTTCTATTGGTGTGGTGTGCCATTATGAGTGCGTTTGTGGTGTCTTTTAACTCTCCCACCGTTGGGTTTGGGTGTCGGACTTTCGTCTATCTTCTCTTTGGGGCGTTTAGTTCGGTCTCGTGGTGCATCCAGTTCTCAAAGCGGCCCCCAGAATGGGCGTTGTGGATTTCATACATTTTCAACGCGCTGGCTATCATGACGTTGCTTGTTGTGGTCATCTTCCAGGCAAGTCACCCCTACATCGATTCTTTTGCTTTGCCATATTTTCTCACCAGACCCAGGTGACCGGCGTGGCCAACAACTGCTACTGCAAGTCTAGCAACCTCGGATGGCCCCTCGGGTACGGCGGCTACATGGACTTCGAAAACCTCGAGTTCTACCGAGCCAACTTCAACGTTGTAGATTACTGGACCGGGGGTGCTGTAGTCGGAGGCTTTGTCCCCACGGCCACCTTCGTAGTGGCGTTGTTCTGGTGGCGCCAATGTCGGTATCTGTGGAAGGCCAACGAAAGGGAGCAGCCGGAGCCTCCTGAAGGTGTTGAAGCAGACACCAAGTGGTTGCAGTAGCAGAGTCGGGGCTGTTCAGTATGCAAATGAGAGTGGTTTGTAGAGAAAAGACTCAATTATCTCCCAACTGTTCATAACCCAGGCTACTTGACGCCCTTACTTGGCATTAGACCAAGAAAGAGGAGTCAGCGGGCTCGGAACCGGCGTGAAAAACCATCCTGTATGCTTGCAAGATATTTACAAGCAGATTAAGAAGCATGTTATCCCTCAGCTAACTGTGGGCCATCAGAGATGCGCGGGTTCCCAGATGTCGTACTAGGCGGAGTAGTAATGTTCTTCTCCTGATCCGGGGGAACTTCATCGATGACAGCCTCCCCGTTGGCGATGTGGGCGTGGCTCCGTGGACCAATATAATGCTTTCGGCCGCGCACGAACCAGTGCCCAACGGAAAAGGCAATGACAAAAGTCAAGACTGCCGGCGCATAGTTCATCTGAATCGCCGCAGCGCATAAGCGAAGGTTCCAGGCAGCACGAAACTGTGCCTCATACATCTGACCAGGGTAGGGGGGGTGGTGGGGAGGGAAAGAGGGGGGGAAACGAGGCGAAAGGTGGCTTACATTTTCTGGCGTCACCGGCCGAAGAGCCGGTAGCAGGAACATGATCGAGAGGAAGCAGTTCCAGCCGACGGCCCATACATTGATGGCAACGCTGAACTTCCCCAGGTGCCACGGCCCGCGCTCGAACTTGCCGTACATGAGCTTGCAAGCGATGGGGATGCAATACGACCAGTTGAGTGCGATGGCGCAAATGTTGAACACGGCGGCGATTAAGATGGGGCTACCGAGACCGATGAGGTTGATGAGAATACAGAGTGAGACGTACAGCCAGACCGCGAATAGCGGCGTGTCAGTACGCTTGTCGATGCGGTACCAGAAACGAGATAAAGGGACCATCTCATCGCGAGAGAAGGCCCACAAGGTCCGCGAGCCGGCGTGGACAGATGGGATGCATACGAAATTCATGACGAAAAAGGCCGTCACGGTGAAGAAGACTGCTGGGCCCGGGCCCATGACGTTGTAGAAGATTTGAGACACCTTTATCGGAGCGTTGTCAGTCGTTTGAACCCCACGCGAGGGGGGCGAGGCGGGGCAGCGAACTCACCGGAAGTCCCGTTGGGCTGCTCAAGAGCTCTCTGGGGTCACCCATGCAGTAGGCGAGGGCCACATTGTAGAGGAATCCTGCCACATAGGTGAAAACGGAGGCCGAGGTGATGGCAATGGGGACGACCCGTGAAGGGTCTTTTGTCTCCTCGGCGATGCTTGATTACTGTATTAGCTTTTCTCGGCCCGAAAGATAGAGCAGGAATGAATCCAAGCTGGGGAAGTAAGGGGGACATACTGCCCGACACCGTCACAATTTGTCATAATCCACGCCGCACTGAGGCAACCGAAGAAAAAAGAAAAGCCCGGTGGCGTCCATCCGGATAGGGGCTCGAGGTTGGTAAAGACGTAGTTAGTGTCGTGTTTATCCCCTTGGAGGGCGAGAAGGGTGGCGGCGGCAGCGATTAGAACGCCGATGTGGAAAAAGGCGTAGGTGCCGGATATCTTGTTAAGCCACGCCGTCGATAGGCTGTTGATTAAGGCGTGGATCACACATAGGCCGGCCATTACGCCCGTGATGTGTGCCTGAGTCGGCCTGTATTGGAATCCTGTGCCGATGCAGACGGCCGAAAGGAGCATTTGGGCGGCTCCGTACTGGGATGAGGCCGTTCCGGTGACGGTGCCGATGAGATTCAGCCATCCTACATGTCGGTCAGACAAGGCATGTGTAACGGAAAGGAGTGGACGAGCGTACCGGTCAACCACGCAACAGCTGGCAGATATTCCTGTGGACACAAGTACTTCAGTGTAAAGTACATGGCGCCTATCCCTTGTTAGCCTCTCTTGTTCGTACTATCTTCGGACAGTTATCTCCTTACCTGAGGTTGGATACGACGACGAGATCTCAGCGATGGATAGCGCGAGAGCGAGGGCGCCGCCTCCGCCGATGAGCCAACACCACACGACTGAAGCTGCGCCGCCAGCATACAGCGGGTAGATGAAAGTGGCCATGATGGTGGCGTACAGGCCCGAGATGCTTAGGGCAAAGCTGAAGCAGGACCACATAGAGAATTCACGCTTGAAAACCTAGGCAGAGAGTTAATGTTGCATTGTCTGCAATGGGGTGTCTCGAGGTTCTCCAAAAAA
>Ga0247758_1000614_pt1 | contig 31160 bp, 37 predicted proteins | sample UWRJL156409C4_FD_180950 | JGI IMG/M metagenome (GOLD analysis project Ga0247758, IMG submission 180950) | Plant litter microbial communities from Arlington Agricultural Research Station in Wisconsin, United States - UWRJ-L156-409C-4 | ecosystem: Environmental > Terrestrial > Plant litter >... | reverse complement strand
CCCCCCTCAAAAACGCCTCGATCCCCGTAAACTCATACCCCGGAAAGATCACATTCCACTCATCCGAAACCGTATAACCCCCCTGCATCCCGACCGTCAACGACTCCTTCAAATACGCCTTCGAAAACACCTCCACCAACTCCTTCGGAATACTCGGATGCACCAGCTGCGGGATCCACCCCGACTTGATCTCCCCCCTCTCCACATCCGCTCTCTCCAATGTTATAACCTCCCATGGTCCAGGTCCGGGCCTGATCTTCTCCCCTAGCGCAATCAGCTCCGCCGCGGAGACTGTCCCAGCGCGAAGCCCGCCGATGACAGGCCATTCTCCTTCGTAGTCGACTGCCAGGGCCACTATTCCAGCGAGGTCCTGCACGGTGGTGAAGGAGATTTTGGCGGAATGTTCCTCGCCGCGGAGGACGATGGCGCGGCGGGATTGGAAGTCGAACCACGTGTTGAGCTGGCGGATATGCGATGCGGCCGGGTAGGGAGCGGCGAGATAGTTGAGGAAGAGGCCGGGTTGGAAGAGGGTGTATTCAAGGACTTTGGTGGGGGTGTTGAGGGCGGCGAGGTACGAGCGGATGGGGGCTTTTCCGTCGGCGAGGGCGGCGGGGGTTTCGGCGCTGGACAGCGAGTTAGTCATGGGACTTGGGTGAGATTATTGATAGGGAGGGAGGTAGGTAGGTGGGAACGACTTACACGGCCCACTCGGCGGGCGCGAAGCGCTTCACGCCGGCGGCGATGGAGGCGTCGATGAGGGTTTTCTGGGACTTTCCGCCCTCGTCGTGTCGCGCGTCGGCAAAGGAGAGGACTGTATGCACGCCTTGCAGGGCCGCGGTGAGGGCGGATTTGTCGTGGTAGTCGATCTTGACCCACTTTGTGTCGGGGACGGCGTCCTTGGCGTTGAAGTCCTTCCGCGAGAGAAGGGTGATGTCGTGCTTTCCTGTGGCGACGAGGACGTCTAGGATCTCATGGGCGACCTCTGAGGGGGTTTTAGTGTTTTGGTAGGGTTAGAGGGTGATGAGTGTGGGTAACTTGCGAGAAGAGCCGCCGGCGATTGCAATCTTGACCATTTTGAGCCAGTGTTTTTCGTGCGTTTGGGGAGTTTGGGAGCGGGACTGAAAATGAAGCTTTGAGCTCAGAAGATGGAGGTTTTGATTGAAAATGAGACCGAGACTGAGTGAGCTCTGATGAGATAACCTTCTCATACTTCCGGGCGCGCTTCATTATAACCTCATGAGATGCGATGTCGACATCCCGGAAGAAGGCCCATTTTTCTCCGCCGATGGCCCGGGGGAACGGGCCCGCAGTGTCCCTCGGTGACCGCGTCGGAGGTCAGATAGAGGCCGAAACGTGCACCACGGGTAAACCGAACAAATCCAGCTAGGTACGCTCCGTTAATCTAAGCTTTCACAGAGTTTTCCTTTTTTATATTTTTTTTTAGATTACAAACCTATTGTGCCATTGATTACCAGTTGATGTGCGAATTTGACCGCTTCCGCCATTTTGAGCCCCACTTTAACAATGTTCTTGGCGCTCGGGAATGCTCATTCTTCATTGGACGCCGACCCTCAACAAAACAAGCGTCCCCAGTGCCTGGTTTTGACAACGGCAGCCCCTTCCTTCGCACAAGGCCGATGGGATCATCGAGAAACAGTCTGAAGTCCACCGCGGGCATATGGGCATATCCGCGATCGGTTCACGAGGCAAGGTGCAGCGTTGCACTGGATTGAGGCTGGTCATGCCCGCGCTGCACGATTGCGGCACAGAGCTCAACCCCTGTCAGGGGTTTGGCGGATCTGATCATGCGACGATCAAAACGTGGTTCTTGGGCCAAAATCAGGAAAGTGTCAGCGTGGACTTCTGGAATCTCCCAAAAGGGCAGGTTTGCATTGACAAAGGAACCAAAAACGCCTCGGCCGCCACATGTGCCCGGGCATGGGCACAACCCTATTGCGACTCGACGCTGCGCCTGGCTCCGGAAACACCATGGCGCGATGGAACGAAGACGCGCAACGCGGCACAGAACACCAGACTGTCCTTTGGGAAATTCCTATGTGGAAGGAGATAAACCACGCAAGTACCTCCCTATATAAGCCCAACATTGAGGAAGCCAAGTTTCTGTTTTGCACGCAGGCACAACTCATCAAGTCACTTCGAACATCATCAAAATGCGGTCTCAAACTCTCTTCTCTCTTGTCGCCGGTTCGGCCTGCCTCGTCAGCGCAGCACCCTCGGCCCCTGACGCTGGGCTATCTCTCATCGTCACTTCTCCATCCGATGCCGGTACCTGGGTCACAGATGAACAAAAGATCACCGAATATCGGGCAAAAGGAATCAAGTTCATCGACATTACTGACATCAAGGATGCCGAGGTTCTCAAAATCATCAGAACACCCGACAACGGCGAAGGGCCAAGCCTCAGCGCAAGAGCCATCACCTATCCCACCAACATCTCCCACAAAGCCGAGGCCGACCCCCTGATTGCCCAACTCTCAACCACGCAGCCCCAAAGCTGGGCCAAGACTCTGACCGAGTATGTCTCCCCAACCCATTCCCATTTCCAACTAGAAACTAACCCCCCAGCTTCCACACCCGCCACTACAAAACCGAATACGGCACCCAAGCCGCAACCTGGCTCTTCGACACCGTCAAAACCGTCGCAGCCCCCAACTCCGCCATCACCGTCTCCCAATTCCCGCACGCCAAGTTCAACCAGCCCTCCATCATCGTGCGCATTCCCGGCTCCTCCTCGCCCACCTCCCTCGTCATCGTCGGCGCCCACTTCGACTCCACTGGCCGCGGCGTCAACGAGCGCGGCCCCGGCGCCATCGACAACGCCTCCGGCACCGTCGTCCTCCTCGAGTCCCTGCGCATCCTCGCTGCAACAAAGTACACCCCCCAAAACACCCTCGAGTTCCACTTCTACGCCGGCGAGGAGGGTGGCATGCTCGGCTCCAAGGAGGTGTTTGAGTCCTACAAGGCCGACAAGAAGAATGTCTTGGCCATGGTGAATACTGATATGGCGGGGTATTCGCCGAGTGGGAAGATCTCGATCTATACGGACTATGTGGATCCGGCGCTGACGGATTATGTGAGGCTGGTGGCCGAGGTGTATACGGGGCCGACGACGGCGGACCGGTGCAGGAGTAGTGCGTGCTCGGATCACAATTCGGCGAGGAATAATGGCTTTCGTGAGTCCTCTAACTTATCTATCCGGTGTGAGAGGGGAGGGAAGGGGCTAACTCGGATGATTCAACAGCGGCGGCTTATGTGTGCGATGAGTATTACAACACTGCGCACAGGGTGCATGATGAGAGTGACGTGAGTTTTCTTCCGGAGGAGAGATGACTGTCCGGGGACGGGGAAGAGGATTAGGCTAATTTTGCTGGCAGTCGTATGATCAGCTCCAGTGGGATACGGTGCTGCGGCACATCAAGTTTACGATGGCGTTCCTCGTCGAGGCGTCGTACCTTGTATAGTCTGAGAGGTGAGTATACTGGGATGTTGGGCTTGGGATAAAACATTTTTTGCTTCGGACGGAATTAGACACGCATGGCCGGATGAATTATAGAATGTATTACCATTTAGACTGCATAGATCGCATTACCACCAATGATTCACCATCCGATTTCGGAAATACTGAATTGGGCGACCTTTTCATATCAATTTTCGCAGCTCAGCTAGTTGACTTATGGTTCGGACGGGGCCTGAATCAGGACGACACCTGAACCTAAGTTTCCCAACTCAAGAGCCCGGAACCCCATTCGAGCACTGCTGATTCCCTAGCCCAGGAACCCAAGGTATGTCTAGGTTCGAGGTCCAAGCTTCGTAGTATAAGTAGCAAGCACCCAGCCCTATAGAGCTCACGAATAAACTCTCAACACATCGCAGTTCTGCAAAGCAGCCCTCGACTTCTCACTTTCTCACTCATCACCAGAATCATCAACACCAGAAAGCCAACAACTGTCTTCTCCATCTCCAAGACCCAACCCCTTCCAAGCTCTGTCATCGAGACCTTCACATTGCAAGTCCACCGCACAACGAACCTACTATCAAGCTCAAGCTAACACCTCCTCTGCCAGTCCATCAACCACCACTGTCAACACCACCAACCGAACCAATAAAATGCGCACCAAAATCTACTGGACTTACAAATGCGGCCACGGCGCCGGCAAGACCACCAAGCCGTGCCCGGCAGCAGAACGATCAGGCACCGAGTGCAGCACGAGAAACTGGGATGTGCAGTGGGAAGAATATCCCTATGACTGCCCGGGCTACACTAGCGACACTTCTGACGACTCCGAGTGATGCTAGCGGTAGCTAAGGGGTTTTCCGGGAGGAGAGGGTCCCGGGTAGGGAGGATCATTAGGTGCCCGTGGACGGTTTGGTTTCGGTAAGGATGGCGGGACGGGAGATAGTATTATAGGTAGGCAGTTATTTTGAGTGATAATACAGTCTTGTATTTGGAGTGCCAAGCGACCACACCGTGTAGATCTCTTTTCTCTGGCTGGCTTGTTTGACATCATGATAGCGCAGCTCAGCTATATTCGGTTGATGGCGAGCAGTTTTTGTCACGCTACGGTTTCTCCGGTACGACGTTCAAGGTGCGCGATGCTGGAGCGGGACACTCGAGCTCAACGAGATGCTTGGTTTCATTGAGACGAATTTCTATGTCAAACATGCGGACGATGCAAGTATATTATTTGGAACGCTCTTAATTCGGAAGCGGGAGGTTGTTGTACGAGCAACTGAGTGCTAGACATAGATGTATGGTTGCCTGAGTCACATCGTTTTCGTCGCTAGTTTAGAGTTGAAACTTCGCCCACCAACAAAGCACTGTTTCGGTCAATAACCGGGCGTGTGTATGTATATGACTGGAGGGTTATCGCAGCTCCGTCGGCCAACTGGTTCAAGTAATTATCATTAGCAGTAGATAACGAAGCCGGCATTCACATTGGACGGTTTGTCCCTGGAAGCTGAAGGTTTATCAAGAGACGGATATACCGAACCTTGACGAACCACGCCTCCCATCCTCGGCTCTCAAAGGCAGATATCGAAACTATACTTCCCCCTCCAGCCTTTCCACCCCGCTTAAACATCTGCGAACCTTTCCTGAACTCCCCCGACAGATCTCGATCTCGATCGTATGGCTTGATGAAACCGCTCTCCAAGAACACAATCGCGGTTAATTCATCCCCGGAAAAGCGCCCCCAACCCCGCCAGCCACGCTACATCACAGCATTTTCTCGTGCTACAAACCTCCACATCTCGACATCAACAAGAAGGTCCCACGTGCCAGCTCGCGCCGCCGAGCGAGATCCCAATCAGCTCCTTCAACAGGACAGCTTCTCAAGTTCGCATCACCCAGACTACCTGACCGTCCAGCGAGCACACCCGGCGAACAGCCGAGATGTGCACCAGGACCTACTTCACCCACACCTGCGGCCATTTCGGCGGCGCCGGCTTCAAATATTGCCCGTGCGCCTTGGGCTCGGGCGAAAAATGCGATCTTGACGAGTGGGACATGGCTTGGGCGGAGCACCTGGATCCTTGCGGGATTTGTAGTGACGTTTCGCCAGACGCTGAGCCTGTTGATGTTTCTGAGGAGAAGTGCGAGTAAAAGTGACGGCTGCGAGAGGAGAATCAGTGCGTAGAGTGGGTTATTGCCTAGATAGCGGTCTGAGAGGGCGAAGGGCATCAACGGCAGGCCATGACTGTTGGGGGTGTGGAGAAACCAATTCGGAACGCGGGTATTGTAGTGCGAATGCGGGCATGAAGTATTACGTGTCTTGGAACTAGTTAGGTAGATAGGTGATGCCTCGCCATTTGATCACTGTTCGAGTCTAAAAAGAAGAAAAGAAAAGAGAATGTGGAACTTACCTATTCATCAATGGAGCTAATTACCCACCCAGGCTGGGCATTCTCAACTTACCTACGAATGAGCAATCAACTATTCCCTACCTGGGTGATTCGCCTAAGAATGAGCTTCTGAAATCTCTAAGCGCTTGATCTCTAATAAGGCTTCTTCCAACAGCGCTTGCAGTCTAGTCCGATATTGGCCTATATCTAACGAATCAACAGAGCCACGTTTACTGGTGGTTGTTGGGAGAGGTCTCTGGAAGTCGTTCCGCACTCTACTAAGTTAGGTGGCTGAGCCATAGGTAAGGCTGCTGGGCGTGCCTGTAAAAATAGGAAGGGTGTGAAGTGTGGGCGCCAAGGCTGGAGGAACTCGTTGCTCGTTGCCGGTGGTCCGCGCCCGCCTGTCCCGCTCAATTACCAAAGTGAAGCTATTTAGCATCGGAGCCCAAAAAGACAGGCCATGGTAAACATGGAGTCGCAGTGGCCGATTCCGCAATCAAACTGGTACGACCAGTGTGCCATTTCGTCGAGAGACTTTGCATTGTGTGGTCGCCAACCGCCGATACACCGCCAGTGGTAGTTCATGACTTCGTCAAGCACATCCAGAACCATTTCCTGTGCCTCGCCGGTCGACTCCTCGACCAAAGCGCACTCCTGAAGTACCCTCTTCAGTGTATACCACACGTGACTTGGCTCATTGTCCTCCACGAGCACCATGCCAAGTTCAGGTGGCGTGGCCTTTAGCTCGCGCAGCGACGCAACAGCGAGCGCGCGGCCGGCGTTAAAGTCGAGTCCCTCCACAAAGCCATCGAGAGTTTCCCAAACCTGCGGCTGCTCCAAGAAGTCAATGACGGATTTGTGCAGAAAGTGAACTTCGAGACTTCCCGCCTCTGTCACCATATGATTGCCATCATTGTGGTGGCCCTCGTCGTCATCGCCCTCGCCCTCGCCATTCAGCCACGTGGAGCGAAGTCCTTCGACCAGTGGAAGTAGCTCGCCGTCCGCCGAGATCCCTGTCATGGCGACCACCTCAAGTAGCCCCCTACTTGTCGGGCTTACAACCGGCTGCTGACTCGGTCGCAAGTAGACCGAACGAGTAATAAGCCTCTCGCGCAACGATCCTCTTGAATCCGGTGATCGGCCACTCGGAGCGACATGCAACTCGGCATTCGTCTCCAGCAGGCCGCAGCAGCGGCTGCGGATCATGGCTTGCATCGCCTGACACCGTCTTCCTTCCTCCTCGCCCGTTAGCGGGCGCATCTCAGCGTCAATAGCCACGCCAACGTCGCTGTCGCCCTCAATGGCAAAGGACAGGCGAAGCGCGCTCATGGGTTTCTTGGACGGTATCCGGGTGCTCTGATACATGATCTGCAGGAGCATGGCGGCCTGACGCCGGTACACCGGGTCCATCTTGGCCAACATGTCGGCATATAGCCTGTCGAGGTCGGCTGGGAGCTCGTCGACGCGCGTACGCAAATCCGCAATACTGTCGAGGTTGTCTGCAGCCGCCCGTAGCGCCTTGACGACGAGAATGACCCATAGGAACACACCCGATGCCTTGTCCACAATTTCTCGGAAGAGCTCCCCGACCTCCTCTAGCCGTTCTGCCGCCATGGCCGCAAAGGAGCGCTTTGAGAGTAGGCTGCCAACCACGAAGAATACGATGTCTGGCCGGGTGAAGTCTTGAAGCCGAATTGAAGGGCAGCCCGCAAAGGCCTCCACGCATGAGGGTGTCGGGCGGCTCGAGAGGACAAACTTCACACGGGCCGACACGAGTTTGTCCAGGTACTCAAGAAGCTCGATGTGATCGCCGTCATATTCGTCCACGCCATCGATGAAGAGGCAGATGTGGAGGGATGAAATCCGCTGCGTCATGAGTATCGAGAAGGCCGCCTTGAGTTCCGCGAGCGATGGCTCGCCGGCCAATAGGGAACGCCTTGAGAGTTGACGGGAGTGAGTAGGGAAGACGACCGGGATGAGCTCGGGGTTGCGGCTAAGGCTCTCGTGGAGGATAGTCCGTAGTAGACCCTCCTGCGACTTTTGAAGCCTGGTGCCGGCCGCCCAGAAGAAGAACTGGGCGTACAAGAGACTGGTGTCTTCACCGGCCCACTCCTGTAACAGCGTCGCAGTTTGGGGTCCGTTGCCATGTGTTTCATAAACGTAGACTTCCCAGAGCCCGCCTTCCCATTGACCCAATAGATGCCGGTTCCTTGCACGAGCCATGAGGCGAGATGATTGCTACCGGTTCCGCCGCCGCCCGTCCTCGCTGCGTGGCTCCACCCAAAGGTGGCCTTGTACGGTGCTGAGATCTCTTCTTGCCGATCTGTCATGAAACGGAACCACAGGAGGTCGAGAACATCATGTTGAATCTTGGCGAGATCTACCAGTGAGCGATCAGTCAGCTCTGATGAAAGATTGGTCGCATTAGTCCCTTGAAGCGTTGCGATGGCGGCAATAGTCTCCTCATGGCGGATTCTTGCTAGTTCAGACTCGGTCTCTTGACCCTCTTGGAGCCTGCCGAGACCCGTGGTAAAGTAGGAGGTGTTTGCCAATAAGTCCTCAGCGATTCTCCTTGTCAAGGTCTCAAGGGTACCGAATCTTGCGTCCTCCCTCGCCTTGTGCAGGTTGGCGTTCAGCTTCAGCGACACGACAACACGGAGGACAAGCCCGTTTCGATACGTCTCGAGCTTCTTGACCAAGCCAGGAACCTTCGACTGATTGGCTAACGCCTTGATCGTCCATGCGACTCTGACTCTCTTCCGCGCTTGGGAGCCAGAGGAAGTCGTATCTCGCACACTCGATGCGTCTAGCAGCAGGGCCAGTTCATCCGCAACATTTGCCGTATCGCCGGCGAGCTGTAAGAGCATCTGCCACATGTTGATTCACATCAGTGCCTCAACGTTTCATCGCAGATTATGCTGCCTTCAACCTACGCGCTCTTCTTCTCTCAGCTGATCGGAGGGCGTCGAGCTTGACGAAAGGGTGGTGGTGAGGTTCAACGCAAGGCTCCTGAGGTCTTTTGTCACTTGCTCAATATCGTCATTCTCCTCAGTTGAACCACGCGAATAGAGCTGGTAGCCGTTTCTGATGAGCTTGCAGCTGAAATCAGTGATCTGGATGATCCCGCTCGCCAAACTGAGGCTGGTCAGGGGATCCATCGTGGTTGATGATTTAAAAAGCTGTGGGAATGTCCAGCCGACTGAAGTGCACAGGTGAGTTAGGCGCGACGCGCGTGATTTCCGGGCGCAGCCCTGGCAGCACACAGCATTGTCGAGAAATGTCGGTGCCTCAGGCAGCAACTCGCACCTTCCAACTGGCCAGAGCCCTCAAACGCATTTCTCAGGCACCCACGCATCCTCATAGCATGATGCATGCGGAGTTCCGCTATTTTGTCGCTTGGTAGAGTGCACAGGAAAACCAGCCCCGGTTCTGCAGTGGCAGGCATATGGTTAGCTCATTTTGAGAAGCTGCCTCGCCGTCAACGCGATCACGCACCAGAGCCGACAGTCAGCAGCTGCACTCCCGGTACTCCTATGGTTTGTATTTGGGCGGATTGGCACGAGCACCGCCTCCAGTCGGCTCTGTAGGTACTCTCAGAGCCGATCGCAGAGCTGGTCAGCAAGAAGAGGCGTGTTACGGACAAAGCATAGGTAGATGCTAGTAGAATGGTATGACAGAACATAACTTCTTCAAAATCGGTCAGTAGGAGACATGAATCAACAATATCATTACATCTGACTTTATCTACTATCTTTGGCACATCAGACTTCCCCGTCGCTCCCACCAGTCCCAACCTCTGCATTCTTATTAGAGCTGGATCGTTTGCTCGAAATTGGTGCTCAGAGGGCTGGCGTCGAAAGGTGGTACATTAGTCGACGGTACTGCCCTAGAACCATTTTGTGTCTTGAGAGGTGTTCTGTACTATGAGCCCTATGCGCGCAGCAAAGTCTCTTGATTTCTGAGCGATTCGTTCTGGGTCTCCAGAGGGCAAGAGCTTGTGTGCTCTGGAAGTTGTACACAGTTGGCTTGTGCTTTCTTTTGGTCGACGTACTAAGGATTCTAGAAGAATTCCTCAGAGAAGGTGTGCAAGATGTAATGAATGTCACCGTCGATATGTCCACCTTCCTGGAAGTTCCACAAAACGTGGCCATTGTATGGTAGTTTAGAGCATACAACCCACTTGCCCCGATGATACTCGCACTCCTCCATCGTAACCGCGCAAAGGTTAAGGACATCGACACGAGCGCCAACGAGGAAACTCATCCAATCCTTAAGCCGGTCGAAGCAGACTTCCACAAGATATACCGACTTGAGCTCTTGGTGCGCTTTTAGCATCCCCAGTAGCGTCGAACCTTCGCATTCCAAGTGCTTCAAGGATAGACTTTGCAGTCTGGGCAGTGAAACCTCCCCAGCTAGGACGTCTAGCGCCTTTCGGGTGGTTCACTTATGTGCGAAGTCGATATTCAGAGTCTGAAGGTTCGAGAACATACCCATGAAGCTTGGTATTTCCCCGAGCCACAGCGCTCGAGGATTTGGGCCATCAACAAGGGTCATTGGTGTGATTTCCAGGTTTGTTATCTTTGTCGGGTTGAATTGTATATAGTTCTTGACGACGTTCCCAATCCGCGCTGTGGGTGAACTGGGCGGCGGCGGGCGGATGTCCCAACAATCATCCATGTGCAGAACAAAGCGATCTAGATAGACGCCGCTTCTGGTGATAGCCATAACAACAGTACCGATAGCCCCAGCGACAAATTCGACGTCCTCCTAGCTATTCCATTTCGCAGACTCAAGGGGTAACGGGTGCCTGATCCCCTTCAATAATGCCACCCAGCCCCATGTTACGGTGTTGTTGTCGAACTGCAGCGGCAGTTCTTGGCGCTCAGGCGCGCAGGCGCCTTACCGCTCCAGCCTAGCCTGGAGCGCAGGAGCCTTTGGTCATGTGCTCTCCTCACACACAGGGAGCTTTCTTTTGTATTTAGTCTGGGAGCTTCGCTCCCCCCCTTTCGTCCTAAGCAAGTCACTTTGCAGCTGCACTTCCGCTGCTCCCATGAGCTCCGTACCCTCAGTGAAACGTTCCACAGTTGTCGAAGTCAATTTGGGAGACAGTTACGTCTTTCAAATTGGGGAAGTTTGACAGAGCCTCGGATAGGTAATGCGTATTAAGACCGGACGCCATGTGCTGTTGATCTACCCATGCTCTGATGTATCCAGTGACATTGAAGGCCCAAAGACGCCACTCCTTCGGAACCATCGGTTCGGGTCGGAGGCTATTCACTCCAATCGTCAGGGATTGGACTGCGTGACGGAATACCTCATGGTTCGAAATCTCGAGTAAGTTGTTGAGGCAGGGCCGATGGAGGAGGACGGTCTTCGCCGTCGGTCGCCGGCAAGTATCTGCTGTGCCGACTGTATCTACTGCGCCGGTAGGGATGATCGTCGTTCGCCATTCGATCAAGATCACCCGGAGGGCCTCGGTGATCTTGAAGGCGCTCCATTATGCGCGCGGCTCTCGGGCTGGGTCGGTTGATACGCAGGAATCGGATCGAAGGAGGGGGATTGAAAGCAAATCGCAATTGTCGAGCGGCGCAAGGTCACTGGCGGAGAGGCGCACGGCTGGAATCGAAGGAGGGGGGTCGGACGGGATCAAGGCGGAGATGTTTCCAAGGAAAAGCAAACGATCGTGCAAGTGTTTAGGATATTGGTAGCGGGCAAGGCTGCGGAGTGCTTCGTGACGAGTTCGCACAAGGATGAGGCCGGAGTCGTTGGCGGCTGCAACCCGAGGTCACTGGCCTTGAACTAGGCTAGGCAGATTCAGCTTTGCCGGGATCTTCCACTCCTGGCCTCTGCCAGTTGAACGAGGGCTGCGTTGAAGAAAGTGATCACAAGGTGATCGGTCGGCGAACGAGCAAGTCTGACCGAGCGGCGGCTCTCTCACAACGCGTGCTGGGGCTGCGCGCCTGTCAGCCCGTATGGGGTAGGGAGAGTCGCGGTAAGGCTTGAGAGAAAGTTCCTAAGGGCGTGAAAGTAAGAAAGCTGCTCAAAGAAGAAATCCGGGTGCACTGTCCACGTGGCTGTACATTCTTTTGAACCCTAAAATTTACATACCTGGGTCTCTTAACGCCCACGCTTTTTTTCTCTTCTCCACCACTCAATCCGCACTGAGAGCTGCAACACCAAGCCGCATCTCGAGCCGCATCGCGGGCCGCATCGCAGCCACATCCACAATCACCGGCGAATTCCCATTCCGGAATAGAAAATGGCTCCCCCCTCCCTGCCCACTCGCAAATGCGACAAGTCATTCTCCCGATCGCAACCTCTTCCCTCGCGACGACGACGTCACTCTAATCAAGACGTATCGACTCTCAATCGCGACACCCTGCCAGCGATCAAAGAGCTTGACGAGATGATCGCTGAGACGATTAAACCGTCTTCAAATGTAGGCTTCTCCACCTTTTTGCGCTTTTGTTTTTCGCTTGCTAAAACATGGTAGACACGCCCACATACGCCAGGCCTGATGATGGCGATTTCGATATCGTCAGTCGCACTGGTAACAGCGTCCTCAAGGTGAAGAAGGATTTCGACACACATCCTGTCGACACCATAACCGCACATCACACACGCCTTAGCAACACGGCCAGCGAAGCGAATGCGCCCCTGCGGTTGGCTGTGGCCACGGCCACGCCCTTCCTCCTCGGCGGCCTTGCCGGTCTCGCCATCTAGAAAATGGCGGGCCGGCGCATGCCCAAGGTGCCGACTCCAGTATATTTTTTTAGGCGGGGTGGCTACTGGCAACTCAAAAACGAGGAGCAAGGCTGACACGAACAGGTCCTCGGACCATATTTGCGATGCGTACCAAGACGGGCAAGTGCAGCGCCCAACGGTAAAGTTTCACCCTTCCGGGAACAGTAAATGGCAGGCCAGATTTTTGCGGGAACAATGGCCAGGCTTTCTGAGGGGAAGCCATAATATAGCGGTACGTAATACCAGCTCAGAATTTGAGCTGGCTTAGAACGCTCAAGCGCAATACCATTGGGGATCCGACCACCTTCTCGTCTGCGCCTGCCGTCGTGTGCTGTGTTTTCCTCTCGCACGCCTTTTATGATGCTACAACGGCAAGGAATCGCTCAAGAAATGGCATGTGCAGGCTTGCAGAAGCCATCGCGCACTTGCACCGCACAAGTGGAATAGCCAGGGCGACCGTCGCGCCGACGCGGGATTCTTCTCCGTCGTCCCGGGCTTCAGGGGGAAGATTCCGGCGCTCGATGTGTTGGAAGCACCCCTCGCCTGTCGTTGCCCTTTGATGGCCGTCGGGTACCGTTGCGACCGCTCACTTGGCGGGGAAGCGGGTGCTCAAAGGTACATCTAGTTAGCCGGAATCGATAGCGCCGAGCTGGAGAAGGGGCCGCACATGTATTGGTATTCGATGGGAGGCTAGACCGGGTCGCCTCTTGTCGAGGAACCGCCTGGTACGCGCGTCGTCGGGACACACTACGGGAAGGACGAACGCGGTGGCTACGCCAACGTTGCCGTGGGGAAGTACGGCCAGAACTATTTGCGGGAATTTGTCTAGAAGAGAGCCCTGGCCATCCCGGATCTCCGGGAGCTCAAATGCAAGGACATAATGCGAAAGCTATTCACGGTGGTAATCAGACCGGCCTTGAGACGACAGATATGACAGGTTTCGAGGGGGATCTCACGCAGAAAGGACAGGAAGATGGATAGACGGATATAGATAGTTGGGAATAGCTTCTTTTCTGTAGGCTAGGTCTGTCTGAGGAGTGTGGGAGGTATAGGGCCTAACCCGACCTCCCTGGTGGTATTTCCAGCCAGTCCTCTGGCCACAGCCTTCCTTCCGGATACACAACACACTAATACACCACGATTGCTGCCCACCTCCGACATGATGTTGTTTCCCTTAGTGAAGCCACGTCAGAGCGCCGAAGCTTCCTGCGACAGAAACTCGAGACCCGCCTCGGAACGTTGTCTCTCCCCTCACATCGAGCCCTTCACTAAAAAGGCCAAGAACCGTGACGGCAAAATCCCCAACTCCATCGCTGCTGCCGAGGTGTACCGTATCATGCTCTCCAAGCAGGCGTAAGCACTCTCTGATCGGGCCATCGCGCACTGAGAGCGGCTGCGGTAGCTGGCCGCTGGTGTGTTAATCTAGCAGCCAGGCCAGTGGGAGAAGCCTAGAGCTGTCAATGTCGGTTAGGAGGCAGCCGAGGATGGTGGTCGGATAGGCGACCTGGTTGACTTGTATCGATCCCGTCCGATAGTCCAAAAGCTCGTTAACGTCGGCTCCATGGTGATTGATTTTGACCGCGCAACTCTTGGTTCCTCTGCTCGGCACAAGTCAGTAGCCAGGTGGCTAAAACGAAGGGGAAGAAGGCAAGGGAAGGGGAGAAGGGGAAAGGAGGAATCAGGGTGAGAGCTGGAAGTGAGCTGGGTGTGCTCTGATGGAATAAAGGGCTTAGGTTGTGCGGAGACGTTGGCTTGTCTTAAGACTTTTGGGGCTGGATTTTGTAATTTTGCCAGAGTTTTGAATGATTTATTTGTACCTTGCGGTGAGGCGTGGCACAGGGTCTGTCGGAAGCGTCCGGAACGTATGGTGACTGCCTTTAGCACAAGCGATGCTGAGATTTCCACAAAGCCGAGCACGGCAACCTCGGTCCCTCTGGCTACAGCCCCGCTACAGGTCATAGCCTCGATCATAGCCTCGACAATCCCCTTCTGTTCCCTCAAGATCTGGTGTCAAAGGCTCGCCCAACTCTGGTAGGGGTGAGTTGCTCTTCTATGAGGCCGGTAGCCTCGGGGACAAACTAGCATTCTTCTTCCAGTCCGCCGTCCCCTCTAGTAACAACTGGGCTCTTTCCACCATCGCTATCAGCAGATCAATTCTCACATTACTAGTGCTATCGGTCGCTCAAGTTGGCTTCAGGTGCGATTCGTGTCAGAAACACTACTCTCTTATAGTCTGACTACGTCCCTCCATCCATCAGGCATCTCCTTCAGTGTTGCTGCTGTCGAGAGAGCCAGCGGCATTTCTGTCAACGCTATTGCTGCCGACTAACACTATCGCGGCCGGAAATTCGAGAGCGTAAGGTGGAGGTCCGAGAGCTTGAGCCCTAGCCACAATTCCGCGGCGCCAAGGAGCGATTACGTAATTTGACACCTGCCTCTAGCTGCCATCACTGCACCATGTGACGGCATCGGATGGAGGCCGCATTTGGGGACCTTCGACACCTCTGCCTTATCCATCATTTTCTGCTTCCACCATGTGCGACGCACCGCATCTGCCGTATGAGTACGTGCCGCTCTACCGGAATGACACGCTCAATTCCGAACCGCAGTCTCTCGCGCCTGGATTGAAGAGTCAGCGCCCGCTCCGTCTCCTGTGTCTCTTGCCGGGACAGTTTGACGATGAACTCCGCATCGAAATCCAAGAGGGCACAATCGAGGAGCTCGAAACTCCGGGTTGCTTCGACACCTCCTTCCAGGCCCTGTCCTACGTCTGGGGCACGCGCGACAACCCAGCGACCATTTGGATTGGGGAGAAGACCCTTTCTGTGACGCAGAATCTCTCAATTGCGATGCGGCACCTTCGACACGCAGATGAACCCTCGGTGTTGTGGGTTGACGCAATATGTATCGACCAGTCCAACACTAGCGAGCGAAGCAGACAAGTAGCGCTGATGGGTGATGTGTTCCGTCTCGCTAAGACGGTCGTTTATTGGGTCGGCCCAGAGGAAAACGATAGCGACTACGCCATGCAACTGATTTACGACGTGAGCGAAAAGGTCCAGCTCACTGAAACTGCCAACAGCTTTAAACCGATTCGCGGGTCATGGGAAGACTCGGGGTGGTACAGCCCTTCGGAACCGCTCTATCATGCCGAGCGGGAAGTGGCGGCCCTCTCAAACTTTATACTTAGACCGTGGTTCGAACGTCTCTGGGTCCGTCAAGAGGCCTACCTTTCACGACACTCGGGCCTGCTGATGTGCGGTACCCGCCAATTTCCATGGGTGCGATTCGAAATATGGATCTCCTGCCTCCATGTGCCGTGGGATGCCGACGATGACATCTTGTGGGACTACAATGGCGCCCGTTTGCGGCGCTATGCCGTTTACAACATGACAAGGAACTTCCCAGTTTCCCTGAGGAAGCTTCGCTTTGCGCTTCACTCGATCAAATGTCAAGACGACCGGGATAGGATATACGCCGTACTCAACATGCTGCGACCTGAGGAACAGCGACTCGACATAGCAGCCGACTACTCGCGGCCCAAGATGGAGGTCTTCAAAGATGCAGTGGTGCGCTATCTACAGGGCATGAAGGACTCGTCAGTCCTCGCGGAATGTGAATTGTGCTCCCCCCAGACTGGCCCTAGCTGGGTTCCTGACTGGTCACCAACGCTTGGGATCGAAAACAGCCGCAACGACTGGGTGCTTTGCTTCCGCGCCAGCGGCCCCATCGGGTCGCATATCTCGGTGCAGGAAAGCACTCTCTCTGTCGCCGGTGTCATTCTGGATACTATTAAAGATTCCACGTACGCATCTCCATTTCTCGAGGAATTCGATCAGAGACCCCCGTCCCCGTATGAATCACAAGATCCGATCATCCGGGACACGATTCGGCAATCCATTCCACCCGGTTCCTCAACTATACCATACGACGGTCCCGGAAGCAAGAACTTGTTGGAAGCCTACACGCGCGCTTTGGTGTGGGGCAACACCCAAGATACCTACGGGCCCTTCCTTGACTTATCCCTCGGGAAACTTGAGACCTTGACAAAGATGATTGATCTTATCCACAAGGGTTTAGAGCACAGCGATGTGGCAGACATGTTGGTGTCCCCCGACGGCTCGCACTTGGGGTGTTACATCGACGGCAGTCAGATCCCGTTTAGAACTGCGAAGGGGTACGTGGGAATGGGGTCGAGGAAGGTACGACCAGGAGATATGGTTTGTGTTGTGCTCGGCTGCCAACGTCCCCTGGTTCTGAGGCCTCAACCTGCCACCGAGCCAGAAGAGAAGCCGAGGTATATCGTTATAGGGCAATGCTACCTTTCTGGCTTTATGTATGGGGAGGCGCTATTGGGGGAACTGCCGCCTCGGTATCAGGCTGCCGCTCAGCGTTGGAGTAAGACCAGGAAAGATCCTATTGATGGGACGCTGCTGTTCATCGATGTCGAGACGGGAGCTGCGCAGCTGGAGGATCCGAGATTGAGCAGTTTAGGGGTCGACCTTGAACCGTACAGGAAACACTGGGAGGCGGGTAAAGACGTGTTGGTCGACGTCCCGATCGAGGTGCTCAGGGGAAAGGGAGTTGATGTGCGTTGGTTGGATATTGTTTAGAAGTCCGATGTTACAGGTGCGGAGGTGGGAGTCTGGCTGCCTGAGGTGTGGCTACATGCAGGATCTTCCTTACCCCACGCTGGTCCGACCTGGATGTTGTCTGTTCTTACAAAAACATCTTCCCGCCAGTAAGGCGAAAAGAGATTGAAGCATAGGCGAAAGCAACAGCGATAGATTAGGCGCGTGCTGAGCCGGGGATTGACAAGAAGGTCGCAGAGAGGATGAAGGCTGCGCAGGAGGAGAGGAAGAACGTTGAGGCCGAGCTGAGAGTGCGCATCACAAAAGAAGCCACAAAAAAGTGAAAGAAGACATGAAGAAAGAGATCAAACCACCGCTTAGATTCAAGGACGCAATTGGAAGGAAGTACAGCTTCCCATTCCACCTTGCCCAAATATGGTCCGGCATGGAGGAACTGATCAAGCAGGTCTTTCTGCACGTCGAGGTGGTCGGTCCGCCGGTACAGGAGTCAACCCTAAATCGCGCGGTCCGAGAGCAACTTCCACCGGGAATCTCCCTTCTTATGGCAACCGCCACACGGATAACCCTGCTGATGGGTCGAGCTGTAATGCAGGACTTTCCCGATGGTGGTGCCATGCAGGGATTGTAGTGGCAACAGGGCCTGGTTCAGAGGCGGACGGGGCTCCGTTTTGTCAGGGTCATGGGTTCCGCCGGTTTCCGAGGGATGTCTGGTATGCTTTGCTGCCTGGGATGGTCAAGGAAGAGGGACAGAGACTTCAGGAGTTTCTGGTCAGGTGGTTGAAGGAGATTTATGAGGCGGAGTATCTTGCAATGTTGAGCATCGGCTCTTCTTCAGAGAGGAAAACCAGGCGTGGGCTGTTTAAAACCAATGGGCCCTGCAAATACGACCAGAAGGTAACTATCGCAGGATCCTCTTCAGGACAAACAAAGGTCACAAAGAATTACGCGAAATATTGACGCACCAGCATTACGAGCCACACCAGAATCGGGTCACACCAGTGAGCCCTTTGACGCTCGAAGGGTCCAGTCAGGGCTGAATGGCTTTTGAGGTATGCCAAGAATTCTGGCACTTTGATGCGGGTGCGTTGGTGCATGGAATACGAGAATTATCACGCCCAGTATACTTGACTGGTACCCCGCAACCAATCGCCAGCGATGCACCAGCATCACTTGCAGGTCACCCGACATCGCCGCGAATCCGAGAACCAGATTCAGGGCACCTTTGCGGGGTCGGCATCAACCAAGCTTAGTTCACCACACCACCATTTCAACAATCATCGGCCGTATACGGGCCAGCGCCAGCTGTCACTCGCATGTTTGCAGGCCAATGTTGCATCCTGTCGCAGCCCAAGGCTGTCAGAGTGCAGCATATTGGCTGGCTGGCTGCACGCCACCCCGACCGTGAGCTTTGTTGCGAACGATAAGCGTGGCCGTTCCGCCGTTGTCCGCGCTCGCGTGTACAATGAGCTTATATTAAGCACTGTCTCACCCTGGCAGCTCCCTGGCAGCTGAGCCAAGCCATCTGCAAGTTTTGCACCACGCTCGTTACCCACGCCCCGCCTCAACTCCACGATGCGCTTCCTCTCTGCGCTTCTCACGCTCGCTGCCGTGGGGTAAACACCTCTCTCCCTCCTAAACTCCCCTCCCATAAATGTCTACTCACCACTAACCCCCCACCCTCAGCATCACCACCGCCACTGCCGCCGACACCAGCTACTACAACACAACCATCACCCCGCCGCCCAACCCCTCCGCAACCGCCTGTCCCACCATCACCTCCACCACCAACCTCTGCCGCACCTGCGCCATCCCCCTCTGCCTCATCCTCAGCACCCTCACCCAGCACTGCGCGTGTCCCAACGACCCCAGCACAGCATTCACTTCGCACCCCTGCGAGTCCCGCTGCCAGGGCATCGGCTGCGCGACCTCCTGGACAATTGTCACGGCTACGGGGTGTCCTAAGCCTAGCTCTAGCTCCTCCAAGTCGTCAAAGTCCAGCTCTCCGACATGGCCGACCCCAACCCCATCGAAATCGAAGTCAGACGAGTACTGCGCGACTGAGACCGAGACCGAGTGGCCAGAGCATGGCACCAAGAAGCCGTATCCCCCCGGGGGGCCGAAGCCGACGGAGCCACCGTTTGTGAGTACGACGACGAAAGTGCCAGTGGGGCCGACGAAGGCGGCGACTTCGCCGGGGGGTCCGACGTCGAGTTTGGTTACCTCGGGGGCAGGGAGGAGGAGGGCGGCGCCGTTTAGGTTTTGGTGGTGAGGGTCGGGGGTTGCGTGCTGGGCTGGGTTGGGTGTTTGGTTGAAGGGAGGTGAGGTGAGGAAGTAATAGCTAATGTTGAGTTCTTAATGTCTTTATTGTGCGTAGGGTCTGACTGTAAGTGTGCCAGGTCGGATCATCCATTTGGGTAGATACATTTCAGCCCTCGATCTTCTCGTCTTCCTTGCCCCTCATGTCTCAAAGAAACCCCCGCCTAGCTGGATGTCTTAACTACCACCCAAGACAGACAGAAATCATTTGCACTCGACAGCGCTGCCAGTATGACGGCACGCTAGAGCAAGCAAGTTAGTAACCACCTCAGACAATGTGGTTTGCATGTGACATTAATACTTACTTCCGTGGAAAATCACCCCCTGACCATTGACCCAGTACTTGCATCCGTTGCCAGCGGCGAGGACGAAGTTGGTGTTCATCAGGGTGCAAGCCTCATGGACATTCTGGACTGGTGGCGGGGGCGGAACAAGACTCAGCCAGCGGAACTATTAGTGAAGATGACAGGACTAGTGGGTAGGCTTACGGCTTCTGACTTGCGAATAGACATGGTTATTGGCGATCCATTCTCCGCCGGCCGATTGGGCTCACGGTGCGGCGAAGGCACCGGCGGGGACCAAGGCGAGACTGATGATTGTGGTGAAGTGCATTTTTAGTGATGTTGGTTGGTATGGAGCTGGATATTAGGGCTGTTGTGGTATCAATGAGATGGCTTAAAGTATGCGAGATTGAGTTTGTGAGAAATGGTGGCCGTTGCGATGCCTTTATACCCCATGATTCACGAAGGGAAACTTCAACAGAGCTTCATCATGTTGTGTTGTGCACAGTACCTAACTGGAGAGCCGGGTTGATTGGCCATGTCGGATGTTTGCTAGCTTTCCGAAATCAGGTGCAAGGCAGCTTAACTGCCTATCATTAGGTTATTATGTGGGACGGGTCAGGTCTAATGACTGCGGTTCCGAGCCCCAAATCCGAGCCTTACTAGTACCGCATCCTTAAGATGACATCTCCACTAACTAGTTCTAAAATGCACCGTTTCGGGAGGCGTAGTTCTTGCCAAGGCTTGGCATCATCAAATCTCAAAGGAGACGAGTGGATGGATACCTTCCAGTCGCTTGTATTGTCTGTTTATTGCGTTGAGAGAGCGTTCCTAGTGCTAAAGTTCTAATTTTCCGATTTTGAGCTGTACTAGTGAGCCCTGTCCAAAGAACGAAGCTAACAAAATAAAACCGGGTTGTGTTGTGGGCAGTGTTGTATACCAAGAGAATCGGACTAACAAACAGGCCTAAAGAGTCCGATAGACATTCTCTTACGGCACCAATGCTAGCTAAAGTTCCCGACATGCCGCGCTGCGGGCAACTTGGTTCTCAACCCCACCGACCCAAAATAGGTAGACAGAAACCGGTAAAGGGACTAAAATCGTGGCGATTATACCTAACTAGAGAGAGACTAGTAAAGTTGCCGCGCACAGTCTTCGTCAGAGTAACATTCGAGTGCGAGCAGTGCTGATTGTAGCATATTTCGCGTTAGGTAGGTGCCCCGTGAGATCCGAGGATGCCCGGAAAAGCGGAATGCGAGCTTGTGGAAGGGAGTGTCGGGGTCATTGACGAGATGTCTGAGAGTCTATGGAGGTCTGGCTGCGCACGTCGTTGACAGCAACTCGCCTGGTACGTCCAGCCCCTCTTATCCACCGGATCGGCACTCAAATATCCCCTGCTATGTTAGCCACCTGGGCACTTTCCGATGCCATTCTTCCCCAGCCTTCCTTCTCCTCACCCTCACTCTCGACCCCATCCTCAACCTCAACCCGAAATTCCCCTCCCCCTTTCCCTACCCGCCCAATTCCTCCTTTCCCCCGCTCCCTCCTCACACCCCAAAGCCCAGAATGAGAACTCCAACTCCTCGCCGCAACAACCGCGACCCTCGCCCCTTCATAAACCCCCGGTAAGGGTGTGAAATTTTGCTGTTAGGGGGTTTATCTTAGGAGCCGCACGGGTAGTTAGTCTACCAAAGAGGAGGGAGGGGTGTGACAGGCGTGTTAAAGGGAGCTAAGGCCGTTCTGGAGATGCTGGGTGATGAATGCTGTTTGGGTAGTGCCCAAGACGGAGGGAGCTGGGAGGGAGAGGAGAATGGTTGGTTCGTTTTGCTGGAGGGAGATGATTTGCGGGAAGAGGTAGCGGGTGGATATCTCGGCGTTAAAATGTTGTTTGAGGAGAGTGTTGCGGACTTGAAGGATCATGGAAGTATTTGCAGACACTGCTGCCTGATTCTGCGGATTCGAGGAGGAGGGATAGTGGTTCCCATTCTACCCAGAATGAGAGGCTAGGACGGACGCGTCGGTGTCAGGGGGCGTGATGAGGAGTTTGCAGTTGTCGCATAGTTGAGAGGAGTCGAAGGCGCTCGCGTAGTTGACATTTCCTTGTAGTGTAAACTTTTGAAGCCGCTCGAGCAAAGCCTCGGCTTGCTTGATGTGTTCTTTTTCGGGACGTCATATTTACTAGGCGCCATATCTCCTAACACCAATGTAATGATGAATGATGATGCAGCTGGCTTCATTGGGTGCTGGACGGGTTTGAAATCGCCCGCTTACAGGTGCCTTGTGTGCCGCAATTGGACTCCTGGTCGATATGGCATCCACGACATCAAGAGAGAATCTCGGGTAGTTTACAAACACTCGTACATACCTACCTAGGTATGCAGAGAACCTATGACAGGGGCTGCTGTTGGGAACTTCAGAAGTCTTGGATCAAATTACCAATGATTGATTGGACACACAAGCTACCTATACGCTCTACCTAAGTTTGATTAGCCATAAAGTAGCCATAAGAAGGATCATAGGGATAGAAGCTGAATTTGGACGAAAGGGAAAACGTGTCTTCTGTTGGGTGTGTGTCTCCTCGGTAATGCTGTGAAAAGGCTGGACAGTCTCTGCCATTGATGCAGGGTTATTCAGGTGCCTTTTGAGCAACCGGAGTATTGTTTCAGAGCCCCCCCAAGCAGCCCGCATCAGTGGCGTCAGCCCGAGTTTGTCCAGGGCATCAGCCTTAGCTCCATTATCGAGCAGCAGTCGTACGAGAACCTCAGAGCGTTTCTCAACAGCTATGCCCAGTGGGCAGTCTACGTCTGCCCAAGTCTTTCCGTCGACGTCCGCAACAGCACCAATGAGGAGGCGCACAGTAGACTCTGCGCCTTGTCTGACGCCTTCGCTCAGCGCTGTCCCCCCAGAAATGTTCGTTAGCTCGAGGCTCGCCCTCCCCTCGATGAGGAGCTGGACTATGGCCCCACTATTTTGCTTCGCGGCGATGATCAGTGAAGTATCACCGTTCGTGTCGCGTGCGCTGGTTTTAGCGCCCTGCTCTATGAGGAGTCGGACAACCTCAACGTGGTTTTCATAAGTAGCCTGGATCAATGGAGTACGGCCAAAACCGTTGATCGGCTCAATGTTGACTCCCTTGCTCAGCAGAAGTTGTACAATTGGTACCGGGGTGTCCGAGAACCTAATCGCTCCGATCAGTGGTGTGTTCTTAGCATGGTTCCTTGTCTCGATATTGACTCTGAACTCGATGAGCAATTCTGCAATATCATATAGATCATCATCCCCGACAGCACACATCAGCGGAGTGTCTCCATATGTAGTCTTCCACTCGAGGTTCGCCCCCCTGTCAATGAGAAGACGAACAACATCGCCCTGGCCAGTCTTAACCGCGAGCGTCAGAAGGCTGTCCCCCGAGTAACTCAGGTCGCTGTAGTCCGGGTCGCTGTCACATAGCGGAGAAATATCTGCATCCGCGCCCTTGTTGAGAAGGAGTTGAGCAACAGAAGCGAGGTTGAGACGAATTGCCAATAACAGTGCTGTTCCCCCATTACCATCATAGCTATCTGTCGAACTACAGCCGCCTCGCTAGGCGCTCAGACGCGCTCAGGCGCGCAGGCGCCCTGCCGAGCCAGGCTTGGCTGGAGCGCAGGGGCCTTGGATCATGTGCTCTCCCCACACACAGGGAGCTTCCATTTGTATATAACTGGGGAGTGCGAAGCACTCCCCTTTTCTACCTAATTATGTCACTTTGCAACTGCACTTCCGCTGCTCGCGAGCCCTTCGTTCCTCAGTCAAACGTTCCACACTATCCACTCTCGCATTATTGTCCAACAGCAAGCTAACGATGTCGACATGGTTTCTTGATGTGGCCAAGTGAATTAGGCGAGGCCTCCGGACGCAATGGACCTCCCTCATGTCCGCGACGGTGTAAGAAACTTGGACTTCGTCGCCGGTTTTGGAAGCTTCAACGTCAGCTCCGGCCTTAATCAAGAGATCAGCAACGGCAACATGCCCATAGAATGCGGCTGCATGCAACGCCGTAGTTCCAGACTCGGAGAAACTTTCGACATCGGCCCCAGAATTGAGAAGGTGTTGCACAAGCCACACATTACCACTCCGCGCTGCAGCCCGGAGACGGCAATTTGCTTCTTCTCGCCCAGATGTCGGTTGGGTAAGGACGGCGAGCTCAAATCCCCGGACTGCGGCATCGAACTCCTCCTCTTTAATCACCGTGATAGAGGAATCACTCGAGCTGGAGGAGTACATATCGGCACGGTCGATCTCCATGAGGCTCGAACCATCGGAGCCCGAGCCGTCAAGGTTTTGTTGCCGCTTCTCCCAACGATCAATGTTTTCTTGTGCAACTACACGGCCTTGAACAATGAAGTGGGTGTCCTTGCTGTCATCGGCTTTACGCTTCCGCTGAATTCGGACGATATTGCTCATCTCGTTGGAGGCAATGTTCTTCTTCAACCCCCACACCCCGAGCCAGGAGACCCATTGCTTTTTGCTAATTGAGCTGTCAATCACAGTGGCAATGCGAGGAGGGAGAGAGTGTCTGACGTTGCGCAAAAGTTATGATTCTCCTGCATGATCCTCATGGTGTCCTCCAGGGTGCGGTCATCGACCCAGTAGAGCTGGTAGACCAAATCGTACACGCCGTTCCAGTCCTCCGGCTTGGATGGCTTGACAAGCTCAAGGCGAGCGTGACTTGCCATTGTCAGGGAAAAGTCCAAGTGCTCCAATGGTATGGATGGACCAGATACAAATGATGCTATTTGGCGACGCAAGTGGCAGAGGCGGTGTCTCGATACCCGACTGTTCAGATGGTTCCCAACAATTGTCTGTTGGTGCACCCGCTGGTTTTGGGCCTGGAGCTGCCCACTGCCTTGGGGCCAGTCATTTTTTTGCGGCCGTGCTCCGACCGTTGGAGAGTGAAATTAAAAAGCATCGGACCATTCCTTCCGCGCGCCTGCCACTGGCATTCTATGCCGCACCGCGTGTGTGTGTGCAACGCAACCGCGCGCGAGGTGGTGTTCAATCAAGCCCACAAGAGAATCTCTGGAGGCGGCGGGCAGCGAACGGGAAAGACATCGACCAGATGGCAGGCGTGAGCCGTCGGCCTTGGGCTCGTCGTGGGCGGCCGGGGTTGGTCAGCTGGAGGCCTGGGCGTTTCCGTTCTCTGTAGCCCCTGCAGTTGCTCGTAGCCTTTTAATTGGCCGGGGTTCATCGGGCGCGAGCTTATGCAGAGCTAAGAGCTGCCAATTGTCTGCCGTTTTTGACGTCTCGAATTACAAAGTTTCCCCGCATCCCCCCCCCATCTGTGCCCGCGTCTAGTGGTTTCCGTTGTACGGCCCCACCTCGAGTTTGAGGGGCCGATGAGTGGATCTAGTGGGCTTAACCGTCAGGGATCATTACGCAAGGCAGAGAGACAAAAAGTCTCGCGAAAATATGCCCTAATCCCACGACACCTCACCGGTCAATAGGCACGAACTTGATGGTACCTAATTCCCAGGGTGCCCTACCTGGTTGCGCGCTCAGATACATGCAAGGAAACTTTGCAGATTGGATCTCGCGGCCAGTGGCAGCCGGTTGGGCAATCTCGACGCCGTCAGGTCCAAGCCATTGTAACCCAGCCGGTCTCACGCCCCAGACCAGGCATGCAAAGAAACTTTGTCTGCCCCAAGCCTTCCATGCTTCCCACGCCTCCATGCACGAGACGTGGGGTTGTGCATGGAGGTCCATTACTTTGTTTGGCATGACAAGGGGTCAAAAAGGAGCCGCCACAGCACAAGACAACCAATCGGGTAGCGGATGGAACGGAGGCTTGCACTGTTCGCTGCATCATTTCCCTGCACTGTATGACAATGGTCTCTTGTGTGAAAGGTTCTCAGCAAGTACTTGCTCCGTGATATTTGCTCCAAGAGCAAGTCATTGCCCACAGGACTGAAATAGAGGTAGGTACCTCTGTAATGGCGAAAATCAAGACTCGGAAACTGAAGCGGGTCTCTGCTTAAGGCGGCGTGGTTGGAGGGAATCCGGTCATGCCTCGTTCGGTCCTGGCGGTTCGCCCGCGGACTACCCTTTCGTTCTCACTCCACCCACTCAGCAAATATATCTGCCCAGCTCACCTTCTTTCCTCTGCTGTTCCCTCGACCGCACACTTGGATCCGGGTCGCAAGTTTTCATCCATCCGTCTCCTTCCAAACCCGAGAACGACAAGCATCATCCCAAACTTCAACGCCTGCCACTCAACCGCTCCCCCTACACCACAACAACTTGAGCACCTGACACCACATTCTCCTTGCGCCTTCATCCTCGCCATGCCGAAGCCATACACCCCCAAGCGTTATGGTGCTGCTGGAAAGCACATCATGTACTATTCACCGTGCTTGAGATCCTTTTGCAAGACTAACGATGGTGTTCTAGACCCAAGGAGCCCACCAAAGAGCACTCATACGCCATGGGTGTGTACCTCTCCACTCCCATGGAGGGACTGGAGAAATTCCCGGTCCAAGTCACAACGCCCACGATGAAACAAATCGAGGAGGCGAGGGCTGAGAAGACCAAGCAGCACCTGGAGGACTGGGAGAAAACTTGGGAGAAGGCGTCAGGCTCTGGAACAGGTGGAAAGTAAGATGGTCCTGTAATTTTATCACAAATGGTCACTTTGAGCATGAGCACATACGTACAAGATACATGTAGGCGCCTGTTCGGCGGAATTTCTGGCGACTCCTTTCAGCACCGACTCGGAGCTGACAATCAACTTTCATGGCCCCTCGCCTGTCCTAGACATCCTGGGAATCTGTTCCCCTCCACGAGCTTCCATTCAACCTTCTAACACAGAACAGTGATTCAGAGAGCAAAGCCCCATCCGTCACGCATGGGCGCGCAAAAGGGCGTCTGTGTTAAAATATGTCTCAAAAGTGCACGGAAATGTTGGGGATCCATCAGAATTGTCCCGGAAGTGCATCAAAAGGTTGAGTATCCAGCGCTGCTGCCGACCACGAGTGGCGGGTGGGGCTGAAGTCTGCCATACAGGAAGCGCAGGCCAACACCATCTTGTGTATGTCTCTGCTTTAGATCTCTCGACGGCCTGCAAATTTGTGAGATTCTGTCCCTATTGATCTTTTTCTGGCGGGAGACTCCGGGGGTGCCAAGTCGACCCCTGAATTCAGATTTCCAGAGGGCGTGGTGACCACCGTGATCGGCCTTTGAGCTCTATGACAACTTGCGAAATCCTAAACCTGAGAGGGGCTAAAAACAACTCAGCAGAAGAATCTATGCCCCAATTGAGGTAAGACAACATTCATATTCGCATGTATCCCAGATTTTGTGCCACGATGAAGTGTTGAAGTTGAACGCTTCCCCGCTCATTCTTTCGGGGGTATGGGGGCACGTGACATCACGAAGCTTGTCGCGTGGAGATGCGGCGGGGGTCAAGCGCCCATCCCTTGCAGCTGCACACTGCAGCTATATCAGCGAAGTCCCCGCTTCAGACTAATTGAAGAAGAGACGCATCTGCATCATCATTGAAGACTCCCTTTGAGTTCAGTTGATGTTTCGACAAAAAGTTCGTTCAAATGGCGGCCCCAGCATCCAAAATCGTTCGCTACCAGCTGGTGTTCCATGCCCCGCTTGCCGCGGTCGAGGCCTGCAAAGCCGCCATCTTCGCCGCCGGGGCGGGGCGCTACCCTGGCGTCGGCAACTACACCGAATGCTGCTGGATGACCATTGGGACCGGCCAATTCCGTCCTGGCGATGCCGCTAACCCGCATATCGGAAGCGTTGGCGTGCTCGAGCACGTCGAGGAAGCGAGAGTCTCGGCCCTCTGCGTGGGCGAGGACGTCACGAGGAAGGCGGTCGCCGCGCTGAAGGAGTCAGTTTCAAGCTCGCCGCACCCACCCCCTCAATCTCCAAAATCTGCTGATCTGCTGTATCCAATTCAGAGCCCACCCATACGAGGAGCCATCATATTCAGTGTTCAAGATGGAGGATTTCTGATCGCCGCTGGGGATCACGGAAACGCCGAAAGCACGGGCCACATCCGGGAAGGATCAATTGACGATGCCATTGGGCACCAGGCTTTGAAGCTGAACCCCTGCCATGGAGGGCCCGTTTTCCCCGCTAGTGACCGCAGTTCAACGGGAAGTCCCTCTCTTGCTTGTATCAAGTTCATCAATCCAATGTGTCTTCTCTAGCAATGCTGCTGGGCTCACCATGCCGCGATGCGTCTTATCAATGTGAAATCCCTCGAGATCGAAGTTTTCATGGGCAGCAGCGTCCCCAAATACGCCATTCTCTCGCACACATGGGACTCTGAGGAGGCCTCTCTCCGGCAATGGACGAGCCGTCTGACCAGACTGCGGAAGGTGAACTGCCCTGGCTTTTCGAAGATCCGAGACGCTTGCAAGCAAGCATCTCGCGATGGATTGCATTATCTGTGGGCCGATACCGTGTGCATCGACAAATCGAGCTCCGCCGAGCTGTCCGAAGCCATCAACTCGATGTACGCTTGGTACGAGAAAGCCAGCATATGCTACGTCTTCCTCTCCGACGTGGCCGCCCGACCGCAGGGAAACCAAGAGATGCTCGACCTCGTCAGGCAAAGCAGGTGGTTCACACGCGGCTGGACCCTCCAAGAACTTCTGGCTCCCCGCGCCGTCATCTTCTACTCCAAAGAATGGACCCAGCTCGGGACCAAGAACGCCCTCGCGGTCCTCATCTCCAGCGTCACTGGGATTGACGAGGTCTGCCTCCAGAAACACAAACGCCTCGAAGAGTACAGCATCGCCCAGCGCATGGCCTGGGCCGCCAACCGCGTCACAACCCGCGAGGAAGACATAGCCTACTGCCTCCTCGGCATCTTCAACATCAACATGCCCCTCCTCTACGGCGAAGGCCCCAAAGCCTTCCGCCGCCTCCAAGAAGAAATCATCAAAGTCTCCGACGACCATAGCATCCTCGCCTTCGACACCGACGTCTCCGAAGGGACGCTCTTCGCCTCGCACCCCTCCGTCTTCCGTCGCGGCCGCCGCATCCACCCCAACTTCGCCCACACACTGACCGCCCCCTTCTCCATGACCAACGCCGGCCTCTCCATCACCACCCCCCTCGTCCAGACCCTCTCCCCCTACTGGGTCCTCGCCCTGCTCAACTGCGTCGAGATCGACCCCCGCCTCGACATGAAGCGTTCACTCATCTACCTCCCCCTCTTCGGCAAGGACAATCGCTTCATGCGCGCGCGCACCCCCGTCAGCCTCATCTGCAAGACGCTTAGCTCGGCCGCATCCACCTCGACAGCCACAGATATCCAAGACTTGATCAGCAAGACCGAAACGAGCTACTACATCTCCTACTTCAACCGCGTGTACAACGTCTACGGGACCGAGATGGACATGGCCATGAAGGGCTTCGAGCTCGATCTCGACACCTGGACGCCCGCGGGGTTTATGATTGCTTTTCCGAGGGGATTGGCGGGGTATCGCCTGCGGACGGCGTATCCTGCTGAGAGTCTCCGCGCTGATATCAGCTTCTTCATCTTGAAGGGGGCGTGGTCTTCATCTTCGTCACCGCAGGGTTCGGCGGCGAGGGGGCTGATTGTCTTTGAGAGGGAGCGTGCCCTGTCAGAGAGGTTCGTGGGGGTGTATCTTGCAGCTGACGCGGGGATGGAGATGTGGACGTGTAGGATTGTGGAAATTCCGGATGACTTTGAGCCGAAGGACGCAGAAAAGTTGTTACAGGCGGTCGGTGGCTCTGAGTCCGACGAGGTCCTTTGGGATAGGCACCATCGTTTGGGGAACGCGATTGTAGAGGCAAACACTCGCTTTAAAACGCTCGGGGGAGATCCATGTACGGAGGCGGTGATGGTGGAGATTGTGTTTGATGCGGAGGCGCTGCTACAGGAGAGGCAGTACGCGCTTTTGAGGATGAACACGAATGGGAATTTTGAGGTGCCATAGGGCAGGGATTCATGATTTAGGTCTCTTCATTCCTGATCATGCCGTTGGCTGAGCCTTATACCTCGACGTTCCCATGTTTCCCCCTCCTACCAAAGAACCACATGCCTAGCCAAAAGGAAAAGACCATAACTGATATTATGAACATAAAAGCCATACCAAACGCCTGGTAGAGTTGGTTTCGCTCTTTTGCCATTGCTGCATCCTTGCGGGCTTCCCTCTGCTCCTGGGCGATGAAGAACATGCTCCACCACTCTAAGCGGCCAGTCGGAGGGGTAGCATGGTGTGCGAGATCACTGTATTCGGCGTTTTCGCCCAGATTGTTGAACTCTGCTTCGATGAATGGGCGCGTTTCGGGTGTTGCTAGTTATCAGCTGGAATAAACATGATAGAAAGAGCAAGCAGGCGGAAGAGGAGTATGAGGTGGAATGCAAATTGCAGGCGGAACAAAGCGAGTTTATATGGGGCAGAAGGGCCTTGAGGAAAACGTCGATGAAATGGCCGGAACCATGTATGTTTGTTTTGAGAAGTCAAGATAATGGGGGGAAAGGTTCGTGCCGCGTAGAGCCGAAGGTAGGAGCCTAGGGAGGTAGCAACGCCACCAGCTAATATGCCACTATACTTACAAAGCTCGTCTTCGAAGAACACATTCTGGCTTCGACTATCTCGCCTTCTAAGAGGTACAATGACGGTGATTTCAGCGCAGTCGAGGATGCATATGTGATTGTAGGTTAAGGGAGGAGGTGTGAGGAGTAAAAGAGTTTAGAGAAAGAGGAAACATAGGCCTTTTGTAGAAAATCAACAAGAAATGCTTTATTCTATGTTGTTCGAGGCTCTGTTGCAAACCATCAACTTCCATAGGCGTTCGTCTTTGAACCCCTTTGTGCCAGGAGAGTCTAAGAATGTCGAAGTGATTAGAAGGAACTTGAAATAGCATACTAACACTCTAGTTTCATTCTGTTAGGAGGATGTCTGTTTACACTAAAGCCCCTGTCGGATTATGCTGTACTTTAATGTGTTAGTAAAACAACAAGGCCTAAATTCTCAGATACGAGGCATGTCTTGCACGATTTGAGGCTTTGGCCATTTTGAGCTCCGCCTGGCCGATACCGTGACCGGCTTTGGCAGACCTGGAGTAGGCCTTTCCTACATCGTGGGAGGCCTCACTTGCATCTGGGAATACCCCAGAGGAAGTCTTACCCGCATTTCGAGGGGTCTTGTCTGCATCGTCAGAGGCCTTGGCTGCATGGGAGTAGGTCGTTGAAGAATATCAAAACCCGTGCCCTTGGACGCGGTTAGAGGCTATGTGTGAGACGGTAGTGCAAGGCCTCACTTGGAGGGTCAGTGGTGAGCTACGGTCTCGTTTCACTCATCATTTTGGGAATGGATTCTGTCTGGAATGTCGCGAA